>Ga0137401_10001029_pt1 | contig 11729 bp, 10 predicted proteins | sample CZOMad1_1_16fung_FD_108286 | JGI IMG/M metagenome (GOLD analysis project Ga0137401, IMG submission 108286) | Vadose zone soil fungal communities from Angelo Coast Range Reserve, California, USA - CZOMad1_1_16fungal (Illumina Assembly) | ecosystem: Environmental > Terrestrial > Soil > Vadose...
GCCGCGCCTTTATTGCCGCGAATCTTCAATTTCCCCAGACACTCCCCGCTGATTCACCTTTGGTCAAGCAGTTCGGAGTACTCAATTCAGGATTCTCGCGTCGTTTGGATCCCAAGCTGCGCATTCCGGAAAGCTATCAAGCCAATCTGGGTTTTGAGCGCGAGATCGGCAGCTTTGTTTTTGAAGCTAACTACACCTGGAATCGCGGGCTGCACCTGTGGCGAGAGTTCAACGTGAACGCCCCGGTGCTGCCAAAAGGGTTCAAGAACTTCACCTCATTTCTGGCGTCCCGCGACTTCACTAACTTTCTCAACGGACCGGGAGGCGTCCGGCCGATTCTGAACACTGCGACCGCCGGCGATCTGGTGCGCTTTGTTCTGTCACCGGGTGATTCGGCGAATCCAAATTCAGTCATCCGCACTACGGAGTTCGGTGTGCCGATCTCGCTCGTAAATCTTAACTCGTTTACTTCGACGACGGTGAACACGGCGTTGGCGGCTTTGAATGGGTTGCGCCCCGACACCTCGAAACGTGAAGTCGAGCAACTGATTCCCGTCGGCAACAGTTTCTATCACGGCTTGACGCTCGAGTTGCGCAATCGATTCAAGCGCGCAAAAAACGGTGCAGGGTTTTCGTTCCGCGCGGCCTACACGCTTTCTTTTCTCAGGGACGATGGCATTGTCAATACTTCCGACGCACTGGTTGCCGGAAATTTTAGGGACGAGCGGGCGCGAAGTCTGCAGGATCGCCGCCACCGTTTCACCCTCTCCGGAACGATCGATATGCCCAAGCTTCTGGGCAGACTGCACGTCTCACCCGTTTTACGTTTGGCGTCAGGCGCCCCCTTTAACCTCGGACTGGGCGGCGACGATCGCAACCTTGATGACGTGGGCAACGACCGACCCAATTTTGCCGGTGACATTAAAGCGTTGAAATGGCGGCGCCCGGGCCAATCATTGGACGCATCGATCCTAAATCAGTTCACCCTGCCGACCATTGGACAGACGGGGACGCTGCCGCGTAACGCCGGCAGCGGTCCCGGAATTTTTATTTTTGACCTTAACGTGACGCGCGAATTCAAGATAACCGACAAGATCAAGTTGCGACCTTCGGTCGAATTCGACAATGTTCTGAACAAGACCGTATTCAGCTTTGGCAGCGAGTTCATTGACTTCGGTGCTTTTGGTTCCACATCTTCAGCCACCACGAAACAGGCCTTCCTCGATTCCTTCCTCGTGGCCACCCGCACTATGCGTCCGCGTCAGATTCGTCTGGGGGTGCGTTTGGATTTCTGAAATTTGGAGTGTGGACATCCTGTCCGCCAGCGAGCGAAGCACGCTCCTGAGCTTGCGGGAAGAATTGCTTACCGGTTTATTCGCGCTGCGCGCTCAGGCGGACAGGGATGTCCGCGCTCCAACGACAAAAAAGCCTCCGCCAAACGGCAGAGGCCTTTTCGGATTCGAAGCTTGATTGATTCTTGCTACTTGGTGAATTCCAACGTTAGACCCTTTTCGCAAAAATCAAACTTCACCGCGTCGGATTCTTCTCCGTCGCTCCAAACTGCTTTGAAATACCATTCGCAGCCTCCGTTATCGGTCGACTTGTCCCAAACCAACTCGTCGGTCGCTCCGGCTTCAATGCCGTCACCGATGTCGAAGAAGCCCCATTTTTTTCCATCTTCCGAGACCTGGATCTTCTTGATGGCCAGCTTGGTGTTGTTGTGGACCTTGAATTTGTAGTCGGCGTGGGGCTTAGCAACGCTAAGTGTAAAGCTCATCATCAGCAGGGCTGCGGCGAGCATGGCTAATTTTCCAAAATTGGTGTAAACGCGCATTGATTCTTCTTTCTCCTGTTCCTGAATTGACTGATTTGATTGGATGTCGATAGGAAGGTCGGGAGAGACCGTTCGACTGATCGATAATACGGGTTGAGTCCGATTTGTGCAATGCAAAAGGAGAGGTATCCGGCACGGAGGGCTTTGCCCAGAAAGTGAAATCTTCCTGGCGATAAGACCTGCTAATGCTGGGAACGCGGGCGCCCTCGCCCGCATTGAGCGCGAAGCGCGCACAGCATTTGCGATTTTGCTCAACAGATTGAGCGTGCTACGTACGCTTGTGCGGCGCTTATCCTGCACTTATTCGTGTCCATTCTCTAATGTTCCCATAACGATTAACCCGTGACTACCATTCTCCGGTTTACGGTTCACAGTTAACGGTTTACGATGAACGCATTTTCGAGAAGAGGAGCAATCATGAAATACAAAGTATTGGGACGTACCGGAGTAAAGGTTTCCGAACTGTGCCTCGGCACAATGACGTTCGGCGATAATTTCCTTAACATCGCCGTTGTCGATCAAGCGGGCGCGAATCAGATGGTGGCGCGATCTCTGGATGCCGGAATTAACTTCTTCGATACAGCGGACGTTTACGCGTACGGTCAGTCGGAAACAATTCTGGGTAAGGCCTTAAAAGATCGCCGCACGGCGCGCGACAAAGTCGTGATCGCCACCAAGGTGCGCGGCGCGATGAGCGAAGGCGCAATCAATGGGACCGGAGATCCAAACAACGTCGGCCTTTCACGCCAGCACATCTTCTCTTCGATTGAGCAGAGCCTGAAACGTCTGGACACTGACTACGTCGATCTCTACCAGGTCCATGGCTGGGACGTTCTGACGCCGGTGGAAGAGACTCTGCGCGCCCTCGACGACGTCGTGCGACAGGGTAAGGTGCGCTATGTCGGCTGCTCGAATTGGTCAGCGCGGCACTTGATGAAAGCGCTCGTGCTGTCGCAACAGAAGGACTGGGCCGGCTTCGTTTCGTTACAGGCTTATTACTCTTTGGCCGGACGCGATCTCGAACACGAACTGCTGCCGCTGTGTCGTGAAGAAGGCGTCGGCGTGATGCCATGGTCGCCTTTGTCGGGTGGCTTTCTTTCGGGTAAGTACCGGCGCGACAATCCCAATCCGCAAGGCGCTCGGCGCACAAACTTTTCGTTTCCCGCCATTGACGAAGCCCGTGGCTTTGACGCGGTCGAAGCACTCGATGAAATAGCTAAGCAGAAAGGCGCGACCGTAGCGCAAGTCGCTTTGGCCTGGTTGTCGGCTCAGCCCGGCGTAACCTCGATCATCATCGGCGCAAACAAGATGTCGCAATTGGAGGACAATCTGAAAGCGGCTGAGCTGGAATTAAGCGCAGACGAAGTCGAAAGATTGTCAGCCACCACCGCGCCACGTCAGATGTATCCGCAGTGGATGATCGAGCGGCAGAACTCGGGAAGATAATTCACCGAAGCTCCCCTTTGGAGTGCGGCGACTCGTCGCCGCCTTCATAGGCGCTGACTTGTCAGCGCAGCTGTCTCGAAGTCGAAAGTCATCAATACGCAAATTATCGATCTTGAAGACATATCATTCACCGGCGTCGCGGCGACAAGTCGCCGCATCTAAAAGCGCTGACAAGTCAGCGCACTCCAAAAACTTCTCTCAAAAACTCCTTCACTGCCTCAGCCGTACGGTCCGGCTGATCCAAATGCGGGCTATGTCCACAATTAGTCAGCAGGACCGTGTGCACCGGGCCGTTACATCCGGCTTCGATCCTTCTGATCTGCTCCCGGGTTCCGTACTCATCGTCCTCGCCCTGAATCAAGAGCACGGGCCCACTAATCTTTGGCAGATACTCTTCAATATTCCATGATTCAAACTCGGGGTTGAGCCAGACATCATTCCAACCCCAGAACGTCGCGTCGACATTCTCTCCATGATAACGAGCCAGGCGTTGCCTCAACACGGAAGCGCCCACCGGAGCGCCCGCATCCTGCGGGCGGTGCGCAGGCATCCTGCCTGCGCTTTGCGTTCGATACTGTTCCGCAATCGCCCTGATGCTTTCCAGGCCCAACTCTTCGACAAACACATGCGGCCCTTCCAGAATCAACCCGCGCACTCTCGGGTCGCTTGTCCCGCCGGGCGTGTATGATCGCAATTGATCCGCCGTCACTGTGCCCAACCAAAATCGCCGCGCGAATCGAGAACGCGTCCAGCACCTGAACCAATGTCACCAAAGCCTCTTCATGCATGAACCTAACCGGACGCGGCAATTCGATTGGATCTGATTTGCCATACCCGGCGCGGCTATAGACCAGCGCGCCGCATCCGGTCTGCTCGGCTACGCGCGCAGGGAAATCCCGCCACATAGCGACACACCCAAGCCCTTCATGCAGGAAGACGAGCGTCGGCATCGCCTCGGGACTCGGCCCGTGCCATTCGTACTCGAGCTGTCGATTAGCGATTTTGATCAGCGGCATTCTTTGGAGTGCGGTGGCAAGCGCAACGCGACACCGCTTTGGATCCTTTAGCATCTCTTGCGGCGGGCCCGAATCCAAAGCGCCGTCCCCGCTACGATCACCCCAGCGCGGCTGGCACGCCGAGGAACCGGTTGCTTCGCCGGCGCACTCCAGGAATTTTCAATCGCGCCGGTTGCCGGTAAATCTCAACAGAAAGAAGAACAGGTTGATGAAGTCCAGATAAAGCGACAACGCACCGACCACAGCGTACGAACCAGCCCTTCCATCCGGCAGCGCCAGCGCCATCTGTTTCAGCCGTTGTGCGTCCCAGGCGGTCAGCCCGGTAAAGACCAGCACGCCCACTACTGAAATCACAAATTGCAGCGCGTCGTTGTGCCAGAAGATGCCCACTATCGAAGCGAGGATCAGTCCGATCAATCCCATGAACATGAAATGACCCAGACCCGCGAGACTTCTTTTCGTCACTGTGCCGAACAGCGCCGTGGCGCCAAACATCCCAGCCGTGATAATGAAGGTCTGCACAATTGAAGCGCCGGTGAAAACCAGCAGAACCACCGAAGACGTCACGCCCACCAACGCCGAATACAAAATGAAGAGACCAGCCGCCGTCATCGGTTCAATTTTGTCCACCCGCGCTGCCAGATAAAAGACGAGACCCAGTTGGGCAGCCACGATAAGCCAGAACCCCAGGCGATTAACTATCAACGCGTCAACCAGCGCCGGTGATGCAGCCACCGCAAACGCTGTGACCGAAGTGATCAGCAGACCGACAAACATCCAGAGATAGACCTTCGCCAGAAATGCTCCCACAAAAGCTGCGTCTTTATCCGAAGAAATAATTGCGGGTCCGTCGGCCGAAGATCGGTTCCAGGGTTGTTGATTCCAGCTCATAATTGCCCTCTCTGTTAGTATTACTACTCTTGTCTTCTTGTGTTCATTATAAGCATTCTGTCAGGTCATGAGCGATTAACGGAGCGCGGACATCCGTGTCCGCACTGAGCGCGCAGCGCGAACTTCTAACTAATCCGGCGGCCACTTAGTGGCTTGTCATGAAGACGTGGGCGATATTGGGCGAGGTGGTCTCGGCCTGCGGCCGTCACTGAGACGAAGGAGCCAATGCCTACTCGATGCTCCTGTGTAATGAACCCTCTCGCATTGGCGTCTTCCCAGACGGGCAGCCGAGGACAAGATGTACGCCACGCCTCAATGACCTCACCATACGCGCGCGGGCCTGGGCCAATCCACTCAAGCAGGTCAAGTATCAATGCATCGACGGGATCAAACATAGGAGCCGAGCAATTGCCCATGCGACGATTTTATACCTCTCGGCGGCCGGAGACTCAATAGCTCGCCGTCCAGTCAGGGCATTACCCTGGCGGTGAGCCCAAGCTTCTTGTCCGCGAAGCGTGTGACAAAAAGTAAAAGGGGCAAGTGCCGCAGCACTCACCCCCGAACACGATCCATTCTCTTTTTTAAACCGCGAAGGTTGCAGAGCAACGTCGCTCTCGATCTTACGGATGTTTCCCTTTACCCTTGCCCTGAGTAGACTGAGCCGGCGGCGGCTTGCGTTCTTGTTTCGCCGGGCCCTGCGGTTTCGCTTCCTGCTTTGCAGGTTGCGGAGCCGCGGCAGCCTTACGTGGCGCCTCCTGCGGAGCCCGTGGTTTTGCTGGCTGAGGAGCTGCCACTGCCTTTGCAGGGTGTCCTACTCGTGCTCCTTGCGCCCGCGGTGCAGCTTGTCGCTGCGCTTGTGGCGCAGCCTGGCGCCGCGCTTGTGATGCCGCCTGTCGCTGCGCTTGTGGTGCCGCGGCAGCAGCCTTACGCTGTATCTGCTCCGGCGCCTTTTGTTGCTTCGGCGCCTCCGCGGTTTGTGCTTGCCCAACTACTCGCGCTGGGCGGCCCGCATCCTTAGCATCCTTGTTGCCTCGCGACGCCTCACCAGCCTGCGCGTCGAGTTGTTGCTTGCGACCTGCGTCGGGCTGCTGAGCTGTTTCGCCGTTCCGCTCGTCTTTGAACTTCAGCTTTTGATTCTTAGCCTCGTCCGGAACTGGTTCCGCGCGCAGCGCCTTCGCCAGGTCCTTTCTAAATGGCGGCGCAACTGGCGCAGTGCTGACGACTACGTGAGTCTCGTTAAGTTTCTTGGCAATGCCCGGCGGCAAGTCGATCTTACCGCGACCCCATGCGGAATTTAGCACCGCGTTACGCAAAGGCGTCAGCGTCAAAGGATCGAGCGTCGGTCGCACTGATGCCAACGCCTGCTGATCAATCCTGCGAACACTGCGCGGATCTATCACCCTGCCAAAAGCATCGACCGGCACGACGGTGACTGATCCTGGTATGGCCAGATTGAAAAGTTGTGTAGGGGCTACATTCGTTCGCGTCAGGTATTGCGGCTGCCAGTTGTTGTCATAGTAACGAGGCGCATAGCTATCGCCCGGGCCCAGCGGGACCCAGCCGATTTGGTTCTGGTCGTTTAGCGAAACGAAGGCGACCAGCGCCGGAGCGTACTGCGGCGTCGTGTTCACTGCATCGGGAATCCAGTACCACTGATTACCCACGTTAGCCCAACGTCCATAGTGATAAGGCGCATAGCCCCAGCTCTCGCTGGAAACCCAGGTCGGCCCATACGGATAATCGTTGGTCCAGACGCCCTGCTGATAGGGAACCCAACTTGAATCGACTCGCGGTCTCCAGGCATAGCCGTAACCGTTTACGTTCTGCCAGTCGCCATAAGCATCCAGGTCGTTGAGGCCCGGAATGTACGAGCTCGCATACTGATAACTCGCGTTGCGCCGGTAAGGATCGTAATAGTTGGGATCACTAAGATAGGCGTCGTAGTTGCTGTAACGACCGTCATAGGAATTCGGATATTGATAACGATAATAATTGTCGACCTGATATCCGGCATCCCGGCCATTCAAACGCGACAACGCAACCTCCGATGCTGCCAGACCCAGCAGCGTAAGCATCTCCCCTTTATTGATCTGGCTTGAGCCTCCCGAACCTACAACCCGCGCCAGGCCGCTCAGCACAGAAACCAGCACACCGCCGTTATTATTGAAACCAACGTTGTAAAGGCCGGGCTGATCAAAGTCTACCGCGCCGTTGGGCGTGGCTACTTCGAACAATTCATCAGGTTGTAAATACCCGACATCAAACATCGCCGAGCCATCGCGGAGAGCAAGCTGAGTGCGGCGGTCGCCAAACGAAACCACGTCAAGAGACGTGTTCGGATCGAGCCGCGCGAAATTGCGTCCATTGAAGGCGAGCGAGGCGTGCGAATTTTCACGTGTGTAGATCCGATCGCCGACTGAGAATGGTTGATTCGCCGTCGCCGCTCTCCACTCGGCATTCGCGTCCGTGTTCGCAGCGCTATTGGACAAGGCAACTTCGCCATCAACGCGTTGGATGCGCGCCGCATTCGGCAGCGCCGCGGCCGTCACCGTCTGTTCATGCTTTGCATAGAACCACACACCCAACCCGGCGACAAGCGCCACCACCGCTGCCAGGACTGTCGCATGCGGCCATAATTTGATCCTGTTCATAAAAATCTCCTATGTATTCCGAAGTAGCTCGGGCTGCCGGTCGGCGTCAGCTGCCCCCTTGCTCTTCATTAAAATTTGAAACCCGACGAACTCTGCGCCTGCATCTGATCGTCCCTGTCCAAATCAATCCTTACTCCAACTCGCAGCCGAGCACTCAGAGTTGTCATTTTCGGTCTCAAGCCTGTTTTAAGGGACTAATTCACAATAAGCAGATGCACGGGGTGGGCCACAGAGAGACCTGAACCACGCACGAAATCAGGACCCGAGATTTAGACCAATGCTCGGAGCGTTTGCGGCAGGAGGTCGCCGCTACGTAGTCACACTGTTGTAAACATATTGCTGCGAAGGAACCGCGAGCGAAGAAAAAAGCGCATGCTATTCGAAGCCAATGCGTACCCATTCAGGTCGCCTTGCAAGCTCTCCTGGGACCGAGGCGCTCGGGATTCGGCCGCGTAGTGGCCATCTGAATTTAGGCCGGCCCTTTGAAAGGCCGGCGCCCGACGGACGAGCGTTGATCTCGTCCCGTAGCGACGGAAATCCGGGTCAGCGCTGGCTCATTCAATCGTCGCTAACGCGACGAATATTTTTTGGCGGGAGATCCGGGGCTTGAAAGCCCCGGCTAAACTCAGGCGGTCGCTACGCGACGCGACGCCCATTAGCTTTACCATTCACGATTTACGATTTACGATTTACAAACTATGGCTAAATGGACTTTCGAACCCGGCCACACCGCCGCCGAGTTCCGCGCGCGGCACATGATGGTCACCTATGTCCGTGGGCATTTCAAAGACGTGCACGGCTGGCTTAACTTCGATCCGAAAAATCCGGCTGCCTCTTCTGTCGAAGTCACAATCGACGCGCGGAAGATCTGGACCGGCGAGCCCGCGCGCGACGATCACTTGCGTAGCGCAGACTTTCTCGACGCAGAAAATTTTCCTGAGATCACTTTTCGCGGCCACCAGGTCGTGGTGATTGGCGAGGTTGATTATCGCGTAACAGGCGAGCTCACGATTCGCGGCAAGACCAATCCGGTTACGCTCGACGTCCACTACCTCGGGCGATGGCAAACGCCCTGGTGGGAAGACGGCATGGACAAGGGCCCAAAGACCCGCGCCGGCTTCGTCGCCAAAACCTCAATCAACCGCCAGGACTTTGGTGTCAGTTGGAACGACACCATGGACAAAGGCGGCATCGTCGTCAGCAACGCCGTCGAGATCGCGATTGATGCTGAAGCGATCCTGGAAGATGAGTGACTCCCAACCGAGGCTTTCACGCCGATAGTCCCTCGACCAGGTTGAACCTGCGACTGATGCACCTTCGAACCCAATGCGTGCCGTCGTGCGAGACTGTTGCTTTATGTCTTTCGCTAAGATCATTGGCTGTCAGTCTGCCGACCTCACGAAGCTCATCTTTTGCAAGGCCCACCAACATATGCGATATAAGCCATTAGCGGCGCGCGACGAAAGTTCTTGCATTCGACTGAAGTCGAGTTAATCTACATGCTGCTCAGTTTCAAACCCAAACGAGTCCGTTCCGGACTGACAGCGAATGGATTGAGAGAGATGGACTACAAAAAGTCGACCACGTTGCCGATCAGCGATGCTGACGATCGTACCTTCTCACGCTCACGACGGGCCATGCTTTGTTGCCAGAAAGCCAGGCAACTCGAAAGAGCCGGCGAATATGAAGCCGCTTGCGAAGCCCTGGGTGACTTTTGGCCCGACCCACGCCGTTCGGTGGCTTTGAAAGATCTTGACCTACCCGCGAGGGCCGAATTATTACTCAGGGCAGGGGCGCTAACAGGATGGGCGGGCAGCGCCAGCCAGGTCGGTGACGCCCAGGAGAGGGCCAAGGATCTAATCAGCCGCAGCATTGAGATTTTTGAACAACTTGGAGAGACCGCGCGGGTCGCGGGAGCGCGCAGCGATCTCGCGCTTTGCTATTGGCGCCAGGGGGCATTTGACGAGGCGCGCTTGATTCTGAAGGACGCGCTGCATTGCTTAACCGGTAACGACGAAGAGACAAGAGTAATTACTCTGATCCGCCAGGGAATGTTGGAAAAGGCAGCCGGCAGGTATGACGACTCCTTAAAAGCTTATGACGATGCGGCGCCGTTGGTTGAAAGCATTGACAATCACGCTATCAAAGGAACGTTTCACAATGAGCTCGCGGGATTGTTCACTCGCCTGGGCCTGGCAGAGGAGAGCGAGGCCCGTCTTGATCGGGCCCTGGTAGAATATGCGGCAGCGAGTTTTCATTTTGAGCAAGCCGGACATCTTCGCTTTCGGGCGAGTGTTGAGAATAATCTCGGTTACCTATTGCTCAAGATCAAGCGGTTCCCGGACGCGCACGCTCATCTCGATTCCGCGCGCAAGCTGTGGCTCGAACTCAAAGACGTTAAGTGCGTGGCGCAGTCTGACGACACCCGCGCGCGCGCATTGCTGGAAGAGACACGTTTGGTTGAGGCCGAAGCGTTCGCCCGCCAATCTGTTAGCGCGCTTGAGAGCGGAGGAGAACAATCGATACTCGCCGAAGCGCTGACAACCCTGGGCGTCGTTCTGGCGCGCCGGGAAAAAGCTGCGCAGTCACGCGCCGCGCTGGAACGGGCGATTGAAGTTGCCCGGGACTCAGGAGATCCGGAAGGCGCCGGGCGCGCCGCGTTGAGCATCATCGAAGAGCTTTCGTCGCGGACGCCCACCAGCGAACTCGTTTCGGCTTATCAGGCGGCCGCCCAACTATTGGAAAAGTCCCAGGATCCGTCGACCGGCAAACGCCTAATCTCATGTGCCAATAAGGTTATCGGTTCCCTCGCATCGTCGACGAACGACGGACAGTTGAAGGACCACAGTTGGGACGGGTTTTCGCTGAAAAAGGAAATGCTGCGGTCAGAGAAGAGATTAATTCAGCGCGCGCTTAGTGATTCAGGAGGCGTGGTTAGCCAGGCGGCACGGCTTTTGGGCTTTAGACATCACCAAAGCCTGATCGCTTTAATAAACAGCCGGCATCGAGACCTGCTGGCGGTAAGATCCCCGGTCAAAATCAGAAGACGCAGCGTCATGTGGAAGATTTAATTACAATCCTCAGCAACCGGTCCGAACTGCTTTGCCCAAAAAGTAGGAATGCATTCTCGTCCGCTCGGCGGACGAAGTGAAAGTAGCCCAGCGATTCAGAGTCCGTGTCAAAAACCTAAGGATTGGCCATTTTCAAGATTATTCTAACGCAAAGGACGCAAAGTTATTCGCAAAGGAACGCAGAGAAAAGCTTTCCTTTGCGTACCTTTGCGAATGCCTCAGCGTCCTTTGCGTTTAAAGAAGTCGCTTCGTTAAGCTCATGACCGAGTTCTGACACTGACTCTTCATCGCTGGAGTTCGGTCGGGCGATCGAAGTCCGAGAAGCGGACGGCTGAATGTTACAGAACCGCGAGCGGTAGCGAGCGGGATAAAGACTCAAGCTCGGTTGTCTTAAGAGCACTTCCATGCAAGTTGAGTCCTGATCCCGCTCGCTACCGCTCGCGGTTCTGTACCAGGTTTATGCGTGACCAGCGGACATTCGCCCACTGTGAAATTCGATGACTGTCTTGAGAATTCCATCGAGGTCCAAGGCAGGTTGAAACCCAACCTGTGCGTTCACTTTCGAGATGTCGGGAACGCGCCGCGGCATGTCTTCAAAGCCCTCTTCGTAAGCTTCATCGTAAGGAATCAGCACGACCTCGGAATCAGAGCTGGTCAGCTCTTTAACTTTCTTCGCCAGATCGATGATTGAGATCTCGTGATTCGAGCCGATGTTGAATACTTCGCCCACTGCCTTTTCATCGTCCATTAATTTCATTAGCGCGCCCACCACATCACCGACATAACAGAAGCAGCGTGTTTGCTTGCCGCTGCCGTATAC
>Ga0137401_10001030_pt1 | contig 11720 bp, 13 predicted proteins | sample CZOMad1_1_16fung_FD_108286 | JGI IMG/M metagenome (GOLD analysis project Ga0137401, IMG submission 108286) | Vadose zone soil fungal communities from Angelo Coast Range Reserve, California, USA - CZOMad1_1_16fungal (Illumina Assembly) | ecosystem: Environmental > Terrestrial > Soil > Vadose...
ATGGAACAAGGCCGAGACTACAATGACCGCGGGCATGTCGCCGCGCGCAAAGGCCATACTGGCTAGAAAGAGAGTGGTTTTCAGGTAGGCTGCAGCTGCAAGAAGCTTTGACACGGGTCACCTCGCTGCCTTTCAGGTTCGATCGCAACGGCGGCGGGCCAGCTCAGTGAATACTTAGGGCGCAACGCCGGTATGCGGCCTATTCGACATACGCCTCTTGTGTCAGCGCGATTAGGTAGCATCTGTTTGAATGATCTTTGATTTTTTTGGGGGAAATCGATGGACCTCGTGGGTACCCTCCAAGTGCTGGTGCGAGTTGTGGAGACCGGTTCATTCTCGGCTGTCGCTCGCGAACGCGATCTAACCCAAGCCGCGGTCGCTCGCCAGATTTCGCAGCTCGAAAAGCATTTCGGCGTGCGCCTGTTTCACCGCACGACGCGAAAACTCAGCCTGACCGACGATGGACAGATGTTACTTGGTCTTACTCGGCCGGTCCTTGAGGGTGTGGAGGAGTTGGAAGCCGCTCTTGGGCGCCAGAGCGCATCGGCGGTCGGGCTTGTTCGCGTGGCAGTCCCGACGACCACGAGCCGCTTTCTCGTGCAGCGTTTGCCGACTTTGCTTGCCGGTCACCCGGGCTTGAAGGTCGAGCTCGTCATCAGCGATCGATTCGGCGACATGATCCAGGATCGGCTCGACCTTGCCCTGCGCGTCGGCGAAATCACAGATTCGTCACTGATCAAGCGCCGAAGTTGGACGGGAGAGCGAATTGCGGTGGTTGCCCCGAGCTATATCGAGCGGCATGGTGCGCCCACCGTTCCGGCCGATCTCGAGCATCACACCTGCATCTTGCACAATGTTGGATCGGATTCCGACGTATGGACGTTTGTCACGCCCGAGGGACCCAAACAGGTCCGTGTGAATGGCGGATTTCTTGCAAACGACTTTCGCGCGGTACGGCAGGCTGCCGAAATCGGCTACGGCATCGCTCTTCTCCCTCTGCTTGAGGTGTTCGATGATCTGCAGAGCGGCCAATTATTTAGCCTGCTGAACGGCTTTCCTGCTCCTGGCTTCCCGGTTAGCCTGGTCTATCCATCGCGGCGGCACTTGGCGCCACGTACCCGCGTCGTGATGGAATTTGTTCTGGCGCAGATGCAAGAGGTCCGATCCAGCTTGGAGGCAAGGACAAGGCACGCAGCGCCTGCATCTGCTGTTGCCAACGACTAATGTGCAGCGCCCCTGCGCAGCAACAGAGTCAGAAGGGCGCAAACAGTAGCGCGCTGTTCAGCAGAGCAAATCTATCCACGTAGCCCATAATTGCAGCTTGGGCGCGCGGATCGAGGTCAGACTCCGGGAAGGCACCATGGGATCTGCCCAACCAACAATGCGCGGCAGCCTATTGTTAGAGCGAAGCTCGCTCCGTAGCGTCCCGCTCGGCCCCGTTCATGGGTCTCCAAGCCGTGCAACGGTGGGTCCGCACGCTGAACAAGTGTGTTTGGGATATAAGTGGCAACCTCTTTTTTGGCGTGGTCCGAGAGTTAAGGATCATTTGACGTGGACCACGCTCTCCAGCATCTGGAGCCACGAGGTAGGAAGCCCGTGGGCTCGCGCGCCGTCGCGGATCAGGGCAATATAGCGAAGCGAAGGGCAGCCGTCCGATTCCTTGCCTTCTGCCACATACGTCATGGCTGTCACGGTCTGCCCATCGACATCATGCATCCCAAGCCAGCTGGGGCGGTAAGCCCTGCCCGGCACCCCCTCGGTAAGGTTTAGTCGAAGCATCTGTCGGTGCGTGATTTTGTAGAGCACACCCCAAACCTCCGAATCGGGATCTGGAGAAATGTTGGCCGGCGCGGATTTTCCCTTAGGTATTCCGTCCAGATTGAATCGCAGACGATATCCCTTCAATCGCCCGACTCGCCATTCCGTCGGTCTCATACGACGCCGCTCGAAGAAGGCGTCTTTATGCATGTTTGATCCGTACGCGAAATACCAGACGGTATCAGAAGCTCGGCCGGTGAGCCGCAGTCCATGCAAGCGATAGTACCATCTAGATAGTATCCAAGACCGAGCGATCGCCCGCCGCCAGTAGATCCTCATTCTCATCACTGCACCGATGATCGTTCAGTCAACATGGGTGCGACGCAGTGCGCATCTCCCCGCGCTAACAGAGTTGCTAGGCACCATGAAATGCGGGTTTGCTGCTTCCCGGGAGACGCTCCATCTCGAACATTCGGTCCTGCGTGACCTCGAGATAATCGCCGCCGCGCCCGGCGCGCAGAATTGGAGTCGCTAACGCCGTCTGATAGACACCATCCTTGATCAAAGACGTATCAATATAAACGGCTACAACTTCGCCAAGAACCAGCCACCCTTCTACTTTCTCGCCCTTCCAGTTCTTGAACTGAACGATTTCCGTTACCTTGCATTCCATAGCCGCGCGACTTTCGAGCACGCGCGGGACGTCAACGTGTTTACTGGGCACGGCCGTCAATCCGGCCAGCTGAAACTCGTCCACATCGTCTGGAACGGGCAACGAGGTACGGTTCATTTGTTCGGCGAGCTCTTTGGTCGCCAGATTCCAGACAAACTCCCCGGTCTCCGAGACGTTTCTGACACTGTCCTTCCAGGAGATCGAAGCAAATCCCAAGATAGGCGGATCATAATTGAAGGCGTTGAAAAAGCTGTACGGAGCTAGATTGAGCTGACCTTTTGCGTCGCGCGAAGAAATCCAGCCAATCGGGCGCGGTGCGATAATCGCGTTGAACGGATTGTACTTTAATCCGTGCCCTTGCGAAGGCTCCTAGTAATGCATCTTGCGAGGGTTCAACTTCGGATCCCCTGTTTTCGTCTACGACAATGTCTCCGCCGCGCTGCCGCGTGCGCCGTGATCGATCGTTAGTTCTAAAATGGAATTTACTACATTGCAACCCCGCGTGAGAATTTTCCTTTTTGCGTATTCGTTCGCGGCGTGGATTAGAGATCGATCACGACGCGGCAAGCCGCGTGACGGCTCGAAAATCGTTCAGAGCGGCTGGAGGAAGATCAGAGCGGTGCCGACAACACCTGCGAAGTAAGCCAACGTGCGGATGCCGGTGATCCCGAGGAAATAGGTGATTGCGTGAACCAGGCGTGCAGCAAGGAAGAGCTCTGCCCCGATGATGGTCATGGTATTCGAAACACCCGCCGCGCGAGCCAGCATTACTGCGATGGCGAACGGCACGAGGTTCTCGATCAAGTTCCGGTGTGCGCGAAGGCCCCGACCGGCCGCTCCGGTCGGCCCGGGCGCATCCTCGCGGTTGCCGGACACGACAGGGAAGCCAACTTGCTTCTGGTACATTGCGACGTAAACGAGTGGCAGCGCCAAGCAGAGGACGGCGCTGGCGGCGAGACATGTCAATTCGATATTCATGAGGATTCCTAGCGATTAGTCGGTAGACTTGCAGGTTACGGGATTGCCAAACCGCGAGTTTTGGCGGTGGATTAATGTCGCGGAGCAAGCCGCTCCAGGACTGGGCCGGTCACGACGCCGAAGATCTTCGGGTCGTCATAGGCTCGTGCCGAAAGCATCCCGCCGTGAACCGTTCCTCGTCCTCACCCTGCAGCTTCGGTAAGCTTTCGAGATCAGGGCCGGATCGACACCTGCTCGTTACCAGTTTAGCCTCCGATTTCGCCGTTGATAACGGGACCGAACAACTCCCAACTTTCTCCCTTGAAACGCATCATCTGGAGCTGTTCGATCGGATAAAAGTCGGTGGCGCTGGTGTTGATCTTGATGCCGGGCAACAGGCCTGCAGGCTCGAAATTCTTCAAGTTAGACGCCTGTTTCATCACGTTAGCGCGGGTGAGATCGTCCCCGCACTGCTGCAGCACACGGACCATGGTTTGCGCGAGGGCATATCCGGACAATACCAAGGAGTCGGCCTTGTTGCCCTCAGGGAACCACTTGTCCATGAATGCGACAAACTCCTTTACGTCGGGATCGTCTTTCCAGAGCGGATCAACCCCATCTTTGGTATATTGCGCGGAGATGATGTCCTGCGCGTTTTCGAAACCTGCCGGCTTGATGACGCTAGCTACAGACGCGCTGACGTTGGCAACAATCTGCTGCGGCTTCCAGCCGAGCTCGCCAATCTTCTTGATCGCCTGTGCCGCGAATTTCGGAGTTGAAAGATTGATGAAAACATTGGCACCGGTGGCCTTAAGCTTGACGATATGACCGTCGATTGTTGGCTCGGATACTTCATAACCGTCCTCGGCGACAATCATTGAGGCCGCCTTCGCGCCGAGACCGTCCTTGAGACCCTTCAGAATATCTTTCCCGAAGTCATCATTCTGATAGACCACCGCGATCTTGGCGTCAGGCTTTTCCTTCAGCAGGAATTTGGCGTAGATTCGCGCTTCGCTCTGATAGCTTGGCTGCCAGCCCATAGTCCAAGGGAATTCCTTCGGATCGCCCCACTTCGTCGCGCCAGTGGCAACGAACAGCTGCGGCACCTTCTTCGCGTTCATGTATTTGTGTATCGCGGAATTGCTCGGCGTTCCCAGCGAACTGAAGATCAACAGAACTTCATCGCTTTCGACGAGCTTGCGGGCTTGCTCCACCGCCTTTGGAGGGCTGTACGCGTCGTCATACGAAATGAAGTTGATCTTGCGACCGTTGATGCCGCCCTCGGCATTAATCTTCTTGAAATATGCCTCTTCAGTCCTGCCAACTACGCCATACGCGGATGCCGGACCGCTGTACGGCATGGTGTTGCCGATCTTGATCTCTGTGTCTGTTGCACCGGTATCGAATTTCTTCTGGGCAGTGGCGCTGCCGTCGGCGAGAGCCATTGCGATGATTGCGGTCACTATTGTGCGCTTAAGCTTTGTGGACGACATTTTGCTTCCCCCCGGACTTTTTGACTCTTGCGTAGATGGACTCCAACCAGTGCGTTGCCCGCACGATGACGCATCAGGACGATGACGAGGAACAGCAGCAACGCGACGAACGCCGCGCCGAAGAGCCCTTTTGCAATACCCTCGGCGATATTGGGCACGAGAATGGCCCTTATCACTTATCGTTCACGCCGATCACTGCTGAGGCTAAACTATCGATGTCAGGGCAAGAATGTCATTTGTGCCACCTTTTCGGACGCCAAAAAATCTCGGCGGCAGTTACTCATCGCACGCGATGGCACCCCGGGATGGAAGACGCTATCGATCTCGGACGGTAACTGCGCTTCTCTGTGGTACCTGGAGGGCAATTCGGGGATCGAGCGGCTCGGCTATCCACCTCGACCCTCGAAAGGTCGACGAGCATCGGCGGCTCTACACGCTGGACCCAAAACCTCGGGAAGGATCCATCGACGGCGGAGCAAAATGCCTCGCGGGCGACATCCTACTGCTCGGTCGAGTTAACGGCAGAGGCCTGCGCTCTATCACGTTTCGGGGCCTCAAGGTCGGCGTCTGGACAATCTCCGCGGTCAATCCGACGTAACGCGCTCGCCGTGGGCGCACCGTCCTTCAGACGAGATACGCACCCGCCGTGGTCAGCCCTTCGCTCCACCGATATAGTCGCCGAGGTTGAGCTCGATCTCGACGATCCCCTTTTCGGCGACCCGCCGCCTAAGGGCTAGCGTACCCGCCTTGAAGCTCGGCCAAGCGAGCGAACCCACATATTCGCCATAGGCCGCTAGGAGATCGGCATGCGGTGGCAGCGATGCCCGATTGATCTGGGCTTTGGCTGCGGCCAGCACCTGTCGGTCGAACGAAGCCAGACGGGTAGCGAGTCTCTCGACGAACCCGTCAAGTTCGGCGTCGGGAAGCGCACGCGTCACCCATCCCCATTTCTCCGCCAGAACGGCATCATAGTCGTCGCTGCTCAGGATTGCCTCCAGGGCACGGTCGCGGCGAACGAAGCGCGGCAACCGTTCGCTGCCGCCGCCGCCTGGAAGAATACCGGTGCCAACCTCAGGCTGACCGAAGATCGCCTTCTCGCGGCTGGCATAGCGAAGATCGAGGGCAAGCGCCAGTTCGTTGCCACCGCCCCGGGTCCTTCCCCGGATGGAGCCAATGCTAATGAACGGCGCCTCTGTCAGGCGCAAGACGAGATCGGTCCAAGCAGGGCTGGCTTCGGCTCCCGGCAGAATGGGGAACTCTGTCGCATGACTGAGATCGAAGTGGTTGATGAAGAACCCTGCTAGACTGCTCGTAAGGAGTACGACCTTGATGTCCGGATCGTTGCTCAACGCGACAACGATATCGCGCATCCGCGAGACGGTATCGGGCGCGATCAGGTTCACAGGCGGGTTCGAGAATGTGACCTTGGCGATATGTAGGCTCAGCCGCTCCAGGACGACGGTGCTGGATCGCGTCATCTTCCGCTCCTGTTGAATTGTTCGCGGCAGCAGCGCAGGCGGTCGCCGTCTTGGCTTCACGTCGACCGGTAGGCCGCTTCCGATCGGTCGGCCATGCGGCTTCTCTCAGTCCCGCCGCAAATCGCGGGACGTCGCACCCGAGCGAAAGTTAAATCCGGCCGTTCACATCGCCAACGCCATAATTGCAACTATTTCGGACAACCATCGCGGTTAATGCAATTGGTGTCGTGCGATAAATTCCTTCCGGAGGTTTCCCGAGGGTTTGGTCTGCGAATCCGTACGCCACCATGTGGCTGGGACAGGTACTCGGGGATGCTCCAACGCCTTTGCAGAGGATCCGCAGGCTGCACGCGCAACGCGCGACCCGAAATCTTCCCGTATGATCTTTTTTGGTCGGCTTGGTGCAGTAGGCAACGCCTCACAGGTAGATTCAGATCCGGACAGGACGCCTATTCAACCGTGTTACCAAGATCATCAAGGACTGCTTACGTTCTACCGTTCAGCAAGCAGACGCCCGTCCGCCGGCAGCACTTTAAAACGCGAGGCGAGCGGGAATACCGAGGACAGCGCGGTCAGCAGCCGCAGGATCGCGGAAGCTTCAATAGCAAACTAGCGAAGACTCCTATCGCGCATCCAACCAATCACCGATGTTCTTGACCGTATCTCCATAGAACGTTCGGTAAAGATCCTTGGCCACGTAGGCCACGTGCGGCGTCACCAACACATTGTCTAAACTTCTGAATGGATGATCTGCCGGCAGGGGCTCCTCATCGAAGACATCGAGTACGGCACCGGCGATTTTGCGTTGCTTGAGGACATCGATTAACGCGCTCTCATCGATGATTGGGCCCCGGGACGTGTTGATCAATCTCGCCGTCCGTTTCATCAGGCCCAACTCCCTGGCGCCCACAAGCCCCCTGGTTCGATCGCTGAGCACGAGATGAATGGTAAGCAGATCGGATTGTTCGAACAACGTGTCTTTTGAGACGAGCTTCGCGCCGACCGCTTCGGCAGCCTGCGCCGTCATATTTTGACTCCAAGCGACCAGCTTCATTCCAAAGGCTGCACCGATCCGAGCGACAGCGCCTCCCACGCGTCCGAGACCCATAACCCCCAACGTCTTTCCTTCGAGCTCTTCTCCCACCCCGACCTGCCAGCCTCCGCCGCGCACCGAGTTGCTCTCCGAAACAACATTCCTAACACTCGCAAGGATAAGCGCCCAGGTCATCTCGATGGTAGGAGTCGATCGGTAGCCCGTCCCTACAACCCTGATGCCTCGTTCTTCGGCGGCGGCAACGTCTATGGCAGCGTTTCCGGGCGCGGTGGAAGCGACGAGCTTTAGACTTGGCAACCGCGCGATCAATTCGCGGCGGATCGGCGTTCTCTCGCGCATCACGCAAATAACGTCGAACGGCTCCAACCTGCGCACCAAAGCGTCGAAGTCAGATATGTGATCGTTGAACACGGTGATCTCGGCCCGCCTCTTGAGGTCCGTCCAGTCCGCCATCTCGAGCGCAACGTTTTGATAATCATCCAGGATGGCAATCTTCATGATGAACCTCAGGGGGCGAGCTTTTGGGCCACGAGCGACTTTTCGTAATCTTTCTGGACGGGTCTAATTGAAGGGTACGGCTGACGACGATTTCCTCCACCCCTGAACGGCGGGCTTCCAGATGCGCTAAGACGGCGAGTGCCTTAAAATCCTTCTGGCTTTCCCACCATCCCGATAGTGCAAATGACTCTCCCCCCAATAAACACTACGGAGGCCCATAGTAGAGATCTGCCGCTATACTGTATACTACCCTTCGCTTCGAGAACTCTTGAAATGACCGCCCTATACACCCGCAACACGTCGTCGCGACACTCCGGCTTTGCAGTGATGATGACAAATCCGATTGCCACGTCCTTCCTTCGAGTATTGATTGGGTCGAGCCGCGATTTGCAGACGTTTAAGAGAGGCTTTGTGCAGGCCTCCAAACGGCTCGCCAGTTGATCGCATGTCACATCCTCCGTCTCGTTTAACGGATATCTAAGGCGCTGTACCACGAACGCACTAACGATACGGGGCACACCCGTGTATCGGAATGCCGTTTTTGCCACCTTTCGAGACATTGCCCGCTGCTGGATAATCGAGAATGGCAAACATGCGCTGGCCTATGACCGGGCTGCGTAACATCGAGCTAGTCACGTGAATCTAAAGTTCGCCACATAAAGTCTGGTGGGCTTGGCAGAAGCGTTTGACCGAAGCCAAAATCTGGTCTGCGGACATGGTCTGGCGTCCGTGAGTTCGAGACCGCCATACTTCACCTTCCATTTGTTGAATGTCGCACTGCTGATCCCATGCTTGCGACAAACGTCGGCCGCCTTCGCTCCGACCTCCTGCCATCGCAACCCCGATGATCTGGTCTTCCGTGCCTACGAAATCTCAAAGTGCATGACCTGATCTCACCGGCACTACATCGCCACGAAATCTCACGCATTATTGAATTAGGGTACTTGAAGTTACCCAAAATGGACACGACGTGGTTGAGCAGTGTTTGGGAGCGATGCTGATGTCGTTGACGGAAGAGAGTGGAAAAAGGTCGCGCGGGCGGCCGCTTGTTCGCCCGGAGGACGAAACACGGCACCTCATCATGACGGTGGCTATGGCTGAGTTTGTCGCCAAAGGATTCTCCGGAGCCAGCATGAACGAAGTCGCGCGGCGCGCGGCCGCGTCCAAACGCACCGTTTATCGCTTGTTCCCGACGAAGGCGGATCTCTTTCGCGCTGTCGTGCGCGACACCGTCTTACCTCTGACTGAGGCAATGACAAACGAGATCGACGAGCCCAGTGCGATTGGTCCAGCGCTTGAGCGGATCATGTTCGAGTATGGCCGTGTGACATTGTCGGCCGATGTCATCGCGATACAGAAGCTGGCGATTGCGGAAAGCGCGCAATTCCCTGACTTGGCCGCCGCATTCTATGTCGCGATCGATGCCACCCAGACTGCCTTAGAGCGGTTTGTCCGACGCCAATGCGATCGCGGTCACCTGGACTTCGACGACGCCGGCCTCGCCGCCGACCTGCTGCGAGGCATGATGATCATGGGCCCGACGCGAGCCGTGATGTTCAATCGTCGTACCGTCCCCGAAACTGAGGAGATCGCATATCGGGCCAAGATGTGCGTCCGCTTGTTCTTGCACGGTAGCTGCGCGGGAGCCGCACCATGCGCGTGATCCAGGCGTCCCCCTCGCCAATGTCCCTTGTTGGCATCCCCCTGCAGCGTTGGCTCTACGCGATGCGGATTTGGGCTGCAACCGTCGTCGCGCTGGCGACCGCCTTTTGGCTACAGATCGACTCCGCCCCGACGGCCGCGGTCACCGTCAGCATTCTTGCATTGCAGACGCACGGCCAAATGTTTCATAAATCTGGCTATCGCCTCGCGGGAACGGGCCTAGGTATCGTGGCATCCGTCGCGATCACTGGCCTCTTCTCGCAGACGCGCGACCTCTTCATCGTTGCCGTCGCGGTCTGGCTTGGCGTCTGCGTCTTCGTCGCGGGACTTTTCGATGGCAACCGCGCGTATGGCGCCGTGCTCGCGGGCTATACTGTCTCGATCGTCGCAGTGCTGCAGGTCGATACGCCTCAAAACGTCTTCTTATCAGGCCTCAACCGCGGCGCCGCAATCGCGATCGCTATTGCCGCGCTGGCGCTCGTCAATTCGCTGACAGGCGCGCCAAGCGTCTATGTCGGCCTAAAGCAAAAGCTGGCCGCTGCGCAGGCGGCCGTGACAGCCTTCGCGCTAAAGGCACTGCGGGGCGAGACGGTCTTCGCGACAGCAACGGCGGACCTCATGAGGCTCGTTACCAGCCTTCGCCCCGAGATTGACGCCCTCTACCTCGAGTCGACGCGCGGCCATCACCGTGGGCAGGCCGCGCGGACGCTCGCCGCGGCCCTCGTCATGGAGGTCGAGGCAGCCTACGCGTTGACATTATGTCCACCGACGGGACAGTCATCGCAACAACAGGTCGCCGACGTTCTTCAAGGCGGCGACCGCAATCTGATCAATGCGCTCCGCACCCGACTCCTGGACCAGGCGAGCGACGTGTCCGATCTCGTCGCGACAAGCCTGATCCGCCTTCTAGATACTGAAATCGCTGTCGCGGAAGCCCTTGCCGATCTTCACCTGGACCGCCGCCCTGCTCGGAACATACGTCTGCGCCTGTACCGCTCGCGCCGCGTCGCGGCGTGGGGCGGCTGCCGCATCATGCTCGCCATGATGACGCTAGGATTCATCCTGGCCGCGACGAACTGGCCCTCCACTTCAACGGCCTACGCCTTCGCCGGGGTCATTGTGGCCTTGGGTGCGACCTTGCCCGACGTACGTGCCTTCAGCAAAGCGGCGCTGATCGGCGTGCCGCTTGCCGCTGCCATCGCCGGGGTCGTACAATTCCTCATCCTCGACGGGGTCGACCAGTTCGAATTGCTCGCCCTCGGTCTCGCCCCCGCGATAATCGGCGCGGCTTTGCTCCAGTCCAGCTCGAAGCCGCAACGCGCTTTGTTTGGATTTGTGCTCCTGGTCTTCGTGCCGCAGATACTGGCGCCCAGCAATCCTGAGACCTACGACCCGCAGAGTTACCTGTTCACGAGCGCGCTCGCGACCCTATCTGCCGTGGCGATCTACGTATCGCTGATCCTCGTCCCGCCGCCGTCCGCGGCGCGACGCCTGCGCTGGACTATGGCCGATGCCCGCGACGACGCTCGCCGAGCGTTGCAAGCCGCAACATCCATCGCTGTCGATGAGGCGGCGTTCCACGACGCGGAGCGAATCGGTCAGATCGGCGCACTATTTGGCCCGCAAACGGGATCGTCAGACGCCGCTCTCCGGCAGGCGTTGCTTCTCGCCGAGACCGGCAGTGCCGCGCGGGCCGCCCACGCCGCTCTCGCCGGCTCGCACGTCTTCGGCGCAGCGATATGAACCGCGGTCGCGACCTTGGATGCTTCGAGCCTCTGCGACGCCGCGAGACTTGCGCATGTCGAACCCGACCGCGACGCTGCAGCGGCCCTGTTCTGGGTGGCCGCGCTGGCAGAGGCCCATCCGTTCACAGAGATCGAGCAGGAGACGTGACTATGACCCATGATTTTCGAGAGATGACAATCGGCGGCGTCCTCTTCGCCCCCTTCGTCCTTTACGCCCTAGCCGCATTCATCGTCTTGTTCGCCTTGCGACCAGTCGTGCGGTGCCTTTCGATCGATCGCGTCTTCGCCAATCCGCCGCTCGCTGGGCTGAGTCTCTATGTCATCATTCTTGCGGCGCTAATCGTCACCTTCTGAAAGGTCCTGTCATGACGCTCAACGAAATGACCTCCACGGCGGACCCTA
>Ga0137401_10001032_pt1 | contig 11717 bp, 12 predicted proteins | sample CZOMad1_1_16fung_FD_108286 | JGI IMG/M metagenome (GOLD analysis project Ga0137401, IMG submission 108286) | Vadose zone soil fungal communities from Angelo Coast Range Reserve, California, USA - CZOMad1_1_16fungal (Illumina Assembly) | ecosystem: Environmental > Terrestrial > Soil > Vadose...
TAATGGTGAGCCGAGCAGGGCTCGAACCTGCGACCCGCTGATTAAGAGTCAGCTGCTCTACCAACTGAGCTATCGGCCCACAGCGAAGTGGAAATTATACGTCGCGATTTGTTGTAGTCAAGCGAGCGGCAGAATTAAATCGCAGGCGGCACGCATCGAAGACCGAGACATCGTGCACATCTCCGCTGTTTCATTTTGCAAAAGCGCATCACTTCGCAGAGAATGTCGGTGCATCAATATCGGAATCGCATAACGCTTCGCAAACGAACACCGACATGAAATATCACCAAAGCGTGCTGGAGTTAATCGGGAACACGCCACTCGTCAAACTCAATCGTCTTAATAAAGGATTGAAGCCTTTGGTTCTGGCCAAGATGGAGAACCTCAATCCCGGTTTTTCAGTAAAGGACCGAATTGGCATCTCGATGATTGCCGCCGCGGAGCGCGACGGCAAACTGAAACCGGGCGGCACAATTGTCGAAGCAACCTCAGGCAACACCGGCATCGGTTTGGCGATCGCCGCGTCGGTCAAAGGTTACAAGTGCATCTTTGTGATGACGGACAAAGCGTCAGTGGAAAAGGCGCGCTACTTAAAAGCGCTGGGCGCGGACGTGGTGATAACTCCCGTTTCGGCAAAGCACGGCACGCCCGATCATTATGTCTCGACGGCGCGGCGCATCGCGGCGGAGACTCCGAATTCGTTTTATCCCGATCAGTATTCACATCCGGGAAATCCTGAAGCGCACTATCGCACCACCGGCCCGGAACTGTGGGAACAGACCGAAGGAAGGATCACGCACTTCGTTTCCGGCATCGGCACAGGTGGCACAATCTCAGGAACCGGAAGATTTTTGAAAGAGAAAAACCTCAACGTCAGAATCATCGGCGCCGATCCGTTCGGATCGATTTATAAGACTTACAAAGACACGGGCAAGGTTCCCGAGACGACGCCGTATCTGGTCGAGGGCATCGGCCAGGAGGTTTTGCCGGCGAACGCGCACATGCAATACGTCGATGAAGTGCTCAATATTTCGGACCACGATTCGTTTGAAACGGCGCGCCAACTTGGACGAGTCGAAGGAATCTTTTGTGGCGGCTCAACCGGGACCAATTGCGCCGCGGCTTTGCGCGTCGCCCACGATCTTGATGAAAACGCGATCGTCGTCTTCATCGTTTGCGACACCGGCGAACACTATCTAACTAAATTCCACTCTGACGAATGGATGAAAGAAAAGCGACTGCTTGAGCCGCAAAAGATCACAGCCGGACTGATTGGTGAAACAAAGGGCAAAGCTGCGCCGAGCGATCTCGTGATTGTTGCGCCGAGCGATTTGGTGTCCGCGGCTCTAGCTAAGATGAACGAGATGGGACTGACGCAGATTCCGGTGCTGGAAGACGGGAAGCCCGTCGGGTCGCTGCGCGAGAATCACCTGCTCTCAAAAGTTTTCAACGATCGTGATTTGCTGGAAGTGCCGGTAAGCAAAGTCATGGACAAGAGTTTCCCGACTGTCGATGTCGACGATGATGTGAATGTCGTGTCGCGAAAGTTGCGCACCAGCCCGGCGGTGCTGATCGAAGAATACGGCCGCATCACCGGCATCATCACGCGGCACGATTTGTTGGATGTGAGTGACAACGGCAACTAGGCGCGGCTTCGTTCGTAGAACTTCACCCGCAGTTCGTCATCCAGTTGTCTGACCTCGTGCAACTCGAACCCCGCTAAGAAGTTCGCTGGCATGAAGGTGTCGGCGCCTGCGACTGACAAAGGGACTTCGGTGACGACCCATCGATCGATGTGCGGCAGGAATGCTTCATAAATCTGGGCACCGCCGATCACAAACAGATCGCGCGTCAGCGTCTTCCCTAACGTCAACACCGATTCGACATCCGGCAAAGTAACAATAGAATCAGCGGCGGTATTTTGCTTGCTCGTTAAGACAATGTTCATTCGATCGGGCAAAGGCCGCTTCAGCGTTTGCCAGGTTCGAGAGCCCATCACCACCGCGTTTCCGATCGTCGTTTGTTTGAAAAACTTCATGTCGGCAGGGTAATGCCAGGGCAGTGTGCCACCTTTGCCGATTGCGAGATTTCGATCTACTGCGACGATACCAATGATGGACATTTTAGTGGACGAGCATTGTTGCCGCTGATGCTTTACCAGTGACCTGCGCGCGCACGTATCGTATCATCAGGTCGCCTTTCGACTACAGAACCAGAGAAGAGAGATTGTGCTCAACTTCAGTTTCTTCTCTGCGTCCTCTGCGGTAATGACTGTTAGAGAACCCTCACCGCAGAGAAATACCGAGGAACCCACAGAGGGCGCGCAGAGATTCAAAATTGAGCACTACCTGAAAAAGCATATGAGCGGTTTTTACCTGGCATTTGGGCTTACAGTCATCGGCATGCTGCTTTATCACCTTTCGCAGAAGGCAGTGCCGAAAGAAGCGAACCCGTTTTTCGTTATTACAATCGCTTACACTGTCGGTATCCTTTTTTGCTTTGCGTTCGCTTTCACCTACCCGGGAAAGAAAAGCCTGATCGAAACTTTCAAAGCCTCGAACTGGGCGGTGTTTACGTTGGGAGCCGCCGCTGCTCTAATTGAGTTGGGTTTCCTGCTCGCGTATCGCACCGGCTGGAGAATAAGCATCGCAGCGGTCGCTACAAATGCCGCTGCCGCGATCGTGCTGATTCCTGTCGGCCTATTCGTCTACAAAGATCACTTGTCGTTGCGTAACGTGATCGGGCTGATCTTGTGCGTCGTGGGACTCGCGCTTCTTGTACGGCAATAGCGATTGGAAATAGTGCGTTGATTTTTAGCGATTAGCAAGCATCTCTTCTATCGTCATTCGAATGTCCCTGGCGATTTGACGCAGCAGTATCGGCGAGATGTCTCTACCGGAATGAAAAGGCACCGTCGGGATGGCGATGCTGCTTGTGCGAGCCGCGCTGACGAATTTCCGTAAATCCCAATTTGTTGAGAATCGTTACGACTTCGCGTGGCTTGAGGACCGGGGGCTTACTCATAATCGGAGACTATAAGACAGATGGCCCATGCTTAATAGAGGTAGTGCTTCATTATTTCGTCAAGCAACTTTCACCGTTTCAGTGCCGACAAATTCTGCTTCCAACTGCGGCTCACCATCTTCCAGCAGCATTTCAACAACCTCCTGCATTTGTCCCTGAGATCGTCACTTGACTCGCCCTGACTGTGAGCACCTGGGAACCCGGGGACATAACCAACATACATGCCGGTATCCGAACATTTCTCAACTACGTAGTTGTAAGCTCGCATCGTGACCTCTTGCGTACGTTAACATTCGACAGACCTTAGTTTCAATTCCTACACCGCGACGGGCGCGGCAATTTTCGCATGTGATTCGTAACCAACCAGACTCAGATCCTGGTACTGAAAACTGAGCAAGCCTTTCAGGCCGCGTAATCTCCGATCGTCATCTCTGATTTCCAACTTCGGCGCGGGCGGGGTTCGCGCGACAGCACTTCGCTAACCTGGTCAAGGTGATTTTGATAGATGTGATTTGTCATATTCACTCTAATCGACCAAATCAGTACGGATAGAAATGTTAATTCTACCTCCTTCCTATCGACTAGTGTGATAGCTTATTCCCGCCTGTTCGGAGGATAGGGCAACGCTGGAGAGCGACCTGAGCGCCGTAACAGGTGAGTATACGGAGGGGCAGGGCTTCTTGGCTCTGCCCTTTTGCCATTCGAATCTCTTCCTGCCCCTTCGGTACTCCATAAAGCGATAAACACATTTGTGCTGCCGTGGAAGTCCTAGCCTTCTTGATTTAACAGAAGTTTCTCTTTTTGTCTTGCTTCCCTTGTGTGCGATTTCATGCGCAACGCAATGGATGATCTCCATTCAGAGAAGTCACTTGATAAGACCTACCCTCTTAACTCTTTCAACTCTATAATTCACTTTGTTTTTGCGAATCTTGATTACTACTTACAATGCTCTGGAATGCCAGATTTTTTTGTTAGCTATAACAAGACGGACACGCAATCTGCCGAATGGATCGCTTGGCAGTTGGAGTCTGCTGGATATTCGGTAGTTATTCAGGCTTGGGATTTTCGCCCGGGCTCAAATTTCATCCTCGAAATGAACAGAGCCGCACAGGAGGCTCACACAACCATTGCTGTACTTTCGCCGGACTATGTTTCTGCTTTATATACTCAACCCGAATGGGCTGCGGCATTCGCACGAGATCCACTGGGTAGGAACCGAACGCTCGTAGGTGTTCTTGTGCGAGAAGCAGAATTACAGGGCCTCCTGAATCAGATCATTTATATAAAATTTAGTCGGTCTAGAAGAAGACTCAGCTCGCGTCGAATTGCTAAACGGGTTAAAGCGGGGGCGCTCCAAGCCCGAACAAGCACCTGCCTTTCCCGTCATTCCGTTCTCGCGTCTCCGAGCGAATTCCTAACGTTCAAAATTATGAGCGAGCACGGTCAGGAAGCCATGAATCTGTCTTTCTTCCTTCGAGAACCATCCTCCCGCGCGGCATCCGTGCCTCGGTCGACAACTTCCTTGCTACTTATCTTGGTCCGTTGGATCAGCCCGCACCATTCGGAGGTCGAACCGAGGATCTCCAGCGTCTGACCGATTGGCTATATTCTGACGATCAATCACCATCGTCTGGAACACTACAAGGTTTGCTAATGATTTCTAGCCAACGATTAGGGCTTAGCTTCGGCTCGGACTTCGTAACTGATGACTTTGATACGGGCGCTACTCAAACAATTATTTCTAACAAATTAGTGAAGACCGACGAGTTCGACATTTGGGAGGAACACTCTCATTTTGGCTTCAAGTATCGCTATGTGCAGAAACAGATCACTCTAGTCCTCGTGGACTCTGAAGGAAAAGAACAAGCTGGCGAGTTACCCGTGAGAGTCGTACGCGATTGGGAAACAAGTCCGTTCAAGAAAGTGAACGGCAGTCGAGAGTCTCTTCGGTCGCGATGTCCTCAGGGCATTTAAGCTCGGGGTGTGCTTAGACTCTGACAAGCGCATTACACGACTTCGGTTCATTTAACTTGACCGGTCCGTGAATCCTATCCAAGCTAAACAGAAACGGCTGCTGCTATACGAAGGTGCGATTGGTAATTGACAACCTCGAAGTCTTCGTAACGATAGTCAAAGATCGTTTCAGGTCGGCGCTTAATCGAGAGTTCAGGTAGGGGATAGGGATCGCGTGTCAATTGAAGCTTCGCCTGCTCCAGGTGGTTCAAATAAAGATGGCAGTCCCCGCCTGTCCAAATGAAGTCACCCACAGCTAAATCACATTGCTGAGCAACCATGTGAGTGAGTAAAGCGTAGCTTGCAATGTTGAAAGGTAGTCCCAAGAAAACATCAGCGCTTCTCTGGTACAGTTGGCATGACAGTTCCCCATGTGCGACGTAGAACTGGAAAAGCGCGTGGCATGGTGGAAGGGCCATGCTATCCAAGTCGGATGGATTCCACGCGGTCACAATGTGGCGGCGACTGTCGGGATTTGTCTTGATTTGTTCGACTACTTCGCTAATTTGATCGATGGTTCCACCATCCCGCGCTGGCCAGGCTCTCCATTGGACTGGGTAGACCTCGCCGAGGTTACCCTCCTCATCCGCCCATTCATCCCAGATGGTCACTTTGTTCTCTTTAAGATAAGCAATGTTTCCCGAGCCTTTGAGGAACCACAATAACTCGTGAATGATCGAGCGAAGGTGGAGCTTCCTGGTCGTTACAACTGGAAAGCCTTCGCGTAAATCGAAGCGCATCTGGTAACCAAACGTGCTTATCGTTCCAGTGCCGGTTCGGTCACCTTTTTCGACGCCGTCTTTAAGAATGTGATCAATTAATCCGAGGTACTGGTGCATGGTTGGTCAGATGTTGACTGTAAACAAGATTATATTCCACTAGTACGATTACTCGAAAACGGACTCGTTTGTTCTTGGCATCGCGGAACCTTCTCTTAAGAGTTAACATGATCTCTGTCGGTTCCCATAGTTTTGTGAAATCCGCACCATAGTTAATGAAGTTCTGTCCTATGGTTCGAGATCTATTAAGTGTCGGCTATTGCAAATGGCTCTTCATATTGAAAACGTTTTGAATGACAATGATCGCTCACACGAGCTAACAGCGCACGTCGAAAATCGAAGATCAATCACCTGTTCTACAGTTATCCTGGGAAACCCACCCCGCAGCCAATCGAGCCCGAACATTTCAAAGATTTCAAATTCACGGCAGAAGGTCAGTAGCTATCCGCTTCCTTGATAGGCAAGGGGCAGTAACCCAAACATTCGACAACTATTCTTCCGGCGGGTGGTCCACGCAGGACATCGAATACGACATCATGAATCGCGCTTATCGCGTGAGCAACCCCTACTACAGCGGCCGTTATGGCACGGTTGATATCAATCCGACCGGCCTTTGGACTACCCAAACATTTGATCAATTTAACCCGGGAGACCGCGTCCGCGATGCCGAGCGGCGACTCGCAAAACGCGACCACCAGCAACACTACGACGGAGTACATTGGCACGTTTACCACATTCACCGATGCCGCCGGAATGAAGAGACGAACAAAGTTTGATCCGTTAGACCGGATGGTGCGCCTTGATGAACCGGACGACAGCGGAGACATTGGTTCCGCCGAATCCCCGACCCGTTATACAAGTTACCAGTACGATGTGTTAGACAATCTCCTTCATATTACGCAAGGCTCGCAGGAGCGTTTCTTCAAATACGATTCGCTCTCACGGCTTACCTACGATCGACAGGTTGAACAGAATGCCCCGTGGACGACGGACGATTCAGTGGCCGGCAAACAATCATTGGTCGCGAAAAATCATTTACAACTCGCATGGTCTGGTTGAGGACACTTACGACGCGCGACAAATTAATACGCATTTTGATTATGACGGCCTGAATCGGGTTTCAAATATTACTTATTCAGATGGCGCCCCGGCAGCACATTATTTCTATGATTCACAGGTACCGAACGGCGTCCCTTCTTACGATCATGGCTATGCGGTCGGACGCCTAACCGCGATGACATCCACCTCTGGTCCCCTATGCGATACCTTGCCGACAAGCCGGGAAAGGAGCGTTAGTCGTGGGTGGTGTTGTTGTCGGCACTGTTGTTGCAGTTCAGGTGATTATTACCTTAGGTGGGCTGCTGGGTCTTGGCGGGCTGGCCTTTGCGTGGTAACACTAAGTCATGACGCATCCGGAAGAGCCAACAGAATGGAACTCAATCTTTGAGCTTCTTAGCCTCGACCGCGTGCTCCCGTTTTATGAAGATATGGGGATAAGTCTGCCCGATAAGGAACGGTTCGTTACGCTGCTTCGTCAAATGCTCAGCCAGAGTCATGATGAGCTTGGACCCGGCCGCGTACCGGATATGGACTTTGTTGAAAAAGTTCTCAACAAGATTCGATCCTTGTTGGGCGACGAACTTTTTGAACAGTTTTACAGATGGTCCGTGACAGTCTTCTATTGGGCGCCCTCAGATCAACCTCAATGGTCGATTTGGGATCATATCCTTCCACGGCGCTCCCATCATCTGCCGCGGGATTTATCACCCGACCGTTGGAGTGCAGTCGCTGAGTTTCAACTGGCCAAGAGTGCCGGTGATGTAGAGCAAAGGGCGACCGCCCAAAAACACCAACCGCTGAGTGATTGGGACACCCAAATGTACACGCGACATAATTACCGCGACCAAAATAGTCCGGACGATGTTTTTGAAGAAGGAATCGATCCCTTCTCGCCGGTAACCAGCACGATTGAAATGAACCGCATGCAACTCGCCTGGCCTAAGCTATGGGCCCACTTTTCCGACGACGAGAAAAATCTTTTCTGGCGATACGGGCAAGCCAAATTGAAAGAATGGGAACTAGAAGAGACTGTTGCCGGCGGCGTTCCGCATCCCGATAGTCTTCGGCGACAATTGTAGACTACTCAATTTGAGCCGACCTCTTAGTTATTTCCGCTCTTGGACTTTCCCAACGTTTCGTTAGCTTCTTGAAGAAGTTTCTGAGATTGGCAACCGGGCGCAATTGCTTCTCTCGTATTATGACCTCTTGGACGAACGCTGCATAGCGAGGACGAATTGAGAAGGTCACATTGTTTCGTAGCAAAGCGTGGAAGCACTTGCTCACTTAGTGCGAATTGCGCAAAATCTATCGATAACGATCACGTAGCCCCTTAAGTCAAAGACTTTAAAATATTTCAGTAGAGTTCAAATCCACCTATTAATAAACCGTAACGATCTCGTAAAAAACTGGGCCCATGTCGCCGGCTTTGCGTCCAAACCGGCGCGTATGTTCTTCGTCGGCCCACTCTTTCCAGATATCGATTCCCTTCTCTCGCAGGTTTGTTTCGTTCGTGTCGCCCTTGAGAAACCAAAACAACTCTTCCGCTATCCAACGAAATGGAACTCGCTTGGTCGTGACGATCGGAAAGCCTTCGCTGAGATCAAACCGAGTCTGATATCCGAAATGTGAGATCGTGCCGACACCGGTGCGATCTTGATGCGCCGTTGTCCAGAATTGAGCGAAGGATTTGATGGTATTGCTTCATGCCTCAAGAGTCCCGTAGCGACGAAATATTTATAGAACCTGGGCAGATAAATTCAAAGCTCCGAAGGGACTATCAAGCAATCTCACGAACAGCTTCAATCAGTCGCTCAACCTCATCGTCGCTCGTGTAGCACGCGCAGCCGACGCGCACCAATCCTTCAGGTTGCAGGCCGAGACGGTCTACAACTGTCTGCGCATAAAAATCCCCGTGTGAAACGAACAGGCCTCGTGCCGCCAGACGGCGTGCGACTTCGGTTGAGGCGAGATTCTTAACAATGAATGAGACGGTTGGCGTGCGTTCGACGTCCGGCGGTGGTCCATAAAGACGAACGCCGTCAATTCGCGCCAGCGAATCCCAGAGAATCCGGACTTGCGGCGAACTGTGAGCGCGAAGACCGGCAAACGCGTCGGGCAGCAGTTCACGGCGATTCAACGATGAATCTGCGATCCGGTCGCTATCCCGACGCGTCGGGATTCTGTAACCAACCAGCGACGCATAGAAGTCCACGGCCGCGGCGGCGCCCGCAATGCCTTCATGACTGAGTGTGCCTACCTCAACTCGCTCAGGCGCAGTCTCCGGCGCCGGCTGCAACTTCGGAAAATCGATCGACTCCAGCAAGTCTCTCTTTCCGTAAAAGACGCTGATGTGAGGGCCATAAAATTTATAAGCTGAGCAGGTCAGGAAGTCGCAATCGATCTCTTTCATGTCACACAAAAAATACGGCGCGTAATGAACCGCATCAACCAACGCCAGCGCGCCGACTGAATGCGCGAGCTGAACTGCGCGGCGATAATCGTTCACCGTTCCCAGCGCGTTGCAGCCCGCGCCGAACGCCACCATCTTTGTTCGCTGGTTGACCAATCTCTCAAAATCATTCCAATCGAGCTGGCCACTTTCGGGATCCATTTGCGCGACGTTTAGGGTCACACCCCGTTCGGTGACTAACGCCTGCCACGGCGCGACGTTCGCGTGATGCTCGAGTTCGGTGATGACGATCTCATCACCTGGGCCCAGCGTGCGTCCGAGAGCTCGCGACAGGTGATAGATCATCGAAGTGGTGTTCGCCGCGAAGACAATCTCATTTGCTGAGGCGTTCAGGAAATCGGCGAACGTCTGGCGCGCGGATTCGATGATCGCGTCGGTCTCATGACTCGTCGGATATTCCCAGTGGGTGTTCGCGTTGTGATTCAGCAGGTAGTCCGTAACTGCGTCGACCACGACGCGCGGCGTCTGCGTACCGCCGGGCGCGTCGAAATATGCAACCGGATATCCGTTGTGTTCGCGCTCAAGCGCAGGAAACTGCGCGCGAATTTCTTTGGTCGAGGCAATCTCGTTTAGCTGGTGTGGTGATGGTGTGCTCATACAATCAATAAAGGCGTTATCGAAGTACGTGATGCTATCAGAAATATTTGCAAATTTCGCCCGCCGGCTGAAGTTGATAGTGTTCGAATCTCAATTTTTTGTAGCGCAAACGGCCCTGACTAGATCCTCTGTCGATCCGGCATCGTAGTTGCACCAACTATAGTTCGAACCTGGAGCATTCGGTAAAAGCCCATTTGTGTGGCGCTAAGCGAACGCTCAGAGACAGAACTGTACGTGAAGGCGACACGAGCTTCGCGGACAATGTTTAGAGGCGGGCTACTGCCCGCCAATTCGCAGGTAAGTGCGGGCGGGCGGTAGCCCGCCTCTAAACGAAAACAATGCTACGGCGAATCAACATCAGCGCGGTGCTTATCGTATTTGTTTGCTTCTTTTTGCCGTGGGAGCAGGTGAGTTGCGGTGGAGCACGGGACACGCTAGACGGCTTGGATCTGGCGCGCCATGATCACCCCTCGCTCTGGTTAATTCCATTGATGATGTTGGCGGTGCTGGTCGTTGGACTTATTCGTCGTCAACGTGAAAACACTCGATTGTTTTCCATCGTGAGTAGTGTCTCTGGCGGCGTTGCTGCTTATTTGATGAACCAGGAGCGCCTGCGCGTTCAAAACGAATCAGGCATTATTTCTGCCCAGCTTACGGGATGGTTTTGGTTAGCGTTTCTGTCATCGCTGGCGATGATAGTTACGGCGTTGGCGATGCTGTTGAAGAGGCAACGAGCGCCCTAGGATCACGGTTATGGTTCTGTCACTAAAATCAGAAAGACTTAAACGCTACAAAGATATTGTCGCGCTGTTGGTCAAGTACGGCCGCTCGGATTTGGTCAAACAGTCCGATATAAGTCCCGCTGAGGGACTATCCCGCGCACAAATCGCAACCGCGGACGAGAGGGCGTACGAGCTCGCTTCCGACCTGGAAGCGTTGGGTCCGACATTTATCAAACTGGGCCAACTTCTTTCGACGCGCGGCGATCTCTTGCCCGAGCCTTACCTGGAAGCGCTGGAACGTTTGCAGGACCAGATTGAACCCTTTCCATATGAAGAGGTCGAGCGAATCGTTTCGTCTGAAGTGGGCGGCAGGCTTTCTAAACTCTTTCTTCACTTCGACACTGAACCGGCGGCGGCCGCGTCTTTGGCGCAGGTGCATCGAGCAACCATGCGCGATGGTCGCGCCGTTGTCGTAAAGGTGCAGCGTCCGGCCATTCGTGAACAAATCGTTGAAGATCTTGAAGCGCTCGGGCAAGTCGCCGAGTTTATCGACGCGCACACTGAAATCGGCAAGCGCTACGAGTTCACAAACATGCTCGCGGATCTACGGGGGAGTCTGCTGCATGAATTGGATTTTCAGCGTGAGGGCGCGAACCTTCATAAATTGCGCAAGAGTTTGCGCGAGTTCGAGAACATAATTATTCCTGAGCCGATCGATGACTACACCACCGCGCGCGTACTTACAATGGAATACATTCCGGGCAAGAAGATCACGGAAGTCAGCGGGCTGCGGATGATGGAGATGGACACCGCAGGTTTGTCCACGGAAATTTTTCGCGCTTATCTTAAACAGATCTTGGTCGATGGCTTCTTTCATGCCGATCCTCATCCCGGCAATGTATTTGTCACCGAAGACGACCGCATAGCTTTACTTGATTTGGGAATGGTCTCGCAGATTTCAGGCAACTTTCGCGAAGACCTGCTGCGTTTGCTGCTGGCAATAAGCGAGGGCCGGGGCGACGAAGCAGCGGAAGTCTCTATCAAAATGGGCGA
>Ga0137401_10001033_pt1 | contig 11716 bp, 7 predicted proteins | sample CZOMad1_1_16fung_FD_108286 | JGI IMG/M metagenome (GOLD analysis project Ga0137401, IMG submission 108286) | Vadose zone soil fungal communities from Angelo Coast Range Reserve, California, USA - CZOMad1_1_16fungal (Illumina Assembly) | ecosystem: Environmental > Terrestrial > Soil > Vadose zone...
AGAACAGCACGTTGCTGTCCTTATAACGGCGATCGCTGAGGAGATACGGACCGATGAAGTCTCGCAGGAGGGGAGAACACGTTTCAAGGAGTTCTTCGAGTTGATCCGATCCCCGCGTATAAATGGTGATTAGCTTGCCGGCGCTCACACGGCTCCAGTTCTTGCAATTCAGTAACACTGCCATGTTGAAGTCGGCGCAGAACTTGAACGATACCTCGTTGGTTGCTAATACCGGTGTAACAAGTTCAAGAAGGGCGCCTATGGTGTGCCGCGTGCCTGATATGTGTATTTTCCAGCCTTGATCCGGCAGTTTGAGTTCCCGCGGATGACATTCGTACCATACGGAGGCTCGGCGAATCGACCAGTTCGCTGCCGGGCACCACGTCGAGACGATATCCAGCAACTCACTGGAGGGTTCGTAATGTTCTAATGAATCATAGAAACGCTTGTTGACTACCGAGAAGGGAAACTCCAAATGTTCTGCTATGGCCATATTAATCCTCGAAGTTTGAATGCAATCCTTCGCCTCGGCACAGTGCCTGACACCGAGGCGAAGGATGGTTCTTAACCAGGTCGGGCTACTGTAATTCGAAACTAGTTGAATTGAACGAGAAGCAACTGCAGCTTGATCTGCAATCGTCGAATTCAAAGTCGTCTTCGGGGTATTGCTGGAGAGTCAGAAGAACAGCCAATTCATCGAACATATTATTTTCTCCTTTCTGCGCCACAAGAGCCGGAAATCCGGGCTCGTGGCGCTTATAGTGTGCCGGTCTAATCGCTACAATCGTCGGACAGAACGCAGTAGGGCAATATCATCCGGGGGCGCACTTAACCTCTCCGGCACTTACTGCGTATGCTTGACACGTATTCGCTGCACGTGCCACCTCGGCGCTCACGCCGGCCGGTTATGGCTCTCGGCGCCGCTTATCCTAGTCTGTGTTCACCGCCCGCTTACGCCAGATCGACGCTCGGGTTATATCAGGATGCCTAGGTTTTTAGATTTTGCGAATCCGGGAAAGACGTCGGATGACTGGGCCTGCCCTAGCTGATGGACGACAAGTTCGAAAAGTACATCGCGAAAGTCGCTGGTCACATGCAGATCTCGCCCGCCGTATAGCTGCTCAGGCGCAAGCCCCGGCCACTCTCCATAGACTTTGCCGCCGCGCACGTTGCCGCCCATCACAAACATGACCCCGCCATGTCCGTGGTCTGTACCGCGGCTAACATTTTCCTTCAGTGTACGGCCGAATTCGGACATGGTCACCAAGACCACGTCTTCCATCAGGTCACCCATATCCCGGTCGAAGGCCGCGAGCGTTGCTGCGAACTCAATGAGCAACCTGGCCATCAAACCGTCGGACACGGTGGCGCCGATTTGGTGAATGTGCGTATCCCATCCTCCCGTGTCGGTAAATGCCACTTCGAGGCCAACGTCGGATTTGATGAGCCGAGCGATCTGCTGCATACTTTCGCTAAAACGTCCTTCCGGATACTTGGCGCCGTTTGCGGGAACATAGGGCGCTGTCAACACCGACTGAATTACTCGAGACGCTCTAATCGCCTCAGTGGCGGTTGCATTCAACAAATGGTCGGCGCTGTTCAAATAGACGTCCGGCAACACTTTCGCCAAATGGTCTTCCTTGATGCGGAACTCATTGGGAGTGCCACTCAAAGCGATTGCACTATTCCCCCCCGACAACATTCGTGGAAGTATTGGGCCAGTAATGCTAACCGCCCGTACGGGCGATTTGTCGCTCGGCGCGTCGATGCTCAGCGCGCGATTTAACCAACCGTCGGCCGTAGACTTCACACCTGGGGTTCCGGATTCCATATAGTCTTGAGCGTCGAAGTGGGATCGAGTCCGATCCGGAGAACCGACAGCGTGAACGATCGCCAGACGGCGCTCCAAAAAGATCGCTTTGAGATCGCCGAGATTTGGATGCAATCCGAAGAACCCATCCAAATCGAGGGTCGAATTGGCACGCGATCCTGGTGGCGGCACGGCAATCGTCGGCCGCGATTCATAGTAAGCCTTCTCGCCAAAGGGAACCACCATATTGAGGCCGTCGGCGCCGCCGCGCTGAAAGATACTTATCAAGACCTTGCGTTTTCGGAGAGAACCCTTTTTGCAATATGCCGCCCGCGTAAGCCACAGGGGAGCAGACCCAATTCCAACGATGCCAATCCCCGAACGCATTAAGAAAGCACGTCGATTCATAATTCTCCTCTGATTGTCAAATCTGACCGGCTCGTTATTTTCTCTGAAACTCCGGCGAGCCAATAACTAAACCTGCAATCATCGCGGGAGTAGCGTTGGACTCATCAACGAGACCGGATGCCGCGACGCGAGCCGTTCGAATCTCCCGCAAAAATCGGGCAGAGATCTTGGAATCGCCTAGCGCCGCCGCGCCGCTGGAGATTGTCGAGAACAGCTCACGCCTTATGGTCACGCCTGGTATCTTATCCAGTGCCAAGGACGAGGCAAAGTTAATTCGAGCGAATAGTGACGAAGTGTTTAGCCATGCCGAGCCGACATTTGAATACCCCGTAGGCTCCAGCTTCCGATAGAGTGGTTGCCCAAGCTGCGCAATTTCGTTAGCTAGAGCAAATCCATTCTTTACGGTTGACCCCGTCGCCCGCGCTGCACTTACGACCAGCTCTAGAGGTGTCTTGATCTTGTCATAGTAGTTCGCCGCGGCCCAGAATTCTTCGGAGCGAATCATTGACATCATCGTTGCGCTAATGTCGCCGCCGGTCTCCTGAAATGCTTTCGCCATCCGAACGATCAGCGCAGGCGGCGGATCGCCGGCTACGAATCTCTGTGCAAGCTTTGTTGAAATGAATCTGGCCGTTGAAGGGTGCCGGGCAAGAATGTCTAGTACCGCTTCACCCTCTTTGACTCCACCGCCACCCGGGATCTTGATTCCAAGAACGACCTTATCGCCTTGATCGTGGACTTGGTCGTTATATGCGAATCCGCTGCCCCGACGTAGAGGCGCAATCGTCCAACCCGTGAAGCATCGGGCCACTTCGATGACGTCATCCTGCGTGTACCCGCCATTTACCCCAAGAGTATGCAGCTCGAGCAGTTCTCTAGCGTAATTTTCATTTAGACTTCGTTCCAGACGCTTCGACACATCCCTTGCAGGAGCCGCTGAAAGATAGTTGTCCAGGTAAAATAGCATCGCAGGACTTCGAGCTGTTGCTCCCAACAGTGTCCGAAAGTTTCCCAGCACAAAGGGACGAATCGAATCTCGCTCGTAGCTAGGTATGAGATAGCGGTCGGCGCCTTTATCAAGGTAAACATTGAAGTGGTTATACCAAAAATCGACCAGGACCTCCAAAAGCTGGCGACGGCCATGAATCGCGCGTAGTACCTTCCCTTCCCACAGGTCGTGGTTGACAACCTGCTGGGCTGAATTCAACATTAAGATGTTTCGTCGAACCCGAGCGGGTAACGCGTTGAATACTTGAGTCCGCTGTGATGGTGTCAACTCCGTTACGGCCACCTCTTGCCCATATTCGTTCAACGAGCCTATGAGGGTGCATCTTTCTTCCGGTAAGCCACCTCGCAGAATTTCTAATTGATCGGCAAGCAGGCGCGTGCCCTCCATGCGCGTTGGCGTTTCTGCCATTGACATCTCTGACTTTGTCCCGCCGCTCAATTGCTGTTGGCGCGTCACAAATGCACGGAGAACAGGGCTTTCAGGCATCGCTTGCCGGCCACGTGTTACCTCTTCCACCAGTTGATTGGTCGAGTAGCGCTGGACGATGTCAAGAGTGGATAAACGGAGTGACTCCAGCGGTTGCAGCATTTCAGTCAGCGCTGGCGCCTCGGGCACAGCGCCCGGGAACAGTTGCATGTCTATCCACGGCTCAAGCCCGGCGTTCTTCACCTGACTTAGATCATCCGGTGTATACCCGAAGGTGAGTCGGTTCAATGCGTGCGATATCCGCTGATTAGGGCTGAGTCTCACAACAGGCCTCCGCGACGCCTATTTGTTAGCGTTGCCGACCATACCTGACGACAGTGTTTGTCGAAACTAAGCAGAGTATACAGAATGTCGTTCGGTTTGTAAATACAGCACTAACCGGTTAATCTTTTTAATTCGTGATACACCACTCCACACTAAAATATAGTGTCAGATACGTGGCGGCCTAACTAGTTCAAAGCTATGCCCCAGTAGTTTCCTGATACCGTTGTATTAATACCAAGTATCGGGTAGGATAGGCCTACAATGAAGCTCATCGCAGCGTGGTTGATTGTTTTGGCGCCCCTTTTCTGTCAGGACTCGGTTGAGTCTCCGAACATTAGAAGAATAATGCAGGAAGAACGCGATCACTCGGAGGTCAGTGAGACTATCCGTTACTTAACGGAGGCCATTGGTCCGCGACTAACCGGCTCGCGAGAGTTTGAAGCCGCAGCCCGTTGGGCCCGGGCGAGAATGATAGCGTCGGGCTTGGATAGCGTTGATATTCAAACGTGGGGACCATTTGGAAGACGGTGGTCCGCAAAAAAGTATTTCCTGGAGGCATTCATCCCGGAATATATGAATCTCGCCGGTGTTCCACTTGCATGGAGTGGCCCGACGAAAGGGCGTATTTCCGCGGACGCAATCGTGGCGCCGCTTGATCCCCAATTTCCCGAAGATCCAAAGCTTCTGCGCGAGGCCCTTGTCGTCTACCGCGCGAAGTGGCATGGGCAACTGCGGAACAAAGTCATTTTGCTCAGCTCCCCACCGGCGATTCAGCGGTCGACAGACCCGTCATTTAAGCGGTACACGGATGCTCAGCTCACAATGATGGCGCAGTTCAAACTTGTGCCCACACGTACCGATTTGCGAAGTGTGGACGATATCGCCTGGCCGGCCGAAGCTTCCGCGAAATCGAAGCTTGTGTCGACGTTATCTCCGGCCTTGCGACGTCAACTGGCAGCGTACGTTGATGGTTTCATCGCGGATCGGGCTGCTTTATTGGCATCAGAGGGCGTCGCTGGCGTTCTTGTAACCGATGGGCGCGCACATGACGGAGCCGTCTTCGCTGAAGCGGCGGGTGCATTTAAGTGTGACTCTGTCCTTGCTCCTCCAACGTTTGCTCTCCAAAGTGAGCAGTACAACAGAATCTTCAGAGCAGTGTCAGACAGACGCGCCGTTCGAGTTGTTCTCGAGCTTGATAGCGTTCTGTCAAAAGGAGACGTGCAGGGCTGGAATGTCATAGGCGAGATTCGCGGCCGTGAGTTTCCCGAGGAGATTATTATGGTCGGGGCTCACCTGGATTCGTGGCACGCCGGCACCGGTGCAACCGATAATGCCGCGGGATCGGCCATCGTTATGGAGGCCATGCGACTCCTGAGCGTGCTGCACTTGAAGCTAAAGAGAACCGTGCGCGTGGCTCTTTGGGGCGGCGAGGAACAGGGTCTCTTAGGCTCACGTGCATATGTCGCAAGAAACTTTCCACCAGGGGTTCCCGCTTCTGAAAAATTGTTGGGTTACTTCAACGTAGATGGCGGAGGAGGACGAATTCGAGGTATTTCAGTCCAGGAATTGGAGCCGATGCGCGCTTTGTTCGAGAGGTGGGTCAAGCCACTATACGATATTGGCGCAAAGGTCGTGACGTCTTACCCGCATGGCGGTTCGGATCAGTACTCGTTCACCTCGGCGGGACTGCCTGGCTTTTATTTCGTTCAAGACCCGCTGGATTACGAGCACATTACCCACCACTCCAGCGTCGATACACTTGAGCACATCCTAACCGACGATCTCCAACAGGCGGCCATTGTGGTGGCGGCGGTCGCATATCAGGCAGCGAATGATGATGACCTTACCCTCCGTAAGTGACAAATGCTTACTATCTGCACTGGCTAGGCCATTCGCCACAGGCACGAACACTGAGCTGCGGCTGCTCACTTTATTTGTCTTCTCCATTCTCCTATTAGCCTCTCGATCGCTAAGAGACTAGCTGAATCGCTCGCGCTACCAAGTAGCCAATTCGCTAGAATGTTCAGTAGTCGCCGCGCCTCAGGTGAGGCTTGGGTTTTCATTTCCGACAGGCTCTGCTCCAACTTCAACTTCGGTTTTGCAGGGATACTCGCCGCTTGGGGCGTCGAATGTTTCCCTATTGGCCCGGTGTTAATGAAATACGTCGATCCTCCCCTCACTGCCAAGCGGCTATCTTCGTCATCTGGCGAAGATAGCCGTTTGCGCCATCGTCGCAGAGTTGCTTCCGGCACGCCTAAGTGTCTTGCAACTTGATTGTTACTAAGAACCACGCCGTTTTTGTGCGCCAGTGCGCGTTTGATTATTTCCTCGGTATCCTCCGGGCTTCGCCGTAGACCATGTGTGGTGTTCGCCGCACAACTGTCCCACAGCGCATCTAAAAGCGTGCCCTGGAGAACTTCCCCCAGAATCTCATTCCGGTGAAGCTTCTCCGTTGCGGCAAGACGATGGAAGCCGTCGGTCAGCCAGTACGCGCGGCCGTCGAACCACGTTCGTATGGCGGGGAATTCCACGCCATACTTCATCAGCGCCGCATATTCTTCTACGACCTGCGGATTCAAACAAAGACGGCTCTGCGTTCCTCCATCCTTACGAATTGCACTGATCGGCAGGAGAACCTTCCCGTATTGGGAGGGATGATTCGGAACAGCGGATTGAGTGTTCGCCGCCATTTCGGGCGTCCAGTTCGTCAACGAGTGAAGCTAGGGGAGAGCAAGCATCAGTCTGCACCAACTTCAGTTAACAGTCAATAATTTTCTTGTCACTTATTCCGGGAACAGATCGCAATTTGCTAACTGCTTGACCATGCTGTGCATACATTCAATTAGAATTGTGGCTCTATTAATGCGTACCTACATTAACGCCTGCCGCTGCCGGCGTGGCCGTTGCACAAGACCAGCGTATTTCTATATCAGGCGCCGTTCCTTCTTTCTGAACATGATACGTCACACCAACGTTGAAGTTGGTGTCAGACACAAGGAGCGTCCGGTTTCATCGCGGGGAAATGGCCACTTAGATCGAAGCGGAGCGGCAACTCCCTTACTGGTGGGAGTTCGGTTGATGTTGAGATTTCATGAACGCTCATGAAACCAGCGATTTCAGGCCTCGAGAGCGAAGCCGGCTTTCGAATTCCCGGCAACAAAGTGGTCCACGTGTTTCCGAACTTGCGCTATATCATGTGAGATTAATCTGGATGTTGGTATCACGCAGGCTCAGGACCTGCTGGCATACCATCCTTGCATGACGGTCCGAATCTCGTATGGCCGTCTACAAGCTCACTTAAAGTGTTCTTATGGACAAGTTGCAGGAACTTCTAAAGTTTTGGCGGTCATTGTAATTACAATAAACCGGGCGTATAATCGCCTTACTATAAAGAGACTGCGGGAGGCTTATGTTCAAAGCAATTCCGATAGTAATCGCGTACGCAATCACACTCTGCCCGGCACACATCTGCAAAGGGCAGGAGACCAATCTGACACTCGACCAGATAGTGCAAAAGCACATCGAAGCGTACGGCGGCGCCGATAAGATCAACGCCGTGCAAACCATGAAAGCCACTGGCACGGCGTCGCTCTCGGGCGGCCAGATCGAGGCGCCGTTGATCCTGCTCTCGAAACGTCCCAATTCCACGCGGCTCGAGCTGAGCGTGCGGGGAAAGAGCTTTATACAGGCATTCGATGGCACCACCGCGTGGATGGCCAACCCCTTTACCGGGCCCGGCGAACCACAGAAGATGAATGATGAAGACACGAAGTCGATGAAGGAAGACTCCGATTTTGTTGTCGGGCCGATATTCGATTACAAGAGCAAAGGCAGCAAGCTGGAATTGATGGGTAAGGAGGACGTGGAGGGATCATCCGCCTATAAAATCAAGGTCACTCGCAAGAGTGGCAACGTAGTATACGTCTATGTCGACGCGCAAACGTTCCTGACGGCAAAGACCAGCGGCAACCGCAAACAGATGGGACAGGAGCTCGAGATCGAGACAAGTTTTGGAAGCTACAAGACGGTGAATGGCATCATGATGCCGTTCAGTGTGGAGCAGAAAAACGCCGGGAAATCGATGACGCGCTTCACAATCGAGAAAATGGAAATGAATGTGTCCCCGGACGTGTCGGTCTTCCAGATGCCCGAAAAGCCAAAGGACGATAGCCCGGAAAAGGCAGCCAAGTGAAAACGGCCACAGGCGAGACACGAGGGCTACTTCCCCATTGAATCTCACTCAGTCCTGACCTGCTGAATCACTACTTAGCACCGACAGATCTTCGCATTTCATCACGCTGCCTTTAGACGCTGAGTTTAAAGTGTCTGGCGATGTCAATCGTGCAAGCTTTTGATAATTGCAGCTATAGCCTATTATTCATCATGATTAACGACACATGACAGGCGGAAATATAACTTTGTAACTAAAACTGGGATTGCTTGTGACGTGCCTCCATGGTAGACTTCCAATGCGAGTCGAACAGATTCGACATCATTAGAAGGTATCGAGAGATGAGAGACCAATTAGTTATCACGAATTTCGAGATGGAGTCCGTTCTCCGTTCTCAACAGCTTCAGGTCGAGAGCAAATTTGAAGAGTTCGAGGCAGGCGGCGGTACGTGCACTATCAGTTCAATGAGTGAAGGCTGTGGACCAACCGAGTTCATGTGTTGTAACACGAGAGGGTGACTTCAACCGGAAAACGAGCCGCGGCAAGCCTAGTCATCACGGGTCCGATAATTACTGACATTGTCAGAGACGTGTGTATCGTGCGGCCTTTTCCCCTGCTCGCGGGCTCCCAGAGGACGCAATAAACCTAACTTCCTCGCCTGATATAGACGCAGAGCTTCACTCCCATCAATCGACCGAGCATACTGTTAAATCACTCGTGGAGGTGACGATCACGCATGCGAATCCTGGAGATTGCCGGAGATGGGTATCTTGAAGACGTCGAACAGTACCAACCAAAGTTAGAAGATTTTGCGAATCAGGTACTGAGCAATCTGCCTGGGCATTGGGGCGCGAAACGGGCCCAGTTGTGGTACATGTGCTCGCCACGCAATATTTCGCTGCCCCCTCAAGGATGGAAAATACATATTTCGGCGACCATCGTCAACGCGAGGGACATCGTTACGCGCACCGCGGATGTACTTGCGTCCGCAAATACCGCCTTCAAGTTTGTAGCTGACTTGACACTACTTAGAATACTCAACGAGAAGGGGTCTAACCGCGCTCACTCCGGTAAATTTATCACAATTTACCCCACTGAATCTGCGGCATGCGAAATATTGCTGGCACGGCTCGCAGAAACACTGCAGTCCTTCTCCGGACCGTATATCCTGTCCGATCGCCGATACAAGAATAGCGAGACTGTGTTTTTTCGTTACGGCGGAATATTGCCGTCCAGCCAGCCGGTAGATGTTTCAGGTGTTCGGCCCTCTAAGATATATAATCCGGATGGAGAAGGAATTGAAGACGAGCGCGTCCCTTACTTTCGAGTTCCCTCGTGGATGCCACAGGCGGACCATGTCAATCAACCGGCTGCGTCGCCAATTGTTCTCAACAATAGATATACATTAGTTCGCGCTTTGCATTTTTCCAATTGCGGAGGAGTATATCTGGCTGAGGACGCGGTGCGCGGCCATCAGGTCGTCATTAAAGAGGCAAGGCCTCATACGGGCAGCTTCGGAGTAACTGATGCGGTCACTCTTTTACACAAAGAGTGGGACGTCTTGAACGACTTAGCGCCACTCAGGCTGTCCCCTCAGCCTTTCGACCTCTTTCAGCAGTGGGAACATACATACCTCGTCCAGGAGCACATTTCAGGAATAAATCTCCGCCAATTTACCATCGCGCACGGGATCTTCCGTCAAACGAGGCCGTCATTACAGGAGAAACGACGGTACGTCACTCGGGTGCGGGTGATTGCCGAGCGTCTTCTCGGCATGATCTCGGCTCTGCACCAGAGGGGGATAATCTTCGGGGATCTTTCGCCTACCAATGTATTACTCAGGGATGACGAGGACAATCTCTGCCTAATCGATTTCGAAGCCGCGCGGCATACGAATAAACCTGCCGCTAACATGTTTACGCCCGGCTTTGCAAGGCACGGCAGGGCTGTTGGCGATGTCACGGTCGAAGACGACATGTTTTCCGTTGGCGCCGTAGCGCTCTCATTGCTTTTTCCGCTGACGGAACTATCGATAATCAACCCCACCACCAACATGGTTCTCCTATCGATAGTAGATAAGTATCTACAGTTACCCACTGAGCTGCTCCACCTTTTGGAATCGCTTCTCTCCGTCAGGCATGTTCCGTCTCGCGCACTGTCATTGAGCGATCCGCCGCGATCGGAGAAACGGATTTCCGATACCGCGGAGTTTGAGCGAAGCACTTTGCAAGTCGCACAGGGGCTTGTCCGTTACATCTGTGAAATCGGCGAGGGGCGCCTGCATCGGCCGGATTACCTTTTCTATTCAGACGCCGAGTTGTTTTCCACGAATCCGCTGTCGTTGGGCTTTGGCGCTACCGGCTGTGCACTGGCTATTCGACGGGTTCTCGGGTCTACTCCGGTGTGGCTTGATGAATGGCTTCAAGCTCAAGAGCATACCATCACAGAGCACGACTATCCGCCGGGCTTATTGACAGGCATGGCTGGAATAGCTTACGCGCTACTTGACCTTGGGCATGTGGATCGGGCACTTAGTCTAATAACTCGGGCCATTAGACATCCACTGAAGTCGCAGGATGCAACTCTCTACAGTGGTCTGGCGGGAATTGGTCTTGTGTGTTTAACGTGTTTCCTAAAGGTGCGAGACGAGTGCTTTCTCACTGCGGCCGTCCAGTGTGGTATCGACATCTTGGCGGCAGGCCGGACCGATGAGCGAGGGACGTTCTGGGCCGGTTCCGACGGAACTGTCAAGATTGGTATGGGCTACGGTGCAAGCGGGATCTCCTATTTTCTGCTAAGCCTATACGCGACCACTCGCAAGAGTGAATTCCTGGCCGCTGCACAGAATGCAATAGCTTTTGATCTATCATTCCGCGCCAGAACAGAGGATGGTGGTTTCTCCTTTCCATCCCAGGCCGGAGACTCCCACATTTTGTATCCATTTCTGGAGCGTGGGACTGCCGGGATCGCAAGCACCTGTCTGCGGTTTCATAAGGTCACTGACGATCCACTCTATCGAGAGCTACTCCCCGCATTCTTTATAGATATCAATCGAATGCTAGCCGTGCGCGCCGGACGATGCCGCGGACTGGCCGGGCTTGGTGAGTATATGCTGGACGCATATCGATTTACTCATGAACCTAAGTGCATTCGCGCGGTCCGGCGGATAGCACTGGGGATCAAACCCTTTCTTGCCGTCAAGAGAGACATGTACGCGACGCCCGGACTATCGCTTAGACACGTGAGTTGCAGCTTCGCTCATGGGGCCGCTGGGATTGCACTATTCTTACAGCGCTCGCTGACACGGGCAGACAGTGACTTGATGCTCGATGAGTTGTTCTTGTGAGATACACGGCGACTGTGAGGTCCGGCGAGAGAACACTTCCGGATGATCACTCAAACACTGTACTGTCCGTCGTCTCAAGAATTGCCACGAAAGTGTTGACCATGGCCTATGAGGGACCAAAGAATCCCCGGGCATTTGGTGAGTACCCGTTTTTGTACGGCGGCATACCGGGAGTGATCATATTTCTACACTATGCGGGCCAACTTGCTTCGATGTCACCAG
>Ga0137401_10001035_pt1 | contig 11703 bp, 10 predicted proteins | sample CZOMad1_1_16fung_FD_108286 | JGI IMG/M metagenome (GOLD analysis project Ga0137401, IMG submission 108286) | Vadose zone soil fungal communities from Angelo Coast Range Reserve, California, USA - CZOMad1_1_16fungal (Illumina Assembly) | ecosystem: Environmental > Terrestrial > Soil > Vadose...
TAGCGCCGCTTCGCTAGAAGCGAACTTCATCCATGAGCGTTTTCATCAGGTAGATTCCACGCCCGTGGGTGAACTCGACGTTCTCCGGGGCGGTGGGGTCCGGGGCTGCGCTGTTCTCGAACCCTTGCCCTTCGTCGCTAACGGTGAGGAAAACTTCGCCATCGAGGCCGCAGCGACAGCTGACTTGAACACGCTTGTGAGGATCCTCGCGGTTTCCGTGAATCACGGCGTTCGCCAGGGCCTCACGCAACGCGATTTCAATGTCAACTTCACTTCCGTCTGCGTCTCGAAACTTGTGGACGAAGATCATGAGCTGATCTGCGAAGGGGGAAATTGCCGCCACTTCACTTGGCAGAGACTGCCTGAGCTCCACATAGGGGCTGCGCTCGGAAGTGCGGGGCAAAACGGCGAGCGTATGTGTTTGGACCATGACTTCGGACCCCACCTGGTGCTTCCGCGCCATGCCCTGAACAGAAAGCAAGGATCATGCCAAGCGCATGCCACGCCAAGTGATTGAATCTGAGGAGCCACTGGGGAAGGGTGGTGACGATGGCTCGAAGTGTTAAAAGTGTCGAATCGGTCTTGACAGAGCTGGGCCACCACCTTGGGTGAGGACAGCGATGGAAGGCGGACTGGCGAGGCCGGCACGAATGCCACCCTCAGGATTGCATTCTGGACGATGGGTTCGCTCGTCTTGGTTCGCTGGTTGCGGAACGAGGCGAGTCCTCGATACTTTGTCCGCGTTGCCTGTCCGGACTCGATTTTGGGCGAGCCGGTTCAGTCTTGGCCTGTTCGTTGTTCCGCCTCAACAGAATTTGCAGGAGAGTCGTCGCTCGCGCTCCCTCGGAATCGGCATAGGAGCTGTTGCACGATGTGCTTGGTAAACACGCCACGGCAGCGGAACGTTGCTCCGTGGCGCATTAGTTCGAGAAGAGCGTCCTCGCCGTCCCGGCTGATGCAAGTCAGGTTTCCCACATCAATGACCAACTGACGTCCACCCAGATCGGCAGCGAGCGCTTTCCACGCTTTCTTGAGCTCGGTGATCCAAGGCACGATCAGCTTCCCTTCAAGCACCAACCGGCACTGCGCAGAGGTATCGAGGATCGAGATTTTCAGCATGGTGGGTTGACAACCCAGGAAAGCAAGGCGCATGCCAAAATACGGTCTGTGTAAGTCAATGAAACTTAAGCCATAGGAGAAAGCACCGCAGGCTCATGTTGAAACTGTCGAAGTCCGTCTTAACAGCGGAAACTCGAAGACATGCAGGAAGAATCGCGCAAGGCCGGGCTTCGGGCGGCCGTGACCGATCAATGATGAAGATCGCCGAGAACAACTGGACTAGTGGAACGATCTCCTAAAGAAAAGACGGCGTTTGCCCGCGTTCAGCCCATGTGCCTCGTCGTGCTTTCGCGCAGCCGGAGAAGCTGTTTCTGGTGATGCCGTCCATGCACCAGATGAAGCTTTCTCCACTGGGGCGCAGTCAGCGGGCCCAGAATCGGATGGTCGAGCAGCTGGACCCGGCGCCCGAAGCGCGCTTCACACTCGGCGATGATCGCATCCATCGCCACGATCTTTGCCCCGATCTCATTTCGCACCTTCTCCGGCGGCAAGCCTTTCGGCTGCGCCACTGCAGGTGCTTTGCGTCCGGCGGGCATCTGACCCAGGCCCAGGGGGGCTCTGGTCCTTACGCGATGCGCCACCGAGGCCCGCGAGGCCGGCGGTTTTCCTCTTGTCATGACTCTCTCGAATCCCTTGATCGTTCCGGTGTAGGTGAGATACAGATGTTCCAAAACTTCCGCCGCGCACCACTTGCCCGGGGGATGCCAGCTCAATTGCTCCGTGGACATGCCCTCCACCGCCGACTCCAGAGACTGTTTCAACTTGTCCAAGCGGATATCCATGGCGCGGCTCTCGCATTTGCGCGGGTTTCCGCTAGATTAGCAGCCTAGGGGATGGATCAGAACGAATAAATGTGACTCGAATACAGCCGCCCGCTGTTGAAGTCAGGAAAACTGCTTTGGATTTATGCCGAGCTTCTTTATCCGATACAGGAGCGTGGTGCGATTGACACTCATGCGTGCGGCAGCTCCCTCGGTGCCACCAATGCGGCCTTTGCTCTCGCGCAGGACGCGCACGATCTGGTCGCGCTGTTCATTGTCATGTTCGTCGGCGGTGCCTTTCGCAGCGGAGTTATGCAAGGCGCTGATGGTTTCTTTCACAATTCGAGTGATCTGTTCTCCCTCCCGGTGGGCCGCGTCCCGAGCAGGTTCGTCGATGCTCAATTTGCGCAATTCCGGGAGTGGTACCTCGAGCGATTTGCCGCGGGTGAGGATGACGGCGCGCTCAATCAAATTTTCCAGCTCCCGGATGTTTCCGGGCCAGGCCCAGTCGGTGAGCGCTCGCAATGCACCCGCTGGAATGGCTTCGACGTTTTTCTGCATTTGTCTGGAGAATTTTTGAACGAAGTAACGCAGCAGCAAGGGGATATCTTCCCGGCGTTCCCGCAGCGGTGGAATGCGAATCGGAAACACGTTCAGCCGGTAAAACAAATCGCTGCGAAATTCGCGGACTGCGATCATCTTTTCCAGGTCCTGGTGGGTTGCGGCCACTAGGCGTACATTTACCTTTCGCGTGTGGGTGCTGCCCAGGCGCTCGAATTCCCGCTCCTGCAAAGCCCGCAACAGCTTCGGCTGGATTTCAAGCGGGATGTCACCAACTTCGTCGAGAAACAGCGTGCCTTGGTCGGCCAGCTCCAGTCGTCCGATCTTTTGGCTTATCGCGCCCGTGAAGGCGCCCTTTTCATGTCCAAACAATTCGCTCTCCAGCAGACCGGTGGGAATGGCGGCACAGTTGAGCTTGACCAATGTGCGATCTTTGCGCCGACTGTGGTCGTGAATGGCACGAGCGATCAACTCTTTCCCCGTCCCGGTCTCACCGAGCAGAAGGACTGTCGAATCGCTGGGCGCGACGGTCTCGACTAGTTCCAGAACGTGCTTCAGGGCCGGACTGTTCCCGATGATCTGGTCAAAGTTCAGCTCGCTGCGGATCTCTTCTTCCAGATACAGCTTTTCCTGGGCAATCTTGTCCTTGAGTTCGGAGATCTCGCGGTAGGCAAGTGCATTTTCAATGGCGATGGCGACCTGGCCCGCTACCTCAGTAAGAAACTCGGCATCGCCCTCGCTGAAATGCTCTTCTCGCTTCCGCGCAAGACCGAGTATGCCGAGTGCGCGTCGTCGATTGACCAGAGGAACAAGACAGAGGGTCTTGAGTCCTTCGCCGAGGAAGATCTCAGCCACCTCGGGACCGAGCTCGGCCGGGTCAAACTGGTTCATCGTGACCGGCTTGAGCGTCGCAAAAGCCCTCGCGCTGGCTCCGTTGTGAGAAATGAGCTGTCCCTGGTGCAAAAAACCCTGGCTGCTCGGGAAATCAAGGGCGTGAAACCGAAATTTGCCACTGTCGGAATCCAGTAAGCTAATTGCCACAAGATCGCATTCCATCACTTGGCGAGCGCTCGCTGAGATTGCGCGCAGTAGCTTGGGTAGGTCCAAGTTGGAGGTGATCCGATTCGTCAGATCGAGCAGCAGTTTGAGCCGGGCATTTTGGCGCTCGAGTTCCAGCCGTGCGACCTGGGATTTCCTGAGATTAAGGCCATCATCAATGGCCAGCGCAACCACCCGTGAGACCAACTGTAAAAAACTGACATCTTCTGAATGATAGGCATTGCGATCGCGGCTGGCGATGCCCAGCACACCTAAGCGCCTGTGGGCCGTGGTCAATGGAACGCGAACCAGCGAGCCTAGACTGAAACCGGTCGTCTCAAGCAATCGTTTTAGGCGCGGGAACCGGCCGTCTCGGCTCCAGTCGGCGATGTGAAGCGGTTCCTGCGTGTGGTAAACATGCCAGATCGATGTCTCCTCGATCGGCATATCAGGGAAGGGAATCGGCCCCTTCCCCCACACATGCCATTCAATCTGTTCGGAACTCTCCTTAAAGACAAGTACGTCCAGATGATCGAAACTGATCAGTTCGACCAGCTGGTCAGCAAGAAGTCGTGACAGTTCCTCCGGTTCGCGGCAGGCGGAGAGTGCCTCAGCGATACGGAACAGAGCTTCATAGCGCTGGGTATCGGTTCCCAACGCGAGCTGCGAGTCGGTGCTCATAACGATGATGAGGTGGCTCGACGCACATTCCTCTCGAAAAACCACAGGCCAACACGATGTGATGACTCATCTCGGCGGGAGGTCGCAGTTTTCAGCCTTTCTCGGGTCTGCCAGACCGGTCGGTCCTCGCTTATTGGTTCCCCATCCCATCCAGTGGCGACTGTACACGTCGGGCGGCGCTTCGGTGTCGGGAAGCAATTGACATTTTTTCGACTTTGACACCTGTTCCCAGTCTGTGTTTTTCGAACAACGTTGTGCTTCAGCGAATTAGCAGCGAAGGTCCATGCCCTGTCATTGGGAACGTCAGTTGCGGTTGTTCCGGGGGAGACGGCAAGACTCCAAAATTGAAAGCAGTGATTTGTAATCGTCGCTGAAATGGCGATGAGGACGGAGCGAAGGGACCTCAGATGGAGACCCAAATGCAGCGGAATGAGTCGGACAGCGATCATGGTCGCAGGCCTCATCTGCGTGCTGGCCTTGGGTGCGAGGTCGCAAGAAGCTCGCTCGGAGGTCAGCCTGCAGGGCACGGGTTTTTTTACGAAGGACTCCACCGGTCAGGCCACGGATCTGGAGGGTGAAGATGAGCCAGAAGATTGAAAACAAGAACAACCCTTATGTCCTTGGAGTGAGCGCACGACGAGAAGGAGGAGAAGCTATGGCCAGCAAGCATTTGCGGTGGTCTCCACCGCCTGAGCCTGCCCCCTTGGGCACCGCCGGGACCGACAGGCTCGCAGAAATCGTCGTCTTCGTCGATGGCCGGACCGAGACTGCGGCCATCCTGGAGTTTTCCGGCGCACTCGCCCAGGAGCACGGCGCGCACCTGATCGGCGTATTCATGCAGCCCGAGCCCGCGCGTACCCAGTCGGAGACGTTTGCCCGCGGCGAGGGCATCCTCGGTGTGATCGAAGCGCACCGAGCACAACTCGAGAGGATCGAGGCGGATCACCGGAGCCAGTTCGAGGACATCGTCGGCAGTCACGGAATCCGGCCGGAGTGGAGATCGTTGCCCTACTTGAGCAGTGAGGTAGCTGTGCATGCGTACTACGCGGACATGGTGGTCATTGCCCGCCCGGATCGAGCGGGCGAGACGGCCGGTCCGCCTGGCCTGGCGGAGTCTCTCGTCCTGACCTCCGGCCGACCGATCATCATGTTCCCGCCGGGCAGCGGGGTATCCCGGATCCGCCGCATCCTGGTGGGCTGGAACTCAAGGCGCGAGGCTATCCGGGCGGTGGCGGACGCCCTGCCATTGCTTGTAAGGGCCGAGGCGGTGGAGGTCTTGGTCGTCGACCATGAGCGCCACCCGGCGGGTCACGGCCAGGAACCGGGGGCGGATATCGCGCGCCACTTGGCGCGTCACGGTGCGCAGGTCGAGGTGCAGCGCCGGTCATCGGGTGGAGAAGACATGGGCCGTTTTCTGCTGTCGCAGGCTGTCGCTTTCGGCGCCGATCTAGTCGTCATGGGCGCTTATGGCCACTCCCATCTGAGCGAGTGGGTGTTCGGCAGCGTCACGCGGACCGTCTTGCGTGAGGCCGGCCTCCCAGTCCTGATGTCCCGATGAGGGTTGGTCCTGGCTGAACCTCGGCAAAGATCCGAAGCGTTTTTGTGAGAGCAGCGTCGGGCTTCCTCCCATCACGCATCTTGGCAAAATCGCCCACGCCTGTCAGTGCCGAGTTCGACAGTTTCGACACTGGTTTCCTTCGATCTTTGCCACATTGTGCGACCGAACGGTCTCTGCCGTAATCTGATCGAGATATGCAGAGACGGTTTGGACACCGGCAGCGCCCTCGCGGGAAAGCAACATGCGGATCCTAGTCGTAGGTGCAGGCGCGATCGGTGGGTATTTCGGAGGCAGGCTCCTTGATGCCGGGCATGATGTGACTTTCCTCGTCCGCTCGCGGCGCGCAGTCGAACTGGCGAGCACCGGCCTGGTCATCCGGAGCCGATTCGGAGATACCACCGTTTCGAATCCGCCCACCACGGTTGCCGAAAACCTTCGTCAGGTTTTCGATTTGGTGTTGGCGAGCTGCAAAGCCTATGACCTGGAAGGCGCGATCGCGTCCTTTGCGCCGGCAGTTGGGCCGGACACCGTGATCCTGCCTCTGCTCAACGGCATGCGTCACCTCGAAATCCTGGACGCGCACTTCGGTGCCGGTCAGGTGCTCGGCGGCCAGTGTCTGATTTCGGTAACCCTCAACCAGCGGCATGAGATCGTTCACCTCAATGAGACGCACAATCTGTCCTTTGGCGAACGGGACGGTGCTCGCTCCGCACGCGTCGAAACCATTGCGTCGGTCCTGTCGAGCGGCAATTTCGAGGCCCGGCTGAGCGAGGCCATTCTTCAGGAAATGTGGGAAAAATGGGTTTTCATCGCGACCAACGCGGGAATCACCTGCCTGATGCGTGCTGCGGTTGGCGACATCGTGGCCGCCGGAGCCGCCGACCTGGCCATCGGTCTGCTCGAAGAGTGCGCCGCGATTGCCGCCCAACAAGGCTTTCCCCCGAGCAGTCGCTTTATGCAGGTGAATCGAACCGTCTTTGCGACCGCCGGTTCGCGGCTTACAGCTTCGATGTTGCGGGACATCGAGCGCGGCGCGCCGACTGAGGCCGATCATATCGTTGGGGATCTGCTGCGGCGTGGTGACGAGAGCGCCCGTTCACTGCTGCGCATCGCCTATGCGCATTTGAAGGCGTACGGGTCTCGCCGCGCGCGCGAGATGGCGTTGAATGACAAGGCCGGCTGAAGGCCGCACGAACTCGAAGAGAAAGGTGGCTTCCCATGACATCCCAGCAAGTATTCGTGAAAGTCGCGATTCATTCTTGGCGACTGGTGGTGGAGAGAGCGGACAAGATATTTTCAAATCGCACCGAAGACCAGCTCTCGCAACAGGTGGCACCGGGAAAGAATCGTCTCATTTATGTCTGGGGGCATCTCACCGCGATTCACGACGCGATGTTTCCCATTCTGGGCCTGGCAGAGCGACTGCATCCCGAACTGGATGCCCTCTTCGTCTCGAACCCAGATACAACCGCCGCGCAACTGCCTGCTCGACGGGAGCTCAAAAAATATTGGGACGAAGTGAACGGCAAACTCCTTTCGCAGTTTGCAAGTCTTTCTGCGGATGAATGGTTGCTGCCCCACCGCGCGATGTCGGAGGAAGACTACGCCAAAGATCCCACCCGGAACCGGCTGGCTGTCCTACTCAGTCGAACGAACCATATGTCTTACCACCTGGGGCAGGTGATTCTAGCTCCCGAATAGATCGCCGGAGGGCGGAAGATGGCGGATGGGGCCCCGACTTGTTGCGTATAAGGCGGGGTTGCCCCCACACGCGGATCCCTGCGTCCTGGGCGACCGCTGTGCATCTAAGTCCCATGGAATTCAGGCAACTTGGTTATTCCGGGCTAAAGGTTCCGGTTCTCAGCTTCGGCTGCGGAACCTTCGGCGGGCGCGGGCTTCTCGCCGGCTGGGGCAACAGCGATGTAAAGGAAGCCACCCGCCTGGTGGATATCTGCCTCGAAGCCGGAGTCAATTTCTTCGATACGGCCGACGTTTATTCTCAAGGTGCGTCCGAAGAAATCCTGGGCAAGGCCATTGCCGGCCGCCGCCAGGCCGTTCTCATTTCTACCAAGGCTACATTCTCCATGGGCGACGGGCCCAACGATCTTGGCTCTTCCCGCTATCATCTGATACAGGCGTGCGAGGCCAGCCTCCGCCGTCTGGGAACCGATTCCATCGACATCTACCACCTGCACGGCTTCGATGCGCTTACGCCCGTCGAAGAAGCCCTCAGGACTCTCGACACGCTGGTCGAATCCGGCAAAGTGCGTTACATCGCTTGCTCCAATTTCTCCGGATGGCATCTGATGAAGTCGATCGCTGTCTCGGAAAGATACGGCTGGGCGCGCTACGTGGCGCACCAAGCCTACTATTCGCTCATCGGCCGCGATTTTGAATGGGAACTGATGCCCCTGGCGCTCGATCAGAAAGTCGGGACCATCGTCTGGAGTCCTCTGGGCTGGGGCCGCCTGACCGGCAAAATCCGACGCAACCAGCCGCTGCCAAAAGTAAGCAGGCTGCACTCGACCGCCGAGCAAGGTCCGCCCGTTCCGAACGAGTATCTCTACCAGGTCGTTGATTCTCTGGACGAAGTGGCGCGCGAAACCGGCAAGACCGTGCCGCAGATTGCGTTGAACTGGCTGCTGCAGCGTCCAAGTGTGGCGAACGTCATCATCGGTGCTCGCAACGAGGAGCAGCTGCGCCAGAACCTGGGCGCGGTTGGATGGAACCTGAACCACGATCAGGTCGCTCGGCTCGATGCCGCTAGCGAAGTAACGCCGGCATATCCCTACTGGCACCAGCGCCAGTTCGTCGCGCGCAATCCACTGCCCGTAGCAGAGACGGCTTGACCGGGCTACAGCAAATACGGAACCTGACTGCTTTCCGTCCCGTTTCTCCGCGCCGGGAGGCGTAGTCGATGTTGACCGTGAACCCGGTAAGGTGCGGGAGAGTAAAGCGGGCCCCGTCACGTTCGACCCGTACAGGGTGCTGTCCAGCAGGGGAAGTATTCAGGATTTACGGCTTTTGGGCACGTCCTGCACTGGCTTCGATCAATTGCTGTACCGGCGCAACGACCATGAGCAGCAGATCCGCCTTGGGAATCTTTGCCTGATCAATCAGCGTGCCTTGCTGGACTCTCCATGACTCCGGGGAGGATTGGGATCGATCCAGGTAGTCGAGCGCGAACAGGCCAGCCACTCCGAGGGTGGAAAGCTCTTCGGAAAGGGGTGCGAGTTCGTGCAGGAGAAAAGATTGCTCCAGGAGAGGACGTAGCCTCGCATCGTTATCGCGCCAAGCGGTGAGCAGTGTTCGAATCTCTTTTTCGGCGGCCTGGTCCTGATATCCACTTGCGATATAGGCCTGCACGGAATCCCGAAAACGTCGTGCCAGATCGCTCTCCGGACAAGCTGTGTCCACCAGTCTGTTCAGAGGGCCTCGAAAGTCCCAGACGGTCTTCAGACTATTCATGCGCGTGTAATCCTTCACCGGCTCGACCAGTTCTGCAAGAGTGCGAAGCGGGGCAATGTCGTCGGTTCCAGCCATGCGATACAAGGAAGTGAAGGATCTGTGGGTTAGGCCAAGCCACTGGAGCCGCCAGCTTAACGCGCCCAGTCTTCGGTACATCGAGTCCGGATCTAGCACAGCGGGCGGAGACCACAGTCGTTCTGCGATCGCAGCGTTGCGCGGCCAGATTCTGGAATCGATGTTCTCGCCCGTAACCCATTCCGACCACATGCACGCCTCGCCGCCAAGGATGCGACTCTGCTGCTCTGGATTCAGCGAGGCAGCCGCGCCGCTCATCGGGTCCACGGCATAGTGCCGCGCAGCGGGCCACATCAAATCCAAGTAGTAACCGAAGGACAGCAGGCCGCGGTAGCCTTGCTGGGCGGCGGTCGCCAGGGACTGTTGCCCGCGCCAGGACTGCACGACGACGGTCTTGGGTAAATCAGGATGCAGGACTTCATCCCATCCCATCATGATCTTGTGGTGCTTGCCCAAAATCGTCTGCAGACGTTGATTGAAGAATGCTTGCAGATCCTGGTTGTTTTTCATCCCGTGAGCATGGATGAATTCCTGGATTTTCGGGTTGGCGTCCCACTGATGGCCGTCGACCTCGTCTCCGCCAATGTGAAAATAGTCGTCCGGGAAGAGCCTGGCCATCTCCGCAATGAACCGATCGATGAACTTGTAGGTTTGTTCCCGCGTTGGATCCATGACAGCGTCAGCTGCTCCGGGCTCGATCTTGTAGGGCCCCGGCCCGCTCGCCAGCGCCGGATATCCGGCAAACAATGAGCGGCTGTGGCCCGGCATCTCGAACTCGGGTACCACCCGGATGCCGCGGTCATGAGCGTAGGCCACCAACTCGCGAATCTCGTCCTGCGTGTAATACAGCCCGTCGGATCCTGCTTCCTGCAGCTTGGGGAAACGCTTGCTCTCGACCCGAAAACCCTCGTTGTCGTACAGGTGCCAGTGAAGAACATTCATTTTCACCGCTGCCATTCCATCGAGGTTGCGCTTGAGCACGTCGAGCGGAATGAAGTGGCGGCCAACGTCAACCAGGAGGCCGCGCCAGGCGAACCGGGGCTGATCCTTGATCGTTACAGCCGACACGACGAATCCGTCTGTGGATGTCTCCACCAGTTGAAGGAAGGTTTGAAGCCCGTGCAGGATGCCCAAAGCACCGGGTGCAGTGAGCTTCGCACCCGACTCATTGACCACCAGCTCGTACGATTCATCCGCATCGAGTTTTTGTACTCTCTCACTGCCGTGAACGGAGTGGATCAGCAGGGTCGGATTGGCCCCGTCGGCCGGCCTCTGTGTGAGCGGGATTCCCGTTTGGCGGGAGAGCTCGGCCATAAACCTGTGAACTCCGCGTGCGATCATTGCATCCCTAGAACCTGCGATTGCAACGGAAAAAGATCGATCAACTGGCAGATGACCAATCCCCGCTTGCACGGAGGATGGCATGGGCATGAGGTTCGGTCCGGGCTGGGTTTGTGCCACAGCGCGAAATGCGAGCAGAAGAGCCGCACTGGCGATCAGCAGGATTCGCATAGTCTTCCAAGGGTGCAAGGCTTCAGAGTGGAGCGGTCCAGTGTAATTCACCGATCCGGCCACGACATCCCTGGCGCGAGGCTTGTGCGACACGACATGTCCACGGCGGCAACGTCGTCTGATTTCTGGATTCACGGTCTCATTTCCGGGATCAATTCCCCTTCGCCGCCTCTGGTCACCCGTCGAAGGAACTGTAGCTTACGAAGCCAGGCTGCAGGCCGGTTTGGCGATGTGCTTGCTGTATCGACAACATATAACGTCAAAGAGGGGCCGCAGGCCGAACCTGCATGTACCGGACGTCTGGAAGTTCCTGATTTTATGGTTGCGCCTCGGGCCCTGCCGACGGCCCACGCCAGGGCGACCGCAAAGCCCGAAGCCAGTTACGAAGGTTACGGCCAGCGAGCTGGCTAACCGAGGTGATGGCCACCCACCTGCCACAAGCTAACGAACGCGTACCGCAAGCCCTCACGCGCCGAACCAATGTGTCAGGAGGCAACCCGTTGCCCGAAATCACCGATCGTCTCGTCCCGGCGGCTAAGCCGCTGGCCATGCCGGCCCTGCTGCTCGCGATGCTGAATGCATCGAGTCGAGTGAGCGACCTGATCTTCTCTCCGGGAACTTTCCCGCACGTGGAGCTGAGCGGCCAGCTGCGTCCGGTCAAGCTTCCGGGGCTGCAACCTCTCACTCCCGACGACTTGCGACGCATGGCTGAGGAGCTGATCGGGGACAACAAGCAAGCGATGTCCATGCTCAAGGAACACGGATCCTGCGACATCTCTTACCGATTTCCAGGCCAGTGTCGATTCCGGGTCAATGTGTTCATGCAGAGGGGCAGCCACGCCATTGTGATGCGCGTCATCCCGAAGAGCATCCCGAGTTTTGCGGAACTGAACCTTCCTCCCGCGCTGGCGGAAATTGTCCACCTGAAGA
>Ga0137401_10001036_pt1 | contig 11703 bp, 10 predicted proteins | sample CZOMad1_1_16fung_FD_108286 | JGI IMG/M metagenome (GOLD analysis project Ga0137401, IMG submission 108286) | Vadose zone soil fungal communities from Angelo Coast Range Reserve, California, USA - CZOMad1_1_16fungal (Illumina Assembly) | ecosystem: Environmental > Terrestrial > Soil > Vadose...
CTCGGTGAAAATCTTGAAGTGGTAAATGAGCGCTTCCATCTCCGTCTTCATCTTCTCGCGCTCCGGAGGCACAATACCCGGCGCGTCGGTGCGCACGGGCCCTTCCGGCGGAATCTTCTTCATCGCCTGGCGGATAATCTTCAAGCTTTCGCGCATCTCCGCAACGCGAATCATGTAGCGAGCGAAGCAGTCCGAATCGGTGCGCGTGGGCACGTCGAACTGAAATTCCTCATAGCTCGAGTACGGGAAAACTTTACGGTTGTCGTAGGCCACGCCCGCGGCCCGAAGCGTCGGCCCGGTCATGCTCAGCGCGATGGCATCCTCGGCCGAAATGTAGCCCACTCCCTTGGTGCGACCGATCCAGATGCGGTTGCCGGTAAGCAGCTGCTCGTATTCGTCGATGCGCCCGGGCATCATGTTCACGAATTTTTCCACGCGCTGCAGGTAGCCGGTGGGAGGGTCCAGCGCCAACCCGCCGATGCGGATGTAACTGGTCATCATGCGCTGCCCGGTGACGAACTCAAAAATCTTCAGGATCTCTTCGCGCTCGCGGAAGCAGTAAAGAAAAACGGACATCGCGCCCAGGTCGATGGCGTGCGTGCCGAGCCAGACCAGGTGCGATGAAATGCGCTGCAGCTCCACCATCAGCACACGAATATATTGCGCGCGCTTGGGCACTTCGATGCCCAGCAACTTCTCGACCGCCAGGCAGTACGCCAGGTTGTTTCCGAGCGGATTCAAATAATCGATGCGGTCGGTAAGCGTGATCGCTTGCGAATACGTTTTGTCTTCGCACGACTTCTCGATCCCGGTGTGCAGGTAGCCCATATCGGGCATGGCCTTGACTACCGTTTCGCCGTCCAACTCCAGCAAAATCCGCAGCACTCCGTGCGTCGAGGGATGCTGCGGCCCCATGTTCAGCACCATGGTCTTGGCGGCGCCGGTGGCCGTCTCGACCACGTGGCTTGTCGGGGTAGCGGATGGCGAACTCACGGGCGGTTCCTCGTGTAGCGTGTGGCAATCGACGGAATGTCTCGGTAACCTTCGACCGGATAATCTTTGCGCAGTGGATAGCCTTCCCAATCGTCAGGCAGCAAGATGCGTCGCAAGTCCGGATGGTCGTTAAAGCGAATGCCAAACAGATCAAAAACTTCCCGTTCGAGCCAATTCGCGCCCGGCCACACCGGCACTAGAGAATCCATAACGGCGTCGTCGCCAGAGAGCCGAACCTGCAAGCGCAGTCGCTTGGCGCGGGGAATGGAAACGAGGTGATAGTTCACTTCAAAGCGCGGTTCCATGGGAAAGCGGTCGACGCAGGTGGCGTCACTCAGCAGGTTGAACTCCAGTTCTTTGTCTTCACGACACCGTGCGGCAACTTCCCGCAGCACATTGCGGGCAACCACGATGGTCGTCTCCCCGCGAAATTCAAGCACTTCGCTGATCGCGTTGGGACTCCACGCGCGTAACCGATCGACGACAACACTACCGGCTTGTTTGCTGTTTTCCGCCACAGTTTTCCGAAATCCCCCAGCTCGCCACAACTACTTATGCCAGTCGAACGCGCCCTTTTTCCAAAGATAAATATACCCGACCAGGAGGATGGCAATGTACACCAGCATCTCGAGGAAGCCGTATCGCCCCATCTCTTTCGATTGCGCGATCATATCGCGATAGATGTAAGCCCAGGGGTATAGGAAGATTGCTTCGACGTCAAACAAAATGAATACCATGGCCACCAGATAAAATTTTACGCTGAAGGGCTGGCGAGCATCTCCGGTGGGGTCTATGCCGCATTCGTATGCTTGTTGTTTCGCGCGATTCGGCCGGCGCCAGCCAACCAGGACCGAAACGGCGGTAAGCGCGCCAGCTAGCCCAAAAGCCAGCAACAGGTGTATGAGAAGCGGTGCGTAAGCGTGTAGACCGGAACTACTCATGGGCGACGGGTTATAATAGCGATTCGGCCGCAAGCGGTCAAATGCGGCGCGATATCGGTTGGCTGAAAGAGCGGATTCCCTTGATGACGTTCGGCCACAACTCTAACGTCAGAGTCGGCGATACGCAGTACCATGTGCAGACCGAAGACCGCGGCGCTTCGCACGCTATCATCGACACCATGGTGTATCAGGGCGGACGCGTGCTGCATCGCCGCGCCAATAGCTATGCGGATCTGCTGCCGCTCGACGCCCACCGGGAAGAAGCACTGAAAGATCGGGTAAGCGCACAGCATCACGCGGTTCTGGAGGAATTGAGCTCCGGAGCCTTAAAGTTGGCGCAGCAGGCTAGGCCTGCCCCGACGGCCAAATCCTCTACCGACGGCCAGTCGGATAAAGACGCGGGCGGGTCCCTGGCGATCGAGCTCCTCAACGCCAAGAATTGGCTCGCCGGCAGGCGTGCTACCTTGCAAATTTCGGTTTTTCAGAAAGACGATGGACACGGGGTATCCGGCGCGCATGTGATCGCTCGAATCGACGGGGCAGCAGAGCCCGCGCAGTTTTCCACCGCCACCGGCCCGGACGGAAACGCGCGGCTCGCATTTGACATGCCGCGTCTTGACGCTGCGGAATGCGCGTTGGTGATTGAAGCCTCCCGCGGGCAGGCTCGCGCCAATTTGCACTTTCACTTGCGCGCCAAGCCGAAGGTACCCGCCGCAGGGTAAATCGGATGGAAACAGCGATCACAATTTCAGTGAATGGTGAGAGTAGAGGCGCCACGCCCGGCGCCACGGTCGCGGATCTGTTGCGCGGCCTCGGCCTCGATAGCGGGCGCGTGGCCATCGAGCGCAATCGCGAGATATTGCCGCGCCCGCAATGGAGTGTAACGCAAGTTGAGGCCGGCGATTGCTACGAGATCGTGCAGTTTGTAGGCGGCGGCTAAAACCCCGCTCAGATTCCCTCGAGCAGATGTCCCATCTTTGTCTTTTTCGTTTCTAGATACGCACGCGAGATTTTGGAGATGCGCGGCTGGCAGGGGATGCGCGCAACGACGCGAATTCCTGCGCGCTCGAGTTGCCGCACCTTCTCCGGATTGTTGGAGAGCAGACGGATGCGCGTCGCCCCCAGTTGTTTCAGAATCTTAGCGGAGAAATCGTAGTCGCGAGCATCCGCCGCAAATCCCAGAGACTCGTTCGCCTCCACCGTGTCCATGCCGCCGTCCTGTAATTCGTAGGCACGCAACTTGTTCATCAACCCGATGCCGCGCCCTTCTTGCGGAAGATACAGCAGAACCCCGGAAGGCGCGCGTCCGATCTTTCGCAGCGAAAGCTCCAGCTGCGCTCGGCAATCGCAGCGCAGCGAAGTCAGAACATCCCCGGTAAGGCACTGCGAATGCACGCGCACCAGCGGCGCCGCCTTGCCATTCAGCTTGCCTCGCACGAGCGCGACGGCTTCTTCCTGCGGTCGCGGTCCTTGAAACCCGTAAATTTGGAAGCGGCCATAACGGGTAGGCAGCTCCGCACGCGCCACCGAGCGCAAGCGCGCCGATCTTCTACGGGAACTCTTCCTGGTCCGTAATTTAGCGCGCATGGTAACCGCGCAGTATAGCAGGTCGCATTCGAGCGCAAGAATATCGCTAAGCAAGCGGTTACCAGATTCGCCGGAAGTGGTTGCTCTGTGCCAGGTTGAAACGGTTCCAGCATCCTGACGGACCTCGCGCACACCTCAACCGTTGATCCGCGCCTTCGACGCTGCCAAGTACAAGTGCACACGGCATTTAGCCTGGCAACAGCGCTCCTCTAATCGTCCGCAATGGAGCCGTGCTTGCAACGAATTCCCGAAGATGGACGCACAATCAGCCTACCTCGTCGCCATGCAAATCACTCATTTGCGTCAAGTTATCAGACGTCTGTGCGCGAGGCTTCTCCCCCTTTCCCTGCTCGTCATGCCCCTGGCGGCTGTCCACGCGGCCGCGCAGGAGGCGCAACCGGCCTGGCAAGCGCAGGTGCGCAAGTACTCGGAAGCAAGTGACTGGCCGTCTGCGCTGCGCGTGCTGGAGCCAGAGATCGCACGCTATCCAGCCGACCTAGACCTGAAAGCGTGGCGCGCGCGAGTGCTGGCGTGGTCTGGAAACCTGGCGCGAGCCGAACAGGAATATCTCGCCATTCTGAAGGTGTCGTCGGGCGACCCGGACAACTGGGCGGGCTTGGCAAACGTGTATGCGCGCCAAGGGCGCAACTCCGATGCCTTAGCGGCGCTCGATCGAGCTGTGCAACTCGACCCGAAACGCGCGGACCTGCACGCGGCACGCGCGCGAGCACTGCACGGCGCCGGCGATCGCGGCCAGGCGCAGTCGGAGTTTAGGAAAGCATGGTCTCTCGATCCCAGGAGTTCAGAAGCGCACGCGGGCTTGAATTCTCTGCGTGGCGAACCGAAACATGAGCTGCGGTTTGGGGGCGAAGCCGATCTGTTCAGCTACACCTCAGCCAATGAGGGCCAGGGAGCGAGCGTGGCTTCCCGGTGGACCCCTATGTGGGCCACCAGTCTTGGAAGCTCGCTGTATCAGCGCGGTGGTTTGCACGCGGCGAAATGGATAGGCAGTGTCACCGCGCATTTGCCCCGATTCGGAGCCATAACCGCGGGCGGCGCCGTCGGCCACGACAACACGGTAATTCCGAGGAGTGAATTTTTTTTTGATTTGGACCGCGGTTGGGCCGCTCGCGATGCCCACCTGTTTCGCGGTCTCGAACTTGACTATGGGCAGCACTGGTATTGGTATCAAGCCGCGAGGATCCTGGCCCTCCATGGCGCGGCGATCATTTATTTCCCGCGGGAATGGTCATTTTCGCTGGCCGCCACCGGGGCGCGCAGCGCCTTTTCCGGTGCCGGCGTGGAATGGCGGTCTTCCGGCACTGCGCGCCTAGGATTTCCATTGCATTCCCTGGGTGCAGCGCAACTTTCCGGAAACGTTTTCTTCGCCGTAGGTGCCGAGAACTTTGCGCAGTCCGAGCAAATTGGGGCCTTCGCTTCGCAGACCTATGGTGGCGGACTGCGGCTCCGGTTCTCTTCGCGGCAGGACATAACCTTCGTGTCTTCCTATCAAAGGCGTACCGAAGGGCGCACCGATACTTCTCTAGGATTGAGTTATGGAATCCGGTTTTGAAAAGCTCTGGAGGCTCGGGCCCGCAGCATTCGTGCTGAAGGCCATTGTCGTAGCCGCGGCGGCGGACGCACTGCTGCTGGCCTTTGTTATGCTTCGGCGCGCTTACCGGAAGCGCTATTTCGCCAGGCGCGACGCGCGCGTGTTCGAACTGCGGCAAAAATGGGAAGAGCTGATTTCTGGGCAACTTCCCTACAAGTTATGGCGGAAAAAACCCTTCGAGCGGCGGATCGTTGAAGCCATGGTGCTCGATGCCTTCGAGGCTGCAGGTCCGCTTGAGGCTGCGCGCTTGCTGAAGTTTCTTCGTACCAGCGGTCTGATTGAGAAGCGCATCTTTGAGGCGCGCAAGCTGACCGGCTGGCGGCGCTTGCGCGCTTTGGTGGCGCTGGGGCGCACCCGCGCACCGGAAGGAATTCCCGCGCTAGCCGAAGGTCTGCGCGATGCCAAAGGGGAAACGCGGCTGGCGGCGTTGCGCGGCTTGCGACGCATGGCCTGTCCGCAGGCCGCCGAGGAGATTCTCGCGTGGGTCAGCGAGGTGGGACTGGTGGTTCCGGCGTTGCCGTTGCAAAGTGCGCTGATCCAATGCTGCGCGGAACGTCCGCAGTTGCTGCTCCCCTATGTGCAGAACGCTGCGGGTACCCTGCGCGAGGTGCTGGGCCGCGTGCTGGGCGAAGTGGCGACTCCCTCACTCGCTTTGGATCTGTTGCAATTCGTCGGAGATGATCTCGACGAACTCCGTGCCGCGGCAGCTCGGGCGCTGGCGCACCCGCAGTCCGGTTTGGCGCTCGACGTTCTCAATGAATTGGCGAGCGATCCCGTTTGGTTCGTGCGTCTGCGCGCGATCGTGAGTCTCGGCAAACATGCCGACCGCCGTGCAACGCCGGCGCTCCTCCGCGGGCTCACCGATTCCAATCGCCTGGTGCGCTTACGCGCCGCGGAAGCGCTGGTCGCGGCGAAAGCCGACATGGCGCCTATCTTTTCGCAAGTAGTGGCGTCACGCGATCGCTACGGATTACACGCGTACTTGAGCGCCGTCGAGAACGCGGACTTACTTGGCAAATTAGAAACCGAGCTTCAAGAATCCACCTCGATCGAGCCGGAAGAGAAACAGCGGCTGCACAATGTGCTGCGAGCGGGCTCGCTGCCCGCGCCCGATGCCGCGGCTCCGGAAGACATTCTGAAGACTGCGGCGGCGCTGCGATGATTCGCCTCCTCGAGATTACCAACCACGCCGTATTCTGGTACTACCTTGCCAGCAACATCGCCTATCTCGTGATGTTGCTTGTGGCCCTCAGAACCAGCGCGATGCACCAACGCCATCTGGAAAGTCACGGGTTGCGATGGGCTGGAGACACGCCACTCACGCCGCCCATCACCATCATTGCGCCGGCCCACAATGAAGAAGCCTCCATCCGCATCGCGGTGGGCAATCTGCTGCAGCTTGATTATCCGGAACTGGAGGTTATCGTAGTCAATGACGGTTCCGAGGACCGCACCCTTGAGGAAATGCGCGAAGAGTTCCACTTGCGGCCGGTTCGGGCGGTGTACGTCGCGGAGATGAAGAGCGCTTCGGTTCGGGGACTTTATCGCAGCAGCGCCAATCCGCGGCTGCTGGTGGTCGACAAAGAACCGGGAGGAAGCAAAGCGGACGCGGTGAATGCCGGCTTGAATATGGCGACTTCCCCATACGTGTGCATCGTGGACTCCGACTCCGTCTTGGAGCGCGATGCGCTGCTGCGCATCATGTTGCCGGTTCTCGCGGACCCCCAGGGCGTCGTGGCCGTGGGCGGAATCATTCGCGTGCTGAACGGATCGGAAATAGCGAATGGGCAATTGCGGCGAGTGCGCTTGCCGCGCAAAAGCATCGAAGTTATCCAGGTGATCGAGTATCTTCGCGCGTTCCTGATCGGCCGGGAGGCGTGGGGACAGGGAAACATGCTGACGATCATTTCCGGCGCATTTGGCGTGTTTCGTACCGACCTGGTCCGCGCGGTTGGCGGCTATCGTGCGAGTGCCATCGGCGAGGATTTTGATCTCGTAGCACGTATGCACCGGCAGCTGCTCCAAAAAAACGCCGACTATCGCATCCATTTTGTTCCGGACCCGATGTGCTGGACGGAAGTTCCATCGGACCTGAAATCACTGGGGCGACAGCGCGCGCGCTGGCAAAAAGGATTGTGGGATGTGCTATGGTCGAGCCGCGACATGCTCTTCCGCAAGCGATATGGACGCATCGGCTGGATTGCGCTGCCGTATATGTGGCTGTTTGAGCTGGCCGCGCCGGTCGTAGAAATCGGGGGGCTGGGCACGATGGCTCTGGCGGCCGCGCTGGGGGTATTGAGCCGCGGGTTCTTTCTGCAATTCTTGTTGTTCGGATACGCATTCGCCACGGTGATTTCGATCGGCTCGGTCTTGCAGGAAGAGCTTACCTACAAGCGTTACAACGATTGGCAGGACGTGGGGCGCCTGGTGAGCTACTGCTTCCTGTAGCATTTTCCGTACCGGCAAATGCACATGGTGTGGAGGCTGCGCGGTATGTGGCAATACCTGCGGGGGGATAACACCTGGGGGCCGTTGAAGCGTAAAGGGCTAGAGTCTGCCCGCGTGCCTTAGCGGCCTCCTTACTTCCAAGGCAGGCGTCAACGAAGCGAATTTCCTCGGAACACTTTACATCCCAAGGCGGATTGGCTAGCGTTAGCCAAGAGCGGGAATTTGGACTCGCGATGGACACGCTGACCTCCGTCAAGGACCTGCTGTTTACGCTGCTGCTGAAAGTCGGCGTGGCGTCTTCGATTGCGGCGCTGCTCGCGCGCTGGAACACGTTTCGCCGCGTGCTGTTTACCGAAGAACGCGACCCGGACCAAAAGGTGAAGCTGATGCTGTTCATGACGCCACCATTGATCCTCGGCGTCTCGCTCCGGCTGGTGGGATTTCCGTACCGGTTTGCCGATCTTTCGCTCGAAGGCGCGTTCTTGATGGGACTGCTGGGTGGTCGCGTGGTGGGGCCGATTGGCGGCGCTATCATCACCATTCCGGCTTTGATGGGCCATGAATGGTTGGCGATGCCCGCAGCGGCGACGGCGGGCTTGCTGGGCGGGTTGATGCGCCAGGCGATACCCAACAAAGAAGATTTGTGGAATTTCGGTCCCTTTACCTTCTTGAACATTCCGCGCGACGTCTTGCGCCTGGTGCGGCACGCGCAAATGTCTTGGGAATTGCTGCCGCTGCTGGCGTGCGTAGGTCTGGAATTGGGGCGCGTGGCGCTGGCCATTGCCACCAAGCCGAAGTGGCTATTTGCTATCGACCCACACTGGAACTGGTGGCTGCTGTTGTGCGTCTTGGCCACGGTGATGTCCGTAGCAGCGCCGCTGAAAATCTGGAACAACACGCGCGTGGAGATGAATCTGGAGCGCCACCAGCAATTGCTGCTGAAGGCGCGCATGGACGCGCTGTCGAGCCAGATCAATCCGCACTTTTTGTTCAACACGCTGAATACCGTTTCGTCGCTGATTCGGTTTGATCCTGACGCGGCGCGCGGCGTGGTGCTGAAGCTGAGCAATATTTTGCGGCGGCTGCTGCGCAAGCACGAAACATTTGTACCGCTCCGCGAGGAACTGCAATTCATCGACGATTACCTGGACATTGAAGTGGCGCGGTTTGGGCGCGACAACCTGGAAATTGTGAAGCAGGTGGACGATGAGGCCTTGGAAGCCTTCCTGCCCAGCATGCTGCTGCAACCCATCGTGGAGAATTGCCTGAAGCACGGGCTGGCACCGAAAATCGACGGCGGCAAAATCCAACTGCGAACCGTGAATCGCGACGGACGGCTGCGCATTGAGATTGAGGACAATGGCGTGGGCATCTCCGAAGAGAAGATGCCGCACGTGTATGTCGAGGGGATTGGGCTGAGCAACGTACGAGAGCGCCTGCGGGTGTTGTACGGCACCGATTTCCGCCTGGAAATCGAAAGCCGTCCGGGCGCAGGCACGGTCATCCGCATTGATATCCCCGAACTGGTGTCCGGGATGCAGCCGGTCGCAACCTGAGGCTGGCTTTGCTCCTGTTGCTGGTCTCCGGCCTGCTGCTGTTGTTGTCTTGCAGATCGTTCGCCTTGAATGTTCTTTGAGTACCGGCTTGCTGTCGAATTCTGAATCGCGTTTGCGTCCGAACTGTCGGAAGGTGGTCGTGCTTGCGTTACTCGTGTAGCACAACGGTTAGCAACGATTTATTGACCTTGATTTTGCCGTTGTATTCGATGAAACCTAGGTTTCTGAATTTGTTCATGAAGAAATTCACGCGCGACCTTGTGGTTCCGATCATTTTTGCCAGAGTCTCCTGGGAAACCTTCGCGAGAATTCGCTCCGGCCGTTCTTGTTCTCCGTAACGCGCAAGCAACAGAAGGGTGCGAGCCAGCCGCTTTTCACTTGAGTTGAAAAGTTGATCGATCAGATCTTCTTCCACTCGGATGTTGTGCATAAGCATGTACGTAATGAAGTAATCTGACAACTGATGCTCGGCATGGAGTACCCGCAACAATTCGTTTTTGTCGATAATCAGGATCGTCGTCGGAGTGATCGCGGTGGCTGTGCCCATTCGCACCGCCTGACCCGCCATGCATCCCTCGCCGAAGAAATCATTCGGACCAAACATCGCGACCACTGCTTCCTTGCCAGATCCGTTGACCACAGAGAATTTGACGCCGCCTTTCTGCACATACATGACACTTGTTGCGGTCTCGCCCTGCGAGTAGATCGACTCCCCTCGGCGGAATTCCGCTATCTTCCTGGCAACTCCAGAGGTGTCGAGAAACACTTTCGGATCGAACGTACCGGTATTCTTGAATTTCACGGGCTTCTTGGCTTTCATATCGAATGGATGCGGCGGTTCCGCCTCACCCCGGACCTCTACCCACACTAACAAGAGTGTTTGCTCAGAACTGTCTCAAACACGACACGTCTATTTAAGTTGCTTAGATCGTGGCCGACAAGATGCTGCGGGCCAGCAAGAGGCTGGGGCCACATTGGCTCGCCAAATTCACCCGAAGATCCCGGTCACCGGCTGTACAACCCGCTACTCATAGCGGAGAGCGAGCATGGGGTCGACGCGGGTGGCGCGGCGGGCTGGCATGAGGCAGGCGAGCACACTGACGAGCGCGATGAGCGCGGCTCCTGCGAGGAACGTCAGGGGATCTCGGGAGGAGACCTCGAAGAGCAGGGAATTGAGCACGCGGCCGAGGAGGACCGTTCCGAGGAGGCCTGCGAGGATGCCCGTGGAGATGAGCTGGAGAGCTTCGCGCAGGACCATGCGAGAAACTTCGTAGGAGGTAGCGCCCATGGCCATGCGGATGCCGATCTCTTGCGTTCGCTGGGTTACGGAATAGGCGATGGTGCCGTAGAGGCCGACGACGGCAAGGCCCGTGGCCAGACCGCCGAAGATCATCAGGAGGAGCAAGCTGAAGCGACGGGGAGCGAGGACGTCGGAGACGGATTCTGCGATGGTGCGAACCTCGTACACGGGAATGCCCGGATCGATCGAGCGTGCCGCGGCCTCGACCGCTTTCGAGAGAGTTCCGAGGTCGCTTCTAGTGCGCACGACCAAGCCAATTTGACCGTTGGGCTGCTGATATTGGGAGATGTAGATCTGTTCGCGGATGTCGCGGGTCAAGTCGTGAACACGCGGATGCTTCAAAACGCCGATGACCTGGGCATAGGCGCGGTTTATGCCGGGACTGTTAAAGCTGGCGAACTGCATGACCTGAAGGCGTTTTCCGATGGGATTTTCATGGGGCCAGGCGCGGTTGGCGAGCAATTCGTCGACCACGGTGACCAGCGGATGAGCGAGGTCGTCCTGCTCGGTGAAGGACCGCCCGCGACTGAGCTGCATGCCCATGGTTTCGAAGTATCCGGGAGTGACCACGCGCCAATCGGCGGAAATGCTTTCCCAGGCCTGCTCGGTGGCGGCGTCATAGGCGTACGGGGTTTGCGGCCCGCTGCCACTTAGCGGAAGGCGATTGATGATGCCGACCGATTCCACACCAGGAATGCCACGGACGCTTTCTTGCATTTTTCTGGTGAAGTCGATGACGTCCGCAAATTTTGGGTAGCGATTGAAGGGGATGTTTAGGCGCATGGTCAGGAGATTTTCGGTATCAAAGCCGGGGTGAGCCCGCTCGAGCCGAAAAAAACTGCGAATCAGCAGGCCGGCGCCGAGCAGCAGCATTAGCGACAAAGCAATTTCAGAAATCACTAATACGCGGCGAACATGGCTGCGCGCGAGGCTTCCGGAGGTCTTGCCGCCTTCCTTCAGAACTTCGGAAAGATTGGGGTTGCGGAGTTGCAGCGCGGGCAAAGCCCCGAACAGGACGCCGGTGGCAGCGCACGCGGCGAAGGAGAAAGCCAGTACGGAGGCGTCGAGATGAACCTCCGCAAGGCGCGGGACGTTGGCGGGATGAAGATCGAGGAGCAGTTGCAAAGCCGATGAGCCGACGAAGATGCCGGCGAGGCCGCCGAGGAAGGCGAGGACGAGCGCCTCGGTCAATACCTGGCGCACCAAACGGCCGCTGGTCGCGCCTAGCGCGGCACGCAGCGCGACCTCGCGTTCGCGAGCGGTGGC
>Ga0137401_10001037_pt1 | contig 11702 bp, 6 predicted proteins | sample CZOMad1_1_16fung_FD_108286 | JGI IMG/M metagenome (GOLD analysis project Ga0137401, IMG submission 108286) | Vadose zone soil fungal communities from Angelo Coast Range Reserve, California, USA - CZOMad1_1_16fungal (Illumina Assembly) | ecosystem: Environmental > Terrestrial > Soil > Vadose zone...
CTAAGATGCCTGCAATTTCGGATGTACCCTTCTGAGGAGGCACCCATGCGGCAAGTTAGAGTGTTCGTCGGGCTGCTGTTTGTTTTGGCGTGGTTGGCTCTAGGCGCAACGCGGCCGGCTTATTCGCAAATCGGGAAATATGTGCCGATTCCTGCAGGGTCCGATGCGGATCATGCCTTGACGGAAATCAATGCGACTACCGACCCCGCGCAGAAGTTGGCTTTGATCGACAAGTTTGCCGCGAACATCGCCCAGGGTGATTTGGCTATTCTGGCGGATGACCTGTACGTGAACTATTACATCGCCGCCAAAAATTACGATAAGGCGTTCGAGTACGGAGACAAGTTGTTCGCATTGGACCCGGACAGTTTCACGAACGGTGTAAACATGGTGCGCGCCGCGCAGGAGGAGCGCGACCCAGACAAGCTGTTTTCGTATGGCGACAAAGTGGCGGGAATCTTGAAGCGTTACAAAGACGCGCCGCCCCCGGAAGGGAAGTCCCAGACCGAGTGGGACGATACAAAAAAGCGCACACTCGAAAGCATCCACGATAGCCTGATTTACGTCGAACAATTGATCTTCAACGGTGCGTATCAGACGCCGGACGTGACCAAGCGCGCGGCCCTGTTGGTACGTTTCGCGCAAATGTTCCCCGATTCGCCTTACGCGGACCAGGCGATGGGCGTAGCGGCGGCGTCCTACCGGCAGACCCAAAACGTGCCGAAAATGCTGGAGGCGGCGAACGGGTTGTTGGCCAAAGACCCAAACAACCTGGGAATGCTGATCCTGCTGGCCGATTACTACAGCGAAAAAGGCGAGCAACTCGACAAAGCGGAGACGTATGCGAAAAAGGCGATCTCAGTACTGGACGCGGCCAAGAAACCCGAGGGAGTGACGGATGAACAATGGCAGCAACAGAGTGGTCTGCAAAAAGGAGTGGCGCTGAGTTCGCTCGGCCAAGTGAACATCCAGAAGAAAAACAACGCGCAGGCGGTCGACAATCTCAAGGCGGCTTCGCCACTATTGAAGCCCGATCCCAACAGCTACGCTCGTAATCAGTATCGGCTGGGTTTCGCGCTGCTGAACCTGAAGAAGATTCCGGAAGCAAAAGCGGCGCTGACTGATGCGGCATCCGTGAATAGCCCGTACAAGGCGCTAGCGCAGGACAAGTTGAAAGCCATGGCTGGAGGCACCGCGGCGAGAGCGAAGTCGTAGACGGCCGCAACTACCTGAATCGAGAGCATGTGATTTCGCATCGAATGCTCTGCGGTGCTTGTATCAAGACGTTGAGCAAGATTGTGAACTGATGGGAGAAATGGCATGACAGAGATTGCAACATTTGGTGCGGGATGTTTTTGGGGCATCGAGGCCGCGTTCCGGCGCGTGCCGGGAGTTGCCGACGCGGTCGTGGGATACAGCGGCGGTCATACTGCGGATCCCACCTACAAAGACGTGTGTACGGACGAAACCGGGCACGCCGAAGTCGTGCAAGTGACCTTCGATCCAGCCAAGCTGAGTTACGAACAGCTGCTGGATGCTTTCTGGCAAATGCACGATCCGACGCAAAAGAACCGGCAAGGACCCGATTTTGGTTCGCAATACCGCACAGCGATTTTCTTCCATTCGCCGGAACAAGAGGCTACGGCGAAGAAGTCCAAGGCGGTGTTGGACGCGAGCGGGAAACTCAAGCGACCCATTGCGACGGAGATCACGGCAGCCGGACCATTTTATCGCGCGGAAGAGTATCATCAGAAGTATCTGGAGAAGCGCGGCGCGGCTGCCTGCCACTTTTAAAAGCGGCGCGTCGATACCGAAATCAAACGCTCTCGATTCGATAGACTGAAGCAAAAAAAACTGCGGGCGGGACTTTCGTCCTGCCCGCAGTTTTTTTTGGTATGTATTACGCGGCGTGAATCTCAGACCTGAAGCACATCGCCTTCACGAGCGACAATCTCGTAGAGCACCGGATTGACAAAAAAGCCCAGAAACAATCGCGACAGTAACCCGGCAACCACTACGATCGCGAACGGTTTCTGTGTGTCGCTGCCCACACCGGTGGAGATCGCGGCTGGCAGCAGGCCGAGACACGCAACCAAAGCGGTCATCATAATGGGGCGAAGTCGCAGCAACGATGCTTCGCGAGTGGCGTCTCGGACGCTGGCGCCCTCCAGTCGCAGTTTGTTGATGTAACTGACTAGAATGACCGCCGTTTCCACGGAGACGCCCAGGAGCGCGAGGAGGCCCAGGCCGCTGGAAACGCTGAAGGGAATATGTAGCAGCTTGAGAGCGATCAGCGCGCCGACGGGCTCGGTGAGTATGACGCCAAGCGCGATCGTCACTGGGAATTTGAAATTACCGTAAAGCGCGAAAAGAATTAGAAAGATGAGAAAAATGGCCAGCGGGCCGATGATGTAAAGCTGCGTTTTTGCCTCCAGCAGCTCGCTGTACTCGCCTCCCCAATCGAGATGGTAGCCCTCCGGAAGCTGAATTGATTTGCCAACGGCGCGTTGCCCGGCTTGAACGATGCCCTCCAAATCACGTCCGGTCACTGAGAACTGGATGCCGATGTAGCGTGAGTTGTTTTCGCGATAGATGAACGACGCTCCGGTGGATTCCTTGATGTCGGCAAGCTGGGAGAGCGGGATCTGCTGGCCTCCGGGCGCGGGGACTAAAAGGTTGGAGATTTGGCGGGCGTTGGAGCGGTATTGCGGTTCCATGCGAACCACGAGATCAAAGAGTTTTTCGCCCTGGATGACTTGCGTTGCCGCTTGACCGCCGACCCCCGTCTGAACCACCCCTTCAACGTCGGCAACGTTGATGCCGTACCGCGCGATCTTCGTCCGGTCGATATCTACGATCAGGCTGGGCTGCCCAAGTTCGCGCACGACGGTTAGTCCGGTGTAACCCGGAGTCTTGTCGAGAATATTTTTGATCTCAACTGCCTTTTTCTCCAGGACGTCGAGGTCCGGGCCGAATATTTTCACGGCCAGCGCGGACTTCAGCCCGGTGAGCGCCTCGTCAACCGCGTCTTCCGCGGGTTGCGTGAAATTGAAAATGATACCGGGATAGGCCTCCAGTTTCTTGTCAATGTCCCTGGTGAGTTCTTCCTTGTCATGAATTGCACCGGACTTCCACGACGAGTCGTCGTAGGGTTTCAGTCCCACATAAAACTCGCAATTGAAAAAGCCGGTAGGATCGGTGCCGTCGTCGGGCCTCCCCAGCTCGGAGCCCACCACCGTGACCTGCGGGTACTTGATCAGAATATTGCGCACTTCCGGCGCGAATTTGGCGGCGTCCTCAAACCCGATGGTGTAGGGCATGGTCGCGCGCACCCAAAGCGCCCCTTCATCAAGATGTGGCAGAAATTCTCCGCCGATTAGCGGCACAAGAAGAAGCGTGGAGCCAAAAATGACCAGGGCTGCGATCACCGTGAGCTTGGGATGATCGAGGCACCACACCAGCCGTCCGGTATATTTCTCGCGGACCCAATTGAAAATGCGATTGGGCTTTTCCTCTACTCCGCTCTTGAACCAGTACGACACGATCACCGGCACGAAGGTCAGCGTCAGAACGAGCGCGCCGATAAGCGCGAAGGCCATGGTATCGGCCATGGGATGGAAGAGTTTGCCGGAAGGGCCGGTTAGTGCGTAGATCGGCAGGTACCCGGCAATGATGACGGCGACGGAATAAAAGATCGGACGGTCTACGTCGCGCGCGGCGTGCAGGATCACTTCATGCAGGTCGTAGTCGGTGCCGCGGCGCTCGGCAAGTTCGCGGTAGATGTTTTCGACCATCACGATGGTGCCGTCGATGATGATGCCGAAGTCGATGGCTCCGATCGAGAGGAGATTGGCGGCTTCGCCCGTAGCGTGCAGAAAGATAAAGGCAAAAAGCAGCGCCAGCGGAATCGTGAGAGCGGTGATGACCGCGGCGCGGAAACTGACCAGAAAGAAAAGCAGGACCAAAAACACCAGAATCATTCCGCGGACAAGATTGCCCTCGACGGTGCCGGTGGTAACGTGCACCAGATCGCTGCGATCGTAGTAGGGATGAATCTTTACGTCCGGAGGAAGCACGTTACGATTGAGTTCCTCGGTCTTTTTCTCCACGCCGCGCAGCACGTTCTGCGTCTGCTCGCCTCGCCGCATCAAGACGACGCCTTCAACAGCGTCGTCGTTGTTCTTGGCTTTGTCTTGAAAACCGAAAATGCCAAGCCGCGGCGCATGTCCGATGACCACCTGACCAACGTCTTTCACGCGCACCGGCACGCCGTTGTTGCTGCCCACGACGACTTCGCCAATGTCGTCGGTGGACTTGAGGAGGCCTAGACCGCGCACGTAGTAAAACTGCCCACCTTGCGTGTAGAAGCCGCCGCCGGTATTCGCGTTGTTCGCTTGCAAGGCGTTGAACACCTGCACGATCGGCAAATGAAAATTGTAGAGACGCGCCGGATCGAGCAGTACGTGGTACTCCATCGTCGGTCCGCCAAAGCCGGAGTCGTCGGCCACACCAGGCACGCTGCGATAGGCGCGCTCGATGATCCAGTCTTCATACGTATGCAATTCCGTGGGCGAGCGGTCGGGACTGTCGATTACGTAGCGATATACCAACCCGCTCGGACTGAACAGCGGTGCCATGCTCGGGGTTACGCCGCTGGGAAGCTGCGCGTCGGCGATTCGCTGGAAGACCACTTGCCGTGCAAAGTACGAGTCGGTGCCTTCGTCAAACGTGAGCCTGACATCCGACAGTCCATACAGAGAAATGGAGCGCATCACCCGCAAGTTGGGCGTGCCATTCATGGCGATTTCCAGCGGCAGCGTCGTCAACCGTTCTACTTCTTCGGCGGCGTGGCCAGGCCACTGCGTGACCAGTTCGACCATCGGTGGCGACAGATCCGGGTAGGCGTCCACGGGCATGCGCTGGAAAGACACCGCGCCTGCGACCACGATCAGCACCGTGAACATCAGAATCACGAAGCGTTGTTGCAGCGCAAATTGCACGATGCGATGGATCATCGAGGGGACCTGCGCGAGATCGAGAATTTGCTTGAGGGCATCGGCGCTGGCGTCCTAGTGCTGCAACGAATTCTTGAATTGGAGGAAGAGACTTCCGTCACCAATGACACGCTCGCCTTCCTGGAGGCCGTCCTGAACCAGGGTTCGGCCACCCTGACTATCACCAGCCTTTATTGCTCGTCGTGCGAATTTATTGGTACCTAACTGGACGTAGACGAAGGGCTCGTTTTCGGCGTCGCGCAACACCGCGGCGTCCGGAACCGTTAACGCATTGGCGAGCGCGCCGGCATGAACAGTCGCCGTGACATACATATCCTTTTTCAATTTGTATCCCGGATTTTGCGTGACGATTCGCGCCTGCAGCGTACGGGTGTTCGGATCCAAGGCGTCGGCGATGTAAGAAATCTTGCCGTGAAAAGTGTCCGGATATGCGTCGGTTGTGATGTCCACGCTGTCTCCATTGCGCACGTAAGACAGGTCGTTCTGATATACGTTGACGAGCACCCACACCGTGCTCATGTCTGAAATTGTGAAACACTGCGTCGAAGCCGCTTGCAGCAGCTGACCCGGGCCTACCAGTCGCTCCACGATTTGTCCGCTGGCTGGCGCCGGCACCGGAAGCTGCCCCGTCGTTTTCGGCGGCTCTTTCACCAGCGACTCGGGATTGCGGATTCCCAGCGCGCGTAGTGCATCTTCGGCGGACTGCTCATCCGCCTGCGCCTGGGCGCGGTCCGATTCCGCTTGTTGGAAGTCGCGTTCCGCGATGGCCTTGTGTTCGAGCAGATCCTTGGCGCGCTCGTAATTCTTGTCCGCCAGCTGGAACCCCGTTACTGCCTTCAGGTACGCGGAACGCGCCGCCGAATAGTCGGGACTGGTTACCGTCAGCAGTGTCTGGCCGGCTTTCACGTTTTGTCCGGGCTGCGCCAGGATTTCCTGCACCGGCCCACCGACGGCGCTGAATACCGGCGTGGTCTTGAACCCGTTGTACGCGACCGCGCCTGTGAGCCGCAGCGTGCGAGGCAGCTTCGATTTTTGCACCGCAACGATCTGAATGTGAGACAGCTGATCCGCCGGCAACGTGAATAGCTCCGCCGTGTCCGCCTTGTTCTCGCCGTTCGAATACGAAGTCATTTTAGATTCCGCTTCGCCGGGGCCAGACGCGCACCCCACCGTCGCGAGGGTTATCGCGCCCAACGTCGCCGCCGCGACGAAATTTGCGTTACAGAATGGCTTGCGCGCGGTCATGGCAGGTTCCTTGTTCCGACAGCTTGCCGCACCTGCTCGAGCGCCGTCATGTAGCTCGCCAGCGCCTGGCGATACGCAAGTTGATTCGCGCGATACGTCCGCTCGGCATCCAGAAAATCCAGCAGGCTGGCGGCTCCGCGTTTGTACGCATATTCCGAAATGTCGCGGGACTCCTTGGCTTGTTCCACGTAACCCCCGCGGTACAACTGGATAATCTCGTCGTTCGAATGCAAAGCCGCATAAGCGTCCACCACATCGGTATTGACCTGCTGGGCGGTTTCGATAGCCTGCTCCTCTGCCTGCGTGATGGCGAAGCGTGCTCGTGCGATTTCGCCTTGGTTGCGATCGAATATTGGCAGATCGATATTGAAAAAGAACGCGCCGCTGTTGATCCCGGCCGTATGCGTGTAATCGAAGGCCACACCCAAATCCTTCTTGCCGTTCGCCCGCATCAGCGCCTCCTGGCTACGCGCGGCCGTGACTCCCTCTTGCGCCGCACGCAAATCCGGACGGTTCTGCATCGCCAGGACTTTCAGATCCTGCACGTTTGCGTGCACGGGTTGATAGTCCAGGTCGCCGTCCACATCGAACTCATCGGGCACCGATTCGAATCCGAGGAGTTGCCGCAGCGCCGCTAGCGCCTGTACCTTCGCCAGATATGCCGCTGAAAGATCGCTCTGAAATTGCAAGGACTGTAATTTGATCTTCAGCAAATCACCCTCGCTCATATCGCCCACTTTGTATCGCGATTCGCTGATGTTCACAGTTCGCTGAAAGCTTTCGGCGTCTTGCTTCGACAGGTCAACCGTGGACTGGGCCAGCAAAACCACTATGAATTGCTGGCTGGTATTGAAAATAAGCTGCCGTTCGCTATCGTTCACCTGCCAGCGGGTCACCGCCGTCTGATCTTTCGCCGCTTGTAACCGATGTTGCCGTTTTTTTCCGCGCTCGAACGTGTACCCGATGCCAACGTCGAATTGTGCCTGATTCTCCAGGTAGTCGGCGCTGAACTGTCCCGGATTGAAAAGCGGGAAGAATTGTGAGTCCCATGACAAGGTCGGATTCGGCCGCAGATTGGCGGTGACCTCCTCGGCTTGGTTCTGCAGGATCGTCGTGCGGGTAGCTAGTAATGCGTGATTGTGCTGCGTCGCGAGGCGGATGGCTTCGTTTAGGGAAATGCGCGTAGGCGCATTTTGCGGCGGCGCGGGCGCGACCGCTGGTCCCGCAGGGGGCGGCAGCGGTGGCATCTTCTGCGCTTGCGCCACTATAGATATCGGCAGGGCCAAAAGCACGGTGGCCAGTGCCAATCCTTTCCTCATGACGAAACTCCTAACGTGTCTACGAGAGACAAAGCAATCGAGCGAGTGGAAAATGCGCAACGAAGGGGAAGAGTGTGAAGCCTTACAGAGCGGGAGGCGCGCGCGGAGAGGTGGTACGCGGCGCATCGGCGGAAATTTCGAACGCAACAGCAGCGACTTCCAGGCGGTCTAGAACCGGAATGAACGATACTCTGGGAGACGGCGTCAGAATCGCGGAACCAGCCATCGTGCAAAACGGACAAGCATGTGTGGCGGACGGATCGGCGCAAACGTGGAACTGTCCCGCGAGGAAGACGAACCCGAGGAACAACACCAAAGCCAACCGCATGTGCTTGCGTGACATGTACTTGGTAACACGAAGCTTAGGCAAGATGGGTCGCGCGGTCAAGCAGTTCGGCCGCCAACGGTGTTTCACGCCTAACTGCCTCGGGCGCGCCTATTTTGACTTGTAGGTGAATGAGAGTCTGGTTTCCTCATTCACGATGAGCGGGCGAAAGAAACGATACGAGGTCCCGGTGCGCGGAACGTCCACGGCTACCGGGAGAACACCTGCTACCCGCTGTTGCAGGTTGAAGACGTTAGCGGATGCCGGTGGCGCTGGCGGCGCCGTCGGCTGCGCGCCCTTGTGTTTCTTGTCCTTCAACAAGGGAACGGCCGAGGCGTCTGTGTCGATTCGGCCTGCGGTTGACTCAACGACTATCTGTTCTGAGACAGAACCGACATTGAGAGCCAGGCGATACGCCGCGGGATTGGCGGCATTATAGGAGACGGCTTGGCGGGTGGTTTGAAAGCCAGGAGCGGAGGCGCTGATCTGGTAAACGCCGGACGGAATGCCTAGCAGGAACCACCGGCCATCCGCCGTTGTAGAAGCATTCCAGGTTGCGCGAGTCGCGGTGTTCTGAACTTCCACCTGGGCACCGGGTATGACGGCCCCGGAGGCATCGATTACCATACCGCCGAGTTGACCGGGCGACAAAGCCACGCCCGGCGTGATCTCAGCAAACGACATGACGTTGCGGCCGTTCATGGGCAGCGTGGTTAAGCCACCGATCGCACCACCAGCCATGCCGCCCACGCCGCTGCCCTCACCCACCCCAATGGAATTGCTGGGCCTCAACCCGTAGAACACGTACTGCGGCGGCAAGAGCGATGCGGAGATGGCATCGCCCGAGAAGTCTTTCACTTTGAATTGCTCGGGCAGGAACAGTTCCCATTCGAGGATGCCGATGGGCACATCCATCTTGGGCAAAGAAATGTTCGAATCACCTTTTTTGGCAAACGGCGCGCCCGCGTGGAGAAATACGAAGGAAACGGTGTACGCGCCCGCCGGCCGAAAACCGGCGCGCAGCAGTGGAACGCGATCGCCGTCGCCGCCTTGAACGGGCTTCACCTTTTCGCCGGAAACTTCCGCGGTCAGAATGGTGGCGCCCTTGGGCAACTCGACTTTGAGAAATGGCTGGGCCTGATTCTTGACGATCAATTTCACCTCGGTCAGCGACTTGCCTTCCGAGGTGACCAGCGTCGTGACCGTGGCGCGCTCGGCAATCGCCGCGAGTACGCTGGAATCCGGGAAGCGCGTCCACTCGAGCGCCAGCGTGGGAGATTCTTTCGGCTGGCGGTGATAGCGAAATGCGGCTTGTAGCGAGTAGCGTGAAAGAGCGCGAAGATACGGATTCACCTCCTTAATATCCAGGCGCTTCAGTCCGCCCGACTCCTTGGCGGTAAGTTCAAGGGTGCCCTGGCCTTCCACCAATATCTCGCCGGTTTCGCGTTGCGCATCCTTGAACGTAAGGATCGGCGCCGAGGTCTTGGCATCGTTAATAGGGCGTTCCAGAGAAATGAGGAATTGGTGCGCGGCCGGACCCTGGCGAGGAATTCTGAGAATAAGAACGCCGTTCTGCACTTCGCTCGATTCGAGAGAAGCCCCATTGACGGCGGTGACTTCGAATCCTTCGGGCACGGCCAGGGAAAATTGTTCCGATTCACCTTGCACGACGTTGAGATCAACCAGCGCCGCAATCTGCAAATCGGATTCGGTCACGGACACCAGCGATTTCACGTCAGAGAGATACCGCACTTCACGCGGCGCCACAGGCGCGACCACTTCACGCGTATTCCACCACACGTTGGCAATCTGGCCTGGGACCAGCGTCGCTTCGATCTCGGTGTTGCCGCCCACCGAGGCGCGATGCGTGATGATGCCGTGATTCAGCTGCACGTTGGTGCGCTCGCCGGGAACGCTCAACGAAAGGCGCACACTGCCGGCCAAGGGCACCGGCACCGAAAATCCGGCGCGGCCCGCGTCAATCGCGAGCGCAAGCCCGGCGTCCAGGCTGACGTTGAATTCCGATTCGCCGGGAAGAATGGCGGTGTGCGTCCCATTTTCCAGCAGCAGCGGGAGCGGCTTGGCGCCGTGGCGCGCATCGAAAACGGTGACGCCGGATGCAAGCGGCACCTTGGTGGCGTTCGTCCCCAGCGTCTCGCCTTCAAACTGGATCGATCCCAGCACATCGTCGTTGCTCACACGAAACTTCAGGCTCGCCTGCTTCACGATGTACGGCGCCGGCGGCGCTTCCGATTTCTTCGGGACCCGGTTGGCCAGCGCCAGCAGTCGGTTATATTCATCCAAAGACAGCGTGACGTTCCCCGGCCCAGGCTGCGGCCCTTCGGGCTTCAGCTGGGCGAACGCGGGCAGCGCCAACGTCAGCGTGACTGCGAGCGACAAGAGAGGACGGTTCACTTGCCACCTGCCTTTTTGTCCTGCTGAAACGTGAACTCCGCGGACGCCGCCTGATTTTCACTGGTGAGTTCGGAAACCAAATACAGAGAAGGGCCGAAGATCGGTAGATTAACGCGCACCGGCAAGATCCCGGCCGCCCGCGAACCGCGTTCGCTGGCATGGAATTTGTCGACCAGCGTTTGCGCTGAATGCTTGGCCTCCTCCTTCAGTTGACCGGCGCTGCTCGTATTGTCGACAGGCAACGGAGCGCTGTAGCTGGCTACGGCGGACGCGGCAGGCGGCGCCACCACGCTGTCCACCGCAGGTTCCGCGACTCCGGTGGTGAGGACCGCGGTCAGCGGGTTGGCGTAGCTCTCAACGTGAAACGAACCCGCCTCGGAAGCTAGCCGAAACAACGGCGGATAGTAAACCTGCAAGCCAGTACGCGAAATCGGCAGATCCAGCGCGGGAAGTACAAGTTTCAAGCGGCCCTTGTCGGCCCACGCGCTGCCCGGTGAGAAGTAGACGACCTCGACGGCAAATTCGGGAGCGTCTTCACCGGAGCGCACTTTAGAAAGCGGCAAAAGAAGACTCGCGTCGGGCCCCGAACCGGGCCGGACCGGCTGCCCGGAAAGCGAAGCGCTCCACAGCGTAGCGCCAGCCGGAAGCGTGATCTTGACGAAGCTGCGCTGATTGTTGCGCACCGCGTAGCGCGCCTCCACCAGAGACTTTCCATCTTTAGTGAAAAGAACGCGATACCGCGCTTCCTCTACGTTGGCCAGCAACACCGCTTGCTGCGTGTAGCGGGAAACCGCGAGGTGCAGCGACCGCGGAGACTTGGGATCTCCCGAGTGCGCCCGAAACGCCAGCAGCGCGGGAGACTGCCGGCTGGCAACGGGTTCGCCGAGATCGCTGCCGTCGGCCCGCTGCAGTCCCTGCGTCTTCACCGAATCATCTTTAATTTCGCCGGCGCCCAGAACATCCACACCAACACCACCCGTCTCGCGCTCGACGTTAGCCAGCCGCAGCAGCGGAATCTCGACGGCACCCTCCCGCGCCATATTCACTTCGCCGGTGACCACAAAGCTGGCGGACTGCTCGACCGGCTCGAGGAAGGTAATCAGCAACTCTCCGGGCTTCATCTCCCAATCGGCCACCAGCGCCCCTTGCACCAGGTTGATGGTGACGTTGTCGGGCAGCAGAATGTGCGCGTCCTTGGCAGCCCCCTGAGTCACCTCGAACGTTACATTCGCGCTCAGCGAAGTCGAATCCTCGCCCAAGCCCACGAACTGCGTCAGCGCCCCATGCTGGCGCAGCGGGAGCGTTACGTGGTGCTCTTCGGTCTTGCGGCGCCACGCGAACACCATGGGTTCGCCGCCTTTCCCGTAAGCAGTCCAGTTGCCC
>Ga0137401_10001043_pt1 | contig 11679 bp, 8 predicted proteins | sample CZOMad1_1_16fung_FD_108286 | JGI IMG/M metagenome (GOLD analysis project Ga0137401, IMG submission 108286) | Vadose zone soil fungal communities from Angelo Coast Range Reserve, California, USA - CZOMad1_1_16fungal (Illumina Assembly) | ecosystem: Environmental > Terrestrial > Soil > Vadose zone...
ATCTCGGTGCTTTCTTATAGCAAGCGGGTTTTTGTGCCGGTCACCGTATTTGCAATACCGCCGATCGCTGCACTTTACGTTGTAACGGCGCAGGTTTCACCAGTGACGTTCCGCGGGATGTGCCTTGTCGGTGGGGCGTATTGCGTAATTTATGTCGCCGTTATGAGCGTAACTTTGGTCGGTCCGTCGCGACTGAGAGCACTCGTGGTCGGCGTCAGGCAGGGTTCCAGAAGCATTTAGCGTAAGGATGCGACAATCGTAGGAGCGATCGGTTTGTCGAGAGTGAAGGAGAGGTCGATTCCTCGCATATCCCCTTCCGCGACGGTATCAGACTCCCGAACGAGTCGCTATTATTGAGAAATGTTGCCTTCACTGTACCAACGATCTACAACTGACCGAGCGTCGCTGCGGGTCGGCCTGCTTCTTGATTCGAAGACACTGCCGAGATGCTTCTCCGAGGTCGTCGACCACATCCAGCAGAGCGATTTCGCCCGTCTTGAGCTGTTGATCTTCAACGAAGAGCAAAAGGCTACGGATGCCGTTACCCGGCCGAAGCGATCCTCGCTCCGGAAAGCATGGGATCTGATATTTTCCAGCCAACGCCGCCGGCTACTGCTCTTTCACCTGTATCAGCGCTGGGACCACCGGCATATCGTTCCATCTACGGATCCGGATGCAGAGGTCGATTGCACGTCGAGATTTCAGAACATCGAGTCGATTTCGGTGACCCCGATCGGCAGGCGCTTCGTGCATCGCTTTCCAATCGATGCGATCGAGTTCATCCGCGAAAGAAACTTGGACGTGCTCATCCGGTTTGGTTTCAATATTCTTCGCGGAGATATTCTCGCAGCCGCCCGCTATGGAATTTGGTCCTATCACCACGGCGATGGCGATTACTATCGCGGCGGACCATCTCACTTCTGGGAAATCGTCGAGGAAAATCCTCTGTCCGGCGTCTTGTTGCAGGTCCTGACCGAAGAGTTGGATGCCGGTATGGTTCTGTACAAGGGGTGGTTCGCAACACAGGCCGGCCTCTCGCGGGTGCGCAACTGCATTCAGCCGTATTGGGGCGCCTCGACATTCGTGATCCAGAAGCTTCGCGAATTGCACCGGTACGGCTGGGAAAAGCTCTCGCACGACGCGGTGCGAGCTGCGCCATACCGCGGAAGGAAACCGATATACAGTGCGCCGACAAACACGGAAATGCTGGGTTGGCTGGGCCCAATACTCGCGCGCAAGTCATTGCGGCGTTTGGTGGGGCGGCCGAAGGTCGAGCACTGGAGGCTCGCGGTGCGGTCTGGATCGTCGTTGATCGCCGATTCTAAAGGTTCTCCGGAGGTCACCGGCTTTCGCTGGATCGAGTCGCCGCCGGGACGCTTCTATGCTGATCCATTTATGTTGGAGGAAGATGGCCGCTTGTGGGTCTTTTTCGAGGATTTTGATTACGCTGCGAACAGAGGAAGAATTTCCTGTGCGGAATTAGGCAATGATGGGGCCTTCGATCCCGTACCTGTCCTCGAAAGACCCTATCATCTTTCCTATCCTTGCGTCTTTCGCGCGGACAACAACCTTTACATGATTCCGGAGAGCGGCGAAAACGGGACTGTCGAGTTATACCGCTGCACCCGGTTCCCGGATCACTGGATATTAGAGAGCACGTTGCTCGAGTTACCGGCCGTCGATAGCACTATTTGGGGGGATGCGGGCATGTTCTGGCTCTTTGTCACACTCCAGGAACCCCGCGGTCACGGCGTTCAATTGTGGTTGTTCTCGGCAAGCACGCTCATCGGAACGTGGACTCCGCACCCCGCCAATCCCATCTCGACCGACGTTCGCACGAGTCGCGGCGCCGGAGCGATATTTCGACACAACGGCAAATTGTTTCGGCCGAGCCAGGACTGCAGTGGGCACTACGGACGTCGTTTCACGTTGAATGAAATCGTCGCCTTGGATGCTGACCGTTACGAGGAAAGGGCCTGCGTAACGGTTGACCCGATTTGGGCTCCGGGCCTCGTGGGTACGCATACTTACAGCCACGTCGGCCAAGTTGAGGTGATCGATGGCTGCGTGCCGCTTCCGGTCGCGCGTGTGCGCGGCTCATACTGAGCACGGCCTTCGCTCCGTCCGCTGTCTCGGCCGAGGTTTCTCAGAGGTTTATGGGACCGTCGCCATCCGCGCGATTGAAGTGCGCGCAGGCCACCGCGGCGCGAGCGGCGGCTAGAGCGGGTGATAGCGCAAGAATGAAGTTCGATGGACCTCGGAGAAATCCCTGGCGGCGGAGAGCGGCGATCCATGCTGGATGTGACTGATTGCTGACGAGCAGATCGCATCCTCCCGCTTCGAGCCGCCGGCAGGCCTCAGCGACCAAAACGTCGACATCCTCGGCGGCCGCCAACCCGTCGACAACGCATCCCAGAGTCATGTTTCCAAACTGGGTGTGGTTGCTGAGGCGAGAGAGGCTCAACACAATCCATCCATCCGGTTTGCCGGACCGGGAAAGGACCAGGCGTACGAGCTTCGGATCGTGCGGCGACAGCTTTCTACGCATGGCGGCTGCCGTTCGATCGCATAGTAGCCCATAATCGCCCCGCAGCCTCGAGAATATGTCATCGATGTCTGACGGTAGCTCCGGCACCTGATCGATCGAGACGGTTGCCGGCACCCGGGGGCCGAACACCCGCCGGCGCGCGCGTGCAAAACCCACCATCCCGGCCAGCGTTCCCGTACGGTATGCGGTGTCCAGCAGAATCCGAAGCCGAGTGCGGTGGCGCAGCCAGCGGATCTCGCGGGTGAAGGCGCCTGGATGCTCGATGCGAAAGAGGAACGGTACCTCCGACACCGCCCACCCGAGCCGACTCAGCAACTGGGGTAGCGGCCGCGCAGTGCCGCCCATGCCGAGGCTGTAAAGTCGCGGCTCTCTCGCCAGCGCATCTTTGATCAGTTGAAGGCCGACTAGGGCGTATTTGCGGTCGATGATCCCCTCTGACAGCGGCAATTGATAATTGCCGGCAGACACCCACTCCCCGCCCGCGAACATGCGCTCAGGTTTCAATATATAGCCGCCGCGCACTGCCGAACCGTCGGCCAGTACGTAGGCGGTCTGGTAGGGCGCATCGCGGGCGGTTTCCGCTTGCATCAATTCGGACGGCGCGGCCGGAAAGGCGAAGCTCACCCCGGCATGGGCCAGCCGCGCGTTGAACTGCCGAACCGCCTCGGCGTCATTGGCGCACAGTTCGTGGATCGAAGCGGCCATTAGGTACGCCCTGCGATGAGCTTGTGCGCAAACCAGCGCCATTCCAGGCGGCGGCGTTCGGCGTCACTGAGCGTTCGCAGGCCACGCTGCGAGCGTATGTGGTCCAGCAGGGTCGATACCGGGACGAACCAGCCGTTCTTGCTGGCTATGCGGCGCAGAAGCCTCTCAAAACGCGCGTCCACCCTTTGGTCATGCTCGAATCCGGAGCCGAAGTGCGTGTAGACGATGCAGGCACCGCCGGATTGCTCGAGCCGGTCTTGATTGCGCTCCGTCAGCAGTTGGAGGCAGCTCGACAGTAGCTGGCCGTTGGAGGCGGCGAACCAGGCCTGAACGAGCGGGCGGCGAGGATCGTGGTACGGCATCTCCGGGCACACCGCCAGCGTATCAATTTCCCCGAAGACGAAGTTCCGGACGTAGCGAATGTGCTCTCGACACAAATCTCCCCAGAAATGGGGCGACTCGACAATGTGACCCTGATGCGGATTGGCGCCGAAGCGGCGTAGCATGAGGCGATAGAGGGCCTTGGCCACACCCGAAAGCCGGTCGTACCCCCAATAGATACCCTCGCTCGATTCCGCATGGTTAGCCATGCTCATCGGGTAGGTGCCGAAGAGAACTTTGAACCGCTCCAGCGCCTGCTGTATGAGCTCCCGCGGTAGACCCTCGAAGTAGGAGTTGTGATATCCGATCTCAAATCCCGCCTTCTGAAGCTGCAGCACTGTGCGCAGGTACTCGGGATCGTCGCAGGTCGACCCGTGGGCACTGCGCGGCTGCAGGCTGGCGCCCGTCGCGGGCCAGACCGACTTGGTCGTTCGCATTCCAAGTGAGCCCAAAAGATCATAGACCGCTTCGAAATTCCCCGGAGTCGTCAGATCGGTGTCGTCAAACACCGAAAACGCAAATTGCTTACCGCCAGGCCACGAGATGCGTGCGGTCATTGTGCTTTTTCCAGCCAATTCACCAATTCGGGAAGCGATGTGAGCGTCGTCATCTGGTCAAGGTCGAACCGGACTCCAAACTCCCGTTCCACCTCAGACATGAGATCCAAGTGTGCGACGGAATCCCATTGATCGACGTCGCCAATCCGCAATTCAGGACGGTATTCCTCCGGGCGCAGATTCAAGGCCCTTGTCACGCAGTTGCGAAACTTTACTGGGTCAACGACCATCGGTATTCCTTCACGGCAGCTCGCCTCATTCAGCGGACCTGATCATCGTCGATCTGCACGAAGTGCGGGGGCAGCACTTCGGCCCGATTGACGTCGAATGTCCAGATATCCCCCGCGTCGGAGCGCTTACCTCCGGAGCCCTCGAGAAACCCATATGCAACCTGGTTTCGCTCCGTCGCCAGAAAACCAAGCTCAACCGTCTCTGCGCGCGACTTGGCGGCACGTCCGATGAGCCAGGACAGGAACGCGCCTTCCACCGTGCGCCCCAGCACTCTGCAGCTGAGCAGAAAGTTGCGCACTCTCCACACCTCCGGACGCCGCCTGTCCACGATTGCCAGTCCGGTTATACCGTTATCGCCGAAGCGATCGGCAACCCGCAGCCCAACCACCATGTAGTGGGGATCGCCGAGCAACTCGCGGAATTCTTCCGCGGAAATTCGCTCCGCAGTCAAATTGAATTGGTTGGTCTTCATCAGCAGCTGATGAAGCCGTCCCGATTGCTCGCCGCGCGCCGAAAAAATGCCGAGCTGCAGTCCAAGCGAGCGGTAGAAATCCTCCGCCGATGCGGCGCTTGCCTTTATCTCGCTGCGCTGCGCCTCCTGGAGATAGGAGCCGGCGCGCTTTCGGTCTTCGTCAGTCTGCCGCAAGCTATCGAATCCCGCATACTGACTCAGCACGCCCACGAGTCGCATGGGATCGCCCGAAGAGTCGAGTACGTCCACTGACGGCAAAGCCCGGGACACCTCTCCGCGCTCTACGGGCGAATCATCGATGAATACGAAGGAGTCCAATCCCAGGCCCAGTTTCTGGGCGGTTCTGGCAATCGCCTCCGATTTCAGGCCCCAGCCGATTTCGATGTGCGCGAAATCGTTCGGCCTGAGCAGACAGTCCGGGTGAGATTGCAGGATCGCCATGGCTTCGTCGGGATTGTTCTTCGAGCAGACGGTCAACAGTATCCCGTTGCGCCGCAGATCGAGAAGACTGCGTTGAAATCGTCGATAAGCCGAGCCGATTCCAGAGTCCGCCATTTGCAGTCCATCCGGCCCATCTTCTCCCAGGATTCCGCCCCACAGGGTGTCATCCAAGTCGACGGCGCAGACCTTCTTCTGCGGGCGTTCCAGAGAGCACAGCACGCGGAACCAAAGACCGCTCAAGAGGCGGCTTCCATTGGGCGAGAAGTAGAGCTGTGCGGTCGCTTCGTACCGGGCGTCGTATAGGGTGCCGACGCCGTGCTGCAGGACCAAACTCAGATGGTCTACCACGTGAAACCACGGATGACCTTCGCGGAACTCAAGAAGGCGCTCATTCAGCTTCCCTGCCAGAGCGTGTCTCTCAATATTGTTGGACAGCGGCATCGCAGCAACAGGGTCGGCGAAGAGTGTCGAGAACAGTACTGTTGGCGGAGTCTTGAAGTTCGCCAGACGTTCCAGCGTCGCATCGAGCCGGATCGCGATGTCCGGCACGTTTTCCAGCACTCGAGGCGACAGCACGAACGCCCACGCCGCCGTGTCCGGCGCGAACAGGACGCCGTTCTGGTCGAGCGGCGCCACCAGCCAGGTATCGTAACCCGCGTCGACTGCATTCCAAGTCGAACCGGCTTCACGGAGCTGCGAATTGAGGTTTCGCGCAATCAGGCTGAGGGTTTTGTCGCCCAGCAGAACTACATTCTTGGTCATGCGGAGTCGATAGTCACACTTGATACATCGTTCGCGTCGGCTAGTTTACCGGTAGTTCGCGCGGGCGCCATCCGCAGCCAGCGGCCGGCCCACTGCTGCAACTGGAGGAGTATCCACGCGCCGGCGGGCGAGACGCTGCGGTTCTGCGACCCGAGAAACTCGGCGACCGCTTGCTGAACGGCGGCAGGGTCGAGAATTCCAGCCTCCCGCACCCGCGCAGGCGCCAGTTCCTGCACGAACATCTCTCGCAATGGCCCGCGCAACCATTCTCCGATTGGCGCTGAAAAACCCTGTTTTGGCCGATCGAACAGCGAAGGGGGAAAGTGACGCTGCAACAGCCGCCTCAATACGTATTTGTTCTGTCGCTGCCGCATTTTCCACGAAAGGGGCAACGCCGCCGCAATCCTTGCCGCCTCGTGATCGAGGAAGGGCTCACGGGCCTCAAGCGAGACGAACATCGATGCGCGGTCCACCTTGGTGAGCAGATCGCCAGGCATGTACCGTGTCATGTCGAAGTGCATGAATCGGTCGCGCGCGCCTGTACCGACGACGGCATCGAAGGCGGCACGTCCGCCCGTCCCCTCCGTCGGTGATCGCATCAGGAGGCGTGACGCATCCTCGGCGGACCATTCGGAAATGGCAGCCTGATACGCGTCGAAAGGCTCCTGCGCGCGCGTCATGCGCACGAATTTGCGCAACTTGTCGTTGATCGCCGCAAACTTCGGTCCGCCCGCGCGCGAGATGGAATAGGCCGTGCTGATCAGCGCCGGCGGCAGCTGTTCGATGACGTTCGCTGACAGGCGATACAGCGCCTTCACCAGGGACGAACGGTCGAGGAAATCGCCGCAATACGCATAGCGCGCGTAACCTCCGAATAGCTCATCGGCTCCGTCGGCGGACAATGCGACTTTCACGTGCTGCCGGGCGAGGCGCGATACCATCAGCGTTGGAATCAGTGAACTGTCGCCGATCGGCTCGTCGGCAATGCTCGGGATCTCCGCGACCAGATCGAGCGCCGCTTGGTGAGACACGATGTATTCGACGTGCTCCGTCCCCAAGCTTTCCGCCACGGTTCGGGCGTAGCGGGTCTCGTCGAACTCCGAGGCTCCGTACCCAATCGTGAACGTCCGCAAGCGCAGGCCCGATCGTCGGGCCAGCAGTGCCGCGACCAACGAGGAGTCGATTCCGCCGCTCAGGAAGACACCGACGGGGACATCGGCGACCATGCGGTACTCGAAAGCCTTCTGCAGGCTACCTTCTACCCGATCGAGCAGCTTCTCATCGGGCAACTCCCGCAGCTCTTGCCTGAGAGACTCAGCCGCATGCCCGTCGAATAATTCCCGCGCGCTCCAGTATTCGCGTTCCCGCACGCGAAGAGATCTGTCGAGCGAGCATATCGTGCCTGGTCGGACGGTCTTCACGTCGGCAAGAATGCTGTGCGGAGCGGAGACGTAGCCGTACTGCAGATATTCCAAGGCCGATATGGGATCGATTCCTCGGTCGGTATGGCCCGCCAGATTAAGGGCCTTCAGTTCAGAGGCGAACGCCAGAGTGCCGTTTCGGATCGAGTAGTACAGCGGCTTGACGCCAAAGCGATCCCGGCACAAATGCAGCTCGCCCTTGGCTTCGTCCCATAGTGCGAAGGCGAACATGCCGCGGAAGCGGTCGACTGCGTCGAGCCCCCATTGGCAGTATGCCGTCAGGACGACCTCGGTATCGGAGTCGCTGCGGAAGCGCCAGCCGTGCGTCTCGAGTTCCGCGCGGATCTCGCGAAAGTTATATACCTCGCCGTTGTAAATGATCCAGACTTTGCGGTCGGCAAGGGTCATGGGCTGGTGACCCAGCGGCGAGAGATCGATGATCGAAAGGCGTAAGTGGCCGAACAACAGCTGCGCGCCGGCGAGCGCCTGCACCCCAGAATCGTCCGGGCCGCGGTGAGTCATCGAGGAAAGCATTGCATTCAGCGCATCGACGCCGAGGCGGCGTCCTGGAGCGAATACACCTGCTATACCACACATCCGCGCAACCGCCTTTTACCTTATCGTGGAACGATTCGGCCCCAACCCTCGATCGGGGCTATGCGAGCGTAGAGGTAGAACCTTGCGACGGCCCCTTTAAGACGGCCGCGGCCACTTTTCGCGCCGTAGGTCCCGTACGCGATGGCGGCATTTGCTATGCTCATCGAACGGGCAGAGTATACCGAAATCCCCTAAACGCGGTACTGCCGCGCTTCGCATTTCGATCCGAGGAATCCGGCCAGATGAATCTCCTATGGCTAACGCACGCCATTCCGTATCCACCCAAAGCCGGCTTCCTATCACGCACGTATAATCTGTTGCGCGAAGTTGGGCGACACCACGAAGTGGACCTGATCTCGTTCGTGCAGGAGCCGTGGATAAGGACACATTTCCCGAGCCTGGACGAGGGTATCGAAGAGTCGAAACGTGCGCTAGGCAGCTTCTGCCGCAAGGTTACGTTCCTTCCGATCGATCGCATGAGGCTTCGGTGGGGCAAACATATGACGGCGCTCAACGCGCTGCTGAGCGGCAAGACATATACGGCCACCTGGCTGGTAAGCGCCTCGGCCGGGCGCGCCATCGCCGATGAAATATCGCGCAACCGCTATGATCTCGTCCACTTCGATACGATCGGTCTTGCGCCGTATCGAGATTTGAGCATTCGCGTTCCCGCGATTCTCACCCATCACAACATCGAGTCGCACATGATGATGCGTCGCGCGGACAACGCGACGAACGCGGCTGCCCGCGCATACTTTCGACTTGAAGCACGCCGACTCGAGGTGCTCGAGCGGCGCATCGCCCCGTCTTACGCCGCGCACATCACGTGCTCCGAACTCGACACCGAGAGGCTTCGCCGAATCGTCAGGGGCGCGACGGTTGTGACGATTCCGAACGGCGCCGACTGCGACTTTTTCAGCGCGAAGCTTGCCGGCACCCGACCGAACTCGGCGGTCTTCGTCGGCACGATGAATTGGTACCCGAACATCGACGCCATGCAGTTTTTTCTCCGCGAAATCTGGCCTCCACTGAGAATACGCGTACCGAACGCGACCATGGACATAGCGGGCAGTAACCCTCCTGAAGATCTGATACGGCTGGCGCGTTCGCTGCCGGGTGTCACGGTACATGGCTACCTGCCGGACGTACGCCCTCTGATCGACTCGGCGGCAGTGTTTGTCTGCCCTATACGGGATGGCGGTGGCACCAAGTTGAAGATTCTCGATGCATTCGCGATGCAGAAATGCGTGGTGGCGCATCCAATCGCCTGCGAAGGGATCGAGGTAACCGCCGGAAGAGACGTAGTGCTCGCCAGCACTCCAGAGGAATTCGCCAATCAAATATGCCGTCTATTCGAGAATGAACGCGAGCGAGTGGGCATCGGGACCGCCGCCCGGCAGCTTGTCGAGAGGAATTATTCGTTTCGGCGGCTAGGGGAGCGGCTAAGCAAAACAATCGAGGACGTGGTGCAGCGGCATGCGACTCAGCGATAAATTCAAGAACCGCTCTCGATTGGCAGCGTTTTACTGCGCTCGTCTTCTCGGCGTGTTTGCTCTGGCCCAGTTTCTAACGCGGAGACGTCTGCGAATCCTCTGTTATCACGGATTCTCCATCGTAGATGAGCATGAAGTGATGCCCCACGTATTCATGCGCAGGGAGACCTTCGTGCGCCGTATGGAAATCCTCAAAAAGCGCCGCATCCCGGTCATTGCGCTCGACGAAGCGTTGAACAGACTCAAAGCGGGCAAGATCTGTAGCGCTGAGACGGTCATTACATTGGATGACGGGTGGGCTTCCAACCTCAGCATCGCTACCCCGGTTCTCGAGGCATTACGCTTTCCCGCGTGCATATACGTCACTACCGAACACTTGGAGGCGGGCACCGAGGTCTTCAACGTGGTGCTGTACTACATGCTTTGCCGGACGTCGCGGAGCACGCTGAAGATCGAAGGGCTCCACCAGGCAATTGACGGTTCGTACAGTCTCGAACAAGACCTCGCCGCCCTTCGCCGCTCGATCGTCGAGGCGGTGGAACGTGCATTTCCCGCTTTGAGCGATAGGCAGCGACTGCTCGTGCCCATCTCGGCGGCTCTCGGATTCGATTTGGACGAGATTCTCGCGGGCGGCAGGTTCCGGTTGATGGACCGGAGCGAAATCGAAGCCATACATCGCCGGGGGTTCGACATCGAGCTTCACACGCACACGCATCGACTTCCTGCGGGGAGTTTCGAGCAGACGCAAGATGAAATCGTGCGTAACCAAAGCGCTCTCGCCGCGATCCTCGGTGTTGAAAAGCACCACTTTTGTTATCCGAGCGGCGAATATAGTCCGCGGCATCTTGAGTGGCTGCGACGACTGGGAATTGCGTCGGCCACGACTTGCGAGCCCGGGTTTAATGGAAGGAAGGTAGATATATTGGAATTGAGACGGTACCTGGACAGCGAAGCGGTCAGCGACATCAGCTTCGAGGCCGAGATTTGCGGACTGCGAGAGTTAGCTCGCATCATCAGGCGGCGCTTATCGCTTGGATTGTCATAGGTTATTGAGAGCAGATCCCGGATGGCCAATTCGGTCCCCGCCACGGTAATGTGAGCATGCAAATGTCCATGGTTCCATTGATCCGCTTCACTTTCTGGGTGTGCTGCGGCATTCTAGTGTACGTCTACGTTCTCTATCCAGTGTTGATCAGAGCGTTGGCGGCTGGCTTCGGCAAGGCTCTTGTGCGCGATGACCGGCAGCCCACGGTCACGGTAGTCGTGACTGCCTACAACGAAGAGACATCCATTCGAGCAAAACTGGACAATCTTGCCGAGCTCAACTACCCGTCGGAGCGCTTGGATGTCCTAGTTGCTTCGGATGCATCGTCCGATGCGACTGAGCAAATCGCGGCAACATATGATCCTCACCGCGTACGCGTACTTCGTGTTGAAGGACGACTTGGAAAGACTGCATGCCAGAATGCCGCCGCCGCGGCGGCGTCGGGCGAGTTTCTGATGTTCACGGATGCGACGACCCGCGTGGATCCGGATGCGTTGAGGCACTTGGTAGGGAGCTTTGCGGACCCGAAGGTGGGGTGCGTAGCCGGTTGCCTCGCCTATATCAGCGACTCGAATAGCCCGACGGGGCGCGGCGGCCGAACATATTGGAGCTATGAATTGGGGCTTCGCGCCGCGGAGAGCGCACTCGGGTCATTGATTGGCGTGAGCGGATGCTTGTATGCGGTGCGCAAAAGCGCGTACCGCCCGATCGACCCGGCCCTCATCAGCGACTTCGTTGTGGCGATGAAGATGCGTGAACAGGATTTACGCACCGTGCTGGCCTCAGACGCCGCTTGCTTTGAAGCCACGTTGGACAAGGGCAGTCAGGAGCTCTCCATGCGCGTGCGCGTGGCAATTCGCAGCCTCAACGCGCTCGTGCGGGAACGTCGCTTCCTCAATCCGCTCAAGTTCGGAGTGTTCGCGTGGCAGCTATGGTCACACAAGGCACTTCGCTATGCGTCCCCCCTTTTCTGGATGGGCGCTTTCGCGTCCAACGTGCTTCTCATTCGCGAAGCACCGTATTCCC
>Ga0137401_10001046_pt1 | contig 11663 bp, 8 predicted proteins | sample CZOMad1_1_16fung_FD_108286 | JGI IMG/M metagenome (GOLD analysis project Ga0137401, IMG submission 108286) | Vadose zone soil fungal communities from Angelo Coast Range Reserve, California, USA - CZOMad1_1_16fungal (Illumina Assembly) | ecosystem: Environmental > Terrestrial > Soil > Vadose zone...
TCGCTGCCATCGGGAGCCGAACCCGATTTATTTTTCAGCGCTGGCAAGGCCTTTTCCGAATGGGGCACTACGCAAACCGGCAAGGCATATTCTTCCTCGAGCCGTATGACCCGGAAAAGATTCCGGTCCTAATGGTGCACGGGATTCTTTCCAGCCCGTTAATGTGGAAGGACCTGACAAACCGAATTACGGGTGATCCAGTCCTCCAGAGGAAATATCAGGTTTGGCACTACACCTATGCAACTGGTTTCCCGATTCTGACTAGTGCACGCATGCTTCGCGAGCAGTTGGACGGGGTAAATATCGCCTTACAGCGTGCCGGGTTGCCGCCCCATCAACCCATCGTATTGATCGGTCACAGCTTGGGTGGATTGCTCGCTAAAATGATGGTCTCGGATAGTCACGACTTGATTTGGAACCAATTTTTCCGGGTGCCGCCGGACCAACTGAATCTGACGCCTGCCGATAAAGATTGGGTTGACCACGTCATGTTCTTTGAGCCACGGCACGATATTTCTCGGGCGATCTTCATGGCCTCTCCCTTCAAGGGAAGTAAGACCGCCGACCTGATTCTGTTTCGTTTCTCTTCCCGTTTGGTGCGGTTTCCGACCGAGTTGGAAGGACATCACTATCGTGTTTTTACACGGAACCGGAGTTGTATGGTGAATTCGAAAGAGAACCGACTGATCGCGAAACGCCAACCTTCAAGCATCGATCTATTAGCTCCGGAATCTCCGGAAAGTATCGCCCTCGGCCAGCTGAAGGTGGCGCGATGGATACCCTTTCATCTTATCATTGGGGTTCGGCACGGTTCAAACCTGACACGTTCATCCGATGGGATAGTGGCGTACTCGAGCAGCTACTTGGCTGGTGCGGAATCAGAGCTTGATGTGCCGACGGGACACACCGTGACGCATAGTCCGAAGACCGAAGAAGAAGTGTTGCGGATTCTCAAGCTAAATCTGCAACCAAAGAATCGCGGTTTTTGACCTGCTTTCCGATCTGTCCGATCAACCAGGCACTGGTTGATCGGGAACACGCCAAAAACGGCCTTGATCGTTTCGCACGAATCCTGCTGCATTTTTGGATACGGAATGTTTAATAAACTACGTCTCCGTTGGGAACGTTCTCCAGACACGGCTGCGGGCCAGTCCTGCTCGCACAACGGGAGAACGGCAGAATTATGGATCGATGGGAAAAGTTGGAATTTGTGTATCCAAAGTCTAACGCGTATCCAGCCGGATGAGCGCTGGGACGCGGCGGTGCGATGGTCCACAAAAGATTGTCCTTTCATCGAGCAGGCAATCCGAAAGGCCGAAGAGATCCTTGCGGCTGAATGGCAGCTGGGATTTTGATGTACCTCGTGAGAATGCCTGTGATAGCTCTCCTGCGGTCAACAATTTGGACAGGAGGCAAGGTAGGGCGTGTCGCTCCGCGACCGCTGGATGACTTTAGTATACCAACGCCACTGATCAGGTACATCGAGTCCTAACCGGACCCAGTCGGCTGCTCAGGCAAGTCGCGTCAACGACTTGCGCAGCTCGCTGGCAACAGCGGACGGTCCGTCACCGAATAATCGCGTGAACTCGCGACTGAACTGCGACGCGCTTTCGTAGCCGACCCGCAACGCAGCCGTCCCAGCGTTGGCTCCTTCATGCACCATTAGCATTCGCGCTTTGTGCAGGCGCACGTTCTTCAAATATTGGAGCGGAGACGAGGACGTGACCGCTTTGAAGTGTGCGTGAAAGGTAGAAACGCTCATCCCGGCCTCGCGCGCGAGCGCGCCCATGTCATAGGAACGGGCATAGTCCGTATGAATGCGATTGAGTACGCGGCTGATTTGGCCGAAATGACTATGCGGCGCAGCGAGCTCTCGCAGGCTATTGCCCAATTCTCCGAGCAGCACGCGATAGGTAATCTCCCGCACCACCTGCGGACCGAGGATGCGCGAGTCATCGGCAGAGCGCAGGCATTCGAGCAAACGAACCGTCGCGTCGCTCAATCCATCATCAAGCGCAGTTGCTTGAATGGCTGGCGGGGGTGAACCATTCGCCGGCTGCACTCGCTCAATTTGGATCAGCAACTCGGATACGACAGCTGGCGAAACGCCGACCGACAAACCAAGCAAAGGCTCTTCCGGACTTCCTTCGGTTTTGCACTCGAATGGCAGCGGTACGGACAGCACCAGATAATGGCTCGCGTCGTAAATAAACGTCTTCCCGCCAAGATAGCCGGTTTTGCGGCCCTGTCCGATGATCACAATACTCGGATCATATGCAATCGGGCTGCGTGGAATGTATTGCGTTGAGCGCATGAACTTAACTCCCGACAGGCGGGAGGGACTGAAGCCTTCGCCCCGTGCCAGTTCAGACAACAGGGAGACAAGTCGCGGATTTGTTGGTCGCTGAATTGGCGTCTTTGGAGTTCTAAATGATCTTGCTGTCATGATCGCTTCAGAGAAATAGGCAACTTTGCTCGTTCGTAATACAATATTTATCTGATGCTTCGGAAAATTAGGCAAATATTCGAGAGCTCTGTGTATGGAGTGAATCGAAATCTCGATGTAAAGGCTTACCCATCGGTTCGGAAAAGAAGGAGTCTTTCAACGCAACCATACAACAAACAAAGGAACGATTATGAAACACACCAATAAAATTGCTCTCATCACTGGAGGCAGCCGTGGGCTGGGTCGGAACACTGCCCTCAAGCTCGCGCGCGACGGGGCTGACGTGATTCTTACTTATCGCGAACGTAAGGATGAAGGCCAAGCTGTTCTCGCTGAAATTGAAAAACTCGGAAGGAAAGCCGCGCTGCTGCAACTCGATGTCGCCAACACCGGTGGTTTTGACGCCTTTGCTAAAACCGTGGTCGAGACGCTCCAAGCCAAGTGGCAGCGAAACGATCTCGATTTCCTCATCAACAATGCGGGCATTGATGTCTATTCGCTTATCGGTCAAACTACCGAGGACGCTTTCGACCGTTTGCTCAACGTGCATTTCCGGGGCGTTTATTTCCTTACCCAGAGGATGCTGCCGCTCATTGCCAACGGCGGTCGGATCGTCTGCACCTCGACTGGGCTGACCCGGTTCGTTATTCCGGGATACGCAGCGTACGCTTCCATGAAGGGTGCCATCGAGGTGTTCATCAAATACTTGGCGAAGGAACTCGGACCGCGCGGTATCACGGCGAACGCTGTCGCACCGGGCGCCATTGAAACCGACTTCACGCGCTCGGCTCTCGAACATCCCGGGGCGAAGGATTTCTTGGTGTCGAATGTAGCGTTGGGACGCATCGGAGCGCCAGATGATATCGGCGGCGTCGTTTCGTTCCTCTGCTCGGAGGAAGGTCGCTGGGTCGACGCTCAACGGTTGGAGGCCTCGGGTGGCATGTTCCTGTAGTACAGTAATGCTGCTAATGATGCGTCTAACAAACTATCTTTGCTTACGCAGCTCGGGACGCGCTGGTAATACATATGACTTGGCCGGCACCGGGACGGTCTCTCTTATGACGGTGTGTCCGGACACGGTTATCGATTGTTTTTTGATCGGTCGGTGCATTCGGAAGATGGCCGCCATCAACGCCATATTATTATCGCTCCAAATGCCCCCATGATTGTCGATGATTTGCGAAGGGACACGGACGATCCAGAATGGAACGCGAGCGTTGCCCCCATACTGCGCGGAATCCTTTTCTCCGGCATATAGTATCTTCCACGCGAGCCAGTTAGTAGTAGGAGCAGCGGGTGCCGATTTCGACTGTCTCCCAGCGTTTGCCGCGGCCTGCGAGTTCTTTGGAGCACTCGTGTAAAACACACCGTTTTCGGAATTGTTCTGAAGATTGTAGTCGAAAGCGTCAGACTCTTGCGGAAACTCCGGAACCTTCCAAGGAGTGACTACATAGTTTATCAGGTAACGACTGTTTCCGGGTGTATGCAAATAGAACTCACGTTCTGAGATGATCGCTCGTGGGTTGGGATCAGTCGATCCACCTGGAACCGCGACCCGGTTCCAGGCCCAATGTCCGCCAAGGAAAACACCTAAGGAACTGCCGATCGGAAAAGTGAGGCCGGTCGCGCTATCGTTTTCTGACTGCAGTTCGACGATGGTAGGTTGATTCTCCGAGATCGGGTCCCCGCCACTTCTAGGCTCGTAACGTCCGGCCCACTTCAAAGGACTGTCTGGTACCGGCCTCGGATCGTATCGATAAAGGCTCTCTAAGTCTCTTACTAGCTGCCTCACTAACACCGAGTCTGACGCTGGATTGAGGATCAATGCCAAGTCCCACGGTGGTTTGACCTTCTGACCCTGTAAAGTACGCAGGGTATGCTCCACCGTCCGTTCCAGAATCAATCCTCCGAAAGAGTGACCAATCAAAAATGTATAACTTTTTTCGTGGATTCGGGCCGCTTGGGATAGCTGTTCAATAGCGTCTAAGCAATCACCATTGCTCGCGATACGTTCCGCCACTCGCTTACGATCCCAGAAGGTCAATGTGTTAACGACGGGAATTTTCAAACTATCTCCCGACCATGCAAAATAAACGCCAACTACATTCAAGTGATTAGTAATGACTTGTCTGGACGTAGATAAACGGCTCAAGAAACCCTTAAACCGACCAACATCATCCGATGTCGCACTATTATGCCAACCATGAATATAAACTACTAGTAAAGGTCGGTCCGTATTGCGGAGCAGATCGATTGCATTGGAAAGCTCTCTTCCGTACGGATCTGCGTAGGAACCGAGTTCGCCAAATTCTATCGCGGCAAGCTTATATTCCGAATCATCGTTGAGTATATTTCGGCGGCCGCCTTCATAGCTCGGCGAAGGAGATGTGCAGCCAAAGAGGACAACGGCTGCCGGTGCGAGCAGCAGCCTAAGCACGAGTTCGGATTGCTCTGCAACACCGCGAAACCGGGAGACTTTCATTTGAATTCTTTAGCCAGCAGCGGGGTTTGGGCTGCCGCGTTGTGCATTTCTACCGCAAGGCGGGCTCAGTCACATCAGCGCGATCGCCTGTAGGATTGCTGATGCTATTTCGTCGCGGCAAATATCGCCGTGGCCGGTAATAATGTTGTCGCCGTTAAGGTTGAAAAGCTTGTCTTGAGTGAAGCTGTAGTTCTGCCCTGCAGGCAGGAGAGTACCGTCGACCGCTTCGGGGGTCTTCTGCGCTCCATTGCGGCCCAAGCCGCCGAAAGGATCGTTCTTGTCGCCGAGCGCTGCAGCGGTTACTCCGGAGAGCAGAGACGCAATGGGATAGGCAATCCCAACCGCTGTATCCTGTTTTGAGCAGGTAATCAGAACCGGTCCTTTGACCTTTTTACTGGTAACAACCGCGCGGAAAAAACCGTCGTGAACACCATCGTAAAGGTGAGCAAAACCATTGTGAGAAAAGGCTGCCTGGAGCAGCGTCATCGTCTCGGGCTTAATCGGAGGAGTTGCGGCGGGTCCATCCGTCGCTGCCGTCACTACGCGACCTCCAAACGAGTGGCCCGCAATATGAATCTTCAAGGAAGGAAAGTCGTCGCGTATTTCTCGGAGGACTCGGTATACTCCCGTTCGGCCGACGGTGCCCGCCCGATCCTTCATGACATAGTAAGTTGTGTAATTCAGTAGATGGGTGAAAGAGCCCTTGATTCCACTCAGAACGTCTCCCAGCCCCGCGGCTGATCCCCTCCCCGTGTTCAAACCAGCTGCATTGCCGGACGTGTGGGCCAATGCCAAGGGCATCGGCCGGGAAAGACGGTTAATCAGATCCTGGGCGTCTAATTTGAAAAAAGCTGGAGATGCATCTTCAGCGGTTACCGCTTCACTGGTCTGCGGCAATACCGACCGAATGAGGTCAACAAACCGGCGTTGCTTGCTTGGGAAATTAGCGAGATCTGGCACCAGCGATCGAGCTTCGACAAATTGCGCCTCTGTGGCTGGATCGCCCAGAGCATCCTTGAATAGGTCGAGCCTTTGTAAAAGATCGTCTTGAGCGAGATCGGCCGTAGAAGCAACACCCGCCGCACCACCAGTAACTCCAGTGGCATTGCCGGGAATCAGATCTTGGTCAGCAAACTTTTTCGACGGCCACAGAACTCCGAGGACCGTAAATTTCCGCTGTTTCAAGTTATCAAATTTGCCTTCGCCGAGCTGTTTTTTCAGGAATCCAAAGAAATTGACGTAGAGCTGTCGAGCGTCATTCCAATCATTGTTCCATCCGTGCGAGATGACAAAAAGGTCCGTCGTGGTTCCCGTGGCACGGAGAAAATGGATCAGATCGTCGACTTGCTGACGCTTAGCGATGTCGCCGTCTTTTGTGAATTCCACTTCGAAGTAATCGAAATGTGGAAAGTTCGGGTTATTGGGCATCTTCGATAGTCTTTGCTTGAGTCGGTGGAATCGGTAGAAAACGTTCAAACGGATTGGATCGCACGCATTAAGTCGACCAGCCCTTTTCCCTGAAAGGAACGGTCTCGACCCAGGTCTGTTGCAGTCGACAGGAAGACCTGTTTCACTTCTTCGGACCGACCGATGAACTCCCTTCGGATCGATAAAAAAGCAGCGATCACTCCGGAGACGTGAGGGGCGGCCATGCTAGTTCCGCTATCCTCGGCATAGTCACAGCCGAGCTGGTCTGGAACATTCTTCTCGCGCTCTTTCTTAGTTTCGCCCGCGGCGCACGAAAAGATCTTTTCACCTGGCGCCACGAGATCGGGCTTGGATCTACCGTCGCCGGTAGGGCCTTTAGAAGAGAAGTAAGATACACCGTAGGTGTGAGGCATCTCACGGTGGGTCGAACCCACGGTGATCGCTAAGTCTGCGTTTCCCGGATCGTTAATCGAAAGAGGTTGGCCGGCGATGGCCGATCCCCCACCAGCGGCCTGCGTGGTATAAACCTGTTCGTAGGCGTAGCCTGTGTTACCGGCAGCGACCGACACCACTACGCCGGTTCGTACCAGGCGATCGACTTCCACGCAAACAGGGCTTTGACCACAAGCAAACCATTCCGGGTTAAATGGATATCCAGCGCTGATGTTGACTCCGTGAACCAGGAGATGCCGGCCGTCGCCATTCAGCTTTTGGATGTAGCCAATCGCAGCAATCAAGCTACTGACTTCGCCATTCCCGTTTTCATCGAGCACACGCAGGCTAAGTAGTTTGCACTGCGGAGCCATGCCCGAAATTGCCTGGATATCATTGATCCGCTGGTAATGAGGATCACCACCCTCGGTCTGTTCGCGTGAAATCGCGAGGATCGGTCGGTTAGGCTCTGCCTTACACTCTCCCGCGATAATGCCGGCCACATGGGTTCCATGACCGTAGGGATCCTCAAGTGGCTTTTCCTCGGCGGCTTGTCCGACCTGAATGAAATCGCGGTGCGCAAGTGGCTCCGGCGCAGCCAGATTGTTGTGGAGCACGAAATGGATGTGGTCACCCTGAATCCCAGAGTCTAACACCGCCCAAACGATGCCAGAGCCGTTAGCAGAAAAGGAGAGACGGGCAGCATCTGCTTTCACAGTGCTGACGCTCTTTGTTAGTCGCGCCGCGATAGGAAAATCCGGCCAGATCAGATGAATCGCGCAATGGGCACGCGGGGCTGGCAGGCTGCCTTCCTTCGGTACAGCGATAGAATCACCAGGGTCTTTGTCCCGCGCAACGAGGGAATAGAGCGTTCTAGCCGCAAATTGGCCAAAGAGATATTGATCGCTAAACTCGCTTTTTGCCGAGTTTATGCCTTCTTCCTGCGACGGTGCAGTTCCGGAGGCGGCGGCTTCGGTGGTGATTGTCTGCAAAAGCTCAAAAACCCTATCTCGCGCACCTTTTCGGCCGCCGCGATAGGTCAGGTTTAGATCGATGATGACCTTGTAGAGACTTCCTTCTTGGATCTTTTCCTGCTCCGCGATTTTCTTCGCGAGTGGAATCGTAATGATTTTTCTGTCCAAGCAACTTGGATCAAAGGAGATATTTTCCATCGGCTTTGGCGACACTGAAGTTTCTGGACCAGGCTCTGGTTTTGCCGGTGACGGCGCCGGCGGAGGTATGGATTGTTTGACAGCGTCGCTTGGTTTTGTTTTCGCTGGTTTGCGGCGGCTAGGGCGAGGACTTGCCATGATATAGTGAGGTAAAATAAGCCTTTACGTATTTCCGGCTCCGGCGAAATAGCGTAAAGCGCGTAAACTTGGCAGAAAAAAATAGGCACCACCGCGCACTGTGACGAACTGCGGAAGTCCCGAGATGTGGCGCCGTAAACTGCCGTCTTCCTGCCTGGTGAAACCGTCAGTAGCCGGGCAGTTCGGTATCGGCTGGCGATTGCCTAGCAGCGGATCACTCTCTCCGGTTAAACCGGAGAACTTAGTGTTCATCAACCACGCGTTCTGCAGAAACTCGAATTGACGGGAGATATTTGCGTTGAGACAGATGAAGCGCAGTCCTCGTTCTGGATCGTCCGGCGGCGCCGGTGCCAGAGCGTCCGAGGGTGATAGCCCGGGCCCATATTCGCGGCCGCGTCGCAGAATGCGATGAAAGCGAACGGAGGACATCAGATCGTCTCGGAAGCCCTTCGGACCAAAGCCCAGTATTGCGAGGAGGAGTCCGAGCCCAGTCGGATGCCCTGGGTAATCGGCATTACGCGGGTTCGCGCGGCGTACATGTGCGCCAAAAGGGCAGCCGCTGCCTGTCGGATCTTGATCGAACGTGAACTGATTCTGGCGAATTTGGTCCGGCTGCGATCCGATTCCGGGTATAGCTTCTTCCTGAATTGGCACCAGCGGATCGCCCGTTCTCGTGCGGCCGACAAACGCCGCCGCAAGTTTGTCGATCTCCGCGCCATTTCCGCCGGCTTGCCGGTTGATGAACTGCCAGAAGCTCCGCACGTCTTGCCGCAAGTGGCGCATCACTAGGTACGTTCCATTCCGGCCAAGATCCTTTCTCTCCGGGGCATCTTCCGCAGGAAGCAACCCCGCGCTCGCGGTATCGGCATCGATTATCGGCCGATCAGTGTACTTGTTGTACTCATTGCGATACCCAAGCAAGAACTCACCGAGCGCAACCATGTTACTGTAGTTAATTTGATCACCGGCCACATCACGGTCCTGCGCCCAATCGATTTGCGGCTGACTGATGCCGTCGGCGAAACCGAACGGTTCAATGCCGTCAAGATCAATGGTGTCAAGGCAACGCAGCACCTCGAACCCTTCATCCCATGCCTTTCCAGTAGAGCTTTGCATGAACGCGTCAAGGCGCCCGGGTTCAGCAAAGAACATTACAACCAAGTGCGGCACGTTGGCGGAGCCGCCCCAGTCCCACTGCGAGGGAGCATTGCTTCCCACGTCCCCTAGGCGGCGCGAGCGGCTCTCTTCCGTCATTCCAGCCAGAAATTCGGAGGAAAAGCCCGAGAGAACGGAAGCGGGTACCCCCAGCGCTTTGAGACCGGTTGCCGTAAAAGCGACTTGCAATGCGTTGGGGGGCGGGGGATCCGTTGCGACGGCGCTGGTGATCGGTGCGTTGCGCAACCAGGATCGCGCAGCAGCAACATCTCTGACGCTTAAAAGAACATAAGCAGCTTGCGTCATCCGCTTATAACCGAAGCGTACTAAACCTTGTAGGTCGCTGTAATCGACTTGGCTCTGCGTCATAGAAGGGCAATCCATTCACGGGCCTCCTGATCGCTCGTTGACAAGGACTCCAATCCCTGTCGGATACGCGCATTTCTCTCTAAATCGACCGCCGTCAAACCTGGATAGGCGTTGTACCACACTTGCGTCGGCAGCTGGTGACGGCGCAGGTATTCCTTGAACTTTCTTTCGTCTGAACACCCTTCCTTAATGAGGAATTTTGTTCTGGGATAGCCGACGCCGTTACTGAAAACGAGATTGAGTCCAAAGCCCACTTTGTTGATGAAATCGTCCATGTAACTCTCCAGACTGCCGTCATAATTGCTGAGGAACACGACCCGTTTTCTGCCGTCGAGAAACACCCACCGCGCGAAATGGATTGTGCGAACGCGACCTAGGCGGCCCCGGGTAAAAATATGTCGTGCAAACCAGTCGATGACGAAAAGTACGAAGATTGCGGTCCAGAGCCGTACAGTGCCGGGCTTCAGACTTCCCATCGCAGTGAATTGATTGATGACATCGTGATCTTCCAAAAGCGCGAGATTGTTGGAGTACGCTAGGTCCACTCGTGGACACAGCTCGGGATCTGTTTTCTCCAGCTCGCGTAGCCGAATGAGACCGATTAACCCGATTGGAAGGAGAATTGGCGACGCGATTAAGAACAGCAGCGGAACGCCAACCTTATGCAGCGAATTGTGGATCTCCCAATCCGCAGGTGTCGGGTCCTCGGCTGATAACATAAGCTGTCCCGAGGACCTCTGCTTACTGATGAAACGCCGCAACTCCGCATGAATCTCTCGCGGCGGCAAACCCGTGAGAGCGGATGCATTGCTCTTGATGTAGCCTTCCAGCGCTTCATGCAACGCCGCCTCTTCCCGAGCGCGGCGCACCGTCTGCCCTGGCCAGTTCTGGTACTCTGCCGCGGAAGAATAATTGCGTTGCTGCATCCACGTGACCAGATCGGTACCGGACGTGAATCCTTCGCAACACGAAAAAATAGAGCGTAATCCGTTTGGCGCGAGCCTTGCCAACTTCTCAAGGAACGTATCTCTGTCTCCGTCGATATCGCCGAGAAACGTGAGATAAAGCGGATAAGTGCTGGGGGTGAGACCATAGGCGCGAATGTCGTCAATCGTCTTGTCGTCCACGATGAGCAATCGCGCGAAGTGCAGCGTGTCGAATTGTTCGAACGGTATCAGGGAGTTGTTCGGGTTCACGCGCCCGGGTGCGTGATTCATGGATGCGAGCAATTGGCGAAGCTGCGCCTCTCGCTGCCGATCGATCGTCGCCAGGATCATGAAGCTTGCCTGCGGAGTCATGGCTGGTTACTCGAAGACCTCATCTCCCGTCGGCTCGTAATGAGGCACCTGGTTCATCGTATGCCGTAGCTTTGAAAGTTCCGCGTACATCCGGCGCCGTGCACGGCTTTGATTTCCCAGCGGCCGATGCTCGGCTATACAATGCCAGGGATTGTAAGAAAGCCGTTTGGCGAACTCCATCTGCGCCGGAGAATTGAACTTCTGCCGCGGTAGGTGCAGCGTGGCTACCGATACGCGAGGTGAAAGCTTCTCGGGCCAAAGCACCGCGTTGTTTTCGATCGGCATGAGATACGGATCGGTTTGCAGTTGCAAACGGATGTCGAACTCGACATCTCCTTCGGCCAGTGAAGCGACCATCGCGTCGCGCAGATAGTCGTCGGGCGGGCGCAAAGGCAGTCGTGGAACCGGAGTTCGTTTTTCCGATTTCGGCCACACCGAGTATTGCATCGCCTGGTCTTCTCCCAGAAGATACGGAACGCAGCTGAAGTAAGGAGCTTCAAACGGACTGCTCTGCGTTTTCACCCAGAGCGATTGCATGATCATGTCCAGGATGTGCGGCCTATGGAAATTTAGGAAATAGAACATTTGCGCATTCTTCAGGCTCTCGATCTGCAATTGCGCATTTGCCTTGGTATCCGGAGTCACGAACGTCGGCGTGGAAACGCCAAACATGTCTAGCGTGAACTTTTCCTCATCCATCAACTTCGGTCCGGGTACACCCATCAGCTTGATGCTGATACTCA
>Ga0137401_10001049_pt1 | contig 11644 bp, 8 predicted proteins | sample CZOMad1_1_16fung_FD_108286 | JGI IMG/M metagenome (GOLD analysis project Ga0137401, IMG submission 108286) | Vadose zone soil fungal communities from Angelo Coast Range Reserve, California, USA - CZOMad1_1_16fungal (Illumina Assembly) | ecosystem: Environmental > Terrestrial > Soil > Vadose zone...
AGCCTTTCGTCGAAGGTGAAAAAATATGTGTCGTGCTGGGCGACAACATTATTGAGAACAATATCATCGGCTCAAAAGAGGCTTTTGATAAGCAGCCGAGCGGCGCGCACATTATTCTGAAAGAAGTGGAAGACCCCGAGAGGTTCGGATGCCCGGAAATCGTGGATGGCAAGATTCTTAACATCGTCGAAAAGCCCAAAGCTCCGAAGTCCAAGTACGCGGTAACGGGAATCTATTTTTACGATGCGACGGTCTTCGAAAAAATCGGCAAAACCAAGGTGAGCTGGAGAAACGAACTTGAAATCACCGACGTGAACAACATGTATCTCGAGGAAAAAACCTTGACGCATTCGGTGCTCGATGGCTGGTGGACCGATGCGGGCACCTTCGAATCTTTGCTGCACGCGACAAATCTCGTCGCGCAAACCGGGGCGAATAAGATCCCGGGGCGCGGACCTGCTCAACGACATACACGAGTATCGGAATAGTTCGAACTTTGCACCATGTGAGAGGAGAAAACGGTTGAAAGTCTTAATTACCGGCGGGGCGGGTTTTATTGGATCGAATTTCGTGCGTCATCTTCTAGGCAGCCGCAATGACGCCGAAGTCATCAATTTCGACAGTTTGACGTATGCGGGCAATCCCGAGAGTCTTGCTGACATTGCCGAAAATCCCAGATACAAATTCGTTCGCGGCGATATTACCGACGCCGATGCGGTGAACACCGTATTTCGCGAGGGGCTTGACGCGCTGGTCAATTTTGCGGCGGAAACGCACGTAGACCGTAGCATCGAAGACGCCACTCCGTTTCTGCGCACCAACATCCTAGGCACTCAATGCTTACTGGATGCCGCTAAACGCTTCAAGCTTCCCAAGTTCGTTCAAATCAGCACGGATGAAGTGTACGGCAGCGCTCCGGTGGGCGGCAGTTTCAACGAAGAGACAGTCCTGGATCCGCGCAGCCCCTATGCCGCGAGCAAAGCTTCGGCCGATCATTTCGTTGCGGCTTATGCCAATACCCACGGCGTTCCTGCTGTCGTTCTGCGCTGCACGAACAATTACGGCCCTTACCAGTTCCCGGAAAAACTCATCCCTTTGATGATTGCGAATGCGCGCGAAGACAAATCATTGCCGATTTACGGAGACGGAATGCAGGAGCGCGATTGGCTGTTCGTCGAGGACTATTGCCGCGCGATTGCGTTGTCGCTGGAAAAAGCCGCAGCGGGAGCCATCTACAATGTTTCGGCCGGCGCGCCGCAGCCGAACCTTAAAATTGTTCGTACTGTTTTGAAACACCTGGGCAAGCCGGAGTCGCTGATGCAATACGTGAAAGACCGTCCCGGCCACGATCGACGTTACGCTCTTGACAGCTCTAAAATTCAGCGTGAGCTGGGCTGGGCGCCCATCGTTCCTTTCGAAGAAGGCATTCGCCGGACCATCGATTGGTATCAGGCGAACACAGCCTGGCTTGATCACGCTCGATCAGGCGAATATCGGAACTACTACGACCGCCACTATGTTCGTCGAGCCGAAACGTTCAGCAGATAGCCGCCGTCCCACCGTTTCGAGTTACGGCTGAAGTCATGCTGCCCGAGCGGCGCGATTTGAGCACTATTAGGAGAACTTCACCGCTTTGACCCTAGAATCCCCAACTCGCCGATGGCTGCTGTTCGGTTTGTGGTTGGTCGGCAGCGTGGCGGTTTCCTGGAATATGGTTCAGTCGCTGCTGCGTTATTCTCTGGGAAATGACGACGCATCCCACATCCTCTTGATCCCGCTAATTTCCGCGTGGCTGATCTACCTCGATCGAAAACAAATCTTTAGACAATTGTCCTACGGCGTCGCAGTTTTTGCTTTTCCACTCATTCCTGGAGCGATATTTCTTTTTTTGAGCTCGCGTACGGATCCGCCCTCCCCGTCCGCCTGCGCACTTGGACTGGTGCTTGTGTGGGTAGCGGGTTTCGGACTGGCTTTCGGGTTGGAGGCCTTGAGGACCGCGCGCTTCCCGTTGATGTTCCTGCTCCTATTTGTCCCTTTGCCAGATGCCCTTCTGAACAAAGTGGTGTATTTCCTGCAGAAAGGATCCGCTGAACTATCTGCTTTGTTCTTCAACCTGACGCCCTTGCCGGTGCTGCGCGAAGGCTTCGTGTTTCATCTGCCACGCTTCAGTATCGAAGTCGCGCGTGAATGCAGCGGCATCCGCTCAAGCATCGCATTGCTGGTGTTGGCCGTGCTGGTGGGCCATTTTTTCCTTCGGGGTTTGTGGAAACAAATCGCATTCGTGCTGGCCGGCATCGTAGTAATGATCATTAAGAACGGGATACGCATCGTCACACTGACGCTGCTGGCCAACTACGTGGATCCCGGATTTTTGCATGGCAATCTCCACCGGGAAGGTGGAGTCGTCTTTTTTGTGATTGGGTTGTTGCTGCTGCTTCCGGTTTTCTGGTTCTTACAACGCGGCGAGACTCCGGCGGATTCTGCAAGCGTGAAAGTTACCGCAGAAGCCCTTTAGGCCGGGCAACATGAACGGAACGTCGAAACGAAAGGTCCGGATTACTTACGTGGGCTAACGCCTTCCGGGTCCCCGCCATACCCATAATAGTAATTGTTATAGGAATCCGCTGAATCAACACGATTCAGCACCACACCCAACAAATTCTTGTTGCGGAACTCCCCTGACACTCTCTGCGCGATTTCTGAATCCGTACTGCCTGCCCTCACGACAAACAACACTCCGTCGCATTGATCGGCAAGCATGCTGGCATCGTGCACCGGTAGTGCCGGAGGCGAATCCAGAATGACCCAATCAAAAATCGTGCTCATCTTATCCAGGAGCTCCTTCATTTTATCGCGCAAGAGTAGCTCGCTGGGGTTGGCGACCTGTTGTCCCCCGGGAATGAAACACAAGTTGCCTTCAAGCCCGTTCTGAATGATCGCGAATTCGTCGACTTCGCCTCGCAAATAATCGCTGAGCCCCGGCCCACTCGGCGCACCGAGGGTCTGATGCAGTCTGGACGCGCGCAAGTCCGCGTCAATCAACAACACGCGCCGGTCTGGTTGGCGAACAATAGACTGCGCCAGATTGGCGGCCACAAAGGTCTTTCCTTCCGCCGGGATGCTGCTGGTGATTAACAGTTTCTTCAACTGCTGAGTACCGGCAATCTGGTAAAGGCGGGATCTTAGAGTGCGAAAACGCTCTGCTCCAACTCGATCGCTGTCTGCACCCACAAAAACGCTGTTTCGCGCGTCCAGGGTCCACTTCGGATGAGTGCAGCGCTTGATAAGCTCCTCAAAGGTCAGTACGCCGGTATCCTTGAAACGTGGGTCGACGACTGTCCCGACGCGAACCGCTTCCTGCCGCATCAAATTGTCAGGTGGCTCGATGTGGCGATTGATCTCTGCAGCACCATCCACCAGGTCGGCCGTAACCGCGGTCGGCGATTGTGTGGCTCGGTCTTGTGCTGCCTTCTTTAAGGCTTCGTGAATCCTGCTCATTGCTCCCTCGTATAATCCCGCTAAATTGCCTCAGAGTCCTCTAAGTCAAACTCCGCTAAAAAAATGCTCTTTTTGGCCGGCCACAACCTGATTGCCGTTTAATCCCGCCACCGCCAGCGTCGGAACGACGGTTAGCACTGGCAACTTCAGATAAAGTTCGGCCTCGCGCTCGGTATGAATCGTCTTATCCAACAGTGCGAGCACGAACATGATGGCGAGAGCTACCGCCAGGCCCCCTCCGAAACCGCCACCTACGAAATAGGTCTTCTTTGGAAAGGACGGGGTGGTTGGCAGGCTCGGTGGATCATAGACCTTGAATTGTTCGCTGTCCTGCTGTTGTGCCAGATCTTTGGCCATGCCGGAACTCTGGCTCTTCCTCAGAAGTTCCTGATAGAACTCGGATGCCGTTTGATAATTACGCGTCATTTCCTTGTATTGCTGCTCGACCATGGGAGTTGATTGAACACGTCCCTGCAAAGTGCGGGTCTGCGTCTGGATTTGTGCTTGCTGACGCAATAAATCGGCGATGTTCGCATCATCCAGCTTCAGCTTGGCTCGCAGTTGTTGAATTTGGGGCGGCTCATGCGCCATTTGCGCATTGGGGTTTGGCGTGGGAGCTTTTTGGGGCTCCGCCATACGCCTCTTCAATTCCGCAATTTGGCTCTCCAGCTTCACTACATCGGGATGATCGGGAGTGTAACGGGCCAACAAACCCGTCAATTGATCCTGAAGAAGAGTGAGTTGCTGATCCGCTGTGTCGGGATTCTGGCCGCCGGTTTGCCGCTGTTTCCAGTTGGCTTCCTCCTGGCTCAGCAGCGATTCGTTGAAAGCCTTATCTTGCTGGGCGCGGCTCAGAGCCTGTGTATTGGCTTCCAGTTGCGTGTTCGTGCCCATCAACATACCGAGGTTGGCTGGCCCCTCTTCAGGCAAGGAACCCAGATGCAGGCGCTTGAATTCCGCCAGCTTTTCGTCCTGTTGATCCAGTTTTTTCTTGGCTTCATCAAGTTGTTCGCCCAGGAATTTCGACGTCCGGGTCGCCTGCTGCTCGGTCTGCCGGGCATTCTGCTCTAAAAACATGGAGGTAATTTCGGTGCAAACCTGCTGTGCAAGCTGGGCGTTGTCAAAGGTCGCCTGGATATAAAATCCCGGCAATTGTCGAGTTGTGCCCTGCATGGCCTCAACGGGCTTTATGGTGATGGCGGTGCGGAGTCGCTCCACAAGGTCATCCATGTGTGCGTTTCCCCGGTCATTCGAATAGAGATTTAATTTTTCGATAATGGGCTCGAGGCGGGTTCGGCTCAGAATCTGTTCCTGCATGGTAGACAGGCGGTGACTCAAATCGTCCGTAACTACCGGCTCAACGTACTTTGTCGGAACGGAAGGCTGTTCCACCAGAACCATCGTTTGGGAGGTATAGCGCTTGGGCAATACCGTCGCCGCAATGTATCCAGCTACGGTCAGTAAAACCGTGCTGATCGGCAGAATCCACCAATAGCGCCTCAGAACTCGTTTTGCGTCCGCGGGAGTAAGTTCACGATTTACAGCCATGACGACCTCGTTTTTCTATGCCGCTCAGTTGCGGGTATAACCATGATATATCGACAATTCGACATGACCCGATATTTTCTATGGTGCACCTGCGTTGCCACCGTCCTGACGCGCCGGGAGCGAGATGCGGTTGCCAAAATTCCACTAAGGTCAATTGTATCATGAGCTTAAGATGTGTTTTGCCTCGAATTGCAACCAGGCGTGCCCAAGGTGCAACGGGTCCGATGGGCGAGAAAGGGAACTCTTATGCCATATTATCGACTGATTTATCCTGTGCAAATCCGGCATTCTGCCCGTAAGTGGTTCGCCGCTGAAAGGGTTAGAAACCATCTCCACAATTGCCCTTCTCTTTAGGAATTGGAGGGGATAAATTTCACTGTTACGGTCCTAGGCGGCAGGCGAAGGCATCCCTTATGAGACTGAGCAGACGACTGGCACTCTTCCTGGCTCTGGTCGTGTCGGCGGCGGTATGGCTGCCGTCATGTAATCGTGACCCCAACGTTCGCAAGCAAAAAGCCATGGAACGTGGAAACCGGGAATTCGATCAGGGCAAGTATCCCGAGGCCGTCATCTACTACGGCCAGGCGCTACAGATCGATTCGCATGACGCCACGGCGCATTACAAACTTGCCCAATGCCATATCCGGCTTGGGAGTTGGACCTCCGCTTTTCGCGAACTTTCGCGGACGGTGGAGCTCCAGCCTGAAAACTGGCCCGCCCAGTTGCAACTCGCTGAGATCTCACTACGCGCTGGCAAGGCGCAGGATGCAAAGGATCGCGCGTTGTTGATCCTTCGCAATAATCCGAACCACGCGGACGCGCAAATCGTACTCTCCGCAGCCGACGTCGCGCTGAACGATTCGAAGGCAGCCCTGCAGGAAGCGCAGGATGCGACCAAGATGGCTCCGGACCGGCCGGCGCCATTTCTCCATCTTGCTCTGCTGCAAACCCGAAACGGCGATTTTGTACAAGCTGAGAGCAGTCTCAAGAAGGCGAGTTCGCTCGATTCGACGATCACTTCCTTTATGACGATGGGAAATTTTTATGAACAACAGCATCGCTGGGCCGAGGCGACCGCCCAGTTCCAATCGGCTATCGCCCGAGCGCCCAAAAATCCCGGGCCGCGAGCGGCGCTGGCCACTGTCTACCTGAATCAAGGTCAGGATTCGCTGGCAGAGAAAATTCTAGAGGAGGCCAAGGAAGAATTGAAGGACGATCCGGCGGCGTATCGCATGCTTGGCGATTATTATCTTGGACGGGAAGAAAATGCCAAGGCGCTCGCGGAATTCTCTTCTCTCGTCACGCAGCATCCCAAGGACATTCAAGTCCGCAAGACTTACATTCAATTGCTGGTGCTGAACCATCGCATCGATGAAGCGTCTTCGCTGGACGACGAAGTGCTCAAGAAAGCGCCGCAAGACGCGGACGCGCTCACGCTGAAGGGCGAAATTCAATTACTGCAGGGAAAGGTCGACGAAAGCATCAAGACTCTGCAGAGCGCCCTGCACATTTTTTCCGACAATGCTTTTGCGCACTACCAATTGGGCCTGGCCTTGCAGAAAAAAGGCAATGCTCAACAGGGCGAAACGGAACTGCGCGAAGCCGTACGCTTAAGTCCTTCGCTGGCCGAGGCGTGGCGAGCGCTGGGAGAAGGCGCAATACGACGCGCCGACTGGGCGGGCCTGCATAATATTGCGGTGCAGTTGAAGAAAATCACGCCGCGTTCGCCGGAGGGCTTTCTCTTCGACGCCACGGCGCGCGCGAATCAGAACGATGCCGCCAGCGCGGAAGCCGACCTTACTCAACTTGTTACGCTGGCTCCAAACAACGCCCTGGGCTATGTAAAGCTTGGGCAACTTCGCCTGGCGCAGAAACGGCTAAACGAAGCTGAAACGTTTTACCGTCAGGCCCTGAGCCGCGATCCCAACTCTCTCGAAGCGCTTCGCGGCCTGGTCGAACTCAATTTCCGGCGCAACAAGCCGGCTGATGCTCTGCGACTGATTCAAACGCAAATCGATGCCAATCCCAACAGCTCACCTTTATACCTGCTGCAGGGCCAGGCGTTGCTGCAGAACAAACAGTCCGGCGAAGCGGAACACGCGCTGGAACGAACCATCCAGCTCGACAAACAGAATCTGAACGCCGTTACCTTGCTGGCCGAATTACAAGAAGCGCGGGGCGCGCGAGACCAGGCTATGACGACCTACCAGCGCGCTATAGAACTCTCGCCGAATAATGCCTCGCTGCAGGTGGCGCTGGGAACCTTGCAGGAAGCCTCCGGGAATTGGCAAGCGGCGCAGAGTACTTACCAGAAAGCTTTGTCGCTCCAGCCGGAAAATCCTTTGGCCTCCAACAATCTTGCATACATCATGCTCGAGCACGGGGGCAGCGCGAATCTGGCGCTCAATCTTGCTCAGGCCGCCCGTCGCGGGCTGCCAAACTCGCCAAACATAGCCGACACGCTGGGTTGGGCTTACTACAAAAACAGCGCTTATTCGGTGGCCGCGCCACTTTTCGAAGAGGCGGTAAAGAAAGTTCCGGACAACGCGGCGTACCGTTATCATCTAGGCCTCACGTATCAAAAGCTGAATGACAAGGATCGTGCTCGCGTGCAATTTGAAAAAATTATCGGGATGGATCCCAAATCATCTACCGCCGATCAGGCGCGCAGTGCCTTAGGACAACTTGCGGGCGGCTGATTGCGCGTGATGAATGTTTTATTAAACTTACCGAGGAGTGTGGCATGCCAGTAGACGTTTCGACGAACCAGCAGGCGGGCGAAAAAATTATCTCGCTGGGAATTAAGAATGGCATCGAGATGGCCATCCGTTGCCGCACGGAGAAAACTCTCGGGAAAGTAATCGCCAAGGCAGATTCTCCCGATCTCATCGATGGCGTTCGTGTCGAACCACTGCAGATTTATCCCGACGACCGCGGCTTTTTCACCGAACTTGCCCGTCTCGGGAAAGGACTGGCCTCCGGCATGGTACCGGACAATTTAAGAAACATTCAGGTTTCGTTCACGCTGACATATCCGGGAACCATTAAGGCAATCCACTACCATTCCGAGCAGACCGATTTGTGGGCGCCGGTTTCCGGGATGCTCCAGGTTTTTCTGTGTGACCTGCGGCGCCACTCGAAAACCTTTGGTGCCATTAACACGCTTTATGTCGGCCGCTTTCGTCCCTGGGAACTCCTGATACCTCCCGGTGTGGGACACGGCTACAAAGCCCTGGGGATCGAACCGATCAACCTGTTGTACTTTACCGATCGTCACTATAATCCTGCCGACGAACTTCGCCTGAATTACAACGATCCCAACATCGCCTACGACTGGGAGACACAGTTTAAATAGCCGGATGCGTGTCCTTGTCATCGGTGCCAACGGAATGCTGGGGAGAGAGGTCGTCCAGGAGTGGCGGGATGACGAGCTAATCCCTGCAACATCGCGCGACGCCGATATAAGAAAGCCCGAGGAAGTTAAGCGCCTGATTGCGCGCTTCAAACCCGAATGGATCGTGCTCACGGCGGCCTTTACGGATGTCGACGGTAGTGAACGGGATCCTGACGCGGCGTTCGCGGTGAACTCCACCGGGACGGAGAATGTTGCGAGAGTGGCAAAGCAGTTCGGCGCCAAACTTCTCTACATCAGCACCGACTATGTATTCGACGGAAGCGGAACTCGACCATACCAGCCTGATGATCCTATCGCTCCAATTAATGTTTATGGTGAATCGAAGGCGCGTGGCGAGAAGGCGGTTCAGGACAATCTTGAAAATTGGTGCATCGCGCGCACTTCCTGGCTGTTCGGAGCTTCGGGTTCAAGTTTTCCAGAGAAGATTCTTCGCGCAGCAGAAACCAAGCCGGAGTTGTCGGTCGTTGCAGACCAGGTGGGTTCGCCGACGTTTACGCGCGACCTTGCATCCGCGATTCGCGCCCTGGTTCATGCCGACGCCCGGGGCATTATAAACGTGACGAATTCAGGCACGTGTTCCTGGTTTGAGTTTGCCAAGGAGATTCTGCGCCAGGCGGGGAAAGCCGGCATTGTCGTAAAGCCGATTGGAACTGCGCAAGCCGCACGGGCAGCGAAGCGACCGGCCTATTCCGTGTTATCACCCGATGCTTTGCGTGCCCTGGGCATTCAGGTGCGGCACTGGCGCGAAGCGCTAACGGATTACCTCGAAGAGTTGCGGGCCTTGGGCAAATTATCCTGATACAGCGCCATCATTTCGCGCCACAACATTCTGAAGTTCTTTCGTTAAATTTACGGAATATTGGCCGACGCTTCACTCGAGAACGCGCTCTCACCGCCGGCGCTGTCGACCGCAGTGGTCACGTAGAAGTAAGTCTGGCCGCTCTGAACCGTGGAATCGTTGTAGCTCAAGGCGGTGTCCAGCGACGAATTTATCCGCACATATCCTGACCCACTGGCTCCGCTCCGGTAGACGTTATATCCTGCTGCGGAAGCACTGGCATTCCAGGCAAGCGCTACGGAGTGCTGAACCTGTACTACGCCAGTCCCGGACACGGGAACCGACGCGGGTGATCCTGTCGCGTTACTCACGATTGAAATGCTGCCGGAAGCTGCGCCGGCCGTGGCAGGCGTGAACTGGACAGACAACGTAATGGATTGAGATGGCGTGAGCGTCACCGCGGACCCACCGGACAACAAGAACTTGGCGCCCGTCAAAGTTATGCTGGAAATTGCCACGCTGGAATTACCGGAGTTGGTGACCGTCACGTTGCGCGATGCGGTAGTGTTCGCCGCCACATTCCCGAAACTTACGCTGCTCGGGTTAACCGACAGAGTCAACCCTGCGGCTATGCCTGCCCCGCTTAATGTTATGGTCGAGGGAGAGTTCGGAGCGTTGCTGACTAGTGTCAGACTTCCGGTCGAAGCTCCCGCAGCCTTGGGATTGAATTCCACGTTGAAAGTGTGGGACTGGCCCGCATTCAGCGTCAGCGGAGCGCTCAAGCCAGAAGTGCCGAAACTCGTTCCCGTAATGTTGGCGGCCGTAATCTGCACGCTCGCGGCCCCCGGATTCGAGATCTGAACGGTTTGTGTGTTGGTTAAATTGGCAACAACATTACCGAAATTGATATTTCCAGGCGAAACTGTAAGACCCGCTTGCACGGGCTGAGTAGCAGCGCCGGAGACACTGACTCCCGTAATCCCACCCTGCGAATTGACCAGCGAAATGTTTCCCGAAGTTGTTCCTGAAGCTGTTGGGCTGAATTTCACGGTCAACGCCAAACTTTCGCCGGGCACCAGAAGTACAGGGGCCGCAATACCAGTGGCGGAAAACGCCGTTGAACTGGTCTTGATCTGCGAAAGAGTGACATTGCCGGTTCCGGTGTTTCTTACCGTCGTTACTGCCGATGCCGAACTGCCCACCTTTACATTGCTAAAGCTGAGAGCAGCAGGGGACACCGTCAGGGTTCCCACAGCTTCGGTAGTCCCCACACCTGTGAGAGTCACGGTTTGATTTGGCTTGTCGGGGTCATCGCTGGTTACAGCCACATCCCCCGAGTAGTTTCCCGCAGTCTTGGGTGAAAAGGTCAGTTTGAGCGCTACAGTTCCGCCCGCCGGAACGGCGGCAGGAAGCTTGATAGCTGCAGCGGAGAAGGTTGCTCCGGTAACAGAGATCTTGGAAATATTCAGGCTGGCTGTTCCCGAATTTGCCAGCGTCAAAGCGGCCGTCGCGATGCCATTCACCGTCACTTTACCGAAGTCATGGCTCGAAGACGACAAGTCCAGATTCGGCTTGGAGTCCTCCGCCGTTCCGGTGAGATCCACGGGGTCGGGAGCGTCCGAATCCGAATTTCCCTTAAAGTGCAACTTGCCTTTAGATGTGCCGGCCTTGCTTCCTTTGAACCACACCGTGAAGTTGGCCTTCTGCCCTGCTTGTATGGTCAACGGGAATTGCAGGCCCGAAATCGAGAAATCGGTGCTGGAAACAACGGCTTGGGTCAGGGTAACGTTCGTCGTGCCGGTATTCGTAACCGATGCCGGGTGCGAAACCTTCTTGCCCACTCCGGTACTTCCGAAATTCACCGACGCAGGTAGCACCTGTATGGCCGATTGGCCCGTCTTGTTTTGGGCATCTACCATTCCGGTACAGCCAGCTATCCATGGCAATGAAGCAAGGGTGGCGATAGACGCCAACGTTGTTATTGCGCGGTGCGAAATGCTTATGTTCCAGCACTTTCGCGGCCCCCAGCTTCTCTTACCCATTGCCAATCCTCCCGACGTATGTGTAGGAGAAGAGTAAGATTTAGGTACCAAATGGGACTACTGGTGGGTCGTCCAATTTCGGGGCAGGTGTTGCCTGTACTAAAGGGCCGTCAACCTGACCCCGTCTTTACTACTTGTTAATAACTGTTGGTATTTACTTTTGCTTCATTCAGGAAGGAACTGCAGGAGAGCGCGCTGGTGCCCAGGCGAGGACAAAAACGAAGATTTTTAAGGCTGAGATTGTTCCAGGGCACGCGTCTGGGCCCGTACGGGGCGCCTCGAAGTCAGCCCTGCATCGCGAATTTTATAGATCAGCGCCCGGTAACTGATTTGTAATGCGGCAGCGGTCTTGCGCCGGTTCCA
>Ga0137401_10001052_pt1 | contig 11611 bp, 8 predicted proteins | sample CZOMad1_1_16fung_FD_108286 | JGI IMG/M metagenome (GOLD analysis project Ga0137401, IMG submission 108286) | Vadose zone soil fungal communities from Angelo Coast Range Reserve, California, USA - CZOMad1_1_16fungal (Illumina Assembly) | ecosystem: Environmental > Terrestrial > Soil > Vadose zone...
AAGATCGTTTGCAGCCTTCTTGCCGGCCTGCTGATTTTAAGACTGTTCGTCATTTATCACGACCAGCAGCACAAGGCGATCTTACCGAATTCTCGCTTGGCCGACGTCTTTATGAGGATCTTTGGCATCTTTGCTTTGAGTCCCACCAGCATTTGGAGGAGCTCACACAATCATCATCACAACCACAATTCCAAGCTTAGAGGTTCTCACATCGGGTCGTTTCCGATAATGACCAAGGACCAGTTTTTAAAATCATCGAAAGCGGAACGCCGCCAATACCTTTTCATGCGTCACCCGCTGGTTATCTTATTCGGGTATATTTTCGTTTTTCTCGGCGGAATGTGCGCTCTTCCGTTGGTTGATGAACCGCGAGAGCACTACGACTGCATGATCGCTTTGTTCGTCCACATCATAACCGGTGTTTTGCTAACCGTGTTTTTCGGCTGGCCGGCGCTGTTGCTGACTCTAATGATCCCTTACTTTATAGCGGGCGCCATTGGCTCCTATCTGTTCTACGCTCAGCACAACTTTCCTGGGGTCAGTTTTAACGATGCCGCTGGATGGACCTACGAGAAAGCCGCGTTAGAATCGTCGAGTTTTTTGAAAACCGATTTCGTGATGAGCTGGTTTACCGCCAATATCGGATACCACCACATTCATCATTTGAATGCCCGAATCCCATTTTATCGGCTACCGGAAGTTCTCAAAAGTATAGCGGAGTTGCAGACGCCCAAGACTACGTCGCTCAATCCGATTGAAATCTTTCGTTGTCTCCGCTTGAAAGTCTGGGACGTTGAATCCCAACGGATGATCGGTCTCGCGGAGACGAGGGAGGCGGTTAGAAGCGAAACTTTGGTGGAATAGACGATTGCGCGTCGATGTCTGCAGACGGACCCTATGGCGGTCATTTACCCATGTCATTCTCTATCTCTTTCACCGCGGCTCAGATTGCAGACGAACTCCATGGTGAGGTCGTCGGAGACGGCTCGGTCCAGCTGACCGGCTTTGCGCCGGCCGACCGCGCCAAGGCGGGCGATCTTACATTTGCCGAGAAACCGACCTACTTTGCCGCAGCCGAGCAGAGTGCAGCCGCTGCGATACTTATAAGTCACGATTTCGCTTCATCTAAGAAGGTCCTCATTCGTGTGCCGAATGCGCGCGTTGCCATGGCTAGAGTGCTGCCGCTCTTTCACCCAACGGAGAACCATGGACCGGGCATCCATCCCAGCGCAGTGATCGACCCCACCGCCTCCATCGATCCCACCGCCTGCATCGGGCCATACTGCGTGATTGGACCCGGAGTGAAAATCGGAGCGCGTTCGGTGCTCTTAGGCGGCAACCACATTGGTCGAGACTGTCAGATCGGGGATGGTGTTTGCTTTCACCCGAATGTGGTCATTTACGCCCGATCCCAGATCGGAAACCGAGTCACTATTCACGCCAGCAGCGTGATTGGTTCGGACGGTTACGGCTATGTGTTAGATGAGGGCCGCCATCGCAAAATGCTGCAGGTTGGCAATGTCATCATTCACGACGATGTCGAGATCGGCGCTAACGCAGCCATCGACCGTGCCGCGCTCGGCTCCACCATCATCGGCCAAGGCACTAAAATCGACAATCTCGTCCATATCGCCCATAACGTCGTCATCGGCCGAAACTGCATCATCATGGGACAAGCAGGCTTTGCCGGCAGTACCAGTTTAGGTGATTATTGCGTAATCGCCTCGCAGGCGGGAATAGCGGGACATTTAAAGCTGGGTAACCAGGCGATGGTAGGCGCCAAATCCGGCGTGATGCGAGATGTTCCGGATGGTGGAAGAGTCTTGTGGACGCCAGCCGGACCGGAAAGAGAGATTAAACGCCAGATCGTTGCGATCACCCAATTACCTGAGCTCATTCGTCGGGTTCGCGCTCTGGAGAAGCAGGTGGACGAACTCAGCGGTCCGAAGAATTGAAGCTAGAATCTAGAAGCTAGGAGGGCCCCTGTCTTCGGTAGCGGTCCGGCAGCTGCTACCGTAGTGGGCAGATCACGCCGACAGATCCCTTCGTCCACCCGCCCTTTCCGCGTGTCGCCTTCTTAAGTTGACCCGCATGGGCGGCTGCCGGACTACCACTGTGTTCCAAGCCGTTGGCTATTGGTTATCGGCTATCCCCCTGGCTTCTCCCTTCTCCAAAAAGGCGATATCCTCGGGAGAGAGAGCGACTTCTGCGCACCCGAGCGAATCTTCCAGATCTGGGATATTCTTTGGCCCGATTAGCGGGATAACCTGAAAGCGCTGATTCAGCAGGTAACCGAGCACGATCTGGTTCACCGACAATCCGGATTTCTTCTGAAGAACCTGAATACGCTGAAAACGTTTTCGATTCTCCGAGTGGTCGAAAAGCGTACGGACACGAGCGTCCGTAGCGAGCTGATTGAGGCTGTTCTGTTCCAGACGACGAAAGTAGCCGTTTGCCTGAGTGAGATAGGGAAAGGCACCGAAATTGTGAGCGATATGCCAGCCCACGAAATCGGCATCGATGTATGCCCAGGTCGGATCGGCGTTCCCGAGGTTTACCAGGCCGAGACTCCACATATTCTGGCTGGCAATGAATCCAGGTATTCCCAACTGGAGGGCGGCTTGCCGAGCGGCTTCAGCTCGGTTTTGGTGCCAATTCGAAAACCCGCTATATTTTATTTTGCCGGCTGTTCTGAAAACTTCGAGGGCCAGTAAGATCTCCTCCACCGGCATTTCTGGAGCATCGCGGTGGAGCCAATAAATATCGACGCAATCAACGCCCAGTCGGCGAAGACTTGAGTCCAGATCCGATTCGATTTCTCGCTTAGACAAGCGCGGAACGTTCATCGATTCCAGCTTCGGATGACCGCCCTTGGTCGAAATGATGAGCGCGTCTCGCAAACCGCGCTCACGTAGCCAGCCACCGATGAATATTTCACTTTGATGCTCTCCCCCTGGTATCCAGCGCGCGTATAGCTCCGCCGTGTCGATAAAATTGCCGCCCGATTCGACATACCGATCCAAGATTTGCATCGACAGTTTGCGGTCGATCGTGCTTCCGAAATAGTCAGTCCCAAGACCGATTACTGACACTTGAAGATCTGTTCGGGGAAGCGGCTTTATTTGCATGTAAACCACTGAAGCAAAAGTCATCAGTAATCAATTTTCTTGCGATAGGGTTATTGGTAAAAGAGCATCTCGAGCGTTTATGTGGGTCAGCAAAAGTATTCATCAAATTGGACGGTTTCGCCGCCGTACGCTGCTATTTCTTGCGGCGCTCGGACCCGGTATCATCACGATGATTGCAGACAATGACGCTGGCGGCATTTCAACTTACGCGCAAACCGGCGCGAAGACCGGATTCAATCTGCTCTGGGCGTTTATCATTCTGGTGCCGATGGCCTACTACGTTCAAGAGATGACGGTACGTTTGGGCGCGGTGACCAAGCGCGGTCACGCAGAGGCCATCTTTGACGGTTTCGGCAAGTTCTGGGGGTGGTTTTCGATTTTTGACTTGGCGCTTATCAATTGGCTTACCCTCGTCACGGAATACATCGGCATGACTCAGGCTCTGCGCCTGTTCAATATTCCGGAATGGGTCACGTTTCTCGCTGTTACGCTGCTTTTGTTGGGAATTGTGATTACCGGCCGCTACTGGACATTTGAGAAGGTCACTTTTTTCTTCTGCCTTTTTAACCTCGTTTATATTCCGGCTGCTATCTGGGCGATGAAAACCGGAAATGTTGCCGGAGGGTGGTCGGCCGTCGGAAAGGGTTTCTTCAGTCCGCACTTCACCTTCAGCAATACCTTTACTCCGGTCGCGTTGTTGACGTTGATCATGGCCAACATCGGTACCACCATTACGCCCTGGCAGATCTTTTTTCAGCAGTCTGCAGTGGTGGACAAGGGAATGGACGTAGGTGACATCAAGGCCGGAAAAATTGATACCTTCATCGGTTCCTTAATGACCTGCGTGGTGGCGGCCTTTATCATCATCGCTACGGCTGGCGTATTCCACTTCAATCCCGATCCGGACCCAAAATGGCGGATGGTCGACTCGGCCGCACAAACGGCGGCTGCCATGCCCGAAGTGATGCCAAACGGACATTGGGGTCAATGGGCGAAGACGCTATTTGCTATTGGACTCTTCGATGCCGGTCTGCTTGGCGCGCTTTGCATCTCGCTGGCCACCAGCTGGGCCCTGGGCGAGGTTTTCGGATGGGCTCATTCACTGAACATCAGTGTCCGCGAAGCGCCTTGGTTTTATGTCGCTTACGTAGTCATGCTGATGTCGGCCGGCGTCGTATCCCTGATTGCGTCCGTAGAAGTCCAGAACGTCATTACTATTTTTGTACAAGTCGTCGCAGTAACCTTGCTTCCCGCGGCGCTGACCTTCTTGATTCTACTTTTGAACGACAAGCCGTTGATGGGCGCTCAAGTGAACACTCTCTGGCAAAACATTGCCAATTGGGGTATTACCATCTTCGTAATTGTTGTATCCACCGCTTACGGCCTGTCAGTGCTGTTTCCAGAATTATTCGGCGGCTCTCAATAAATTGAAATTGTTATGTCAGTATCGCGTCCCGAGTCGAAAAAAGAATCTCCGTCGCATGGCCACGCGGACTACAAGCTTTTCTTTTTTTCGCAACTGCTCAAGCGCCGAATTTGCGCTGGAAAGATCAACCAGAGAGTCGGGAAAGTCACTGACTTGGTCTTTCGGCTTGCGGAGCCATTTCCTGATGCTGTTGGAATTTATGTCGAACACAGCATGGGCCGGCCCAATGAATTCATTCCCTGGGAAAAAGTCATGAAGATTGACGATGATGCGATTTTCATCACACCGGCGGAGGATGGGAAACCGTATCCCTCGTTCATTGATCAAAAAGGTTGGATTCTGCTGGGCGACCATTTCATCGGTCGCACAATTTTGGATATGGATGGGCGCCAAACAGAAGTCGTAAATGACGTGCAGCTCCTCTATTCCAATGGCCGGATGATCATCGTCCATGTCGATACTTCGTTTAATGGCTTTCTCCGTAAATGGTGTCTTGAGCGGTTCAAATGGTCCAACGACCAACTCATTGCCTGGCGATATGTACAGCCACTCTCACTCGAGGATATCGGCGCGACGGACGCTGTTTCCCTTTCAATTACCCGGGACCAGATCAAGGAATTGCCCGGAGAAGATCTTGCTGACGCCATTGAGACTCTACCGGGGGAAGTGCAGCATGCGGTCTTCTCTGTTCTCGATTCGGAGAAGGCCGCCGAAGTACTGGTCGAAGCCGAGCCACGCGCGCAGCGGCAGCTCATAGCCAACGTTCGGCGGGAACGTGCTCGCACCATACTTTCGGAAATGTCGATTCCACAACTTGCGGATCTATTCTCAGTCCTGCCACACGATCAAATGATGAAGATGATGGAGCTGTTGCCGGAGGATCAAGCCACGCGAATCAAAGCGATCATCTCGGACTTGGAATGCACCGCTGATGCGTTGATGTCCTCTGACTTTTTAGCGACGAAGAAGACTACTTCGATCTTGGAGGTCTTGAAAGACATCCGTAGCTCTAAGCATGAACCTCATAGCCTGTCCTATGTCTATCTTCTCGATGACGAACGGACGCTGCTCGGCGTCGTGGACCTTCGAGACATTGTCCTTGCAGCCGACCGGGTGTTGCTGGGCGATATTATGGTAGCGCCAGTGGTTTCTGCTCAACGGGATGATACACGTGAGGACCTGGCCGAGTTGTTTGCCCGGTATCAATTTCATCTTATCCCGGTCGTCGATGAGCACGATCGCATGCTGGGAGTGGTTTACTATCGCGATATAATGAAAGGGCTGGTCACGCATGCGAGAAGCTGAACTATGCCACGTATCAAGATGACTCGGTCGGTGAGGATCGCACTTTGGGCTCTGCGAATTTATTTGCTCGTGCTTCTCACTCTGATTGTCGTCAAATTCATCAGAGTATTTTCTTCTCCCGCGGATCCAGCGCATTCGCCCTCCGCGCTCACCGTCGGTCAGTGATTGGGCAGGAGCAAGGAGTGGTAGCGGCGACTGTCCAGTTAGCTCGCTGGCTCGATGCGAGCTCAGGACGTCCCTAGTGTTGTGTGCGCTAAAACCGCCAAAAACCGCAGTCGCCACCGCTACGTTCGCGACTGAACGATGGTCGAACATTCCGCAGCGAAGAGTCCGCATACGACCGAGCCTGGCACAAGCAATGCTGCTAGAATGGAAGCATTTACGGTTGGTCAATGCTCTTCGATTCTTATCACTGCTTTACGCCGCAAGATTTTGTCTTCAAAATTGCTGAGACTCGGCTTGAGCTCGAAGGCTATTGGGCACTGCGTCGTGCCATTTTCTGCGGGGAACAAGGAATCTTCCGTGAGTCGGATTGGGATACGGTCGACGAGCGGGCGATTCCGATTGTGTGCGAGTCGTTGGTTGCCGGCATGGAAGACTTAGTGGTAGGCGTGGTCCGGATCGACGAACGTGAGCCCGGTGTCTGGTATGGTAGCCGGCTGGGGGTTGCTCAAGAGTTTCGCAGTATGAAAAAGTTGAGCCCCGGCGTGGCGGTACGCAATCATCAGCCCGTCTATCGCGGCCTCGGTGCTCTCGGAGCCGGTCTGATTTACAAGGCCGTATCAACCGCGCACGCACTTGGCTGCCGGGAATTTCTCGCCACGGTTCAACATCAGAACGCGCGCTTTTTCCAGCGGCTCCATTGGGAGCCAATGGGCGAACTCGAGCTATTTGGATTAACCCATATAAAGATGCGCGCGGACCTGAACTACTACCAGCCGGCGGCATATGTCTTCTGATTCGAGATGGATGCTGATCGTGCGACGCTCAATCGATTGCTTTCATTTCTCGAGACGAATGCGGCGGTAGCGGCTAAAGCGACTATCCAGCAATCGTATCGACCAGCACACAATCTCGCCGGCCACATTCGGGTCGGCGATGACTGCGCTGCGATTCCGGAGTCAGACGGCTTTCTTCTCTTCGCAGCAGAAGGGATGTTGGAGTCTTTCGTGGCGGACGATCCATGGTTTGCCGGCTATTGCGCCGTGATGGTTAATCTCAGCGATGTCGCCGCAATGGGCGGCCGGCCACTCGCCATCGTCGACGTGCTCTGGACGCCAAATCTGCCGCAATCGGCAACCATTTGGGACGGCATGGCCGCCGCCTCCCGGGCATATGACGTGCCGATCGTGGGAGGACATACAACCGTGACCGGTACCGGCAGCGTCTTTCTCGCGGCTGCGGTGTTGGGAAAGGCGAAGAAATTGATTACGAGCTTCGATGCGCAACCGGGCGACGATCTCTTAATGGTTGTGGATTTGCGCGGCAGCTATCGAGGAAAAAAGCCGTTCTGGAACGCGAGCGTCGGCGCTCCGGCGCAACGACTCCAAGACAATCTGCGCTTACTACCGATCCTCGCCGAGCAGGGAAGGTGTTGTGCGGGAAAAGACATTAGCAATGGAGGCGTCGTCGGTACGTTAAGTATGCTCCTCGAGAGTTCTAAGATTGGCGCCGAGCTTTGGCTCGATCGGCTGCCTCGACCAAAAAATGTCGCGCTCGAGCATTGGTTGATTTCATTTCCAAGCTTTGGTTATTTGCTGAGTGTGGCTCGGGAGTATTCTTCGAAAACGATCGCTCTATTCGAGGAACTCGGGATCGCCTGCGCACGGGTCGGACAAATGACTGAGTCACCGTCGATGACTCTCTTCTACGGGTCTGCCCACGAGATTTTTCGGCCAAAGATTTGACCAATGGCGGCAAGGTCGATCCATCACGCCAAAACCCTTTGATCAATACCTCCTTGGGGCACGATCCTATATTAGTTAAATTCGCATTCAATTTTTCTACCACCAGATCGAGCGCTGCTGAGCCGACGGCGGACAGATTGCCGTCAATACCTGCCGCCGCACCCATTTCGTCAGCGGTGCGATAGAGGTAAGCGACCCCAATGTTATCAGGAACCAGAACTCCTCGCTTCACCAGGAACCGGCGAACCGGGACCTTATAAACGAGCAGCGAGTCCGGTCGATTCGCGTCGAGCCAAGCATAAAACTGCCCGCGCTCCTCAGCGTCGTTCGGGATATACGGTTCGCAGCGATCGCCGACCGGAAGCCGAAGCTGCCAATCGAGAAAGGCGCCAGACCAAAGATTGTTAGAGATTTGGTTATTGAGATCGGGCACGACCAGCGCGGGTCGCCGATAACCGAGCCGGCGCATCTGTTCGAGCGCAAGCTGGACGTTATAGAACCCATGAAAATTGGCCCGATCGACGATGGTCGAGCGAAAGTAGGCACTTAGGCCCGCTACCGCGAAACCTTCAGTGCAGAATGGTGCTTGCAAAGCTTCGTCACGTGAGAACCCCAAGAGAACACCGCGGATTCCGCGCGCCCGTAGCGTCGCGATCAGCCGATCCGCGTCGCAACCGTACTCACCAAAGGGAAAAATCTCGACGCGAAATCCGAGCGCGGCGGCGCGAGAAACGATGCCGTCGTATTCCCAACGACATACGTCCTTAGCCCGCCAATTTTCGCGTCCGCCATAATTAGTAACTAACGCGATCACATCCACCTCGCCACCCCCACCACGACGTCGCCGGTTTGCCATCAATGCGCTCACCAAAGGATTGGGTCGATAACCGGCATTTTTGGCGAGAGTTTCAACGCGCTGCCGCATCTCCGCGCTGATCCGTGGATCACCACGCAAAGCGCGAGAAACGGTGGAGGAGGCCACCCCGAGCTTTTGGGCGATTTCCGCCATCCGCGTTGTTCGAATTTGCTGCACGAGTATTCTTTTGGTCAGCGATTTGGCAACAAACGCCGCTGATCTCAATCCGGATTAACCGCATCTGAAGTTGCAGGCATTAACCGTGCCGCAGCTGCGCAACGATATGCGCAACAAAGATGGCCCAATGAGCCGATGACGGTTCAGCTGATGCTGTCTGGCACTAGTTACTCGGGAAGCGAATGCTTCGCCCGAAAATCGAACCGCCCAAAACAGATCATTCCATGCCAACCGTTGAAAAAGAATTAAACAAGAAGGGCGACTTTCTCGTAGATTATGAAGAGAAAGTCTTCCCTGATATCAAAGCCGATCCAGGCGAAAAAGCACTCGTAACCTTTCATACCATTGCGTTTGAAGGCTCGATCTCAATCGTGAACACGCTGACGGCTACTCGGTTGCAGCGGAAAGGATACGAGACCTCGATTCTGTTGTACGGTCCGGGTGTAACGATGGGTTTTCAAAGAGGCTTCCCGACCCTTGGAGACGAAGCTTTTCCCGGCCACCTTTTCGTAAATCAGCGTCTGGAGACATTTATGAAAGAGGGCGGTAAAGTCTATGGATGCCGATTTTCTACCCAGGCGCTCTACGGCCAGACCGAAAAGGCTTTTATCCCGGGTATTCGGCCGATCTCTCCGCTCGATGTGCTCGACATCATCTTGATGCATAAGAAGGCGGGCGCCGTGATTATCGACTCCTGGACCGTTTAATCGCATGAAACGGCTCAAGGCGGCAGCAGTCCAGATCGCTCCAGACCTTTCTGGTAGCGGCACTGTTGATCGCGTATGCGCCGCGGTCGAGAAAGCCGCTGCTCAAGGTGTCGAGCTGGCCGTGTTCCCGGAAACGCTCATTCCCTATTATCCCTATTTTTCGTTTGTCGTCCCGCCGGTGTTAACCGGCAAAGAACACCTCCGGCTCTATGAGCAGTCGATAGAAATTCCCGGTCCAGTAACCGCCAGGCTCGCGCAATCGGCGGAAGCCGCGCGAATGGTCCTCGTTGTTGGCGTCAATGAGCGTGACGGCGGAACTCTCTACAATACTCAACTGGTTTTTGATTCGGATGGCTCGCTTGTTTTGAGACGGCGCAAAATAACGCCTAGTTATCACGAGCGAATGATTTGGGGACAGGGTGACGGCAGCGGATTCCGAACGGTGAACACGGCGGTTGGCCGCGTTGGCGCGCTTGCTTGCTGGGAGCACTACAATCCGCTCGCGCGCTTTGCCCTGATGGAGGGCCGCGAAGAGATACATTGCGCCCAATTTCCAGGATCGATGGTCGGACAAATTTTCGCGGATCAGATCGCCGCGACAATTCGCCATCACGCCCTGGAATCTGGCTGCTTTGTCATTAATTCAACCGGTTGGCTCACGGATGAACAAATCGCTTCGATTACCTCAGATACGAAGCTGCAGGGAGCGCTCCGAGGCGGTTGTTATTCGGCGATCATCTCGCCCGAAGGCGTGCCACTCTGCGATCCGATCACCGAAGGTGAAGGGATGGCGATAGCAGAACTCGACCCCACTCTAGTGACCAAGCGAAAACGGATGCTCGATTCAGTTGGTCACTACGCGCGTCCCGATATTTTTTCTCTCCTGATCGATCGTGAACCCCGAGTGAACGTTCGATCGAAACCTCGGTCATCTGGAGAAAGCCGCCTTGACCACGGCGCAGTCAATTCTGATGGCACCCATAGCGACGATGCTGGATTTCCAAACAACGCTGCTCACGAAGAAGCAGTTCCTACTCTCTGAGCTTCAAACGCACGGTCTCAGGTTAGTCGATGCGAGGGTTGGAGCGTCCAGCCGCTTAGGCGGTGCCGGCCCGACCGACCACAAGGCTGTCACCGTACTGGGCACGACAATTATGGTACCTGTGCATACACGAACGGCCGCGCGTTCGCCCTACCTTGCGGCATCTCCGGACAGCCGCGGGATTTCGGTCTTGCTCGAAGATGGTCGGACCGTCTGTGAAATTTCGTTTCCGCCGCAGCCGAAGTTTTATGCGTTAACGACTCAGGACGGCGTACCATATTGGAAAATCGCCCAGCTCCATTCTCGAGACACACTTGCGACCACTGTACTCCAGACCTGCGTGCGTTACGGAAACAGTGCGACGAAGTGTCAGTTCTGCGCAATTGGCGAATCATTGCGAGCTGGTCGAACTATTGCCAAAAAAACTCCGGGACAGCTGGCCGAAGTCGCTGGAGCCGCCCAGCAACTTGATTCCATCCGGAATGTGGTGATGACTACGGGAACGCCTCCAACCGAAGACCGAGGAGCGGATGTGCTGGCAGAAAGCGCGCTCGCTATTAAGGCGCGTACTGGTCTACCCATCCAGGGGCAATGTGAGCCACCCGCCGATTTTGCTTGGTTTGGCCAATTGCATTCGGCCGGTGTCGATTCGCTCGGTATGCACCTCGAGGCCTGGGACGAGGACGTACGTCGGCGGATCATGCCGGGCAAAGCCGAAGTCCCGGTAACCTTCTACCTGGAGGCATTTGCAGCCGCCGTTGCGGTATTCGGCCGCGGCCAGGTTAGCACCTATTTGCTCGCCGGTCTTGGCGACAGTATTGAGGGTCTGCTCGAGGCCTCGCAGCGTCTCATCGAAATCGGAGTTTACCCCTTTGTGGTGCCGTTTGTTCCGGTAAGCGGAACGCCGTTGGCGGACCATCCTCCCGCTTCGGTGGAGTTTATGCGTAGCGTACTTCAGCCGCTCGGTCATTGGCTCACGCAGGCCGGCATGACATCCAATACAGTGAAGGCCGGGTGCGCCAAATGTGCCGCTTGCTCGACCCTTTCCACTTTCGAGCGACCA
>Ga0137401_10001055_pt1 | contig 11600 bp, 9 predicted proteins | sample CZOMad1_1_16fung_FD_108286 | JGI IMG/M metagenome (GOLD analysis project Ga0137401, IMG submission 108286) | Vadose zone soil fungal communities from Angelo Coast Range Reserve, California, USA - CZOMad1_1_16fungal (Illumina Assembly) | ecosystem: Environmental > Terrestrial > Soil > Vadose zone...
AATCCGGCTTCCGCGGACGCGAGGAACGCGATTGCTGATGCGACCTCGTGCGGGGTACCGATTCTGCCCATCGGTTGCACGCCGACCGCCTCCGAGCGCGCTCCCGAAGGGTCAGCGCTCGCAGCGACCCATTTCTGGAACAAGGGCGTGTCGACAAAACAGGGACAGACACAATTGACCCGCACACCGAACTCCGCAACGTCGATCGCAGCGGCGCGCGTAAATTGCGCAACTCCACCCTTGCTGGCGCAGTAGGCCGCCTGACGCTTTTGACCCACCAGGGCGGCGTCGGAAGCGACGTTCACTATCGCTCCGGAGCGCCGTTCGACCATGCCGGGCAGCACGTGCCGGCAGGTAAGAAAGGTCCCCGTCAGATTGATATCGAGTACGCGCTGCCAGTCGGAGCTTGAGGTGTCGTACGCGGCGCCCTCCAGAACGACTCCCGCGCAATTGACCAGAACGTCGATGCGGCCAAATTGCGCGTGCAGATCACTCACCGCCGCGGTGATGGCAGCCTCATCGGTGACATCAAGCTCGAGCGCCAATTCCGCCGAACTCAGATCGGAGCGGGCGCGATCCCAGATTGCGACCTGCGCCCCTTCGGCCGAAAGTCGCGCCGCGAGCGCGGCGCCGATGCCCGACGCACCGCCGGTGATCAGGGCAAGCTTGCCTTCAAATCTGCGCAGGCCCCAGAAGAGTGCGGAAGTCATGGCGCCAGGGTAATGATTGCGACGGCGAGGCCCGGCAGAAGCACCGTATCGGTGGACAAGGCGCGCTTGGCCGGGGAAGCTTCCGTCGACTGATCCACGCTGCGCTCGTAGCCGCCGGTCGCCCCCGGGATTCGCACGCTGAAGGTGGTATTGCGCTTGTTGACCAGGAGAACCCTGCGATCGCCGACCTTGGTCACAAATTCCTGCGCGTAGATCTGTGGCATCGGATCCGGTTGCAGCACGTTGTAGGGGTGCGGTCTGATCAGGCGATCGCCAGGACCAAAGCTCTCGCGCAGCAGCTTGGTCACCCAATAGCGCGCGTTGGGCTGCCCGGTCTCCCAGTCAACTAGAGTCGAGGCGGCGACAATGCCGGGATAGTCGATCAGTTCGGAGGCGCCGACCACTTCGACACCCATCAGCGCAAGCTTGCCGTACAGGTAGGCGAACATACCGCCGGACAGGCTCCAGTAGCTGCGCGGGATGGGCTGCGTGAGCTTCGGTGCGAGGGGATCAGGGAGCATCGTGGCGATGTCCACCACATCCGTCAGGGCCTGCGGCGCGAATCTGCGTCGGATCGCATCGATGTAGGCCGCGGCGATCAGAAATTTATCTGCCTGCTGAAAGACGGTGTACGGCATGACATCCGCCGCCTCGTCAGCATCCGGTAACACGAACATGTGGTAGGAGAGCATGTCCAGCGGAATACCCGGCTCGTGATTCTTCGGGTCCATGAAGTAGGTGAAGTACTCCGCGTGCGCGATGTCACCGACGACGGGACCCATGAACTTCATGTGCGGCGCGACCTTCTTCACCGCCGCGACGATCACGTCATACAAGCGCGTGTAGTCGGCAGGGCTCAGGCTGCCTTCGAAATCCGGATCATTGAGCACTTCCCAGTATTCGATCTTGTAGTGATGGCCGGACTCGTGCCACTTCCCATATTCGTCCGTGAACCCTCCGTTTATGTACCAGCTCGCGAGTCGCGCTTGGTAATCAGCAGCGAGTTTCAGGGTGGAATCGTCAAGTTTCAGTTCGTTGAACTCGCTGTACGTCCAATACGCCTCGTCGGGATTGTCAGGCAGTTGAACGGGCCGCTTCGCCTTGAATATCCAAGCCGGCAGGGTCCCGATGTTGAAGACGACCCAGTGGCCCGCCGTGGCATTCATGAAGTCCTCGGCGATCGGGTCCATGAGGCTGAAGTCCCAAAACGTCTTGCCGTTCGCGGGCGGCCGCAGCTCAGCGACTGCGAGCCGGGGAAAGACGTTGTACGGCTGAAAATGCGCCGCATCGGCGCCGAGATCCTTGAGTGCTCTGAAGAGCTGATCGTGTATGGGGTGGCCGCGTCGCAGCGGAGGCTCCACGCACACTTCGATCGACACGTTTGCCCTGGATATTGCAGCGACGTCGCTCCAGTCCGGGGAGACCGTAAATGCGAGCGGCTCTGCGGCCGAAGCGGATGCGTGAGGCTCGAGTACCAGGGCCAGCATAATTATTGGCAGACGCCAGAGTTTGCTCATCTTGGGAACGCCCAGCGATGGTTTGACAGCCTATTTCTCTTTCTAGCATAATTATTTCTGTTTAGAAACATGAGAACCGCACCCGCGTGCTATCGTTTCATGCAGGCGCCACCTCTGAGCGTTGCCGCTTCCGGTAAGACCGCATGTCAAGGAAAGCCAACCTGGTGACCCAAAAGGCGACGCCACCGGACCCCGAGCCCAAGCTCGCGCCGGATCTGGCCAAACGGCTCGCGGAGATTCGCTCCCAGCGCGATCTGACGCTGCGTGAGATGCAGGCGCTGACCGGGATTCCCGCCTCGACGCTGTCCAAGGTTCAGAACGGCCAGGCCACGCTCAGTTACGGGGCTTTGGTGCGCCTGGCGCACGGGCTGGCGATCGAGGTCAGCGACCTGTTCACGAGCCGCACCGTCGAATTAAAGGCCGCACGGCGCGCGATAACGAAGCGAGGCGCCGGGCTTAAAGCGGCGACGGAGCGCTACCTGTTCGAGCTTCTGTGTGGTGACTTAATCCACAAGCACATGAACCCTGCAATCATGGAAATCACCGCCCGTTCACTTCGCGAGGCGGGAGGACTATCAAGACACGAGGGCGAGGAATTCATCTATGTGCTGTCCGGGACGGTGGATATCTATTCGGAAGACTACCGTCCGGCACGACTTGAGCCCGGAGACGCCCTGTACCTGGATAGCACCTCAGGTCACGCCTACGTCAACATCGGCAAGGACACGGCGCGGCTGCTCGCGGTGACCACGCACTTGACCACGGAAGCGGCTCGTCTCGCCCAAGGCACGGACACCTGAGCGCAAGCCTGCCACCGCTGCTCAAAGCACCATGAGTCCGCAGCTCCCACCGGTCACTTCAGGGACTGCGCGAAATTCGCTCGATCACGCCGCGCTCATCCTGGTAGCCCTCGTTGGCGAGTACAGCCTTCTCATCATGCCCTTCATTCTTGCGGCAATGATGGACGCCTATCGGCTGTCTGAAGATCGCGCCGGACAGCTGGTGTCGCTTCAGCTGCTGTGTATGGCAGTCGCATCCGTAGCGGTATCCGCGCGTCTGCGGGCCGGCCAGTCAGTGCGCCTGCTGGTCGCCTTCGCGATTGGCGCGATCGTCATCGCCAACGCCATGTGCGCGCTTCACGTGCCTGTCGTGGCACTTGCCATCGCGCGGGCGCTGACCGGACTTGGTGAAGGTACGGCCATGGCCGCGGCAGCGGCCGCCGTATGCGCAACGACCGATCCGCACCGTGTGTTCTCGCTCATCGGCATGGCTGTTGCCGTCGTCGCTTCGCTGGCGCTCGTGGCCACTCCCTGGCTCATCGCGTACGCAGGCCCTGCCAGCGTGTTCTGGTTGCTGGCGGGGGTACCCCTCCTGCTCCTGGCCTACCTCGCACGCCTTCCTCTGCTGGGCCAGGGCAGCGAGATTTCAACCGAACGAGTACCGCGGAGCGTTCGAATCAGTGCCGCGGCGCTGCTGGTGGCCTTTCTGCTCCTCTGGTCCGGAGCGAGCGGGCTGTGGGTCTATGCGGAGCGCATCGGAGCACACCAGGGTCTTACGCCGGCGCAGATTGGCCTGTGGCTCGGAATCGGACAGCTTGTCGGCATCGCCGGTCCGCTGGTCGCGGCATGGGGTGGCCCGCGCCTCGGCATCAGCCGCTCACTAGTAGCAGGCTGCATAGGGATGGCGGTTGCAGCGATTTTCTTTGTGTTTGGCGGAAATGCTTGGCTCTACGGGGTCGGAGGATGTCTCGCCTCGTTCTGGATCATGTTTCTCGTACCGTGCTTCCGCAGCCGCATGGCCGAAATGGATACGAGTGGCCGTACAGTGGCGGCCTCAGCGGGCTTTTACACCGTTGGGTTCGGTGCCGCTCCCCTCGTTGTCGCGGCCATCACTACCGAGGGTCACGGCTACGCGCCGGTGGCGATCTTTTGCGTGGCCTGCTTCCTGATCAGTGCCGCACTCGCCAGCAGCAGCCGCGCGCAGACTGCTCAGGCGAACGCGAACACTTCCCGCGGATTATCCCGCATCAGCGACTGAAACTCTTGCTGGCTGACTCCAGCCGCCACAAAGCGCGGCTTGAGTGATTCCATCAGATGAATAAAGCCCCAGCCGCCCCAACTGCATTTCGCAGACTGGTAACAAATGTCCTGCGAAAGCAGCAGGCGTGACCCCAGGCCCGCTTTGACCAGCGCCGCGACCTCCCTGATCCGTTGCGTATCCGTCGGAAGCTGGATGTACGCGTCGCCGAACGCAAAAACCCCTTCCGAGCCGAAGGTGTCGTATTCCATCCAGATCCCTCGCTTCAGGACCCTCTCCTGATAGGCCTGATCGTCCCCCGATCCGTCTTGATGGCACAGTACCAGTCTGCGCAGGTCGCCCCCTTCGCTCGCATACAGACGGATGATTTCCTCAGTTGAATCCCGGTACTGCGCGAAGATTCCGGAGATGACGTGAAGGAACACCGGTGCCCCGGTACGCGCCTGCGCGCGGCCCGCCGCCCGTACACAACGAAGCTCCAGCTCAGTGGGCCCCTCGATGCCAATCTCACCAATTGCGCCGCGGCGAATACCCTCGCTGCCGCCGGTGAGAACGTCCCCGATCAACCGGTCAGCCAGCTGATCGATCGACGCTGTTCGAACCCAGTCCGGAAGCGATGCATCAACGTAGTAACCAGTGCTGGCGATTACGTTGAGTTCCGTGACCTCGGCGATCTGCCTCAGGCCGCGCGCATTCGGGGACAACCCCAGCGGAGTCAGGTCAACGATTGTCGCGCCCCCCGACTGACGAAACAGAGCCGCTTCATCGATCGCTGATTCAACGCTGGTCCCGTCCAGGTTCACGCGGTACCCGGCCGGCTGCCGCAGCAGTCGCCACCGATCCCGCAGTTGCGGTTGCGTGCCGAGGCTCTGTTCATCCGCGGCAGCGTGGTACCGGCAGACCAAGTCACACAACAAATGCTCATGCGGCAGCGTGGTACCCAAGTCATCGGCGCGCACCAGGCCCCTTACGGTTACAGCATGCTTGGTCATGGGTTGGTTTCCAAAGGTTCGCCCTGGGCCGTGGATCCCTTGGCTAGCACCGGCCATGATTGCCTTTTAAGCAAAACTAATTCAAAAGTTTCTATTGGTCAATATATTTCTATTATGATAGATCGCACGCCAATTAGGAACAAACAGGACTAACGTCGATGCCGGGGAAACTGAACTTGTCGGCCGTCGAGCTCGATACTCGCGACCCCCTGCGTGGGCTGCTCGAGGAGTTCGTTGTCGACGACTGCGTCTATTTGGACGGCAATTCACTTGGACGCATGCCCAAGGGAGTACCGGAGCGACTGCGGCAGGTTTCCCAGACCGAGTGGGGCATGGGCCTTGTCACAGGATGGCTGCAGCATCGTTGGATCGACCTGCCGGCGCGCGTGGGGGCCCAGATCGCACGGCTTGTCGGTGCGGCTGCTGATGAGGTTGTGGTCGGCAATTCCACGACCGTCAATCTGTTCAACGTCACAGCGTCGGCGCTCGCCGTCTCACTGCGCCGCACGATCGTCACAGACGAAGCAAACTTCCCCACCGATCTATATGTGCTGGAGGGGCTGCAAAGACTGCTCGGGGATCGGTTGACGGTCAGCCGCATGCCTGCGGAAAAGATACTGGGCGCGATCGACCAGAACACGGCGCTGGTTCTGCTGTCGCACGTGGACTATCGAACCTCGACCCTTCTCGATATGGCCCGCATCACTGCCGCAACACAGGCTGCTGGCGCGATGGTGCTCTGGGATCTCTCACATAGCGCCGGAGCTGTTCCGGTCGATCTCGACGCCTGCAACGCCGATTTTGCTGTGGGGTGCACCTACAAATACCTTAACGGCGGCCCAGGATCACCGGCCTTCACCTATGTAGCTCGCCGATGGCAGGACAGGATCAGCCCCGTCGTGACCGGCTGGCTCGGGCATAAGGTGCCCTTTGCGTTCGACCCCTCGTTCGAGCCCGCACTGGGCATCCGGCGCATGCTCGTCGGAACTCCGGAAGTCCTAGCGCTGTCGTCGCTTGAGACATCCCTCGCGGTATTCGACCGAGTGTCCATCCAGTCACTGAGGGAAAAATCCCTTCAGCTCAGCGAGATGTTCATTGCCGGCCTTGAGTCGCGCTGCGCAAAGCACGGCTTCCGGGTGATCTCGCCGCGTGAGCCCTCGCGACGAGGAAGTCACGTGGCCGTGGCACACGAAAACAGCTACCAGATCATGCAGGCGCTGATAGAACGCCGCATCGTGGGCGACTTCCGCGCACCGAACCTGATGCGATTTGGGTTCGCGCCGCTCTATCAGCGCTATGGGGATGTCGAGACCTGTATCGACGCGCTCGATGAGATCATGCGCACTAGCGCGTGGGCTCAGGAACGCTTCAGCTCCCGGGCCTATGTTACTTAGCGGTGGCCGGCGCATTCTTCGCGCCGTGACCCAGCTCCACTGCAAATTCATCCACAGTCTTGTTAAACCCAGCGGCGTCCTCAAGAAACAGGCAGTGACCGCAGTTCTCAAAGACCCGCAGCTTTCCTGAGCGGACGCGCTCGACAATCATCTGCATTCCCGCACGCGGCTGTGCACTCTGCGCACCTGTACAGGCCAATACCGGAACTGGGTACCCGGTCAGCATGTTTTGGTATTCACGCAGACTCTGGTCGACCAGTTCGGCGGCGGCCACCACCGGCGGCGCACGCGTCATCTCATCAAGCATCCAGGAAATCGCATCCTCTGCGGGCGGCGTCGCGAACATCATGGGGATGACATCGCGCATGAATCCGTTACGGTCCGTCTGCAGACGGTAGTGCCACTCGCGCAACGCTTCGACGTTTAATATCCCGCCGGGAATTTCCGCAGAGCGCCAGTCGCTCGGCGGTTGATCGATGACAACGAGGCCGCGTAGACCCGCGACGCCGAACTGCAGGTAGTAGTCCCACCAAACGAAAGTGCCCATCGACCAGCCGATCCCAAGAAACTCGTCCAGCTGCAGCTTCTTCACGAACACGCGCAAGTCGCGCGCATAGGTGGGCACGGTTTGGTCGCCGAGACTCATCGTTGACCGGCCGTGTCCGCGTAGGTCGAGCGCGATCACGCGGTACCGCTCACTCAGCCCCGCGATCTGCTCGCGGAAGAAGCGGCACGTACCCCACATACCGTGCACGAAGAGCAGCACAGGGCCGCGGCCCTGCTCCTCGTAGTAGAGCTGCACACCTTCCCCGACATCAACTGTCGAACCGATCATGAATGACTGACCTGCTTGGCTTCTTCCTCGACGAGCTTCGTCAGCGCCCGCTCGGCGATCACGCGAGCGCGATCGTGCGTGGTACTGAACAACGGCGTAGGCCGCGCCCGCAGGCTCGCATGCTGCGCTTCGAGGACCTGGGCGTCTTCGGCAAACGTTGCTTCTAGCGCCGCGAATATCTCGTCGGTGACGCGCGGTTCATCCTGGCGATATCCGTGGCAGCCGGACCAGAAATAATGACACGAGTCAGCAGATTCTGGAGTCACGCCATGGAAGATACGCAGCGCAAAGCCCCCTTCGCGTTTGCCGAGCTCGTACGCGCCCTCACCGACGTTCAGGGCTCCGGTGAATTGATTGACGACCCCAGGCGCTACAAATTCGAACTCCATCCAGCGGTCTACCCGTCCGGGGAAATGAACGGCGTCGACGTACGTCGGTGGCGGCACTGAATTTAGCAGCCAGCGCACGAACTTTACACCTCGCGGTGTTGCGAGCACGGAAAACTTCGCCTGCGTATGGGCATCCGGATCGCCGCCAATTGTTTTTCGGTGAACAAACGCCAGGTGCGTGAGGTCGAGCAGGTTATCGATGACCAGGCGGTAGTCACAGCGCAGTCGCTGCCATTGCGTGCGGTGCGGCCAGCGCTGCGGATCAGTGTGGAAAGGGAATGCCGGGATGCTGTCGCGATCCGCCGCTCCCACGTCCCCCATCCAGACCCACACCAGCTCGTCCTGCTCCACCACGGGGTAGGAGCGCACCCGCATCGCAGGCGGAACGTGATGCTGGCCGGGGATGCCGTCGCAGCGACCCTGGGCGTCGTACGAGACACCGTGGTAACCGCAAACGATTGAGTCCCCGCGCACCCGCCCCAGCGAGAGCGGCAATCCACGGTGGCAACAGCGGTCCTCAACCGCGGCGACGCCACCGCTTTCACCGCGAAAGAACGCGAGCCGCTCGCCGAGCAGGGTCCGCGCGAGCGGAGCCGCCGCGATCTCTGAGGACCACGCCGCTACGTACCAGGCACTGCGGAGGAACATATCACCGCACTACCAGCGGTAGTAGAACTCCCCGCCGACCTCCCGCGGGGGCGCAGATGTGCCGATCGAATACAGGAAGGCCATCAGGTCTTCGTGGAAGTCCAGGTAGCGATGATTGAGCAGATTGCGTGCGTAGGCGGCCACAGACCAGCGTTGGCTAGTAGGTCCATAGGCGAGCCGCGCATTGACCACGTCAAGATGCGGCTCGAAGTTGTAAATGGTATTGGGCGCGCCGTCGTAGCGGCTGGCCTTGTGACTTTCGTCGATCCGCGCGGTAAACACCCCATCCGAGCTCAGCGGCGTCGGCAAGGGCGCGTGCAATTCGAGCCCAGCGTTGAGGGTCCAGCTCGGTACCTGAGGCAGATGGTCTGCCCGCGTGACGACGGTTCCCGATTCAAGCCTCGTATATTCCGCGCTGGTACTCGTCGCCCCGAGATTGAACGACCAAAACCTGCCCAGGGTCGCCTCTGACTCCAGTTCCAGGCCGCGAATCCGGGCATCCGCGGGGTTCTGCACGACGTTTGTGACGATGTGTGTGATCGGATCCTCCAGATTGAGGGTCGTCTGAATATCCTTATAGTCCGTCTGGAATATGGCGGCGTTGAGCCGCAGACGACGATCAAACAGCTCCGACTTGATGCCGAGCTCATACGCCCTCGCTTTCTCGGGATCAAACGCAATGAAGAATGTGCTGTACGCCCGGCCGTTGAACCCGCCGCTCTTAAAGCCGGTGGAGATCGACCCATATGTCATCACATGCGGGGCCAGTTCGTATTGCAGCCCCGCGCGGTAGGTTACGGAATTCCACGTCTTCTCCAACGGCGTCGGGGGCAGCAGGTCAAACTGGAACTTCGTGGCATAGACGAAGATCGTGTCCTTCTTGCGCTCGTACGAATAGCGCAGTCCGAGGTCGGCGCTGAGTTTGTCGGTGAAATGAAGCGTGGCCTGACCATAGGCCGCGTAGCTGGTGTTGCTGCCGTCGTTGGTTGTATAGGTATCGAACCCATCCGGATTAGCCGGGAAAGACAGCGGCAGCACCACACCGTTGAATATGTTCTCACGCAGGTAGTAGAGGCCGGCGACCCAGTCCAGGAACTTATTGGGCGTTCTGCCGCTCAACAGGAATTCCTGCGAAATCTGGTCGTCATTTTCATCGACGATCTGGTCGCCCATTTTTGATGGGGCAGCGTCAAATGACAGACCGGTCAGAAAGCGCGACTTGCGGTACGCACTGATCGATTTGAGTGTTGTCGAGCCCCAGTTCTTTGTGATCGTGAGGTTGGTTCCCCAGGTGTCCTCCTGATCATGAAAATCCCAGACCGAATAGTTGGTGTCATAACTGGGGGACAGCCATCGGTCGTCGTAGGGCGTCACGCCATTCGCAACCGCCCATTCGTTTTGCGGGATCGTGACGAAGGTCTGCGTATTAAGGTTGAGCAACAGGCTCATCGCGATGGGCTGTCGCACGCGCGTGTAGTCGCCTGACAAATCAAAGCTCAATGTGTCTGAGGGCCGCCAGAGGATGGCCAGCTTGCCGACTTCCTTGCCCTCGCCTCCATAGCGCTGATCGATCTCTAGGCTGCGGCCGAACCCGTCTATGTTCCGGGTCAGTGCGTTGAAGCGCACGGCCACCGTGTCGCTGAAGGGAATGTTCGCCGTGAGCCCGGCGTCGAAGCGGCTGCGCTCGCCTGCCCGTACGAATGCATCCCCTTCAGTCTTGAAGGACGGCTGCTTGGTGTAGACGCTGATCGCCCCGCCGATCGTGTTCTTGCCAAAAAGCGTGCCTTGCGGCCCCCGCAGCACCTCTATCCGGTCAATATCGTCCAGATCGAGCAGGCCCCCTGCCGTGCGTGCCAGAAACACGCCGTCCACGTAGATGCCAACGCCTGGGTCGAAGGTCGGCAGCCAGTCAAATTGGCCGATGCCGCGAATGTAAAAGCCCGCGTTGTTTCCGCCCTGATCACTCTTGGTGAACTCAACGCCCGGCACCTGCGTCGCGATCTGCGCAAGGTCCTGCATATCCCGAGTGACAAGCCCTTGGCTGGTCAGCACGCTGATGGAAATGGGCACGTCCTGAGCCAGCTGTTCGCGCTTTTGAGCCGTAACTACGACCTCCTCGAGCTCGACGGCCATCGCCGCACGACCGCCCATGAGCAGCGCGAGCGGGGTGACAAGCAGGGAATAGCGGAGCTGCGGGATCGGACTGCGGGTGCTCATGAGTTCCTCTCTCGGCCTCCGGGAACAGAAATGCGCTTTGTTTCAAAAAATAGCTACTCCTATCGTATTCGTCAATAAGTTTCTAATTCGAAACATAGGGCCACAGAGGCTGCCAAGCAGTTGCGGCCCCCCCACCTGGGGCTTACCCCATACGGTCGCGTCCTTTTGCCCTGCTCTGAGGCGTGTCTGCCCGGCAGGCGGCCATCGGTCAGGCGTGCTTGTGCGTGCCAGGCAGTCCAGTCTCTGCCGGGATGAATGACGCGACAGGTGGGGCAGCACCGACCTCGGTCGTCACTGGCGTAGAAGCGATTAAATACCAGGGGCAGATCTTCAACGATGCTCTGTAACTGCAGCTGCTCACGGCGCACAAGCGACCCGCACCCCGCGCAATACCACTCAAAAGCGTCTTGCAGCCCGGCGGGTCGCGTGCGCTCGATAACGAGCCCGATACTGTTGGGATCGGGTCTTTGTGGCGAATGCCTGACGTGAGGCGGGAGCAGGAACACGTCACCTTGCTTCAGTTCCACGCGCTTGAACCTGCCCTGGGCGGCGATCAGCAACTGCGCATCGCCTCGCAACTGATAGAAGAATTCTTCCAAGGGGTCGTCATGAAAGTCGGTGCGTTGATTGGGACCTCCGACCAACGTGACGATCAAGTCGGTGTCACGCCAGATCTGCTGGTTTCCGACCGGCGGACGTAGCAATTCGCGGTTACGGGTTATCCAGTCTTCGAGATTTAGGGGCAGTCCGTAGGTAAGCATTCGGAGACTCCTAAGCGTGAGGGCCAGAAGGCGGTGCGGAGTAGGCGACCGCAGCCTTCAGGACGTGCTGGTATAGCGCGGCTCGTGCGGTGTGCGGGCA
>Ga0137401_10001056_pt1 | contig 11589 bp, 10 predicted proteins | sample CZOMad1_1_16fung_FD_108286 | JGI IMG/M metagenome (GOLD analysis project Ga0137401, IMG submission 108286) | Vadose zone soil fungal communities from Angelo Coast Range Reserve, California, USA - CZOMad1_1_16fungal (Illumina Assembly) | ecosystem: Environmental > Terrestrial > Soil > Vadose...
CGCGAAGCGAGAACGTAAGGGCAAAAGAGATGGCCAGAGCAGAATAACAAATGACGAATGACGAATGCTTAAACGACGAACGCGTTCTCCGATGCTTTCCTTTCGGCATCTGGGCTTCGAAATTCGTCATTCCTTTGTCAGTGACTCGCATTTGTTTATTAAGAGCTAGCGATTAAAGCTTAGGGGCTGTTTCATTTTCATCGCATGGATCAGTCCATCTTTCATTTTATTAATCAACAATGGACGAGTCCGGCGCTTGACTTGTTCATGGCGGGACTGAGCGATAGCGCGATTTGGGAGCCGCTGTTTATCGCGATTGGAGTGAGCGCGCTCTTATTTGGCGGATTTAGAGCGCGCGCGTTCGTCATCTGTCTGGCCTTGTCTCTGGTGATCGCGAGCCAGATCACGGGCTTGTTAAAGTCCACAGTGGATCGCCATCGGCCCAAACACGTGGAGAATGTGCGGATGGTACAGTTGCAACGGACGCGTCCGGCGTTCCTGACTTTGTTTAAGAAACCGACCATTCGGTTTTCCGATTCGTCCGATCGCAACCGGTCGGGACCATCGTTTCCCTCGGGACACGTGACTACCAACAGCGTGATTGCTGTTTTTTGCACACTGTTTTATCGACGCGGCGGCTGGCTTTACTGGTTCGTCGCCTTAGCTGTTGGTTATTCGCGAATTTATCTCGGTGCACACTGGCCCAGCGATGTGATCGCGACATTCTTTCTGGCAGGCGGCGAAGCATTGCTCTTGCTGGGCTTGTTTGAATTGATTTGGAGGAGCGCAGGCCGAAAATGGGCGCCACAGGTTTTAGCGCGCCATCCAAGTTTGATTGCTAATGTAGAGCAAGCTTCCAGCTTGCATTCCGCAGGTCCGCGAGCCGGAGGCTCGCGCTACTTCAAATGAGCACAACGCGCGCGGTCTGGCTATTCGTTGCCGCTCTGACGGTGATTCGATTGTCGATGCTGGCAACGACCGATCTCGAATTTGATGAGGCGCATTACTGGATGTGGTCGGAACGTCTGGCTCCAGCCTATTTTAGCAAAGGGCCGGGCATCGCGTTTGCTATTCGCGCAAGTACTGCGGTTTTTGGAGCGAACGAATTCGGAGTGCGCTTTTTCAGTCCTTTGCTCGCGGCCGGAACGAGCCTGCTCTTGTTTTATCTCGCGCGCCGATTGTTGAATGCCAAGGCCGGTCTGTGGGCCGTTATCGGGTTAAACGTTACGCCCATCTTCAACATCGGGGCGTTCCTGATGACGATTGATGCGTTGTCGATTTTTTTCTGGTTGGCGGCGATGTTCACATTCTGGCTTGCTTTGGAAAAAAGTCCGCAATTCTCCTGGTATTGGCCGTTCGCCGGACTACTGATCGGCCTCGGGTTCCTCGCCAAATATACTAACGCGCTGGAGCTCGTTTCGATTGTATTGGTGCTGGCTCTGGCGCCCCGGCTTAGGCACGAATTCAAGCGACCTGGATTTTATCTATTGCTCGGCATGTTTACACTCTGCACGGTGCCGCCGATCGTGTGGAACGCGCAACACGCGTGGGTCACGCTTGCGCATCTGCGATCGCGCGGGGGCATCGAGCATGGCTTTGGTTTGCGCCCGGCCGAAGTTCTTTCATTCATCGGCGAACATTTTTTGGCTTATTCCCCATTCCTATTCCTGGCGTTAGCGTGGGGTGTTATTGGAAGCTGGCGGCGAGTGAATCAGCAATTCAAGGTTCTGTTCCTGATGTGGTTTGGGTTGCCCGTGTTTCTTTTCTATTTGTTTCTTTCCTTGAACAAGGCTGCGGCACCAAATTGGGATGGACTCGCCTTCCTCGGTTTTGGACTGCTGGCAGTTTATTATTGGCGGGACCGTCTCGAGACCATTGCCATCCTACGGCTCGGCGCGGCCGTCGCGGTATTGATTGGGCTGACCATGAGTATGGTGGCGCTCAATACGGACTTGCTGCGCGTGGTTGGATACAAGTTACAGCGAAGCGATCCCAGCAACCGGATGCGCGGTTGGAAAAGCGCTACAGGCGCGCTGGAAGCAATGCGCAATAATCTCGAAACGAAATTGGGCGAGAAACTTTTCCTTATTGCCGATGCCCGCGATCGCGCCTCGGAGATTTCGTTTTACCTCCGCAATAAGCGCGCCGAGGCCCCGGGCCATCCGCCGGTTTACATTCCCGAGTCGCAGGACATGGTGAATCAATTCTCATTTTGGCCGCGCTACGATGAGTTTGTCGAGGTAAAGCCGGGTGCGCCCCGGCCAGAGGGCGAAGTTTATACTGAAGAAAACGGGGTCAATTTGTTCGTTGGGCGCGACGCGCTCTTCGTTCGAGACGGCGAGAAGCAGCGCGTGCCGCACAATATCAAAGCCGGCTTTCAATCAACGGAGCTCGTTGGCACGATTCAAGTATCGCGCTATGGAAAGCCATTGCGAACCTGGCAAGTGTTTCTCTGTCGAAATTATCGAACACTTCCACTATGAGAAGCCACTCAGACAAGCTCCCCAGCGTCGCCATCCTGAGCGGAGCGAAGGACCTCACACCAGCTTCGTTGATCACGCTTGGAAAACAGCGTGACACAAACTCCGTCGGTGAGGTCCCTCACTCCGTTCGGGATGACGTGCATCCGATGCAACGTGGTCTATCGCTCACCAGATGCACATGACCCAGACAACAAGCTCTCCAGAAATTTCTGTCGTGGTTCCTCTTTTCAACGAAGAAGAGAGCATCGCCATCTTCCAAACGGAGCTGAGCGCGGCGCTAAGCGGACTCGATTACGAAGTCGTTTTTGTCGATGACGGATCAGTCGATCGCACGGCGGAGCGGATTGAAACTGCGCCAAATATTCGCCTGATTCGTTTCGAGAAAAATTCCGGGCAGAGCGCCGCTATTTACGCCGGTCTGACAGCGGCGCGCGGCGGGACTGTGGTTATCATTGACGGCGATTTGCAGAATGATCCCGCCGATATTCCGAAACTGCTCGCTGAAATTGCACGCGGTGCAGATCTTGTCTGCGGCTATCGCATCAAACGGCGGGACACCGTGACCAAGCGGCTAACGAGCCGGATTGCGAACGCGGTGCGTAGCCGTTACACGAAGGACGGAGTGCGCGACACCGGTTGCACCCTTAAAGCAATGCAACGCGAATGCGTCAGCGCGCTCTTTCCATTCAAAGGCATGCATCGTTTCATTCCCGCGCTGGTCAAAGCGGCCGGCTATCGTCTGGTCGAAATTCCGGTGAACCATCGTCATCGTCGCTTCGGCCAAAGCAAGTACGGCCTCGGCAACCGCGCTTTGCGTGCCACCATCGATATGTTCGGCGTACGGTGGTTGCTGTCCCGACGATTGAATTACAAGATTCGAGAGAAGATGTGACAGATGCGACACATGAGCAACGTGGCAAATCTCGCTTGTCAACTTAGGCGCTCCCGCTAAGGTTGCCCTCCCGTACCGGGAATCCGCATGTCGTTAGCCAATTTACTTTCTGTCGAGCAAATCATCCCCGAGATGAAAGCAACGGAGCGCTGGGCCGCCATCGTTGAACTGATCGATCTGCTCGTTAGCCTGCGCAAAATCAAAACGGAAGACCGCGATCCCATTCTCGCTTCGCTGAAGCAGCGCGAGGAAACGATGAGCACAGGCATTGGATTCGGAATCGCCATTCCACATTGCTCTTCCGACCGGCTCGAGGAAGTAGTGGCCGCGTTCGGAAGATCGACCACGGGCATCGAATTTGATGCGCTCGACAACGCGCCGGTCAAGTTTGTCGTGCTTTTCATCGTCCCGAAAAATCAATTTCAAACGCATTTGCGCACGCTCGCCTCGATCGCAAAATTTCTGAACGATCGCTCTGTGCGCGAGAGCCTGGCGGGCGCAAAATCCGCTGACGAAATTTTGTCGATCTTTCGCGATCGTTCGTAAGCTGTAGTCGTCGACCTCCGGGCGACGCGACGCGTGGATGCAAAAACTTCGGCGGCGCGCCTCGCGGAGCGAGGGCGGCTACAATTGACCTCTCTTACCGATGGAAACATTTCAATCACTTCTCGCAAAGAAGCTTTCCGACGCCCTGGCCGCGGCCGGCCTGCCGGACGCGGGTGAATTAACACCAGCAACCGACCAACGCTTCGGCGATTATCAGACAAATGCCGCTCTCGTGCTCGGAAAGCAGCGTGGCGAAAATCCGCGGGAACTCGCGGAGAAAATCATCGGGCATCTTAACGTTGGCGCTCTTTGCGAACCGCCGGTAGTCGCAGGCCCGGGTTTCATCAATTTTACGTTGCGGCCTGGCGCCATTGCCGAAAAAACCGCCAGAATCCTGGGCGATGAAAGACTCGGCGTTGTGGAGACAGAATCGCCGCGGCGCATCGTGATTGATTTCGGATCGCCCAACGTGGCCAAACCGATGCATGTCGGTCACATCCGCAGCATCGTTCTGGGGGACGCGTTGGCGCGGATCGCAACGTTTCTTGGGCATGAAGTCATCCGCGACAATCATATCGGCGACTGGGGGACTCAATTTGGAATGGTGATTTACGGGTGGAAGAATCTCCTGGACCAGCGCGCACTTCAGCAAAATCCCCTCGCCGAGATTGTCCGGATTTACAAGGAAACGAACACACTGGCAACTAGCGATCCCCAGGTTCGAGAAGCCTGCCGCCAGGAGCTGGTAAAACTGCAGGCCGGCGACAAGGAAAACATCGACATCTGGAACGAATGCGTCGCCTTTTCCATGCAGGAGTTCGAGCACGTGTACGAATTGCTCGATATTCATTACGATATTCAGTGCGGCGAAAGTTTTTACAATGACCGCCTCTCAGGCGTAGTCGAACGCTTGCTCAAATCCGGGATTGCTGAGATCAGCGAGGGCGCCGTTGTTGTTTTCTTTCGCGATATTCCGGAGCTGGCTGACAAGCCATGCATCATCCGCAAAAGCGACGGCGGATTCAATTACGCCACCACAGACATCGCGACCATCGATTATCGCCTCGACGACTTGAAAGCGGACAGCGTTTGGTACGTGGTCGGTGCTCCGCAGACCTTGCATTTCAAACAAATTTTCGAGATCGCACGGCAACAGGGTTATCGAGCCGATCTCCGACACATCACGTTTGGCAGCATCCTCGGGGAAGATCGCAAATTGATGAAAACGCGTTCGGGCGAAAACGTGCCGTTGCGCGAGCTTCTCGAGGAAGCATGCAGGCGGACGCGCAAGATTATCGATGAAAAGAATCCAGACCTGAGCGAGGCAGAAAAGATCGATGTCGCGCAGAAAATCGGGATTGGTGCAGTCAAATACGCTGATCTGTCACAGTACCGGATGACGGATTACGTTTTTTCATGGGAGAAAATGTTGTCCCTCCAGGGAAATACGGCTCCTTATTTGCAGAATGCGTATGTTCGAATTCGCTCGATTTTCCGTAAAGCAGGCGAGTCGTGGCATCGGCATCCTGCCGATGAAGAGGTTGGCTGGACGCCAATGCCACTACAGCTCGGCGATTCCGCCGAAATCAACCTTGCAAAACGCCTGTGTCAGTTCGCAGAGATCGTTCCACACGTATTGAAAGATTTCCGTCCGAATATTCTGGCAAATTATCTCTTCGAAGTGGCGAACAGCTTCCATACCTTTTACGAAGCCTGTCCGGTCTTGAAATCGGAGGAACCGGCGCGCGGCTCGCGACTGGCTTTGTGCGATCTCACCGCGAAAGTCCTTTATCGCGGACTCGACTTGTTAGGCATCAAAGTGCCGGAAAAGATGTAGCAGCATTTTGTCGTTCCGAGCGGAGTCGAGGAATCTCTGAAATTTCTTACTGTTTGACCAAGCCATCGAAGGAGAACATTGAGAGATGTCTCGACTTCGCTCGACATGACAAGGATCCCAACCAGCACCTACCGATTGCAATTCAATCGCTGGTTTACTTTTTCGCAGGCTCGCGAGGTTGTCCCATACCTCGACGCGCTGGGAGTCAGCGACGTGTATGCATCCCCGTATTTTCAGGCGAACCCGGACAGTCTGCACGGCTACGACATCACCGACCATAACAAGCTCAACCCGGCGATCGGCTCACGCGAGGATTACGACGCATGGATCGCGGAGTTGCATGCGCATTCGATGGGACAGGTACTCGATTTTGTGCCGAATCACGTGGGGATCGCGGAGCCGCTCAACGAATGGTGGATGGACATGCTTGAAAATGGGCCGAGTTCGAGATTCGCGCCCTATTTCGATATCGACTGGCAGCCGCTGAAGTCTGATCTTCGCGATAAAGTTCTGCTGCCGATCTTGAGCGATCAATACGGGCGGGTTCTCGAGCGCGGCGAACTGCAAGCGCGCTTCGAGGAGGGAACGTTTTATTTGCTCTACGGCGAGCGGAGACTGCCTATCGCGCCCGGAACGTATCGCTACGTTCTGGAAATCGCCTTGCGAAATCTCGCCGAACACAAGGAAGAGGACTTCTACGCGGAGCTGCAAAGTATCCTGACCGCGCTCGAATACTTGCCAAAACGTACCGAGACCGATCCAAAACGCATCGCGGAGCGGATTCGTGAAAAGGAAATCATCAAGCGACGTCTCGAGCGTCGTTGCGCGGAAGCTCCGCAAGTCCAACAAGCAATTGAAAAGGCGCTGGCCCAGATTAACGGCGAACCCGGCGACCCGCGCAGTTTTGATGCGCTGGATAAACTGCTCAATGCGCAGTCTTATCGGCTGGCGTTTTGGCGGGTCGCCGCCGAGGAAATTAATTACCGCCGCTTTTTTGATGTGAACGACCTGGCCGCAATTCGAGTGGAGTTGCCAAAGGTCTTTGACGCTATTCACCGGCTGACTCTGGAGTTGGTTAGCGCTGGCGCAGTGACAGGACTTCGCATCGATCATCCCGACGGGCTTTGCCTGCCGCGCGAGTATTTTGAAAAACTTCAGCAGCGTTGCGCGAAAGCACTCGGAACCGCTTTGCCGAAAGACGGTCGCGCCATTTACATGATTGCTGAAAAAATTCTCACCGGCTCCGAAATGCTGCGCAAGGATTGGCGCGTGCACGGCACTACTGGGTACGATTTTGCGAACCAAGTGGCGCAGTTGCTTGTTGATTCCTCGAAAGAAACGGCGATCACGAAAACGTTCCATCGCTTCGTTGATCACTCAGTGCCGTTTGGCCACCTGCTCTACGCGAAAAAACTGCAGGTCATGAAACTATCACTGGCCAATGACGTCGATGTGCTGGGCAATATGCTCGACCGGCTTTCCGAGCAAAACCGATGGTATCGCGATTTCACGCTCGAGGCACTCTCGCGCGCGGTGCGCGAGACCATCGCTTGTTTTCCGGTTTATCGAACGTACCTGGCGCCAGGGCAGCCCGTGACTGACGAAGACAGGCAGATTGTCGAGCACGCGATTGTCGCGGCCAAGCGTCGAAACCCGGCGATTGAAGAATCGATCTTCAATTTTCTCCGAGACGTGTTGCTCTTTCGTTTTCCGCCGAACCTCGATGCCAAAGCGCGCGCCGAGCACACCCATTTCGTTCTGAAGTTTCAGCAAGCTACTGGACCGATCATGGCCAAGGGTTTGGAGGACACCGTGTTCTATATTTACAACCGGCTAGCGGCGTTGAACGAAGTAGGCGGCGAGCCGCAACAGTTTGGATTAAGCATTGAAGAATTTCACGAGCGGAATATCGATCGACAGCGCAATTGGCCGGCCACGTTGCTCGCCACTTCGACACATGACACTAAACGGAGTGAAGACGTGCGCGCGCGAATGGTTGTCATTTCCGAAATCCCGGAGCTCTGGCGGCGATCATTGCAACGATGGCGTGTTGCTAATCGTCGCTGGAAGCAAAAGATCAATGACGTCGAAGCACCGGACGCGAATGAAGAATACCTGTTTTATCAAACGCTGTTAGGGACGTGGCCGATGCAGGTCGATGGCGAACCAGAATCGACGCCAACGCCGGATTACATCGAACGGATCCAAGCGTACATGGCCAAGGCCCTCCACGAAGCGAAGATTAACACGAGCTGGATCCAGCCAAACGAAGATTGGGACGCAGCGATGCGCGATTTCGTTGCGAAAGTAATGGATCCATCGCCGCGAAATAAATTTCTTCCAGTATTCATTCCGGTCGCAAAGGAGGCCGCGCGATTCGGCGCCGTTAATTCGCTTACCCAAACATTGCTTAAGCTGACTTCGCCGGGAGTGCCCGACATTTATCAAGGCAATGAGATTTGGGATTACAGTGTGGTCGATCCCGACAATCGGCGCCCGGTCGATTACAAGCAGCGTCGCGAAATGTTGGGATCGCTCGCAACAGCTCATCCCCGTGATCTTGTGAGCAACTGGGCTGATGGCCGCATCAAGATGCTTCTAACGCAGCGCGTCTTGCAATTTCGACGCGAGCACATCGAACTTTTCCAGCGGGGAGAATATCGGGCCCTGACGCCGAGCGGAGCACTCACGGAATCCTGCGTTAGCTTTGCCCGCCAGCTTGGGGATCAATGGATTGTTGTCATCGCGCCTCGACTTTCTTCTCGTGTCGGTTTTCCGCCGATTGCTGAGAGTTGGCAGGACACAACACTGGAAATTCCCGATACGCTTTCGCTGGAGCACGCGCACGACCTCTTTACCTGTCGTCCGGTTCCTGTGCAGGATCGGTGCGTAAAACTTGCCGACGCGTTGTCGGTCTTGCCTTTCGCCGTGATTACGAATCTGTAGCTAAAAGGCGTCTGACACAGAGCCCTGCAAAATTTGCGACCATGATTGTAGGGCGTTTCTGTGAAACGCCACTGCTACGGCGTACCGCGCGAATTTGTAAAAAGATCGACAAGCCACCGCGCAAAGTTGCCAAGATTTATCAGCAAATCCGCGCCGAATCCTGCAAACGTAATTTGTGGCGACGCCAGAACGAGCATCACGCTGAGCAGCAACAGGTTCATCAAATAGATCACAACGAGTGAGAAGAACGTGCCCTGATCGCTGAGGTCAGTCTGATTTTTCGGAATCATCCAGCACGTAAACGTGAAATGGAACGCCCATGTCGCTCCGATGACAGCGTAAAGCCATCGACCGTACGGCTGCATATCCATGAAAAGACTGAGCGCGCCATAGATGGCGATTGCCAGAATGCTGTAGAGCGGAAAAAAATATGGCGCCAGCGCGATCCAAAAGTTGGCCTTGTTGGTAACCACATGCCCTCCGTCTCGGCCAACGCGAAACCGGCTCACGCGCCCACCCATTAGCCAAACCCACAGCGCGTGGGTCAATTCGTGTCCGAAGACATAAATAAGGATCGGACGCGGAAGACCGAAAAACGCGATCAGCCACAGAAGTGCGCCCAATGAAAAAAACCAAAATTCTTCGCCCGCCCAAAAGCGCTGCGTCACGGTCGCGCGCGCGAAAGCGGTAAAAAATGTCTGACTGAAAATTGCACAGATCGGCAACAGGAAAATCGCAAAAACGAATTTCACCCAGCGCGTCGGCACTGTGAGAGGATCCGGTACCGGAACGAGTGTCCGCGCCCGTGCGACGTTGCGCACAACTTTGCGGCTGCGTCTGGAATTGCGCTTCCCGCGATTGTTTGTCGATCTTTTCTTTCTTGCAGCCAAAGTGCCCGCAGATTACGCAGACGCTGCAGACTTGGGAAAGAGAGAAATTCGACCCGCTACTCTTGCGCTTGATCGCAAACAACTGAGCAGGAGAAAGAGTAAGAGCACCAGCAAGAGTCCAGCGCTAAATTCGCCTTAACGCGATCATGCGCGGCCCATGTAGGCGCCGGTGCGGGTGTCGATCTTGATCGTTTCGCCTTCCTTGATGAAGAGCGGGACGTTGATGGTCTTCCCAGTCTCGAGCGTCGCCGGCTTGGTCACATTGCTCGCCGTGTCGCCGCGCAGTCCCTCAGCGGATTGGGTTACCTTCAGACCCACCGAGGCGGGCAGTTCGACCTCCACCGGCTTGCCCTCTGCGTAGAGGACTTGCACGGAAAGATTTTCCACCAGGTAATCTTTGGCGTCGCCGATCAAGTTTTCCTGCAGAGTGATGGTGTCGTACGTTTCCGGGTCCATGAAATGGTACCCGTTGCGGTCCTTGTAACTGAATTCGAGTTGCTTTCGCTCAATCTCGACCAACTCCACCTTGTCGGTTGAACCGAAGCGGACGTCCGCGCTTTTGCCGGTGTTGATGTAGCGGATGATCGCCTGGACGAAAGCGCGCAAATTTCCGGGTGTGCGATGATGAACTTCGAGCACTATGGCGGCGTTGCCATTGTATTTTATGGCCATTCCTCTGCGAAGATCGTTGGCTGCGGGCATGGAATCGTTTGTTAATCGTTGAAGCGTTAAATTGTTCAACGCGGGGACGCGGAGTCTACACGCACCCAGCCGACGTGCAACTCTCTGTCATCCTGAGCGGAGCCAAGGACCTCGCACAGGCTGTTTGATCACGCCAAGTGGTTTGTGTGTTCCAAACTTCGTGGGTGAGGTCCCTCGCCGTCTGCGCGGCTCGGGATGACACAGCGATTTAGAGCAGCTTCAACCGCGTCAGATCCTGCGAATCAACAATGCCGACTGGCACGCTGTCGTCATCGACGACGACCAGGTCGTCGATGCGGTGGCGTTCGAGCAGATTAAGAACCTCAACGGCTAGTTTATCTTTATGCACCGTCACCGGATTCAATGTCATTAGATCCGCGACCAGTCGTTCGCCGATCTTTGAATCGAATTGAAAATGCCGCACGAAATCGCCATGGGTAAAAATACCGAGTAATTTCTGATTTTCGTCGGTTACAACGGCAGCGCCGGCACGCACGCCAGTCATAGTCTTTAGCACGTCACGCACGGATGTATCCGTAGAAACAATTGCCATGGCTTCACGTGGTCGCATGACCTGGTGCACACGCATCAGCATGCTGCGCCCGATCATTCCACCCGGGTGAAACTTCGCAAAATCCTCCTTGTTGAATCCGCGCGCCTCGAGCAAAACCATCGCCAGGGCGTCGCCCAGTGCCAGCATCACTGTGGTGCTCGACGTCGGCGCAAGATTTAGCGGACACGCTTCCTGCTCGATGTTCACGTCGAGAAACAGATGCGCGTTTTGCGCGAGCGTTGATTTCGGATCACCGGATATGGCAATGATCCGCACTTGAAAACGGGCAATCGCCGGCAGAATCCGGACCATTTCTTCCGTCTCCCCGCTTGCGCTCAAAGCTAGCACCAGGTCGCCATCGGCAATTACGCCGAGGTCGCCATGCAACGCGTTCGAAGAATCGAGCACCACTGCCGGCGACCCTGTGCTGGTAAGAGTGGCCGCGATCTTTGCCCCGATATGTCCGGACTTACCGACTCCGACTACAACGACTTTCCCCCGCGCATCGACTGTCTCCTTAATCAGTTCAACGGCTCGGGAGAAATTTTCGCCCAGACGCTCCCGCAAGCGCTTGAGCTCAAAAATTTCTATGTCCAGGACACGTCCGGCCTTTTCAAGGTAGTCCATCGAAGTATATAATGTGGGCAGGCGTTGTGACGGGCAAGAGAACTTGCGCGCCGCGAACGAAAGGAAAATATGAAAACATTAGTCACCGCAATCATGGCCGCGCTCGTTACAAC
>Ga0137401_10001063_pt1 | contig 11577 bp, 9 predicted proteins | sample CZOMad1_1_16fung_FD_108286 | JGI IMG/M metagenome (GOLD analysis project Ga0137401, IMG submission 108286) | Vadose zone soil fungal communities from Angelo Coast Range Reserve, California, USA - CZOMad1_1_16fungal (Illumina Assembly) | ecosystem: Environmental > Terrestrial > Soil > Vadose zone...
TTATAATTAAGAAGAGCTATTTAATATATAATTCAGTCCTATGTATTTTATCTTAATTATATTAAATAAATTTTATTTTATTTATATAGATAAAATTAAATTAATCATTTATATTTTTTAATTTTTATTTATAAAATAATATAATTTTCACATAGAACAATATAGCTCTACTTATATATTAATTATTAAAATATTAAAAAAAAGAAATATTTAAAAAAGAAAAAAAAAAAAGAAAGAAAAAACAAAAGAAACAACAAAATTTCGGATAAAGAAACAAATAATAAATAACATTAAACAGGATTATTATCTTAATTTTTCTTCAAGCCCTCCGAAGGACGGGACAAAACATTATTTTTCTCCCGTATCCCCGCCCTCCACTCCCCTTTTTGCGAAGGGGGTATGCGGACCTAAGGTAAAAGGGGATGGCAACCATTAATTTTATCTTATTTAGATATAAAAATAGATGAAACGAATTCTTCTATGATTAATATATTTGTTGGAATATTTATATTAATTTTAATATCTATTCTTTGCTTTATTAATGTAGTAGGATATTTATCTGTATATATTTTAATTCAAGCCCGTACCCCCCGCCCCTTGCTCCCCTACCGAAAGGACCCCTCCACTCCCCTTTTTGCGAAAGGGGTATGTGGACCAAAGGGGTAAAGGGGAAGGGGAGGGACAAAACTACGAAGAAAAATATCCTAAATTTATAAAAATCATTAATTATTTTAAGAAAAATAGTCTTTTATATATAATTATAGAATCATTATCCCGTCCTTCGGCCTTCGGAAGGCTTGTTTATTATCTTTAATATTCATATTATTTATTTCTTTTGTCATTATATATTCAGGAATTAAATAATAAACCCCTTTACCCCTCAACTATGTGGTTGCGGAGCAAGGGACTTAAATAAATCATTAATCATTAAAATATTAATAATGATTAATGACTTATGGTAGATTTCTAATTTTCTGGTTAACTAATAATCATTTATTAGATAAGTTTGAAGTTTTAAAACCTATATATTATACCTTAATTAATAATCAACAATTTATTAATTTTTGTCCCGTACGGGGGCGAATCCAAAATAATAATTTTATCGGCTATCATTGATGGTGAAGAATCTAGCTTTCATCATAATGTGTTAATCAATAATAATACAACATTTGAATCATATTTTAAAGAAGTAAAAAATTATATAGAAAACACCTACGGTGAATATGGTTACAATGTGGATATAATACCAACATTTAAAATTAGAGTCTTTAACATGGATTTAATTAAAAATAAAACAATAAAAATAACTCACAGAGCAGATAAAAATTAAAAAACAAAAAAATTAGACACTATTCAACAAATTGCATTAGACCTATTAAATCTAATAAACAATCATACCTAGGAATGGAAAATAGCTTTATAACTATGGACATAGAAACTATATCTTTAAATAATAAACAGTTTCCTATTGCTATTACTTTTTGTGATAATTACAATAGTAAATTCTTTTTTAATACACAACTTTGAAGGTCGATGTAAATAAATTATGGATCGATTTATTTAAATACTTAGAAAACAATTCAAATCTAGGTGATAATTATATATTTATTCATAATTTAGGTTCATTTGACTTTCATATATAAAGTTATATCAGAATTATATCATCCGGAAAATATTTCTACTATAATTGATCATCATAATAAATTTATAAAAATAATTTTAAAATTAAAATTAAAAAACAAAACAAAAAAATAAAACCTTTATATGGATAGATTCTTATAGAATATTTCCTGTTTCATTAGATGACTTATGTCCACAATTTGGAGCGTGTGGTAAATTAAGTAAATATAAAGAAGAATATAATAATTTAGATAATTTATTAAATAATTATAATTTATTTAATGATTTTAAAGAATACGCTTTACAAGATTCCACTGCTTTATATAATGCTTTAATTAAAGCTCAACAAATTTATATTGAAAAATATAACGTTGATATAACATCAATTGTTTCTACCTCATCATTATCTTTGAAAATATTTATGTTAAAAATTTTAAAGCATGAAATTCCAATTTTAAAAGGAAAACAAGATGGTTTTATTAGAAAAGGTTATTATGGAGGTCATACTGATTATTATGAATCTTATTTGTCTAACGGCTATTATTATGACATTAATTCACTTTATCCTTATGCAATGTTAAAACCTATGCCTCATAAAAGAATTAAACATTATAAAAATATGAGTAATATTAATCTAAATGATTTCTTTGGCTATATTAAATGTGAAATTGAAACACCCAATAATATATTAAAACCTTTATTACCATATAAAGATCCAAATACAGATAAAACTATTTATCCTATTGGAAAATGGACTGCTATTTATTTTAGTGAAGAATTAAAAGCTGTATCTAAATATGGCTACAAAATTAAATTATTAGAAGGTTATGAGTTTAGTAAAATAGATCTATTCTCTGATTATGTTTATCATTTCTATGAGATTAAAAAACAAAACAAAAGAAAGAAAAAACAAAACAAAGAAAAAAACAAAAGAAAATCTGGCATTCTGAGAAAAAATGATCCAGAAAGATTCATTGCTAAATTTAATTTAAAGACTTTATATGGATTGGCCGGAAAAAAGACATTATTGAAACCATAAACGTTTTTAATAAAGATCTATATAAATATGTAACCTCTCGAATTATAAAAACAATAATTAGTATCAATGATGATATATCAACACTATTAATTCATAATAATGTAAATATAAATATTCTTAAGGAATTAAATGTAACTGTTAATACAGATTTTAAATCTTTTGAAATACCAATTAAAACTAATGTTGCAATTGCAGCAGCTGTAACTAGTTACAGTAGAATTCATATGATTCCTTTTATATTGCATCCTGGTACTGTTTACACAGATACTGATTCAATATCTAGTAAAACACCTTTACCTAATAATTTAATTGGTAATGAATTAGGTTTAATGAAAGATGAATTAAACGGGTTAATTATTAAAGAAGCTATATTTTTAGATGTTAAGAAATATGGATATTGGTATTTTAATAAAAATAATATTAAAGAAGAAAAATCTGTTATAGCTGGGGTACCTAGAGATACTGTAAATTTTGAGGAAATTAAACAAATTTTTAAAGGTGAAGTTATTATTAAAACCATTCCAACAAAATTTTATAAATCCTTCAAAAATTTAAATATTTCTATTAAATCTGCAAATGTTTCGATTAAAAAAAAAAAACTAATCTTAAACCATTAGTAAATGGAATATATAGACCTATAAAAATAAAAAATGTTAATAAAAATAAAAATTTAATAATAAAATTAATAAACAAAATTTTATTAATTTAAAAAAAAAATTTTTTTTTTGTTTTGTTTTTTTATAAATACTCCACGATGCTAAAACCAAAATCGACGAAACTAATAAATAAAAAGTGTTATTTCTTTTAAAAAATAAATAAGAATAATAAAATATTAATTTTAATAATTTAAGACATAATACAAAAATATTTTAGAACCTATTACACAAATAAACAAACCAATTCAACTAACTATTAATAATAATTTAACAGATTTACTCAAAATTATTATATACGGATTAATAAAAAAAATTTGTTTTGTTTTGTTTTTTCTTTCTTTTGTTTTGTTTTGTTTTCTTTCTTTTCTATCATTTCTAAATCCATGACTAAAAAATAATAGAGATTATTGGAATAATTGTATTATTGAATATTTTAAGGATTATTATTAAGGTTATTATATTTATATATTATTTTCTACGAATAAGAAGTTAATTCTACAGCTTTTTAATTTATAGTAATGATAATTTAATTATTTTTTTTATAAAAATAGAATAGTATAAAATTAATTTTTAATAAAATAATTAAAAGAGAGTTAAGATATCTAATGCTGTTATTTTTTGTTTTTTTTTATAAAGAATTTAATTTTTTAAGAAAAAGAAAAATTGAGTTAAGGTTCTAGGGGAATATTGGGTATATATTATAGACAGAAATAATTTTGTGGTTAAATTAGAAAGAAAATTTTAACCTTTATAAATTTTAAATTATTATTAATTATAATTTATATTTTATATTTATAATTTATATTTAATATTTATAATTTATTAATATAATAAATAAAAATAATATCTAACACTTAAGTATGTTAAATTTTCTAATATTATCTTTTTTAGTTTAGAAGATGGATTAATTCTATTACTATTATTATAAATAAGAAAAAATAAAAGAAAATAAATAAAAAATAAATATTTATTAAATAAATAAAGGTAATTAAAACTATTACACCTATACTCCAACTTATTAATATTTATAATAAATCCAGTAAATTCAGAGACTACTTTTTATAAAATTTATATTTTTTAGATTAATTGTTTAATAGAATTTATATTTTATAATTATTATAAGAATATATTTGTTATATTTAGTTTTAAATGATAAAATTTTACTAAATTAGTTCTATAGATAAATTCTAACTCTCCCCTCCCCTACCTGCCCCCTCTTGCGGAGGGATCTTTCCTATACCACAATACCTCCCTTGCTCCGCTAGCTCCGCTACCGAAAGGACCCCTTTGTCCCGATACGGGATCCACTCCATTTTGTGGATAGTGGATCCCGATAGTGGTTGCGGAGCAAGGGGCTGGAAGTGCTACGCAGACGGAGGGCTCCCTCCACTTTATCCTTAGTGGACGGATAAGGGGCTTAAAATAAATATATATAATTAATTTATAAATTTTTAGAATGAATTCTTTTTTTACTTAATATTTATCTTTAATAAAAAGAAATAAAATTTTTATTTTATAAAAACAAATTTTTTATTTTTCTATTTTTTAATTGATTGCTTCTAATAAAAACTACGTATAAATATTTATTAATAATGTAGAAAATAAAAATTAAAACTAAAATTAGAATTAATTTTCTAATTATTATCCAATACGAATATAGAAAGATAATATAAATAATTTATATTTAATATTTATAATTTAATGTAAATCCCCTATTATTCAAAATAAAAAACAAAAAAAAATTTTTTTTATTTTATAAATTGTATTTATATTAAATATATTCATAATATTTTTTTTATTAATATATATAAAGAAAATTAAAGTAATATAATATTTATTTCATATTACATATTAGATTTATATTTTACATAAAGAAATATTTTATATTAATTATTTATAAAAAAAAATATTTCAAATTAAATTATAAAAAAAAAAAATTCCTATTTAAAAATATAAATAACATAAAAAATTTTAATTTCATTATTATTTATAATAATGAAATTTCATATTTTTATTTAATTGTTTTATTTTTGTTGTTAAAAGAATATAAATATTAAATATATATAAATAAATGTATAATTAAGTTAAAAATAAATCTAATAAAATAATTTATATTATTATTAGAAAAACATTTCTACTTTAAATAAAATTTTTATTTAAATATAGATTATTTTTATTTCCTAATTACCCTTTTTTTTTAATATAAAATTTATTATATTTTTATTTCAATAAGAATATGTTTATTTATATAAAAAATAAATATATATTTTTATATCTACATATTATTTATGAGAAAAAAATAAATATTATATACAAATATCTTTATATTTTATTATTTGCTGAAATAGTTTAAAAGGTTAAAACATATCATTCATGACGGTAAAAAAAAGGTTCGATTCCTTTTTTCGGCTTTTATAAAATCTATTCTTTCTTTATACCCCGCCCCTTCGACTCCCTTCGGGTAAAGGGCTCCCTCGGCTAATAACTACCTGCGGCCTGCCCCCAGCCCCTGCTCCGCAACAACTATCGGGATCCACTATCGGGATCCACTATGTGGATCCATTATCGGGAACCACTATCGGGACAAAGGGGACAAAAGGGAAAAGGAGAAATTCAGGATCCCGTTTGTCCTCCGCACCCTTAAAAGGGAGGAAGGGGACGGGGAAAAAATTTAAAATATTATCATTTTATATTGACTAATACTATTTTTTCTAATATTATTTTATCTAATTGTTTTTTTTTAATGATAAATTTAATTTTTTTTAATTCTATTTCTAAAAAAAATAATATTAATTAAATTTAATTTATAACAATATATAATATATTAAATTGTTTGTATACTATTATATAAAAATGATATAATATAGATAATAGACCTCTAATTATCGATAAAATAAAAATAAAAATTAAATATAAATATAATTTATTGTTTTTCTCTTCTCTAATTATCAAGCCCCTTACCCTCCCGTCCCCTATGGGGGAAAGGGGACCCCTTTCCCGATACGGTCTCCCGATAGTGGTTGCGGAACAAGGGGCTTGTGGTTAAGGATCACTCCGCAAGAGGGGAAGGGGAGGGGAAATAATTAATCCTAATATAATTGGAGCTATATATTTGATCAATAATTCTAATTATCTAAAAATTTTAATAATAACATGTTTTTTTTAATGATAAATTTATCATTAAAAGAAAGTTGTATTAAAATACAATAATATTAATTTTATTTAATAATTATATTTTATATTAGAAGTATATATCTAATCTATACGTAATTGTTAAGAATAAATATCAATATAGAAAAATATTTATATTTATATTTATATTAATACATATTTATAAATTATACATTAATATTTAAGGATTTATTATGTGTAATTATTTTTATAATTAAAATTTAATAAAATATTTAAAATATAAATAATTTTTATACCTATACCTATTTTGTTTTTATTTATATTTTATTTTATTTTTATTTTTTTGAGCAGTAAAGGAATCGAACCTTTTACGGTTATTAACCAATTCTTTTACAGAGAATCACCATTACCAATCGGATCACCTGCCCTTAATTTAAAATAATATATAGAATAATTTATTTATTTTTATACTTATAACATATAAATTTTTAATTTATAATATTTTTAAAATTAATTATCTTTATTTTATTAAACTTAAAAATAAAAATTAAATATAGGGGGATATTAATTTTTTTATTTATTTTGCCCCTTCACATAGTGGATCCACATAATGGATCCACATAGTGGTTGCGGAGCAAGGGAAAGATTATTTTATTTAAATTTCATAGTATTTTTTCTTATATGCCCTAACCCTCCCGTCCTCGCCTTTAAGGGTAAAGGGGCTTGTGGGTAGGGAGCCCATAAGGCTCCCATTAAGGACCCTTCCGCAAGAAAGGAAGGGGTCCCTCCACTTTGTGGATCCACTTTGTGGATCCACTTTGTGGATCCACTTTGTGGACGGGTAAATAATAAATAATTAATTATTATTACAAATATTAAGAATATAATAATAAGAAAGCCATCATAAGAGCGAATAATCCTGTAGCTTCTGCTAAGGCGAATCCTAAGATAGCATAAGTAAATAATTGTCCTCTTAATTGCGGATTTCTAGCTGTAGCTAAAATTAAAGAACCGAAAACTGTTCCAATTCCTGCTCCAGCTCCTATTAATCCTGAACAAGCTAATCCTGCTCCAACATATTTTGCTGCGGCTAACATTTTATTTTATTAAAATTAAAAAATAGCGTCTGACATATTAATTTAATTTAACAATACCTAATACTCTTTTAATTTATTTATTATAAAATATAAAACTCCAATTAAGAAGAAGAAATTATTTTTAAATTCAATTTAAAGAAAAATATAAAAAAAAAATTAATTTAAATTTAATTTTTATAATATAATTATAAGTTAAAGTAGAGAAAGAAATAATTTTAATTAAAATTTCTTTTTAATATTTTTATCCCGTACCCCCGCCCTCCCGTATCGGGAACCATTATGTGGACAAAAGGGAAAAGGAGGAGTTGTGGGTAGGACGGGGGAAAGATATTTATGTAAGAAAATACATTTAATAGAAAATTAGGTCAAATATTTATATTTATGTTAATAATGAATTAATATTACATAAAGTAAATAAATAAAATAAATCGATTAATCGAATTAAAATAGAACGGCTCTTAATGAATAAAATTATTATTTTTTATAAAAATAAAATAATCCCTCCCTTCCCTTTACCCCTTTACCCCATACCACAAAATGGAAAAAAAGGGGATAGGGGTTATATATAATTACATATAATTATATATTTTTTTTTTTTATATTTATATAATAAAAAAACAAAAAAATTATTTATTTGTTTCATTATTTCTACTAATAATTATAGTAGCAAACATACTTAATAATAAAATTACACTAAGTATTATTAATAATACAGCACCATAAGTATATAAACTGTGACCTAATACTTCTATTTGTGTAAATTCTGTAATTATTACATCAGATAATGATGAGAAAAAATAATTATTTACAATAGAATTAATTAAATTAATAGAAACAATATTTGAATCTGATAAAATACTATTAAAATATGTAATTTTATCTAATAAAATAGATAATGCTGGAACATTATTAAAATTAATAGGTATTATTTGAAATATAATATAAATAAATAAAGATCCTATTGCAATAGCTAAAGGTAAATTTTTAGTATATTGAGTTCCTGTTTCTAAAATATCTGTTAATTTTATATTTATCATCATAATTACAAATAGAAATAATACAGCAATAGCTCCAACATATATTATTATATAAGAAATACCTACAAAATTAATACCAATAAGAATTAAATATAAAGCAGCTTGAACAAAAGTAGAGATTAAAAAAATTACTGAGATAACGGGATTTTTAGAAGTGATAGAAAAAACACTTGATAATAATATACCGAAAGCTAAAATATTTATAAAAAGAGTTGTCATTTTTATACGAAGTTTTGTTTTTATATTTCTTATTTTTTTTTTTTTAGCCTCCGTATTAAATTTTATCCTTTTTATAAGTATAATTTTATTTTATAAATATTTTATATATTTTTAATCCGTATTCCCCTTTCCTTTTTCCACATAGTGGATCCCGATACGGGAAGGCCTATCCATTCTTTAAAAGGGTAAATGGAGCGGCCTGCGGGGAGAAATAATAATTTTTATACGAAGTTGTGGATTTCATTTTACGTTCTATTATTTTTTTTTTTTACCGTCCTTCCCCCTACGGACAAAGTGGAACCACTAAGGATAAAGTGGAGGAGGGCTTGTCTTCTAGTTAATAATATAAAATATTCATTTTTATTAATAAATAATAAATAGAATGATTTACTTATAATTAATACTTATTTAAATTTATGATTAACTATTTTATTTTATCTATTTTCTATTAACTATTTTATAATAATTACTACTTTTTTTTATAAATATTATTTTATTCTTTATCATAAATAGAAAATATTTCGTAGACTAAATTTTTATTCATTTTATAGATATAGAAAAATAACTACATAATTTCTAGTTTATATTACATAATGATTAGTTTTCTTATTTTTTTTACTTAAGTATTATTCCTTATATCTTACATTTCCTTTTTTTTATTGAGGGGAGAGATAAAGGGTTAGGGGGAAAAGACTATTAATTTATTTTCTTTATAAAATAGATATAATCTCTATAACTTTTTTTTAATGATAAATTTTTATTAAAATTAAAAATAATAATACTTGTTAAAAAAAATATATAATAATTACTTCGTCTCTTCGTCTCTTCGTCTCTTCGTTTCTTCGTCTTCTAACAAAATAAAATTATTATTTTTTTAAATTAATTATTTAAATTTTAATTTTTTTAATTTCTTATATTGATAAAGAGATAATACTTCTACTACGTAATCTAATAATTTATAATTGATTAAAGGCTTTAAAACAAAAATTTAATTTATAAATGGAATTGTAGGTTTAACCTAGAAAAATTGACCTTATATTTAATATTACAATATTAGGCAGGATGACTTTGCATTCTTAAAATTAATATATTATATTTATAAATTATATATAAAAAAAAGAAAGAAAAAAAGAAAGAAAAAAATTACGTATTATTTCTATTAAAAATTAAAATTAATAAAATAAAATTTTACTTTATTAAAATTAATAAATACAATATTAAAATTTTATATTCTTTTTTATCTTACTAATTTAAGATTATTCCTTTCCCCTCCCTTGCTCCGCAACCAAAGGGATCCCCTCCTTTTAAAGGGTAAGGGGGTAAAGGGGTAAAGGGGAGGGAGCCAAAAAGGCTGGAGGTAAATCTTAATACAATTATAATTAATAATTTTATTTTTATCTTATTTGTATTTATACGAGCCCTTCCAGATTCGAACTGGGATCACCCTAATCGACAACTAGGTACTCTACCAATTAAGCTAAGGGCCCTTTTATTCTTTATTATTCTTTTATTTTTTTTTTTTAATATTAATTTTCCATTGATAAAGATATATTCATGATTTTTATTTTTTCTGATAAAACTAGATAAATTGTTTTTTTCTATTAATTCATCTATAAACTCCATTATAAATCTTCCATTGGATTTAAACTGAATTTTATATTGATTATTTATTTTATTAATATGATATTGAAGTTTAGAGTTAAACTTTTTAATTAATATGAATGATTCATTTTCCTCTAATAAATGTCCCCATTTATTAAATTCGAGTGTATTAGGTAAATTATTTCCTAGAAATTTAATATTTTCTTCTTTTTCAGAAGATTTAATTTTATTAAATTTAGTTTTGATTGTTTCCTCTTTATTTAAAGGTTCTATAAATTTATAAGTAAATATTATATATTCAGGAGTCATAGAATAATATTCTTCATCTTTTGTTTCCCTCCCGTATCAGGACAAAAAGCTTTAAAGATATCATTTTATTCTACCATTTAAATTAATTTAAGTGATTGAAGATATGAGATACTTCTAAATTGATTATTTTTAATTTGAATTTTAAATTGAATTAGAATAGTTAAATCTTTAGATACATTATTTTCATTTAAATAATGAAAGAAAATATTGCTTGATCAATTTGATTATTAGTAATTATTTTATGGGGTAAATCATAACAATAATCAGTCCATTTGTTTAAAGTTATTAATTGTATATTTTTCATTTGTTTTGTTTGTTTTGTTTTAAATTGAGAAAAGAGGCTAATTTATTCAATACCTCTAAATTAATTTGAACAATAATTAAAGACTAATAATCCTAAATTTTCTATGGAATAGGGATACCTACAGGAAAGGAATAGTGAAAGAATCAAAATTGAATGAATGTAAGGCACCTACACTAATCATTTTACCCCCTAATATTAAATATCAATTATAATTTATTTTAAGGAAGCGATAGGATTAAATTAATATTAAACAAGTATTGTAACTATTAAACAAATTAATATAAAAACATTAATTAATATTATTTATCATCCATTATTAATTAGGATAAATCAATTCACTAATTAAATTCTTCTTCTTCATTAATGCTACCCACCTTTTTTTTTAGAATTTTATCTATATATACCCACCCCCCCTTCGGCTCCTCTTTTTGTCCATTTTGTGGATCACGATAGTGGATCACGATAGTGGATCACGATAGTGGAAAGGGGAGGGAGCGGATGACAAAATGGAAAGGGAAATTTAAGGATTACATTAAATTAAAAGTAGTTAAGTTTAAATAAA
>Ga0137401_10001064_pt1 | contig 11576 bp, 11 predicted proteins | sample CZOMad1_1_16fung_FD_108286 | JGI IMG/M metagenome (GOLD analysis project Ga0137401, IMG submission 108286) | Vadose zone soil fungal communities from Angelo Coast Range Reserve, California, USA - CZOMad1_1_16fungal (Illumina Assembly) | ecosystem: Environmental > Terrestrial > Soil > Vadose...
ATCGATTTACAGCAATCGCACTTTTCAATGGAACCTTGATGCGACGGCGCGCAACGTGACGACCGTAGACAGGGTCAAGCGCAATACTGATTTGACGAGCGCAAATCGCGGCCTGCCCGTTTCGGGACGTGGCGTCACCGTGGCAGTTCTGGATACCGGTGTCGATGGAACTCACGCGGATCTGGCTGGCCGTGTCGTGCAGAATTTAAAGCTCGCCGACACGCAAAGCCTTGGAGTTGGATTCAACTATCCGGTTTTGTCGACCACTTTACCGAATACCGACCAGGCTTACGGCCATGGGACCTTTGTCGCGGGCGTGATCGCCGGTACCGGGCAGCAGTCCGGCGGCAAGTACGCCGGGGTCGCACCAGGAGCAAACATCCTCGGCCTCAGCGCCGGCGACGCGAGTCTGCTGTTCATCCTTTCCGGGTTAGACTACCTGTTGGTGAGCGGCTCGACGTTCAATGTCCGCGTGGTGAATTGCAGCTTCTCAGCAAACACGGTGTTTGACGTTAACGATCCCGTCAACATTGCCACGCGTATGCTGACCGATAACGGCGTCAACGTGGTTTTCTCAGCAGGAAACACCGGCCCGGGCGCTGATTCGCTGAATCCCTATTCCGTTGCGCCATGGGTCATCAGCACCGGCGCCACCGACAATGCGGGAAAACTGGCCGACTTCTCTTCCCGCGGCGACTTCGGCAGTCCGCTATTTCATCCGACACTCGTCGCTCCGGCCGTCAACACCGTGAGCCTGCGGGCTTCGACTCTCGCGACTGTCACGATGATTGACGGGTTGACTGCGAATGATGTGGCACTGAGCGCGAGCGAACTTCCTTACTACACAACCGGTAAGGGAACCAGTTTCTCGGCACCGCAGGTCGCGGGCACCATAGCCCTGATGCTCGAGGCGAACCCGAACCTGACGCCCGCGCAAGTGCGAGACATCCTGCAACGCACGGCGACGCCTCTGCCGCCGTATTACATGTACGAAGTTGGCGCGGGGATGCTGAACGCGCAGGCAGCCGTACTGGAATCCGAGTTTCCGCAGAGACACTTCGGCGCCTGGCGCGGAACCGCATATCAAGGTCAAGTCTCTTTCACGAGTTCATCGCAGACCTTCAACGGAAGTGCAATACCTGGCTCGTCTAGCGATACGTTGCTCAATGTGCCGGCGAATACTCTGCTCGGGTCAATCCAGGTAGCCTGGGGCGATCTACTTAACGCTAACAATTTGTCCATGACAGTTCTCGATCCCCGCGGTACATCACAAGCTGTCGGCAATTCATTGAATGCGCCGGGCCTGACGGGACGACGACAACGCGCGCTCGTCAAAAATCCTGGTAGCGGCGCGTGGAAAGCGCGCGTCGAAACTGCAACCGGATCGGTGACCTCAAGCAACACGATCGTGTCGAACAACCCGGTCTGGTCACAAAGCTATACGGGCGTTTTTAGAAGCGTATCCGCTGGATATCCATCGCTGACCGATCTCGCCGGTCTCGACTCCACCTCGATTGCGGAGATGAACCAGAGCTTCAGATTTCTCTTGCTGTCACCGGTGGGAACGCATTTTCGTCCGGCGTTTGGAGTAACCAGAGCGTCGCTGGCCGCAGCTTTAGTACAGGGCGCGCGCGTGCCGCAGTACTTGCCCGCGCAATCGAGCTACACCGACATACGCGACCGGGCGACCATGGTCTTCGTTGAAAGCGCCCAGGCCTCGCCAAACGGCTCACTGTTCCCCGGTATTGCGGCTGGCGGGCCTTTCCAACCGGACACAACGGTCGACAGGTTGACTGCCGCAGTCGCGCTGGTACGCGCCGCAGGTTTGGGCCAGCAGGCAGAGACAGGAAACTATGCGCTGACCTATGTTGACGCCGCGTCGATTCCTGCTTCGTTAAGGGGTTATGTGGCGGTGGCGGTGCAGAATGGCTTGATCAAGAGCAGCAACACGTACTTCAATCCGCAAGGAAGTTTCACTCGATTGGATCTGGCGCATGCGCTAACGCAGATCTCAGTACTGGCAACGCGATAGCTTCACTTCGTTACCAACTGGCCGTAATACACTTCCGTTTCGTAATCGAAATCGACGGTGCCGTCTTTTTTGTTGGCTTCGAAGACCGCCTGTAACTCATCAATCATCTGATCAAACCGCGGATCGGTTTGTTCGGGAGCATAAGACGCTGAAAGCAGACGCCCTTTCAAGCCTTCAAAGTCGAAAACTTGTTTGAAGTCAAAGCGCGCTTGCCCGCATTTCACTGGCGAAAAGAAGGTTTCGATATCGCAGGCTTCGATCTCGCGGCTGACCTCCCGGTAATCAGTCCCATAAGTCAGCAAAAGTTCCTGATAACCGCGCACCAGGGCGCTCGATTCGACGCGGAACCCGTTCCACACGAGCACCAGCCATCCGCCTGGCTTCAGGATTCGGGTGAACTCGATCTTTGTTTTCCGTCGATCGAACCAGTGGAACGCCTGACCCGCGATAATTAGATCAACTGACTTATCCGGGAGCGCGGTCGCTTCAGCAGTCGCATTCACGCTGGAGAATTTTGGATATCTTGTGAGCAGTCGTTCACCTGCTGAGCGCATTTCCGCATTTGGCTCAACCCCAACCACCCGGTTTCCACGACTCAGAAACATTTCGGTCATGAACCCGGTTCCCGAACCGACGTCGGCAACCAGAGTTTCCGGCGTCAAACCACATTCAGACTCAAGCAAGGGAATAATCGCAGCAGGATAACGCGGCCGATACTTCAGATAATTCTCGACCCGGTTTGAAAAACGTTTGGTTGGATCCAGCACGAATCAATTGACGCCAGGAAGATAAATTCGGTTTCGTGATTATAGACGGAAAACTTTACTTGAACCTATTGCTGTCAACGTTTAGTATCGGCGCGTTTTTGCATTTGATGAAGATCGAGATAGTTTCAATCGCTAATGAAACATTCGGACAACAGTTCTGAGGGTCACGGCGCGGCGCTGTTTGCGGGTTTTCTCGGTTGGACGCTGGATGCGTTCGATTTCTTCCTCGTCGTTGTGACGCTGACGGCGATCGCGAAGGAGTTTCACCGCACGGACAAGGAAATTGCGCTGTCGCTGGCTTTGACGCTCGGTTTTCGACCAGTTGGCGCGTTCATCTTTGGTTTGCTTGCGGATCGTTACGGCCGGCGCCTGCCTTTGATGCTCGACCTGATCTTTTATTCGATTATCGAAGTACTCTCTGGTTTGGCGCCAAATTACGCGACCTTCATGGTTCTGCGCGCGCTGTTCGGCATCGGCATGGGCGGCGAATGGGGCGTCGGGGCTTCGCTCGCGATGGAGAAAGTTCCGCCGAAATTACGAGGCGTTCTGTCGGGTCTTTTGCAGGAAGGATACGCAGCAGGTTATCTGTTGGCGGCCGTTTGCTCAATCATCATTCTTCCGCGATGGGGCTGGCGACCATTGTTTTTCATCGGTGGCTTACCGGCGTTGCTGGCTTTCTTTGTTCGTTACAGAGTAAAGGAGTCGGAAGTTTGGGAGAGAACTCGTCACGAAAGTTGGCGTCATCTTGCACGTGGCATCGTTTCGAATTGGAAACTTTTTCTTTATTTATTGCTCTTAATGATGATGATGAATTTTATTTCCCACGGAACGCAGGATATGTATCCGACATTTCTGGAGCGATACTGGCACTTCGGTCCGACCCAACGTTTGACCGTAACAGCGATATCAATGATTGGAGCGGTCTCGGGTGGAATTTTGTTTGGCCTTCTATCTGATCGGTTTGGACGTCGAAGGTCAATGGTCATTGCCTTAATTATCGCAATTCTCGTAGTTCCTTTGTGGGCGTTCGCTCCGTCTCTCACATTTCTAATTGTGGGAGCGTTTCTAATGCAGTTTATGGTACAAGGAGCTTGGGGGATCATTCCCGCTCATCTTTCCGAGTTATCTCCAGACTCTGTTCGGGGCTTCTTGCCGGGATTCGCGTATCAATGTGGCGTCCTGTTAGCGGGTTCTGTTGCCTACATTGAGGCGCTTTTCGCTGAGAGGATGAGCTATGCAATGGCAATGTCGCTGACAGCAGTCACGGTATTCGCGATCGGTGCGGTCGTTACTGCTATGGGTCATGAACAACGCGGGATTCATTTTGGCGGTGAGCCTACTATTGTCCCTGAGTAACGCGGGAGCCGCAAAAAAACTGGGAGTACCTTACTACCAGAGCGCTTTTTACTGTCTTTCAAAATGGATTTGTGCCACTGACCAAGTTCTGTCGGGGTCGGTATGAAGATAATGAACGAACCCATCCATGATCGATTGGTTTGGCTTCTGCACTTGCAACTCCACGTATCCCTTACTCTCTTCATCGCCCTGAACCTCAAAGAAAAAAAAGAGACTACCAGGATTTGATGTAAAACCCGAGTGAGACATTTTTATCGAAAGGGGGGTAGGATAGTCTTTGAATTGACCATCCGAGTTCTTCTCAACGTAACCAGTTCGCTGCCCCTGCATCGCGTACCTACAGCCGTCGAAATTAATTAAGAAATTAACACCGCGGACTTGCTTATACCTGTGTTTCTTTGCGTCTTCCTCGGTGTTGAACGACGTCGTGTAAGTCCACTTTCCGACGATCCCTAAAGGATCCTCGTCAACGACCAGTATATTAATATAGGGTACCCTCTTTAATAATGCTCGTATCGGGTTGTACCCCAACGACTGCAGTACCACCACCAGAACTAAGGCAGTAGCCAGAATCAATGGCGCGGTTTTACGGTTAACGAATCTCCAAGTATAAGCCGGCCATGACTTAGGATCTTTTGTATTGTCGTTTTTGCTCATAGGTCTCTTGCTTAATTCGCTTTGGATGTTCGAACCTGAAATGCTCGCTTAAGATAATAGTCTGGGATTAGGACTAAGACTGAGACATTCTCCTTGTATTGCGATGTGCCTGTAGCTGTCAAGGAAATCTGATAAATTAACCACAGGTCGATGCCGTTAAAAAGTTTTGTGTTGAACTAAGAGACAGTCAAATTCTTATCTATATTAATTTACAAATCCTTCATGGCTGGTTATTCAGGAACACCGCTACTTAAGAAGTTAGGAATAAAATCCGGTTTGGATGTTGCTTTTGTTAATGCCCCGGAGAATTTCGTAAAGCAACTTGATTTCCCGTCCGACGTCAACGTTCGATCGCTTTATAAAGCGCGAGATCTCGATTTCATCCTTGTCTTTGCGAAGAGCCAAAGAATTCTCACTACTGCATTCGCGCAGTACTCGCTCAAAATAAAACCAAACGGAATGTTTTGGGCGTCGTGGCCAAAGAAAACATCGGGTGTGCAAACAGACCTCACGGAAAATATCGTGCGCGATATTGGTTTGGCCGCCGGCCTGGTAGACGTGAAGGTTTGCGCGATCGATGAGGTTTGGTCGGGCTTGAAATTTGTCTATCGATTGAAGGATCGCGCGGCGCCAGGCTCTCGCTAAATCTTCGGCAAAATCGGCCTGCCACTTTTCCACAGAATCTGTTGAAAAGCTGTGGATAAAACTCTGGCGCGAATGATAACCCGTTCTGCCAATGGCACTTTCGCCGATGTGCACAGCCCTGTGGCATTCACAGAAGCGAGCAATGCGATTTGATCCGGACGCGCGCCTGCGAGAGCAAGACTGTCATGACCCGATCGCTTGGACAATGGCGCGAAGGTAGTTGCCCAATGTTGGTTCGTGTTGTTTTCTCCTACGCAAGAACGATCTACGAAATCACACGGACCCGGCACGAAAAGACGTTTCGTGTGAGTTCGTGGATTGGCTTACCTGGCATGTGGTTCTCAAAATAGGGCACACCGGCGCGGGACTGTCGTGATGTGTAATATGAATTGATGAAAAAACCGATTGGTTTCAGGTAACACTATCTGAAAAAATTGCGGGGCGTGCCCTTCAAAAGCGATGTCGCGTGCGTTAGGATCCCAAACACAATCAACTAATAGTTGGACCATTAGGTTGGGCCTATCAGTTGTTGCGCCCAACTATAGGCGAACGCTTTATGGATAAACCTGAAGCACGCATTTTCATTGATCGATCTTTCATCAACGTGATCGCATTGCGCGCGCAAACGATCTCTTTCGCAAAGTTGCTATCATCGATCTCGGTGTGCGTAATCGTTTCTCTTTACAGATGTTGCGAAACAAATTTTTTTTCGAGGCGCGAGTTTGCGATCAAAATTATCTTTATTCGTAACTGGACCACCATGCACGACGAAACAGGTTGCAAAAAACTTCTCGATAAATATAATGCCGATCCCTTGTTGTTGAGAGTAAGCGAGTGACAGGTTGACGAAAAAATCAGTTGAGCACGAATGCAATCATCTTCCCTCGCAAGTATCGTCAGCAGTTCCAGCGAACACCTCGACACGCCTCGTAGTTATTCCGCGGGCGTTGACAGTTAGGGCGTCGCCACGCAAGAGCAACTGGCGACAATCGATGGCGAATTGTTCCGGCACAAACGCGGAACGCAATCGCCAACACCAGTCATATAGGGTTTAAGCGATCAGGGGAACAAGCGGCTTTCAGTTTCTGCTGCGAAGGTATTTTATTATCAGAATTCATATTTTTCACTTTCCTTTGGGAGACGAACGTGACGTTATTGGCAGAAGTTAACGAGATCGAATTGAAAAGATGTCCGCGATGCGAAGAGTCCTTGCCACTCTCTGAATTCGGAGTTTGCCGCGCTCGTAAGGATGGTTTGAATCTTTACTGCAAGCGCTGTATTCGCCAGAAAATATCGCTGAGCCGCCAGGCTTTGCGCGAATACAAAAAAGCCAGAGGCAAACACGGCAGCACGATAAGTTCAGACAGTTCGCGACTGACCCTGGACACTAAGACGTCGCTTAATTCACGTCGCATTGCGCGAATGCTGCGCAAACTCTCGCCTGCCGACCGCGTGAGAGAAGCCATCCGGTGCGGCGCGCACACCCAGAAAGAGATCGCCCAGGTAACGAAACTCCCCAAAGACGAAGTTTGTGACGCGCTGGCCAATCTTTTGCTCTGGACACACGAAATCCGCACCCAAATTGTCCGCCATCAACGTATGTATTTTGTTAACGAAGAGATCGAGTTGTTAGCTAAGGCGCAGGCCGGGGGGATTAAGCGAAATCGCGGCCTGAATCCTTCGTTTAGTTCAGTGGGCGTGTTGATGCCGGGACGAAAACCGTCGGCAAAAGGGAAGAAGCGAACGGTGAAAGCCGCCGCGAAGACAAAGAGCGCTTAACACGGCGACCGGCAGAGGTGATTTGAATAGTCCGGCGACGCGCGCTATTCATTGAAAGCCGCTAGAACTTCTTCGGCGTGATCCTCAGGCTTAACCTTGCCGAAGATCTTCTTAATCTTTCCCTTCTCATCAATCAAAAAGGTCATGCGATGATTGCCCAGGTAGGTTCGACCCATGAACTTCTTTTCGCCGTAGGTTCCATAAGCGTCCGAGAGTTTACGCTCAGTGTCCGCCAGCAGACGAAACGGCAAATTGTATTTTTTAACAAACTTTTGATGAGATTTTTCGCTATCTAATGAAACGCCGAACACTTCGATGCCGCGCTTTTTGAACTCTGCGAATGAATCGCGAAACGCGCAAGCCTCTTTTGTGCAGCCGGGCGTGTCGTCCTTTGGATAAAAGTACAAGACCACCTTTTTGCCGCGGAGATCTTTCAGACGCACCACGTTACCCTCTGCGTCAGGCACGGCGAAGTCCGGTGCTTTACCGCCTTCTTTGAGTTTTGCCACCACGAATTTTGGTTCCGATCATTTGGAATTAAAGAACGCTACGGATTGTAACGACTGAAAACGAAAAGCTGCAACGAACCGCTGCAACAAACCATGACCACGAAAAAGAAAAACGCTACGGCAAAAAAATCGCCGTCGAAGAAAACGACTCGCTCATCAGGCCTTTGGCTGGTTAAGCAGGAACCTGAGAAGTATTCATGGGATGATTTCGTGCGCGACGGCCGCACCGACTGGACCGGCGTTAGGAATTTCCAGGCGCGAAACAATCTGAAACAGATGAAAGTGGGCGACCGCGTGCTGTTTTATCACTCCAGCACCGGCAAGTGTGTCGTCGGGATTGCGGAAGTTGCCAAAGCGGCGTACGCAGATCCTACAGCTGACGACCCGCAATGGGTGGCCGTCGACATCAAACCGGTGAAGCCTTTGAAAGAAGCTGTGCCGCTGGCCGCGATTCGTTATACAGCGAAACTAGCTGACCTGCCGCTGATCCGGCAGTCGCAACTCTCCGTTATGCCGCTGACCAAAGAAGAGTTCGACACGATTGTGGCGATGGGTAATGGGAAGAAGAAGTAGTAGTTTAGTAACGACTGGAGCGCAAGCGTCCTCGCTTGCATCGTCGCTCAGGCCAGCAACCGGGACGGTTGCGCTCCAGTCAGTTAAGCTCTTCTTATAAATTTCGCAGCCAGCCAACCAACCGGAATTAAGATCGCCAGGTGAATCCAATCGTATCCACCGGTGGTCGTCCCCCCAAAGTGATTGCTAATCATGAGGAAAACAACCGGGACGACCATGAATGTGTTCTGCTTTGAACGCAGCTTGGCCTGGGCAGCGAGTTTTTCGTCCGGCTTGTTACCTGCCTTGATTGCTTCGATCATCTTTCGCTGGGCGGGCAGAATGCGCATCCAGACGTTCGCCGCCATGATAGTGCCGAACATCGCGCCGATGTGGACATAGACGGCGCGGCCGCTGAGTACGCGCGTCAATCCAAAAGCCGTTGCGACGATCAGCACATACGCAAGAACGGCGAACAGCTTTTCATTCCGCCCAAGCGGCGAAATCATCAACAGATCATAAATAAGCCATCCAACGACAAGCGTCGCGGCCCCTACGCCGATTGCTGCGCCAATACTAATCTGTGAGACGTCGCGATCGACCAGAGCCCCGCCGCCCAGATAGTAGACAATGATCAGCAGCGCAAAGCCGCTTAACCACGTCGTGCCCGCTTCCCATTTGAACCAGTGCAGTTTGCGTGAAAGTTCGTCCGGAACCTTTCGCTTCTCGACCACATAAAAGCCGCCGCTGTGCACCATCCAAATCTGCGCGCCTTTGCCGGTGTTCAGGACCGCCTTTTCTTCTTCGGTCAACCGCGCGTCGAGCCAGGTGAAGTAATAAGTCGTGCCCACCCACATGATGCCCGCGAATACGTGTATCCAGCGTGCGATTAGGTTGAGCCATTCGCTGATGGTTGGATTAATCATTTTTTGCTTGGAGTGCGGCGACTGGTCGCCGCTTTGGAAAGCGCTGACAAGTCAGCGCGCTCCAGACTCTAACTTCCTCTGTAGGTCGAATATCCAAACGGACTCAGCAAAAGCGGCACATGATAATGCTGATCAGTGTTTTCGATCTTAAAAACGACGGTGACCTGTGGATAGAAGGCTGGGACGTTATTGCCGGCGAAATATGTACTCGTATCGAAGATGAGACGATACACGCCAACCTCGATCGCGGTTTCGTCAGGCATCAGATCCGAAAGCCGTCCATCCGCATCCGTCGTTTCTTTGCCAAGCAGAATCCAGCCGCCCGCGGCTTCCACTTCAAGAGTCACCGGCACGCCCGCAGCCGGCCGGCCGCGTGCGGTATCAAGGACGTGTGTTGTGATGGCGCTCATGGATTAAGCAATTTCTCCAATCTCAAACGCGTAATCTTTCTTTGCTCTTCACTGGCGATACGCAATTCAGTTGGCGGTTCGTTATCGATCCGGGTATTTAGAATTGCCAGCATCTCATCAGGCGACTTGCCACTGGCGCAAACAATGAAGATGAAACCAAATCTATCTTCATATTCGCGGTTTCGCTCAGCAAGGTTAGATATCGTACCTGCCGATGCCTCTGCCACGCCCGATTGTTCCTGTGCCGACCATTTCTGTTCCTGGTGCGATTGGACTGTAGCTGCTTTTTTCTCGCCGATTTTGGGATGAGCGCGAAACGCCTCAAGCCAGTCCTCATCTTCCAGTACCGCCGAAAGGTCGTCCGCCCTGATGAACAACTGTTGTGCAGTTGCGAATGGTCGCGCCGCTGTCATCTCCTGTGCCCATTTAGTCGAGCCGCAGCATTCTAGGAATTCAGCCGTCGCGTCAGGGGCGCTCAAATCATTAATGCGCTTGATCGATTGGTTCATTTACTCATTGATTCATTGGCTCAATGAACAAATGAATAAATGATTCAATCTCCAATCGTTCCGTAAACTCTCAGCCGGCTCACGCCACCGTCCGGAAAAATATTGAATCGCACGTGCGAAGCGGTGCCGGTATCCATGATTTCATCAAAAAGATGGCGTGTATGCGCCTGTAGTTTCGTGCGCGCCAGCACGGGCTTCCAGACAAATTGCGGATCCTGCAAAGTCTCGAGCGCTACATCGACCGCATTGCAACTTTCCAGCGAACAAGTTTCGGGAAAATTTCCTTTGAACCACGAAGTGTCGACCTCGAGACTCCGAATGTGGCCAGGTTTGCCGAGCCGAATAATCGTCCAATCATAACCCGGGCCACGCCGTCGTTTGGTCTCCCAGCCGTCACTCATATTCAGCGCCCGCCCCGGCATGATCAGGTTGTGACGGTGACCGAAGAACATGTCGCTGCACGAGAGCACCAGCCCGCCGTTTTCCACCGCGGCCAGATCAAGTTGACCACCGAGTTTCGCCAAACGATCCCAGTCCGGCTGTACCTCGCCGTAAACCCGCAACCGTGCGACGCCGCCGTCGGGAAAAATCTTGAATCGCAGATGTGTCCAGCGCTGATCGCTACTGATTGAAAACGGATTGACCGAGTCGCCATTGAGGTTTGACTGCGGCAGAATCTCAGTCCAGTGGACCGAATCACTCGTTAACTGTTCGACCGTTGGCAGGCCATCGATCATGGCCGCTTCCAACGAGCAGCTTTCGGGATAGTTGCCTTTAAAATGACTGGTATCAACAATCACGCCGCGAATCAAACCTGGCAAACCAATCCGGATGATGCACCAATCGAATCCGGGTGTGCGACGGCGACGTGATTCCCAACCGTCCATCCATTTGCCGAGATCAGTGTACTTGCCTTCGATGAACACGGGGGCGGATGGCTTCAGCAGATTTTCTTTGGGCGCGAAGAAATCGTCGTTAGCGAACAGCACCGCGCCGCCGAGACGTTCTGATGTGAGATCTACTAGTTCTGCAAAGTCCATAAAACTAATCTGCCACAGAGTCACTGAGACTCAGAGGAACAGCAGAGAAAATATCTATTCGTTATCGCTCAGTATCTCCGTGACTCTGTGGCTAATCCGCTCTCAATATGACCCTTCCGCACGGTCCTGAAACAAATTCTCCGCCATCATAAACCATCTGCCCGCGCAGAAAAGTCTTTTCTACAACTCCGCTCAGGGTCTCGCCCACGTAAGGCGTGAGCTTGTGGCGATGTCGGATCATTTCGGGTGTGACGCGAACTTCGGCAGCCGGATTCCAAATCACGATGTCCGCGTCGGCGCCCGGTGTTATTGAACCTTTCAGATGACCGAGGCCGACTTGCCGGGCCGGCGCGGCACAAAGCCACTCAGCGACTCGATCGATCGTGAAGCCGCG
>Ga0137401_10001067_pt1 | contig 11568 bp, 11 predicted proteins | sample CZOMad1_1_16fung_FD_108286 | JGI IMG/M metagenome (GOLD analysis project Ga0137401, IMG submission 108286) | Vadose zone soil fungal communities from Angelo Coast Range Reserve, California, USA - CZOMad1_1_16fungal (Illumina Assembly) | ecosystem: Environmental > Terrestrial > Soil > Vadose...
CAACACGGTGCTGGTGGTTGAGCATGACGAGGAAACGATTCGGCGAGCCGACTATGTAGTTGACCTGGGGCCCGGCGCGGGCACGCACGGCGGCAGGGTGGTAGCTCGGGGAACACCCGGCGATGTCGCCAACAACGCGGAATCGATCACGGGACTCTACATCAGCGGCCAGCGGAAGATTCCAGTTCCGATCCATCGTCGTGCGCCCAACGGCAAGGCGATCACGGTTCGCGGCGCGCGTCACAACAACTTGAAAGAGTTGGATGTGTCTTTTCCGCTGGGCCTGTTGACCGTGGTGACCGGCGTTTCCGGCTCGGGAAAATCGACTCTGGTCGCGGACATTCTCTACCCGGCGCTGGCGCGGAGTCTCTATGATTCGGTGTTGGAACAGGGAGCACATGAGTCAATAGAAGGACTGCAACATGTCGACAAGGTAATCGAGATCGACCAGTCGCCGATTGGCCGCACGCCGCGATCGAATCCCGCGACGTATACCGGCTTGTTTACGCCGATTCGCGAACTTTATGCCATGCTGCCTGAGTCGCGCGAGCGCGGTTACAAACCCGGGCGCTTTTCCTTCAACGTCAAAGGCGGGCGTTGTGAAGCGTGTGAAGGCGATGGCCTCAAACGCATCGAGATGAATTTCCTTCCCGATGTTTACGTACTCTGCGATGTTTGCCGCGGGGCTCGTTACAATCGCGAGACACTTGCGGTCAGGTACAAAGGAAAATCAATTGCGGAGCTTTTGGACGCGACCGTCGAAGAAGCCTTGCCGCTGCTGGAAAACATTCCGCAGATTAAGCCAAAGCTGCAGACGCTGCTGGACGTCGGCCTCGGCTATATCAAACTCGGCCAGTCCGCGACGACGCTTTCCGGCGGCGAGGCCCAGCGGATTAAGCTGGCCAAGGAACTTTCCAAGCGGGCCACCGGACGAACGATTTACATTCTCGACGAGCCGACTACCGGACTTCATTTTGCCGACGTGCACAAACTGCTCGACGTGCTTCAGCGTCTGGTAAGCCTGGGCAATACGGTGATCGTCATTGAGCACAATCTCGACGTGATCAAGAGCGCCGATTTCATTATTGACCTGGGTCCCGAAGGCGGCGCGCATGGCGGCCGCGTCGTCGCCAGCGGCACCCCTGAAGAAGTTGCCGCCGTGCGCCGCTCGCATACCGGGCAGGTGCTCAAGCCTTTGCTGAACGGAAAACGTAATGGATCGAAAAAGGCGGAACCGGCAGCTCGTGAGATTCCGGGCGGGGAATCAAAGAAAGTTGCGTGATATACTCCGCTTGACCCAGAGCATGACCGATCAAATCTCAGCCATCGTCGCCGCGAGCCTCGAAGTGAAGCGACGCTTTTTTGATGTGCAGGCCACCGGCGTGGAACGGGCTGCACAACTAATTGCCGAAGTGTTCAAAGCCAATGGAAAACTATTGGTCTTTGGAAATGGTGGTTCGGCGGCGGATGCTCAACACATCGCCGGTGAATTGGTTAACCGCTTCTTGCAAGAACGCAAAGCTCTGCCGGCAATCGCGCTCGCGACAGACGGCGGCGTGCTGACGTGCATAGCTAACGACACCGGGTTCGAGAACGTTTTCGCCCGACAGATCGCAGCGTTGGGAACCAAAGGCGATGTGTGTCTCGCGATTTCAACCTCCGGAAGATCTCCGAATATAACCGCTGCCTGCGAGCAGGCGCGCAAGCAGGAAGTAACTGTCGTCGGATTGTTGGGTCGCGACGGCGGGCCGGCTGCCGCTCTTTGTGATCTGGCGCTGATCGTCCCGAGCGATGATACCCAACGAATCCAGGAAACCCACAATTTGATCGGTCACATTATCTGTGAATTGATTGAGTCGGAGCTGTTTTCAAAGAGGTAACTGCAGGCGGTCGACGGCGCGGGGTAGTTGTTAAGAGAAAACGAATGGGTGAGCCCGTGTTATACTTTCTCCATGCCTGACTCAATCGACGAAATTAGATTAGACAAGTCCGTGTTGGAAGTCTTCTCCTCTTTCGAGGAAGCTGACGCCGCCGACCGTGCGTACTGGCACTCGCGTACTCCCGAAGAGCGATTACAGGCTGTTGAACTGATGCGACAAAGCGCCTATGGCTACGATCCGGCTACCGCCAGACTTCAAAGAGTTCTTGAAATTACTCAACTCTAACCAAGTTGAGTATTTGCTAATCGGCGGTTATGCGGTTGGTTACTATGGCTATCCGCGTCCGACTGGTGACATGGACATTTGGGTTGCCAGGACGCCTGACAACGCGCAGAAGGTCGTTGATGCCTTGCGGGAGTTTGGCTTCACCTGTCCAAAGAAACTCCTCCTTGAGCAGAAGAAGGTCGTGCGCATGGGCGTGCCACCCTTCCGGCTTGAAATCTTAACAACAATCAGCGGGGTAGACTTTTCTGCATGTTATGCCGAGCGACTTCAAGTGGTGCTCGACGAGATTGACGTAAGTCTCATCAGTTTGGCTGATTTGAAATTGAACAAGAAAGCAAGTGCCAGGTCAAAAGACATTACTGATTTGGAGAATCTGCCTTGACGGATGGCAATCGCGTTAGCTGTTGCAATGAACGATCAGTCACCAGTCCAGTCAATTGAATGCAGAACGGCCGACGAGTTCCTGGACTCTCTTTCTCCAAGAGGGACGTACTTTCGCGAAGAGCGTTCCCCTGACTCTTACGTATTTAGGGGGCATGCCGATCAACGATACAAACTTGTACCATCTGCGCTTAGACTGGGAGAACGCATTTGCACAAGCGCTGGGTGGCGCGAGGTTGGTTGTTGGAATAATGAAGAACAAATAAGGGCTGAGCTTTGGACGATTGAACGGTTCTTTGGAATGGGCGACAGTAACGGTTTGACACTTCCAGAAGACTCACAAGGATTGCGAAAACTATTGTTCGACCTCCAACATATTGAGAAGGCGCAGAAAGGTCCCAATGGTTATTCTGTTTGGCCACCGAATGAACTTTTATCATTGATTGCGCTCGCCCAGCATTACGGGCTTCCGACCCGGTTATTGGATTGGACACGCCGTGCTTTCATAGCGGCTTACTTTGCCGCGATAGAAGCAGCAAAATGGAAAGCACAGCCGAACGAAGCTCCCATCGGTGTGAAAAGTTTGGCGGTCTGGGCTTTTAAGGCGGCAGCATATGATCTGAACAGGATTGCATCCCAGAGCCTTCCACCAAGAGTAGCCAAGATCAGGGAAATCACTCTTGTTACTGCCCCAGCAGCATCCAATCCAAACCTCCAGGCGCAAATGGGCGTTTTTACTCTTCGCCGAAAAGAGCAAGTTGCATTGGACGCTCCAGCAGATCGCGAGCCAATGGACTGCGTTGTTAGAAACCTTAAGGCGCAAGACGATATTAACAATAGACTGATCGAGTTTTCGTTGCCGATCTGCGAGGCACCAAAGCTACTGCGTCTTCTCGCTCGCGAGAGTATCGAAGCTGCGACACTGTTTCCGGGTTATGGTGGAGTCGCAAAAGCAGTGAGAGAAAAACAGTATTGGGACTGATCGCATAGACTCGCCCAAGAGGCGCCACTGGAAGGAGATGCTTTGGCTTCGTCAATCTACGGCGACGATTTGCGACCAATCAGTCTGGATAAGGTCAGCACCTATCCCCTCGCTTCGCGCCAGAGCAAAGTCACGGTCGCGGATTTTGCGTCGCCCGTAACTGAGAATTCTTCGCTGAAGGACTATCTTGCGTCACTGCCCAATATCCTGGCGGTGCAAACACTTCGCGATCTCGCCACGCAGGTCATGCGTGCTCGTAGTTTACATAAGCCGATTATTTGGGGTATGGGCGGTCACGTAATCAAGACCGGACTGGCGCCCGTCATCATTGACTTAATGCGTCGGGGATTCGTGACGGCCATCGCCGCGAATGGATCAGTGTTGGTCCACGACGCCGAAATCGCACTTGCGGGTTCGACCTCCGAAGACGTTGATGCCACTCTGGGCGCCGGCGGCTTTGGCGGTGCTGACGAAACAGGAAGGCTCCTGAACAGCGCCGCGCGCGCGGGCACGGATGAAGGGATCGGTCTAGGCGAAGCTGTTGGTCGTGCTTTGCTGGCCCTCAAACCGCAGCATCAGCAGGCATCACTTCTTTGTGCCGCTTATGCGGCGCGCTTGCCGTTCACCGTTCATGTAACTATCGGCGGTGACATCGCTCACTTTCATCCAAGCGCCGACGGGGCGGTCCTGGGCGCGACTTCGCATACTGATTTTCGTCTGCTGGCGGAGTTGGTGCAGCGAATGGATGGCGGCGGAGTCTATCTCAATATCGGCTCGGCAGTAACCTTGCCGGAGGTGTTCTTGAAGTGCGTTACCCTGGTGCGTAATCTAGGGTATCAACTGAAGGACATTACAACTGCTAACTTCGATTTCATTCAATCCTATCGCCCGCTGACCAATGTCGTGCGTCGACCGACGGCGGATGGCGCAGGTCGCGGCTATTCGATCATTGGTCATCATGAACTAACCATTCCGCTATTGGCCGCTGAGCTCATTTCCCGATCAGAAGCAGAATAGCTTCGCTCATCAACTTTAGTCCCGCCAAAACCAGGACGACAGACAGGAATTTCCGAATGCCGGAGACCGGCAGCAGGCGCGTGCCTAACTCTGTTCCGATCCAACCGCCGACCAGCGCCGCCGGCGCCCAGTAAATCAGATCGCTGGGTAAGTATGTAATCGCCTGATATTGTCCGAGCAGTCCGGCGATTGAATTGACGAGAATGAATGCCGCCGAGACGCCCGACGTCTCTTTGGTCTTAGCCCAATGCATCAGCAGTAAAACGGGACTCAGAAAAATTCCACCACCGACTCCGGTCAATCCTGACAGTAGGCCAATGAACGCACCCACGATCAGCGCCAGCCAGATAGGAACCAGCGACGTCTTTTTCGTGTCCGCTGTATCAGCGCCCCAGAACAAGCGTACGGCACTGTAAAGCAGCACAATCCCCACGATTGATTTATAAATCGAAACCGGTAAGGTGAGACTTCCACCGAGGTACGCAGCCGGAATTGAAGCTACGGCGAAAGGCCAAAATGTGCGCCACGAGAAGAAGCCAGCACGATAGAAGCGAACGGCGCCGATTAGCGCAACGATAATGTTGAGGGTCAGCGCAGTGGGCTTCATCACCAATGGCGCCATGCCAAACAGGGCCATGGCGGCAATGTAACCCGACGCGCCTGCATGCCCCACGGTAGAGTAGAGCAGAGCGATTACGAAAATAAGAATCGCGAGCAGCAGAACTATGATCGTGCCTATGTCCATAGACCGCAGCCGTCGTTGGTCCTGATAAGGGAACGCGGGGATAAGACCACAACGCGAGTCGATGGTGCAACCACGCGAGCTTTTGCTGCGCCTCGACGCGGGTTATACTCTCAACTCCCCCGCTTTTATGATCACTTCTAGTCGCAGGAATTCAGAGTTCGAAAGATTGGTCTATGGAAGCTACTAAACTGGAACATTTCAAACGGCTGTTAATGGCCGAGTTGCGTCGCCACGCTCAGAACGTCAGCGATGATCAGGCCGCAGCCCTTGATGCGGCGGGCGACGACGCGAAAGAGAGTGCTGATTTTGCTTTGCGAGACGGAATAGAAGAGATGGCATTAAAACTCGGCGACCAGGAATCACAAATGGTAGCGGATATCGATCAGGCCTTGTTGCGAATCGAGGAAGGTTCGTTCGGAACCTGCACCCGCTGCGGCCGTTCTGTTGACGAGCGGCGTCTGGAAGCGATGCCAACCGCTCGTTATGACGCCGAGTGCCAGGCCGCCATTGAATCAGCAAAAGGTTTGAACGCGCGACCCAGCCTTTAAAGTTATTCCCCCTGACAGCTGACTGCCGAACTCCATGACGAATTATCTTTCTCTGCCGATAGGTGAAGGCGCCCCCGATGAGGTGAACGCGGTCATCGAGATTCCCAGAGGACAAACCAACAAATACGAATACGACAAAACGCTGCACATCTTTCGCCTCGACCGCAATCTCTACTCGCCGGTTTCATCCCGAGTACGTTGAGTGACGATGGCGAGCCGCTGGACGTTCTCGTGCTGGTTGATGCAGCCAGCTTTACCGGTTGTGTGATGACCGTCCGGCCGGTCGGATTTCTGGAAATGGTTGATCAGGGACAGGGAGACGAGAAAGTGCTGGCCGTCTGAACGAACAATCCGATTTTCAAAAGCGTGCGCGACTACGAAGAGTTATATCCGCATCTTCTACGAGAGATCGAGCACTTCTTCTCGATCTACAAAGAACTGGAAGCCAGGACCACGCGGATCGTTGGCTGGCATGACGCGACGAGTGCGCGAGAAATAATCAGCGAATGCCGGGCGCGCGTTAGGCGCAGATAGGCGAAGTGAGTTGGTTTGGTTGCGCTGCTTGTGGCTTTGCCGCCTGATGTGCGGAAGGGCTTTGCCCTTTCGGGTCTCTCTGTCTGCAGAACGAGGCTGCGCCTCTTGTTCGTCCGCGAGGAAACGGGGCGTAGGCCCGTGAATCTTTATCGAGGCGTCCGGAAAGGCACAGCCTTTCCGCACATCAGGCGGCAAAGCCGCGAGACTAATGACAACCAAAGTGGGGAGGATCGAGAATCTCAAACAGATTGGGCCAGCGAGCGTTTCCGATAATCCTCACCTTCGATCTCTACGGTCTTGCACATTTCATAAAGCCGCGATCGCAATGCCACGCCAATGCGATCTTCCAGGAGTTCGGTTGGATCCTTTTCCGTCTTCCGCTTATCGGAGTAGTTAGTGGTGAAGATTGTCAGCCGCTTATCGTTATAGCGCGTGTTTATGATTTGCATCATTGTATCGCGCACCCAGTCCGTCGGTTTTGACGCGCCCAGTTCATCCAGGACCAGGACATCTGCTTCAAAGACCGGCCCCAGCACCCCGAGTTCCGAAGTCTGTGACACCGGATTGTAGGAATCCTGGATGCGTCGCAACAGCGCGCCGAATTGGTAGAACAAACCGCGCACCTGATAGCGCTCAATTAGTTCACGCAGGAGGGCGACCGCCAGATGCGTCTTGCCAACCCCGACGGCCCCGACGAACACTAAGCCTCGCCCGTCGATGACGAGATAGTCGTTGATGATCCGATCGGCTTCAATTTTAGCCACCCATTTGGAATCGGAATCGCCCGCGTCATAGCCCTGCAGCGTGCAGTGCTGGTAGCGCGCAGGGATGCGCGCAGCCTGGAATAGTCGCTGACGATGATCGGGTGACTGGCAGCGACAGCGCCGCGCCCCCTCGCCCGGCACGACTTCCATGCCGGTCCCAAAGCAGTGTGGACACGAAGATTCAGCAGTGGAATTTGGATCGGGGGCTGGTGCCGGGGCGGCCTGCTCACTTTTTACGACGCGCAACCGTTTGCTTTTTGGTTTTTCCGAAGAATTCATCTAATGTTTTCTCGATGTCGCGGGCGTGATTATAGCATTGGGCTGGGAAAACTTGATTAATTCAGGTCTGTAGGTCGTTGTTATTTCTAATGAGGGGCACGACCTTCTATTAGTCATGCGAATCGACGCCGATCTTGACTCGGCTGCGAGGAAAGCTTCGCAGGTAGCAACCCCAGCGACAAAGAAGCCATCGAAGCAATCGAGGTTATTCCGAAAGTGTCATGCGGTCGCGCATTAAGTCGCGACTGGCCTCTTGCGCAAGAGGTTGAATAATTGGCACACGATAACACTCGATACCTCCTGTCAACTACCGCTCGGTGTTGAAGCACCGAGCGGCTTTTTTATTTCCTCATGCCGCTGGTAAAAACTGTCCAGGGATGCGATTTCATATCGTTCAAGAGGCCCTTCATCCATCCGTATTCCGGACGTTCCTTTAGAAAAGTGGCAGCGATAAAGTCATACCCACAGGGATGACCCGTGGCTGCCCAGAACTGCATTGTCTGAGCCATGTGACTATCTACAGCTTTAGCCTGCACCGTTCCGCCCGGATAGAATTTGCCCCAATCCCACTCCGGAATGCCGCGTGCGGAACGCTCGACACATCCGCACAAACTGCGCTCGTTGGCTCCCTCCTTTTTCTCGAACGAGTCGTACGTGTCGCCCTCCATCCGCTTGACGGTTTCGACGTCCATCATCTTCTTCGAATGCGCAACCATTTGTTCCCAGCGTTCCTTGCGGGCTAGCGGAGAGCCTTGACGATTGTCAAAGTCAAAGTTCGTTTCCACTCGGGCCAGCTTCGGATCGACAGGAAAGTTCGAGCCGACAAAATAACCATCCTTTGTACGGCGCACGCTGTGCTCTTTCAACCCGAGCTCAAAGAGTGCGATCTCACCAGTCTTGTTGTCGCCCAGCAGCCAGTCGTTCGCGTATCCTCCGTTATTACTATCGAGCATGATCTTCACGTAGTCGTCAATCGAGTCGCTGTATTGCAGTGCTTTGCGAGCGCGATAGAACTCAGGCGAGCCCGCCGGATCGAACGAGGTAAAGCCCGTAATCGTGGTTTCGGTAACCATGATGCCGGCAGAGTTGATTCCAAAATCGTCATCGCTGGTGATTACGCCGGGCAGACCGTCCATCAAAATACGATGGCCTCGGATTGGCTTAATATCAAAAATGATGTTCCAGCGCTCGCCGACAATGTAATTCGTCCAGGCATTGTGGCCCATCACGATGCGTCTGTCTTTCGTATAACTCCCGGTCGCTATCACCGCGCTGCAATTGCCCGGGGCATGCGTGGTCGGCAGGCGGCCCTGTTGTTTGTCCAGCCAGGGCAGGTAATAGTACGGCAGTTCCTCGAGTGCGTTTAGCGCTACGATGTCCCAGCGATCGACTTTCACTCCGCTATCGTTCAGTCCTTTGACGATGCCGTCGATTTCGCGTTGGAACTCGGAATCGATTTTCGACCAGAGAACATCGCGCGAGGCTGTGCGATAGAATTCCCAATCGCGCTTTGTTTCATGTTGCAGGAATGGTTTCAGCACCCGCAGCAGATCCTCCGTCTCTTTGGCCAGAAGCTTGCCGTGCTGGTATCCGATTTGTTCAGGCGCGCCTTCGAGGTGGACATAGATCCATCCGTTGCTTTCAAAACGGTAACTAGCTTTGAGACGGTCGTCTTCAGTGCGACTGGGTTTCCATTGCCCAAACCTGAACTGGCTGCTGGACAGCAGCGTTACACCGAGCAGCAGCGCCGGGAAGAAGCGTAGTTTCATCACTGGACCATCCCTTATTTCGTTTGGAGATCGATGGCGGGCCCCGACAGAGACTCGCTATAGTAGAGCAAACGTCCTGTTCGAGTTTCCTATTTTATGCATCTTTCTGTTAGAAGATGCTGGGTATTTTGAATAAGTTTAATCTATGCAGTAACTTGCTGTTGTTTCAGTGGTTTAACAAACTCTGAAATAACTCCCGCTTGTGCCGCTTCGCCCTCTTGTCCCGTAAAAGTCCGCAAGAAGTCCGCAACGCTATCGGTGTGCTGTGCACCAAGTATAACGGCCTTCTTCAGTGGGGTGGAGGTATAGCTTAAAGGACTCAAACGATCTGTGTCCGCTCCAGGACATGACAAGTTTAATGTCTCTGTCAGTGGCTTTCATCATGTCTGTGATAAAGGTGTGGCGCAGGCTGTGGCGCGTGAAGCCGTTGGCTCGGCCGTAGTCTAGTTTTGCTGCTTCTCCGGCTTGTAGGCAAGCGTGGGATATGATCGTGTCGAAGGATTTCGGGCTCTTCGCGGCACGCGCAAAGAGGTACTCGCCGTCCGTTAGACCTTCGTGGATGCGACGTTGGACTACATCTTTTATGGGGTTCCAAAGTGGAATGTCTCGTTTGTTTTCAGTTTTTGTGGCGTGGAGTATGAATTTACCTTTTTGCCACATGAATTGATCAAGTTTCATGCGTAGCACTTCGTTTAGACGGCCGCCGCACATACGAAGTAGTTGTACGGCGTCGGCCGCATCGCGCCACGAACTTTGACGTTGAGCTCGTCGAGGTGGTGACGGTATGAAAGGTGGATCAAGAAGAATTCTTACGAGTGTCGCGTATTCCCACGGTTCCACAACGCGACGTTCGTACTTGGAGTCGGTTGAGGTCTTGAGTTTTGGACGTTGCCAGTTAGCGAGATCCGATTTTGTTTCCTGTGCGGCCTTGATCATTCCTTTAATGGATCCCATTAGAGTGCCGGCGCTATTTTTTTCTAGACTGGAGCGGAAGCAAAGTGTTTGGTAGAACTCGAGTAGATGGGTTTGAGTACATTCTCGAATCGGCCTGGTTGGTCCAAATTTATCGACGAATTCTTGAATAACCCCGCATTTGTACCTGTTATTGCGCGCGTAGCTATCGCTTTTGTCCCGGGCCTTTACTTCTAACGCGTGTCGGTAAATTTCCAGCGCTTCCTGCGCAGTGGTGGGTTTGAGTCTGGGATTACCCCTCGCCGCGTCGTCGATATCGTCCATAGCCTGCCGAAGATGTTTCTCGGCGGCGCTCTTTAATGTGAAGCCCTTTTTCCGAAGTTGTTTCCCATTGTATTGGCGCTCGTATCCATAGAGCGTCTGGTTTCCCGGACCTATATATTGATAGAAGTTCTTTGCCATTTCCCCTTTTGGCTGTGCGGGCGAAGGTTGTCTGAGCTTACGGTTTGGCTGCCGCCTATCTCTATTGCTCTTTGATTTGTGCGGGGGATTATATGGCGAGCTCATTTCTTTGTCTACCGACTCTCCTGACGTTGGGACGGCCGGGAAATTTCTTCCTGTTGGAGGGCAAGTGCTATCACTTCGACTTCGAGGAATCGAAGTTGTCGGGAGCCGTTTCGAATTCTGGTGAGTCGATGTGTGCCGGCGCCGCCATTCCACACGGTTCTTTCCGCGCAGCCCAATATTTCAGAAACTCGTTTTGCGCTTATTCTGGTTTGCGGTTGGGTTGGTGTTCTTTTCTTTAATAAGCTCATTTTTGTGTACCACGCTATTGTGTTGTAGGAGTCGGTGGAAGCCTCTATTTGCGTCTTGAAGCACATATTGTGCCGCTAAGAGTTAAGGGGTTTCTTAGCGTTTTGCACCGAGTTCTAAAGGCAGTTGAGTGGGATCGTTGACTTTAAGTCAACGGCAATAGGTGAGGGAGTAAGGGACAGTTGGGTTTGAGATGATGGGACAGTCATTATCTGTGATAGGGTCTTACCGTCGATCTTACGATTTCCTGCGTACCACTATTCGGAGCTTTGCCTCAGAAGCATCGCTTGCCTCAAAAGCAAACCGTCTGCCCCCAAAAAAAGCAAATTCTACGCGCCCGATAGTTCGCGTGCTTTCTGTGTCACTGACTTGCCCGTTAGTGATAGGCTTGGGCCACAGCGAATTCTTCACTTGACTGGAGACAAAATGAATACCGAACCGAATATCAAGAACGTATTCGTGCTGATGCTGGAGAACCACTCCTTCGATAATATTTTTGCGATGTCAGGCATTCCGGGGATCAACGCCGCAACTGTTCAGGACTGGAATTCTTATCATGGAGAAAAGTATCTGGTGCAGGACGGTGCACCCCCGTTTATGACGACTGATCCCGGACATGAATTCAAAGACGTGCTGGAACAACTCTGCGGTGCAGACGC
>Ga0137401_10001068_pt1 | contig 11560 bp, 12 predicted proteins | sample CZOMad1_1_16fung_FD_108286 | JGI IMG/M metagenome (GOLD analysis project Ga0137401, IMG submission 108286) | Vadose zone soil fungal communities from Angelo Coast Range Reserve, California, USA - CZOMad1_1_16fungal (Illumina Assembly) | ecosystem: Environmental > Terrestrial > Soil > Vadose...
ACCAGTTGCGTGACAGCAAAGGGCGGCTCGGTCTGTGTTGGTGCCAAAGCTTTCAGGGCGGGCACCTTCTGGAAAAGTTGCACGATCAACACGAAGATATTGAAGTAGAGCGCGATCATCGCCGTTGCCGCATAAATCCAACGCCAGTGTCCCGCGAGGTGACGGGCATATCGTGCGAAGATCGCGGCCGCCAACACGATCAGCGAAATAATTCCAAGCACGATCGCGGGCGTTACGCCGTGAAACGGAAAGAAAAATCCGGTCACGCTCGTCAACGCTGTGCTGATCAAAAACAGCGCAGTCCATGCGTTGAGTTTTCGGCCAATCAGTAACCCGAACATAACCACCAGGCCTGATACGATCCCAATCAAGCTAATCACCACGTGCAGCTTGGTGAATGGAGAGAGATTGGAAAACATGATTGTTCCTCCGAGGGACGGGCGCCTTACGATTCTGTCGAGAAGCTATTGGCCAACTGTCGCAGCTTGTTCACCCTTGATGAAGCCAAGCAGGTCCGCGTTGATTTGATCTGCGTGCGTGGTCGGCATGCCGTGTGGCAAATTGGGATAGAACTTCGTCGTGGCATTCTTGAGCAGCTTGGCTGAGAGAGGCCCGGAGTCTGCGAAAGGTACGATTTGGTCATCCTCTCCATGCATCACCAGCGACGGTACCTCGATCTGCTTGAGATCTTCGGTGAAGTCGGTTTCCGAGAACGCCTTGATACAGTCATACTGGGCCTTGATCCCGCCCATCATGCCCTGTCGCCACCAGTTATCCCTCACACCTTGCCTGATGTTTGCTCCCGGCCGATTGTAACCGTAAAAGGGAAGCGTAATGTCTTGGTAAAACTGGGCCCGGTTCTTGGCTGTGCCTTCGCGAAGCTCGTCGAAAACTTCGATTGGTAGTCCACCTGGATTCTTGTCGGACTTGACCATGATTGGTGGGACGGCACTGATCAGCACTGCCTTCGCAACTCGACCTTTGCCGTACCGAGCCACATAGCGCGCAACCTCTCCGCCGCCCGTAGAATGGCCGATGTGAACGGCATCGCGAAGGTCGAGCTTTTCAACCAACTCGTTAACGTCCGCTGCATATGTATCCATGTCGTTGCCCGTGATCGTTTGCGTTGAGCGGCCATGACCGCGCCGATCATGCGCGATGACGCGATATCCGCTTTCGAGAAAGAACATCATCTGGGCATCCCAGTCGTCACCCGATAATGGCCAACCATGGTGAAAGAATAGAGGCTGTCCCTGGCCCCAGTCCTTGTAATGGATCTGCGTTCCGTCTTTAGTAGTGATCGTGCTCATAAAATGAACCTCCTAATATTGACCGTTAGTGAATCGATCCCGCCCTCAAAAATCCTCCAGTTACTTCGGATGGATGACGCCGACCGTTGGCTCAGATTCGAAGGAACCCTGAGCAATGACCGCTAGACGTATTGGGGGAAGCGAGATGATACCATCGAATCAGTGGCCGAGCGATCCAGTGATCGAGATCTAACAATTCTCGGCAAAGCTAAGATCGATCGGGTAGTGCAGGAAGCCGGGTTTGCGAACCATATGTTCGTCATCGCGCGGTTTTACTATGGGAACCTTTCGGGCATGATGGCTCCGCAAAAGCAATCTGACGGATCAGTGGGTTGGGCCCCTTCCTCTTGATCCCACTTCCCCGGTCGTTCACATGGGCGACATCACCGAACTAGGCAACATCGTGGCCGGCGCATTCGCCCACCCGGATGAGGCATGCAGTGGCGAGTATCTGCCACTCGTCGGAGATTTCATGAGCTTTAATGAAATCGTTGAGACCCTAAATCGACAAGGCCATAACTTTTCATACAAGCAGGTCCCAAAGGAAAGCTTCGCTGGTTCCTTTCCTGGAGCAACCGAAATTGCCGAGACGTTCAGTTACTGGGAAGCTCATACCTATCTGGGTTCGGATTCGTCTGACCGCATTACGCTCGCAAACAAAATAGCGGGCAGGCCAACGACTAAGTTCGCTGCATGGGCGCGCGTGAATTTCCCTCTCTGGGACGGGGATGTTAATGGCTGAGGAGACAGCGCCATAGAGTCAACCGCCACACGGCAGTAAATAGGAGGAGACGACGATGGCCTCAAACGAAGAGATTATCCGCGATCTGTACGTGGTCGCCGAGAAGGAACCCAAGAGGTTTCGGTCACGATTCACCCAGAACGGCTACTGGTGGGACGTTCCTGCCGGAGTCAAATACCACGCGTTAATTAGAATGCGGCCAAAGTTACGGCTTCGGCCAAAGCGGCCTGACTGTTTCTGGATGTTCGCATCTAGATTTGGATGAACGCACAAAAGGAAAGAAGATGACTAATCTCAAGAATGAAAGAGATAGTAACGACGCCAGAGATGTGAACGTCGCGAAAGTCGACATGAAGATCGAAGTCATAGTCATTCCCGTCTCAGATGTCGAACGCGCGGAGCAGTTCTACCGCAAGCTCGGATGGCGACAGGATGTCACGCCGCCAGGCTCCGGCGTGTTCCAATTCACTCCGCATAGCTCATCGTGTTCTATCCAATTCGGCAAGAACCTAACGTCGGCCGCCCGTGGTTCGGCCCAGAAAACGTACCTAATCGTTTCCGATATTCACGCCGTTCGGGATGCGCTGGCAGGCGTAGGCATCGATGTAGGCGAGATCTTCCATCTCGGCCCGAACGGTCCGGTTAGCGGTCCTGATCCTGAGCGCGGCACGTATCGCTCGCGCGCATCTTTCAGCGATCCCGATGGCAACGGTTGGCTGTTGCAGGAGATCACGACGCGACTGCCCGGACGCATCGACACTGGCGTAACTTCGTTCGGCTCCGCAAGCGACCTGGCGAGCGCAATGCGGCGTGCCGAGGCTGCCCACGGCGTGCACGAAAAGAGTCTTGGCCATCGCGACGAGAACTGGTCCGATTGGTATGCCGAGTACATGGCGGCAGAACAGTCCGGCGCAGAGTTGCCGCAATGAACAACCGACACGACGATCATCATCGGCTGCACGCAAGAGTAATGCATTGCGTGTTGAGCCGCGGTGACCTCGCTGGTCCTGAATAGCTGCTTATGTCAAAGCATTTCGATGCCATCATCATTGGGACCGGTCAGGCAGGCCCGCCTTTGGCTGAACGGTTTGTCGCTGCGGGGATGACGGTCGCGATCATTGAACGTCACAAGTTTGGTGGCACCTGCGTTAATACGGGATGTATTCCCACCAAGACACTCGTCGCCAGTGCGTATGCGGCACACGTTGCGCGGCGCGGCGCCGAATACGGTTTCGATGTAAACGGCGATGTGCGCGTCGACATGAAGCGTGTCAAAGCACGCAAGGATGAAATTTCCGGGCGGTCGAACAAGGGTGTAGAGGAACAGTTACGGGGCCTTGAGAATTGTACGGTCATTGAGGGGCATGCCCGCTTTCAATCTACCCGCACCGTCGTAGTCAATGATGACGTCCTCGAAGCCGACAAGATCTTTATCAATGTTGGTGGACGCGCCTCGGTTCCACCGCTCAAGGGGATTAATGACGTTTCTTTTCTGACGAACTCATCGATGATGGATGTCGACTTCTTGCCGGAGCATCTTGTTGTCGTCGGCGGAAGTTATGTCGGTTTGGAATTCGCTCAAATGTACCGCCGCTTCGGAAGCGAAATCACAATTATCGAGATGGGGCCGCGCCTGATTGGAAGGGAAGACGAAGATGTTTCCGCAGCGGTGCGAGACGTCCTGGAGAAAGAAGGGATACGGGTTCTGGTGAATGCGAAGTGCATATCACTGGCGAAGCATGACGGCCGGACTGCCGTCGGTGTTGAATGTGGTGAAGGTCCACCGGAAGTCTTAGGAACTCACATTCTGTTAGCGGTCGGACGTACTCCCAACACGAATGACCTGGCTCTCGACCGGGCCGGCGTTGTGACCGACCAACGCGGCTACATCATCGTTGACGATCAATTGGAAACAAATGTGCCCGGCATTTGGGCCCTGGGTGATTGCAATGGTCGCGGCGCCTTTACGCATACTGCATACAACGACTATGAGATTGTTGCCGATAATCTCCTCAACGGTGACCATCGACGCGTGTCCGACCGAATCCAGACGTACGCATTGTTTACTGATCCGCCGCTGGGACGATGCGGCATGACTGACGCCGAAATACGGAAGTCAGGGCGCGCCGCGCTCGTCGCGAAATATCCGATGAGTCGAGTGAGCCGGGCCTTTGAGAAAGGTGAGACCCAAGGTTTCATGAAGATCTGCGTCGATGCCGAAACAAAACAGATTCTGGGTGCCGCGATTCTTGGGACCGGGGGCGACGAAGTAGTTCACGTTTTGCTGGATGTTATGTATACGAAGGCGCCGTATACAGTAATTGAGCGCGCCATGCATATTCATCCGACGGTTGCGGAATATCTCCCGACCGTCTTGTCCAAACTGGAACCCTTTGCGTAGGAGTTGAGACCTGGCTACATATGTCGTGGAAAAAGGCAAGCCGCTTATTATGCTGGTTAAGTAACCACTCCACGAGGAAGAACATCATGGGTAATCCGGACCGAACGAGCGACTCGGTGATCGAGAATGAGAAACAGACGGAGGTCGCCATGCTCGCCGGGGGTTGTTTCTGGGGCGTCGAAGATATTCTACGCGACGTGCCCGGTGTTATCGATACCGAAGTTGGCTACACCGGAGGCTGGCTTGAGAATCCTAAATACGGAGACACCCATCGCAGTAAATCAGGGCACGCCGAAGCGATCCGTGTAACTTTCGATCCGGCAGTGCTCAGCTACGAAGACTTACTGGAGAAGTGGTTCTTCAAACTGCACGACCCGACCACTCTTAACCGTCAGGGTTACGACGTTGGCACCCAATATCGATCGGCGATCTTTCCGCAAACGCCTGAGCAGAAGGCGACGGCGGAACGAGTGAGGGCGCGTGTAGATGCATCCGGAAAATGGAAGCGCCCGCTTACGACAACCATTGAGCCCGCCTCCACCTGGTACAGCGCCGAGGACTATCATCAGGATTACTTGCGCAAACACCCGGGAGGGTACAGCTGTCACTACCTGCGCGATTAGGGAACCAAGACCTTGGTCCGCACGCTGTGAAACAAAAACTAGATATGACCGGCGCCGCTTGGGAAGAAATTCTCCGGCAATATGAGCACCGAACGATTACGGGAGGCATTGGGCACAACTTGCCTCAGGAACCGCCGCAGGCGTTTGCAAAAGCAATCGTCGATGTCGACAGTTATTAATCCTGGGAAGACAACGCGGACTCTACATCGAGGCTCTTAGCGAACAGTCGTGAGTATTGTCACAGGCGCAAAGCGTGGCGTCGAATATAGTATCTAATGGATAGCCGAAGAAACATGTTAATCGGAATTGTTGCCGGCGTCCTTATCGTCGCGGCTTTGAGCTACGTCACGGGTTTGACGAAGCTAACAGGCAGTTCGTTTGGCAGCTCCACCGAATACAAGAGTGCGGAATCTGCTGCCGCTCCTGAGTTGGCCACTGGCGATTGCATCAACTCAGCACCGCTCAAGCTCAATGAGCTGCGCGGTCGCGTCGTGCTAATCGAGTTCTGGACTTTTGGCTGTATTAACTGTCGCAACACATTGCCCTTCATTGAGTCCTGGCATGATCGCTATCAGGACAAAGGCTTGACCGTTATTGGCGTGCACTCACCTGAGTTTGATGAAGAACGGAAAGTCGAGAACCTTCGCCGCGAAGTTACTTCACTGGGAATTCGTTATGCGGTAGTTACTGATAACGACTACCAAACCTGGAATGCCTATCACGTCGAAGCCTGGCCCACTAGTCTCTTGTTGGATAAGCAAGGACGAATTCGATGGATGCATGAGGGTGAAGGGGGCTATGACGAGGCCGAACGATTGATTCAGAAGCTACTCGCGGAAAATGGCACAAAGCCGCTAAATAATTAAGAGCAATAGTGAGCATGAAAAAGAAGCCGGAACTGTGAATTCACTTCGGCAATTCTTCAGCGATGAGATGAGTTGTTTTTGGTGGATGAGGGCCAACATGAAAGGCTTGAACGCGTTGCTCCACTTTCCTGTCCTCGGCTGTAACCCTTTCGTGCTGTCGTAAATGTTCGCCCCAGGATTCAGTGACGAAAATCTCGAGATAGCGCTCCGGATCGGCAGAGTCGCGCAACACGTTCCAACGAATCGCGCCGTCACGCAGACGAATTCGTTTCAAGTCTTTCAGCGCCTCCAAAAACTCCTCCGCCGTCTTTGGATCGATTCGATACTCAATCGAAGTTATGGCCGGACCATCAGAGGTGTCAGTCTCGATTCGCATCACCGGCTCCGGCCAGTGATTTGAAGGCGCGAGTGACAAATTCGTTTTGGCGACCAAACGGTAACGCCAGCTGAACGGCAAGCCAATCACGAGCCCGATCGCCGAGATCAAAAGCGCAGTCGATATTCCGAAGCGTCCGGCAACGAAACCCCAAAGAGCGCTGCCACCGGCCAGACCTCCGGTGAAGACTAATAAGTACACCGCCAATACCCGCGCGCGCACCCACGAAGGCGTTGCTATCTGCGCCGCAACGTTCAGACTTGCTAGTACCGAGATCCAGGCCGTCCCTGCCACTACCAACGCGATAGCGAGGAACAAAAATGAGTGAACGCAGGCAAGCGCAATCGCGCTTAGAGCAAAGACGATGCTGCCGCCGGCTACTAATTGATTTATGGCGCACCGCTTCCTAAGTGAAGGTAACAGCCAGGCTCCGGCAATTGCGCCAACGCCCAGGCAGCCAAGCAACGCTCCATAGCCAAATGAGCTGAGTCCCAAGCCGCGGCGGGCTTGCTGAGGTAACAGCGCCCATAAGGCGCTGGCGCAAATAATGAAGACAGCACAGCGTAGCAGCACCGTTTGCAGTTCCGGCGAGTGACGCAAGTAGCGCGTGCCGGCACGCATCGCGCTAATGATTTCTTCGGGAGGCAGCCTACTCGTCCGCGGTGCCGGCTGCCATCGATAGACAACGAAGAACACTGCCAGGAATGAAACGGCATTAATAAAGAAAACGGCCCATGGACCTGACGCCGCGATGATGAAGCCTCCGATGGCCGGGCCGATAGCCCGTGCAATGTTCACGGCCACACCGCCAAGCGAGAGAGCTGCCGGCAAATCTTCGCTGGGAACTAACTCCGGCGTAATTGCTTGCCAAACGGGATTACTTACTGCCGAACCGATGCCGAGAAGAAAAGTCAGCGAGAGCAGACGGCCGGTAGTCATATGACCGGTCAGCGCCATGACCCCCATCGCAGTCGCCACGATCACCATCCACACTTGCATCACGATCAGCAGCCGGCGTCGATCGACGATGTCCGCGAGCGCCCCGGCCGGCAACGCCGCCAGTACGACCGGTAAGCTGCCCGCTGTTTCGACCAGCGCAACCAGCACCGGCGAAAGCGTAAGTGACGTCATCAGCCAGCTCTCGCCCACGTCCTGCATCCAGGAGCCGATGTTGGACACAACGCTCGCGATCCAAAGCGCGCGGAATACCGAGTGACGCAGAGGACTCCACACTGAGGCGTATTGCGACGGGCTTGCGTCGGCTGCCGGATTCTGTGTTTTTCTGGAGGGCTTCGCCACCGCGATCTATTCCTGGTCTTTGCGAGCGTTAGTCCTGGTCGATCAATTCTGCCGCGCTGAGCAGGAACTAATCCCATAGGTGTTTGATCTGTGGATTGTTGTTAGCTTCGACTGTGGTGTAACCCGGAAGCGGGCTCTTGGAATCCAGTTGCCAATGGTTGCGACAACGAACCAAGTGACAACAGCTACAACTACGGCGACAATTGATTTCAGCATTGGGACTCTCCTGTCGTACAGACTTGAAGCGTGCATAGTTTTGCCGATCCAGGTAACCGCTTGCAACACCCGGGTTCTAAGAAACAATGGGCATGAAGGAGTGAAGGGCTTCGCATTGTCCCATGAATCACTAGTCCGTCACCTGGGCGGCGCTTACCAGTGATGAAGACACAAAGATGCCGAGACTTTTCTACCGGCGTGAGTCTGATGCGAAGCCTTTCGTTGTCGCCAAGCCTTGATCGAGTCGGACCATGCCTGGATGGAGTCTGGCGACGGATACGCAAAGGAGGGAGATCTCTTGATCAATGCACATATCGCTCAAGTGAATTCAATGACACACCGTCCCCCAAACGTCCCCCAGCGACACGCGAATCAGGCATTGCATGCACGTTGATTTTTCCTACGCGGTTTTGTAAGTTGTGAAAATAAAGGGGCGGTAATTCAGATTCCCAAGCTGGATGTTGCGGGTTCGATCCCCGTCGCCCGCTCCATTTTACTGACTATTGTTGATCTGATTTGCATCACCTGGGAACTGTCCTTACTTTTGTCGGAATAACGAGAGTTGAGGGTGTAAGAAGTTTTGTGTAAATGGTCATCGCTGAACTAACCGGGTAAGGTTAGGAGAAGGAGAAAGATGACCATTTACACAAAACTTTTTACACCCTCCGCACCGCACGCAGGATGCGTGCGCTCCGTCAGCCAAAGAAGACTTCAGCAACGCGATAAATTTCTTCATCGAGGCGTTTCAAGTCACCGACCGCATCCTCTAACGGCACGCTAACGATGCGAGTGCCGCGCAGCGCCGTCATTTGGCCCCACTCTCCGGCGCGGACGATCTCGTAAGCCTTGATTCCGAAGCGCGTGGCCAGGATTCGATCGAATGCCGTGGGTGATCCGCCGCGCTGCACGTATCCAAGTTTCGTGACGCGCGTTTGGATGCCTGTGCAGCGCTCAATCTCAGCAGCCAGGGCCTCGCCGATTCCGCCGAGTCGATCATGACGATAAAGCGAGACGCCTTGCTCTTGCGTAAGAAAATCTTCGTCCGCGTGCGTGTGCGCGTCTTCAGCAACTACCACAATCGAAAAGGCGCGACCCTGTTGTTTACGTCTCAGCAAGAGGTCACATACGCGCGAAATGCGAAAGGGATGTTCGGGCACAAGAATGACGTCGGCGCCGCCGGCGATGCCCCCGTGCGCCGCGATCCAGCCGGTGTGACGGCCCATCACTTCGACGACCATCACGCGGTGATGCGACTCAGCAGTCGAGTGCAGTCGATCAATGGCGTCGGTGACGATTGACACCGCCGTATCGAAACCAAAAGTGTAGTCAGTACCGCAGACGTCGTTGTCGATTGTTTTTGGCACGCCGACGATTTGCATTTGATGATCGCGGCAGAGATCTCGCGCAGCAGAGAGCGAGCCTTCGCCGCCTACCACGATCAAGCCTGAGAGTTGATGCGTGTTCCAGTTTTCAATCATGCGTGGAATGGATTTTTCGTTCTTTGCGGGATTGAACCGGGAAGTGCCAAGAATAGTGCCGCCGCGCGGAAGAATGCCGCTCACTGTCGTGCGCGTGAGGGGCTCGACATCGTTTTCGAACAGACCCAGGTAGCCGTTCCGAATACCAAGTACATCTACGCCGTCAGAAGATGCGCAGCGAACGACGGCGCGAATCGCAGCGTTGAGCCCGGGGCAGTCGCCACCGGCAGTTAGAATTCCTATTCGCATGATGAACAGTTGTGTTTTATGATCATTGCGCAAACGAGAGAAGATGTAAACCGGAGAAGAGAAGCAAAGAGCGAAGAGCGAAGGGCAAAGAGCAAAGAAGAGCGGCGTCAAGCCGCCGCACTCCAAAATGGTCGCATCAACTGAAAAGTCCGAGCCATTAATTCTGGCCATTGAAACCGCAACAAGAAGTGGCGGTGTGGCCGTGACGCGAGGCGAGAAGGTGCTGGCGGCGCGCGCCGGTGATGCAACGGTGTCGCATTCGATGAACTTGATCGAAAAGATCGAGGATGCTTTACGAGAGGCGGGCGTAAAACTTTCTGAGGTTGATCTATTTGCTGTTGCCGAGGGACCTGGCAGTTTCACGGGACTGCGTATCGGACTGGCTACCGTGAAGGCATTTGCTGCTCATCTGAATCGCAAAGTTACCGGCGTGTCCACGCTCGCGGCAGTCGCTCACGCGTCGGGCGCCAACGGAGAGATCATCGCGCTGCTGCCGGCCGGGCGCGGAGAAGTGTTTGCCCAAAGGCTCTCAGTCAATGAGGGGAATGTCGTAGCGATGGATGAAGCGCGGCATTTGAGCCCGAGTGCGGTGACAGAGCAATATGGCGAAATTGAGCGACTGACTCTCGCCGGCGAAGGTGCGCGGATATTTAGACCGCCTAAAGGCGGAACTCCGAACTGGATCGTCATGGACGACTCAGGTAACCTCGCTCCTTCAATCGCGCTGCTTGGTTTCGTGAACTACCGGGAAGGGAAGTCAGTTGCGCCGGAAGATTTACGTGCGGTGTACGTCAGGGCGTCTGACGCTGAAATCAACGAACAATGGCTACAACAGAAAGCGCAGCAACCAATTCAGGCCTAAACCTTTCGATCGATCGCATGACTGAACACGACCTGGTGGAGGTGTGCCAGATCGAAGACCTGAGCGGCCTGAGCGCGTGGGGCTGGGATGCTTATCATCATGAGCTGCAATCGCACGGCGACTCGATCATGCTGGTAGCCAGAATCGATTCAACCGTTCATGAATTTGCGCTGGCCGGATTTATTGTGGCGCGCACGATTGCTGATGAACTGCACGTTAACAATGTCGCGGTCAGGCATGTGTTTCGGGGCAGAGGAATTGGCTCGGTGCTTTTGCAAACCAGTCTGGATGAGGGGCGAAAACGCAAAGCAAAGATCGCACAGCTCGAAGTTCGGGCGGGAAACGAAGCGGCGCAGCACCTTTACCGGCGCAGCGGTTTTGAAGTTGTGGGACGGCGGCGCTCGTACTATCGAGCTCCGGTTGAGGATGCTTTGCTGATGAGTCTGCTGCTTGCTCATAATGTTCAGGGCTCATGAGATTAACTGCCCGCTACTGTCGGTAGTCTCGACAAAGGGTGGTGTGCATCTTCAATTTTGAACGAGTGGTGCTGAGGCATTCTCAGTTTGCATTCAGTGATGTCTGCGCTCGACAATTGAGAAGGTCGCAGCTCTTTGAGCCGCGTTCACGCGGCTTTCCCGCAGGGTTACTAGACCGGGCGTTTTACACCCGGGTACCTGGGCAAACGGATCCGAAGCCCCGTTTTTAACGGGCTTACGTTCAGGCTTTAGCCGAAGTCTTGCGGATAGCTCAAAGCACGCTAAAGCGCGCTACAGATTTAACTCAGCGGTAGACCCCAGCGCCAAAAGCGCTGGTCTAACAACCCTTCGGGAAAGCCGTCAGAAGACGGCTAGGAAATCGCGCCGCTTTATTCCACCCCCAAATTTCAAATTGGACTACCACTCGACAAAAGTTCATCTTGATTTAACGTTGTGGCTTGGGATAACATTTCGCTCATGACGAACTGCCGCAGGCACTTCTCATCCGCAAGCATTTTCTTTCCACCCCAAACACTCGAGAGGAGAATACTTATATGGAAATGGCAAAGGCGGACAGCCTTAAAGAAGAATTGATGGCGAGCAACCCGGAATTTCGGGAGCTTGCTCGCGAACATGGGCGTTACGAAGAACGTTTGAGTGAA
>Ga0137401_10001072_pt1 | contig 11537 bp, 12 predicted proteins | sample CZOMad1_1_16fung_FD_108286 | JGI IMG/M metagenome (GOLD analysis project Ga0137401, IMG submission 108286) | Vadose zone soil fungal communities from Angelo Coast Range Reserve, California, USA - CZOMad1_1_16fungal (Illumina Assembly) | ecosystem: Environmental > Terrestrial > Soil > Vadose...
TCCAGTGTTTCTGTGCTGATGTGTCTAAGCGACTGACCGGCTGCTGGCTGTTCGTCTAAACGGCCAATAAACTCAAAGATGGTCGGGACGCCTGCCAGACCATCTATTCCCGGATACACCAGGAGGCTGACTTCATCGATCAACCCCTCCTTGAGAAAAGCGCCGTTGATCCTACCGCCGCCCTCAAGGAGCAGGGTCTTTAGGCCAAAAGTTTTGCCGAGTGTTTCCAAGGCACCACGCAGGTCGCTTCCGTCTGGGCCGGCAAACAGGTAGGAAACACCGTCCTCGCGCAATTCGGCGAGATAGTTATCTGAAACCCTTTCACTGAGGACGGCTATTATGTGATCACCGCTGGCATTGTCCTGGCCGTAATGCAGCCTGCCATGTGGGTCGATAGCTACGGCAACGTCGCGCCCCTCGCGATCGGCAACGTGGGTAGAACGCAAATCGCCTCCGGCTAATTTCACGGTTCTCGCCGGGCCTTGAATGATTTCTTCCATCGTCTTACGCCCCGCGATCCATCCGTCGGATTCGAAGCGTGAAGCCACATCATTATAGTGTCCCCGGAGCGTTGCGGCATTAATCCCCGCAGCAGGAGTGGTCCAGCGATCAACGAACAAGCGTCCGTCGATCGAACTCATCATGTGGCAAATGATTTTGGGACGCATATTAAGCGGCATGTTCGATGGATTGTGACTGGTCAGAATGAATCGCACGCAGGCGATCGCGGAGAAATCCACCGCGCCGTTTGGAAAGAACGGCGGTGACTTCCGAGACGATAGAAAGTGCGATTTCCTCAGGTGCCTCGCTGCCGATATCAAGCCCTGCCGGAGCGTATAGATTTTCGATCCAGGACGAGCGAAGTTCCCGGTATTCCTGGAGTTGGGCCAACAATTCGGCGTGGCGTTTTCTTGGACCTAGCAACCCGAGATACGGAAGCCGCAGTGGCAGCAGGCGATCCAGCGCTACCAGATCACGCCCAAAATTATGAGTCATGACGAGCGCTGCCGTCTGATCGTCCGGAACGAAATTGTCCGATAACTCAGAAGGATGCGACAGATGCTCGACGCTCCATTTCAAATCGTAGGCCAATGCTTGGACGGGTTCGACTTCTGGACCGTTTGCGAAAAGAAGTAGGCGAACCGGGGGCCGGATCGTGTGAAGCAACGCTCCGGGCTCTTCGATCACAAATGAATCGTTGGTCAGCAATTCTGAGCCAAGCTTTTCTCCTTCGAACCGTGTCCGAACCCGGCACAACTCACGCCGTGATATCTTGTTGGCCAGCAACGTAAGAAGATTTTCTATCGTATCTGCCGCAGGGATTTTCTCGACCAGAATCTCAATAAAACCGTTGCAGCCATTGAGGCGGCGGGTGTCGAACACCAGCAATTCTGGTACGCCCTTTCTGATAACATTTAGCCCGTAGCGCGCGATTTCCTCCTCTAGACATCCGCCGCTGAGAACGCCGAGCATGCCGCCACGCGAATCTACGAGGAGCCGCGCGCCCGGTTTGCGATATGTGGAGCCGCGTGTACGGACGAGCGTTGCGAGCGCCCACGTCTGGGATCGTTCCGCGCAGGCCCGTTGCAGGATTTGCAACAGGCTTTTCAAGCGAGGCCTCTTTTAAGCAATTTGTCTGGCGTAATTGGTAGATCGCGGACACGAATACCGGTCGCGTGAAAAACGGCATTTGCGATGGCGGCGGGAATGCCGACGAGCCCTAGTTCGCCCATGCCCTTCACGCCGAGCGGATTGACAATTTTGTCGTCTTCCTCGACGAAAATCGTCTCGATCTGATGTGCATCCGCATGAACGGGAACGTGGTAGTCAGCTAGTGTCGGGTTTAAGATGCGCCCGTACCGATGATCGATTTCGGTGCCTTCCATGAGCGCCATACCGATACCCCAAATCGCGCCGCCGATTTCCTGGCTGTGTGATGTTTTTGGATTCATGATTTTGCCGCAGGCACTAGCTTCGATGACGCGCGTTACGTGAACCGTGCCAAGCTGCGGATCGACTTTCACCTCCACAAATTGCGCGCTGTGTGCGCCGATCGCGTATTTCTCGCGTTCCGGCGACGGGTTGGATTGGTAGGTGTCCTCGACCTCCTCGATGCCGAATTTCCGCAGCAGCTCGGAGAGATCCACGGTCTCCGACGCATCGGATTTCAAACGCAGCACTCCGTCGATCATTTCCACGTCATCGACGTCTGCGGTCGCCAGCGGCGATGAGGCATCCTTTTTAGCAAGATCCAGGAGTTGCTTGCGAATGTTTTGGACGGCGCCATAAATCGCCGAACCCACGCTTGCGGTAGTCCACGAACCGCCTTGGGCGGGAGCTTTGGGATAGAGGGAATTACCAAGTTCGAATTTGATCTTGGCCGGATCAAGCCCGAGATGCTCCGCCGCGATGATGGTCATTACGGTGTAAGTGCCTGGACCGATGTCGGTCGTGGAGCTGGTCACATGCGCAGTGCCATCGCTTTTATAGACAACTTTGGCGCTCGCTGGTCGCTGAAAGGCGCCCCAGATCCCGGTGGCTACTCCCCAGCCAACGAGCAGGTCGCCGTCCCGCATAGAACGAGGTTCTGGATTGCGATTTCTCCATCCGAATTTCTCTGCCGCGAGCGAATAGCACTCACGCAGTGCTTTGCTGGAGAATGGCTTGCCCGTCTCCGGATCCGTTTCGGCGTAATTGATCAAACGCAATTCTAGCGGATCGATTTTGAGCTGATAGGACAGTTCATCGAGCGCACATTCGAGCGCGAACATGTTCGAAACCGCAGCCGGAGCCCGCATGGCAACTGGGGTTGGGAGATCGGTTACGACGTTTTGATATAGCGTTTCGACGTTCGGGCATTTGTAGACTGTCCGCGCGACCTTAAAGTAATCCTCAAAGTAATTCTCGAACGTTGATGTGTTAATGACAGCCCGGTGTGATATTGCGGTAAGTTTTCCATCCTCGTCCGCGGCGATGGCGACTTTCTGCCAGGTATCCGGACGGTAGCCGTGCCCTGTGAACATCTGGCGCCGCGTGTAAACAAGCCGGACGGGACGTTTTACTTCGCGAGCCGCGAGTGCGACTAGCGGCGGATAATAATTCACGGTGAGCGATGAACCAAATGCTCCACCAACGAAAAGCGTGATTACGTTGACGTCTTCCGGAACGATTTTGAATGTTTGCGCAAGATAATCGCGCACCTGATAAACGTTCTGCGATTTGTCGAAAATCGTCAGTTTGCCATCCTTCCAAAAGGCCGTGGCACCGTGGGGTTCGATCGGATTGTGGTGCTCTACCGGAATATTGTATTCCTGCTCCACTTTAAAGGGCGCAGGGGCGTACGCGATAGCGAGACGACCGCGCGGGGGCGGGGATTTTTGCGCGTTCGTTTCCTTTGCGGAATCGATGGCGGTGCGAAGATCCGTGACCGGCTTTTCCTGGCTGTAAGTGACCTTGATGAGCTGGGAGGCGTATCGGGCTTGCTCAAACGTGTTGGCCACCGCAACCGCAATTGGTTGACCGTTGAATACGATCTTTGGGCTCATTAGGGGCCGAAACTCTTTGTTATCGGGACCGCCAGGAAGCGCCGGAAACAATTTCGGGACGTTGAGATGCGTGAAAATCTGGAGCACGCCTGGAGCTCTTTCCGCTTCGCTCGTATCTATCGAAGTGATCGTTCCTTTGGCGATTTCACTCAACGTGAGATAACCATAGGCGAGATTGGATAATTCAAATTCTGCAGCATATTTTGCCCGGCCAGTGACTTTGGCTATGCCGTCAACGCGACGCATTTCTTTTCCGATGTAGCGCATGGCATGGATGGGTTAGACGGTTCCGTTGGCGCGCAGCAATGCGCGGACGATTGCCCGTTTGCCGAGCTCGACTTTGTAGCCGTTGTGGGCGAGTGGCTGCGCGGCTTTCATCTCAGCCTCGGCGCCAGCGGCGAAATTTTGTTCGGTGGCCTTTTTGCCGATGAGCGCTTTTTCGACTTGATGCGCCCGCCAGGGTTTGTGCGCGACGCCGCCCATGGCGAGTCGCACGTCCTTGATCGTATTCCCGTCGAGTTCCAGTGCCGCAGCGACGGAAATCAGTGCAAATGCATAACTCGTCCGATCACGAACCTTTAAGTAATAGGAGTGATCCATGAAACGGGGCGGCGGCAATTCGATGCGTGCGATCAATTCGCCGTGCTGGAGAGCGTTGTCAGATTCCGGATGATCTCCCGGAAGCCGGTGGAAATCGGCGATGGGAATGATGCGTACCGTTCCTTTCGGTGTGAGAACGTGAATCTTAGCATCGAGCGCGGCCAGCGCGACGGCCATGTCGGACGGGTGAACTGCGACACATTGATCGCTAGCGCCAAAAATCGCGTGCATCCGATTCAATCCGTCACGAGCTCCGCAGCCGGTTCCCGGAGCGCGTTTGTTGCATGGTAGCGCCGTGTCGTAAAAGTAGCCGCAGCGCGTGCGCTGGAGGAGATTTCCGCCGTTAGTTGCCATGTTGCGAATCTGCGCGGAGGCCGCGGCAAGCATGGCTTGGCTGAGCAATGGATAGCGCGTACGAATGAGTTCGTGATTGGCTGTGTCGCTGTTTTTCGCGAGAGCACCGATACTGATTCCGCCCTTATAGTCGGTGATTTCGGTTAAGGGCACTCGGGTGAGGTCGACCAAATCGGACGCGCTTTCGACGTTGTCCTTCATCAAGTCCAGTAGGTTCGTTCCGCCTCCGAGATAGCGTGCCTTCGGATGCGACGAGACCGTTTTAACGGCCTCTTCCCCTGTGGTCGCGCGAAAATAGTTAAACGGTCTCACTAGCTAACTCCTTCCGGATTTCGGCAAGTTTTTCTTCGGAGGCAAAGCCCCAGGTTTGCACGGCCTTGCGGTTGGAATGAACCGATTGGATTGCCGCGAGAATCTGTGGATAAGCTGCGCAACGGCAGATGTTCCCGCTCATGCGCTCGCGAATTTCGTCGTCGGAGAGCTGCGTTGGCGGCGACTTCATATCCGGGGTGACGTAACTGCACTCAGCGCGATTGGCTTCATCCAACAGCGCGACCGCGGAGCAAAGCTGTCCGGGGGTGCAATAACCGCATTGAAAGCCGTCATGCTCGATGAATGCCTCTTGCATCGGGTGCAACTGCTCCTCCGTGGCGAGACCTTCGACCGTCGTCACGGCTTTGCCGTCCACTTGTGCTGCGAGCGTCAGGCACGACAACACGCGTTTGCCATCTACGATCACCGTGCAGGCGCCACACTGGCCGTGGTCGCATCCCTTTTTTGTGCCTGTCAGCGCCAGTTTTTCCCGCAGCGCATCGAGTAAAACGACGCGTGGATCAACTTCCAAGTTTCTGGAGACGCCGTTGACCGTGAATTCCACGGCCACAGTAGCGCCCTCGGCTGCCGAGGGAGCTCCTGTGCTTTGCGCGAGCGCCAAAGTCGAGGCCAGGACTTGCTTTTCCGTGAGCAATTGGTAGGCAAAAACTCCAGCGCTGGCACCGGCCATCATTTTCAAAAAATCGCGACGCGGCAGCCCGCTCTGAAGCATCTCTCTCAGGAGCGCGTTTTCGTCATCGGAAAGCGGGACATCCGCTTTCGCATCAGGTATTCGCGGATCTTGCATGGCGGTGGGTTGAAAAAGTCAGACAGTTTCGTTTTCCTTAGTTACTCGTTGCTAGCTTCAACAGTCGTTTACTCCTTTGTGCCTTCGCTGTCGCACGGGCTCTTGCTCCGCCTATCGCGATATTGCTTGAAAATGATCGGCCGGCATGTGGGTGGTAGGTGAGATGGCGTTCGGTGCGAACACCCTCCTTGCTTATCGAATCATCCTTTTGGTCCAAACCGCTCGAACCGATAGGCTAGTTCCGGTCCTCCCGGTCCCTCATACGCGAGCTGGGCGATGAGCATCGCAAAGGGTTCCGTGTAGCGGGCAATGCATAGTGGACCGGCGTCCACCGGGTCGAAACCTACGTCACGAATGAGTTGGGCAGCGATGGCCTTGCTATTCGCGTCGTCTCCGCAGTAGACGAGACTGGGCCTGGTCGCACTCTGTCGAGCTTCGAAAACATCGAAGAACACCTCACTGGGCACAGCTTGAAAAGCGGCTACGATCCGGGCCCCCGGAATCTTGTTTGCGATGACTTCTGCGCCAGAAGAGGTATGGGCAACGACGAGTTCTGTGTTCTCAATATTCAGGGGCACGCAGCAACTCACGATGATCTTTCCCGACAGGTCACCGGCCTGGCTCAAGACCTCGTCTAGACGAGACCAATGCACGGCGAGCAGGATAGCGTCCGCTTCCAGTGCAGCCTCAAGCGGGGAGCCGGCTCGCGCGCCCCCTCGTGCCTCGCGCGCCAGTTCCTCTAGTTTCTCATACCGTCGCGAATAGCTAAATACTACCTCATGCCCCGCGCGGGCGAATAGTATCCCGAGCTTACCTCCCATCAATCCTGAACCTATTATGCCGATTCGCATGGCGCTGGTTCTTGTTGATCAACGCTGCCGCCGCTCGAATCTCTGCACCCTAACGCTGGCGACGGTAGTCGCTGGGAGAGAGGCCGGTTTCCCGTCGAAACCGTTGCGCAAAATGGCTGGGATTCGTGTAGCCCACTTCAAGAGCGACATTCACAACGCTTTTCTTTGTTTCTCGGAGCAGTCGTTGCGCCGCATTCATGCGCAAATTGATGTGATAGTGCAAAGGTGAGACGCCGATGGCCGCCTTGAACAAACGATGAAAGTGAAACTTGCTCAAACCGGCTAGGCCTGCCAGATGAGCCAGGTTGAAATCTTCGATGGCGTGTTCGGCCATCCAATCTGTGATCTGTCGAAGCTTGTAACCGGGTAGCGACGGACCGGCGCCATGCTCTTTGACGGTTTCGCTGTAGTTTTGGGCTAGGTGGATTGCAATGATCTGAGCGAGTCCCTGGACGCGAAGAGGACTCGCTTTGCGGCGCATTAATTCATCGTAAAGCTGCTCCATCAGTGAATTCAGCACAGCATCCTCGAAGCCCGAGAGATCCCGCAGCCGGACCTGGTGCACGTCGGCGCCGAAAGCTTCTTCCAAAGCGCGCTGGAGCAAGGGCAGTTCAACGAGCACGAGCATATACTCAAACGGCTCCCGCGAAATAGTTCTCCAACGGCAATAGTAGGGCGCTCCTCCCGAAATCAGGAAAAAGGACCGCTTTTTAATTAAGCTTTTGATCCATGGGCCCTTGTTCTCCCGTTCTTCAACCTCGACTTCACCAGACGTTGTCCAAATGAGAACTGGTTCGCTCACGGCCGGTGTGAGCACCGAGCCTTTTGATGGCGCAGTGAAGATCGAGGCCCTTATATCTCGCCAAGCTTCGCCGTGACCGGCGGCCCGGCAATTTCCATGGATATAATGTTCCAAACCTTCGGCAGACGTTGTCTCAGGAATCTGCATGAGGAAAACGGTCCACGGTAAAGACTTAGCGAGTCCACACCTTGCATGCAATCCACCACGACCTAAACGAATGCGTTTTTAAGCAATATCCCAACAGGTCGAGCAAGATTGGGGCGACCTTTACTCTAAGAGCAGGCGAAACTTACTGGGGGTCATACCCACCGTCCGCCGAAATATCTCCGCGAAATGGCTTGGACTAGTGTAGCCAATTTCCAGCGCGATTTCGATGAGGCTACGAGATGTTTCCCGAATCAATTGCTGAGCTAGCAACATGCGTTCTCGGGTCACAAATTGCAGAGGAGTCATCCCCGTGGACTGCTTGAACACGCGGGAGAAATGGAACAGGCTCAGCTCTGCCAATTCAGCCAGCTTCTCGATCGAGACGCTCTCTGCAAGATGCGCGCGGACGTAGTCCTCGACCTTGCGGAGCCGTGCGATCGGTAAGCCGCCATGATAATCAGGCCTTTCCGATGCAATATTCGTATATTTCTCGGCGGTATAAATCGCGAGAAGGTGTGTGAACGCAGCCACACGCTTCGAGTCCGCTGGAGTTCGGGCAGATACCATGTCGGCGCAAGCTAGACTGAGATGCGTAAGCATTTCATCCCGGCCGAAGAATTCGGTCACCTCAACAGAGCCCGCTTTATCCTGGTAAACCATTTCGAACGCTGCCAGGCACTGGTCCACACCAAGATGGATGTGGATTACCTCAATCTCCGCTCCCAAAGGAGAGCGCCAGCGCAATTCGTACGGGGTCTTCGACCGGGTGACGAACAGGTCTCCACGTCGCACACGGCGGGGTAGCCAGGGGCCGCCAATCTCCCGTTCCTCGAATTCTGCCGAACCCGCTATATTACAAGCGATCAACGGCTCCGCTGTGGCGGGTACCAGAAATCCATCCACGACACGAGAATAGCGGTAGCGTCGCACGAAAAGCCCCGGCCACTTTAGTGTTGCACTGTCTGCGAGCACCTCGCCGCCGACGTACCGGGGAAAGACCTCCGCGGTAGTACGTTCAGGGGCTTTCATGGAAAACGAGGAAAGGCTTCTTTGTCAGTACGTGTAGCCATCAATCGGTAGTCGTTGCAACTTAATAGAACGAAGCGCGCGGCGACTGAAGCAGAGGTGAATAGGGTCACGCCTTAACGGGCTGTTGCCCGGTAGGTTTTTATTTTGAGCGAAATCTAAAACTAGCTTTTCTCGGTGATGAGGATTTCAGATTGGCAGAAGAGCTGGTAAACGATTCAGGAGAAGTCGGCTTAGCCGGCGGAGCCGTTCAGCGCAGCGGCAAGCTAGCTGCGGCTTAGTTTGGCAGAGGTACCTGACCAGTTTTCGCAAGTTCTGGATAGTGGCAATCAGCAGATCTTGAATTGACTGTTTCCAGAGTCCACGCCACCGGGCCCGTTTGAAGCCGTGACAGTTAGAAGCGTCGGCAAAGCTACGTTCGATCAAGTGTTGTTGACGTTTAAGATCCTCTTTAGCCGCCTTGGAGTTCGCAATTTTGCGAGCTCGATCCAGGAGCTCTTGATCTCGATGTCGATGGATGGTGCGACCGCTCCGCGAGCGTGTACAGAAGGTTCGCAACTCGCCTCGGTGGGAATCGCCCAGCAGCTTGAGGTGAGGACGGATCTGAGATTTTTGACATTCCACTAGGTTACTGAGGCTACCGTAACGTGCATCGGCGATGGCCGTTCTAACGGCCTGGCCGGTGCTATCTTCATGAGCCTCGATGAGCGCCGGCAGGCGTACCTTCGTCAACCGCACCGGTGGTGGTCTCTACGGCGGTGATAATCTCATGGTCATCATCGACTACTCGATGGCTCTTATAGCGCGGGCGACTCTTTAAGCCACCCTGCCGGACCAGTGTCGCATGTGGGTCAGTCGTGCTCTTAAAATTGGCGATTCGCTTCGGAGAACTTCCCAACTTCGCTCTGTCCTGAGCCACCGCCCCCGGAGTCCGCTGGCGGTTCATTCTCTTGCTCCTGCTCATCGAGCTTTTGAAGTTGCTCGCGCGCGGTTCGCTCAAATGGCACTGACCACCTCTGCCTCCAGCGGCTTAACCGAGCGCAAAGAGGCGTTGGCATCTACCAAACTGGCATCGACGTGGATTTTATTGCCCGACACCAGCCCCGCCTCGACGCATGCATAGGACGGATGTACCATTGGCCGGTGATTCCGCTGGATTAAGGCCACCGGTCGCTTCCAGCCAGTCCGCAATATAATCGATTTGTTCTTCGAGCGATCGCTCAGTAACATCAACTAACAATTTCGGGATAGCTGAATCTTTCACTAGCTGCTGGAAGATCTGCTGCTCGCGGATAAATATCGTGAGATCGTCATATTGCGAGGGATTACTGGAGATCAGCAAGCGTTTTGCGCGCGCTTCAGCGAAGGACTCTGGGTTTCGCCAACAGAAGATCAGCCGAAACCCGAGAGCTGACAGACGCGACTCTAACCATCGAAACTGGTATTTCCTCCCGCGATAAGCGGCTTGCCACATCTGAGTGGAAATATGGAACCGGTCGATGATCCACGAGTAGTATCGGTAAAGCTCAAATAGACTCAGCCAGGGCCAGGTCCGTTTTACCGGTCAAACGAGTGCCTTCGATAATCAATTTTGGACAAAGTTTTACTATTGGCGCGGTCATTATGTGATTGTTGGACATATAACGGAGACCGGACCTACAACGGCTACATCTTCCAGCGGTTCATCTCGAGAAGCAGGCGACTGTTGTCGAGCTGAACCAAAGTGGCAGTCTTGCCCGCGTCGACACAAGCCGCTACTTAGGACGTTTCTCAAAAACACCTTTCACGACCGGTATTGCGGAAAAAACCTTGGGCCAACCGGCATAGAAGGCCAACTGGATGAGCATCTCAGAGGCTTGGGCTTTCGTTAAACCATTATCCATTGCCCTATTAAGGTGATACGTGATTTGCGCGGCTTGGCCTGAGGCAATGAGAGCGCTGACAGTAACCAGGCTCCGGTCCCGGGACGCTAGCGCCGGACGTAGCCAGAGATCATGGAAAAGCACGTCACTGGTGTACTGCACAAGTCCCGGAGCCACCGGACCGACATCCTGCTCAACACGGGCCGCGCGTTGCGCCTCGGCAGCCTCATCGATGGGCAAAAGCTCACCCGAGGTAGGCTGATCGGATCGGATTCCACGCTTGGCAAAGACATCTTTCGCGACCGCAACTGCCGACGTGGCATCCGCCCAGCCGGAGTAGAACGCGAGATGCGTAATGATCTCAGAAAGTTCGCTTGGCTTGACGCCATTATCGAGCGCCAGGTTGAAATGGTAGGGCATCTCGATCGTCTGATTACGCGCGATCAAGGCTGCGACGGTTATGATGCTGCGGTCCCGTGTCGATAGTTCGGGACGCTTCCACAAATCTCCGAGGAGAGTGCCTTCCGTGTATCGTGCTAACGCCGGCGCGACCATCCGAAGATCCTCCAGTGTGGGCACTGGCGGAAGAGCATTCGAGCTTGGCCCCAACTTGTCTACCTGGTCGGACGATTGACTAGCCAGTCTTATCTTCATACTGTCTGCCTGTTTAGAGGATACTTCAGCCGGCGGCTCCGGTGAGGTGTGTCCGGTCGTGCTGTTGTCGGCGCCGCAAGCGACGTGACTAATGGCCATCGGCAATGCGAGGACCAAGAAATTGCGTCTCATGGTAGCTTTTTCTCCTTTCGATCACCTGTGGTATTGGTCGTCGCTGACCTTTTCCATCCAGTCGACGGCCTTCCCGTCGACCTGTTCCTGAATGGCGATGTGCGTCATAGCCGTGGTTGGAGTAGCACCGTGCCAATGCTTCTCGCCCGGTGGGAACCAGATGACATCGCCGGCGTGGACCTCCTCAACAGGACCACCCTCACGCTGGACCCAACCGCAGCCGGCTGTGATAATGAGGATCTGACCCAGCGGATGGGTGTGCCACGCGTTGCGAGCACCCGGCTCGAACGTAACGCTTCCGCCGTTCACACGAGCTGGAGGGTGTGCTTCGAACAGAGGGTCAATGCGTGCCGTGCCGGTAAAATATTCGGCCGGTGCTTTGACGGATGGTTCTGAACCAGTTCTTTTGATGACCATATTGAATTTCTGTTGTTGAGTTATAGA
>Ga0137401_10001074_pt1 | contig 11530 bp, 11 predicted proteins | sample CZOMad1_1_16fung_FD_108286 | JGI IMG/M metagenome (GOLD analysis project Ga0137401, IMG submission 108286) | Vadose zone soil fungal communities from Angelo Coast Range Reserve, California, USA - CZOMad1_1_16fungal (Illumina Assembly) | ecosystem: Environmental > Terrestrial > Soil > Vadose...
CGATGAGCCTAGCATTCAACCTTAGGCCCTAACCGTAAGGGCTTCGGGCCGAACATGCAACTAATCGGTTGAATGGTCGCCCTCAGGTAAATGACCTCTGCCCTTTCAATAAGTACCATACTATGGTACGCCGGTAGCGGCGTACCATTCAATTCAACGCTGCTCTGCAGACACTTGAGGACAGGAGCACTCAGACTGAACATGTTGAATGGCTGGATTGGGCGTTGAATGCGATCAGTTGAATGATCGCATCGGGAGTGGAATGCAACCGATCGGTTGAATGGCTGGATTGGGTGTTGAATGACCAATGCCAGCGGTGACTGCGGTGTTGAATACAGCAACCGATCGGTTGAATGGCTGGATTGGGAGTTGAATGACCAATGCCAGCGGTGACGGCGGTGTTGAATCCACCGGATTGGGAAGTTGAATTGCCAACACGAGGGGAGTGAGAGAGTTGGAGACCGGATGAGGCTATTTCGATCGCGCGCTTACCGCAAAAGGGAAGTTGAATTGAATGGTACGCCGCTAGCGGCGTACCATAGTATAGTACTTAGGACTCCATGAGAACTCCACGAGGACTATGAGGAGTCCACAAGGAGTCCATGGAAACCTGTGGGGGACTGTAAAATACAGAGAAATGGGTAGCACAATAGGGGCGATAAGCTCCATGAGGAGAGGAGGGGAGCAGGAACGTGAAGAAATAAAATGATGAAGGACTCACAATAGCTGTCCCATGTTAAAGTGGGTTTCCATGATACCCATACTCTTCTACCTTACACGCAAAACATAGGTCTCCACTGGAACGTGGCCCTGCTGACTGTTCCTCAAAAGCTATAAAACAGAAAAGATGCTAAGTCAGTACATGTCTCTATTGCTTCGGTCGCAGAATAGATAGAATGGCATCTCTGGCATCAAGGATCCACACAGCAATTACCCCATTTGAAGAATGTTTGAAGGCAATAACAAATCAGAGGAATAGGACTTACAAGCTCGCACTATCCATCAAATAAAATTCACTAATACAATCCATAATCTCTAACCCAACAGGAATGGTCCATCATTCAGAATGCAAATATTCTGAAAAAAAGCAGGTAAGAGATAGATATTGAGATATATGTAATGAAATACACACCTATCATGGGTTCCCATGCCACCTGCCATAGCCCTGCTCGAGTTTCCTCACTCTGAGGTACCCATTCTTCTACCGCGCTGCTGGCAAATTTGACAAGGAAGACATCATTATTACAACACTGGTCATGAGCAATGCTGAAGCGAGAATATCAGTCAGTGTGTAACACGCAGGGTTATTCAGAAATAGTGGACTTTACTGCATATTCACTGTATTTTACAGTCCCCCACGGGTTTCCATGGACTCCTCGTGGACTCTTCATAGTCCTCATGGAGTCCTCATGGAGTCCTTATGGAGTCTCTGTGGACTCCATGGACTCCATGAGGACTCCACCCAAATCCACAGATTCTATGGAGAGTCCATGAATTTTGGGTGGACTATGATAAATTTTGGTGAAATCTACCATGAGCCACCGAACGCCAATGCCTCGCAGCTGATGTCATATGGGACATCAAACCAGAGCTGGGAGACATGTTTTCTCATTTGGAGTTCCAAAGCACCCCAAGAAATTGGCATTATTGGGCTGGATTTAGAACATGCAGTTATTTGATGCAATAGGTTTTTCACGGATTTCCTCCCCTCCACCAGACAGGAATTATATTCGACGCTCATTCTTGTTACTACTCCGCTGGTACTCCTTTCGTCCCTTCTTATCGTCTTGTATTCGTCTCATTCCGTTGTCTGTTATTTCTGCCGTTTGTACCGCATTTTCGTCACTTGTGCTTTCTTATTTACACAACCCCTATTTCACGTTTCCCATATTTTAAATATGTGGATTATTTTGCCGCGCATGCATATTTCCGCGCAAATTTAGATTTGCGAATACATTGCGAAAGCATATGCGTCGTGGTTATATTGGTGCATGTCCACCATGCGTGTGAAGGGTTCTCAGCCTGCTATGAAACAATACGCTGTTCAAGACCACACGATGCATGAAAATGTGACTACTCACTCCAACTTTGGAACTGAAGGCCAACTGACGTGTCCGCAAGAAGATAAGTACTTAATCAGCGAAGCGGCCAACGTAAAATGGGTATCCTATTCAGATACTATCAGATGAATGATAGAGTAATCCTTTGATTCGATTTGGAAATATTGTTTGGGTTACAGAAAACAAATAAAATAAAATTTACACCATCAACGAGACAGGGCAAAACAAAAGTAAGCGAAAATTGAATAGCTTCATTCAGGGACGACAAATTCGTAAATGCACCAACGACAAAAGATATCCTCTACTTGTGACAGCTGTAGGAAAAGCGTCAAGTCATTGAATAAAAGGGGTCGTTCAAATAAGCCCTCACCTCACTACACCACAACATTCGCGGCTTCCGCCTTGATATACGCAACAATTTCCTGCATCTTCCTCAATCCATCCGGAGACAAGATGTCTAAATCCCACTGCCCCCCCAAGAAGTCGGGTGGCAAAATACGATCCGCATCGGGGCGGCCAACAAAGTGAGGTGTAACTTCGCCTGTGACCTTATTGCCACAATAAACGCGAAGGGAAGTTCCCAGCAGGCTCAACCCATACAGGCGAGGAATGGGGCAATGGGGTAGCATCTGATCGTACCGCTGGCGCATCTGGGTGTCCGCCCTCCGGCGCCTGTCAGGTTCGTTCACCCATCTGTCGTCTTTAATCTCCGCCATGAGAACTGGTTTCTGCTCCTGATTCAAAATCACCATAAAGACAACAAAGTCTACGGCGTCACGTGCAGAAATTTCATCGGGGACAGTCTGTGGGGCAAGGAAGAAGGTGAAGGAGCCTTCAACCACAGCGTAGTTGAAGAGCCTGTCGTAAGGGCCATAATAACGAGATTCGAGTGGCGCGTTTTGGTTACGACTGACATTGAAGATGTTGAGTAAGCCTTGCGTCAGTGACGAAGGGCATGATCCTAGCATGCTTGTATCAGCAACGATACATTATAAGTGCGAGTCAAGGGTATACCTAGCGTTCTGGGCAGTGAAGTTGGAAGTTGGAAGTGGGGTGGAAGTTAAGTTGTTTATCAGACGATTGGTCGAGAGTTAGCGGTTAACTCGGCCCGCGGGTGACCTGCTATAACGGGCTGCTGTGACAATGCGTCTATTTAGAATATGTAAAGGCCTGCCTCTGCTAATACTATACCATGGTTAACAATTCGGCAGCATCTAATTCTCGCAGAATGTCTACTTTACCCAGCATCAGTTGGAATGCCGATGACAGTGCTCTGCCTTGGAAGCTTATCTCGGAAATGGAGAAACGAGAGAACGCCAAGGTGCTATTCAGAAAAAAGGAGTAAGTCTGCTTGCCCAGTCTTGTGCTAATGTGTTATCGAATAAAACACATCAGGTGATCGAAACATGACGGTATACAAACGGATCGCTTCGCTTCCCTCCTTTCAGACAAATTGTAATCGCATAACTGGGAAACTTGGCGGAGGACCTTGATTTGAGTACGACGGGGGAGGGGAAGACGGTCGCGGGTAGGATGATCCATTATATGACAGATGTAGAAACCAGGATCGACAATGGCGGTGGGGCAAGAGGCGGAGACCCAGTGCTTTGGGAGAACGAACACAACTGACCAAGGATTTGGTGGAGTTCGTCCTCTGGCGATACACTTGCTTTGACAAAGTTGCGCAGCTATGATAAAAAGTCGATTAAATTAAGCCATGAGCATGACTGCAGGAAACTAACATACCTGCTATATGACGTTGACATGGTTCCAAGAAACGCAATCGTAAGGATGCATTTGAATTGCGCGTTCTTTCCGACCAAAGGAAAATTCTGGCTCGCTGAGCGCCTGAGATTTGGCTGGGACCGGAATAGAAGTCAGAAGTGGGCTGCAATACACAAATTGGCGCAAGAAATAATCGTGAGCCTCAGAACGTACAGAAAGGAATCCGAATCTGGACTGATGCCGTTTACAACTGTTTACAAGCGGAATTCAAAATTCGGCCTTGTGTCATAAACACACGTAAACAGCGGCGGACAAGCACCCACTTCGTTCCACACCTCTATTTTCGTGTTCAAGGTTATCAGTAATCTAAGTGTGTCGTTTCAATGTCGTGTATTATGGATCGTGCTAATACCTTCACATAAGAAATGTCTCGGTCCACGCATGTGCGGATCAACACCACCACCTTCGGGCCGCAGCACTACCAGAACGACGCTATGGATACGCCCATCACTGTACTTCCGGAGAGACCAACAAAAGTTTATCTAGTCGTTATCAAAGGACCGAATCCCGGCGTCTTCTATGACTTTCGGTACGTGCTCTCGATTGACTGAGGCAAAGACCTGCTGACGAAATGACCAGCGACAAAATCGTTCTCTATACTCACCAGTTACAAGAACTAAAGTCCATGTATTATACCCCTAAGAATGATGTTGACGCTCGTGAGACTTTTGCGGTATGCAAGAAGGTTGGGCTAGTAGAGTGTATGGTGGAAGGACGGTGGGTTTAAGTGTTGTTGGCAAGGTGATTTGGCATCTGCCAGACGGCGGAAGGGTGGTGGGTTTAATGGATGGTCGGGGTAGTACTGATATTGTCCCTGTATGTACGAAACTGTTATGCCATGGGCACTTATGCCTGCAATCGTGACTCTCTGTGTCGGAATCCTTATTTTCGGAACAGAATTCAGCATTGAGATTTTTGATCACAATGGAATCACGTTTTTGCCTGCCTACGACATGTTCCAAGACACTGAGACCTCCATTTGCGTTGTGCGCACACTAGCGTGAAAACTGTCGATCGAGGAAATAGGTTTTGATCAATGGTGCACAATTGGCCCTCAGATTTGGACATCTCTTTCTTTTTTGGGCCGTGGAACCGACATCTGGCGTGTTCGCAAATGTGTTCTCGGAGTTAACTAGAAGCCGTTGTTGCGAGGGATCACTTTTGCCGACGCGGCACAGGTCTTTCTAGCTTGCTCCAAACCTGACACGTGAATGATCGCGCAATAATACAAAAAATATTCCCACACAGGCTGGACAATCTGTCGGATTAAAGATGACTCCTTAGTTAAAACTAAGGACTCGTAACCGTGCTCACCAAACCAACACATACCTCCGGCCCCGCGTGGTGAGTTAGGTGGTCAGGGTATATTCCCCGCATCTTCGCAACTGGTCCCCAGTTCTGGCATGTGCTAACGCACTATGTTCCGACTCGGATGGGATGGCGTGCCCGCACTTTCACCCACTTCTAAAAAGTAGACAGCTAGACCGAAAGTGGATGTTGGCCTAACCTTAACGTTATTTTCAGCACGCTTCTCTCAATTCAATAATATTATATCCGAGTGATGGAGGACTGCACGGGATTTAACCAAATGAGGGCCCAAAAAAAATTGACTGTCTTGTTAAAGTGACCAGTGGTTTGCGCCCTAGGTTAAACAACAATATCTTTTTGCCTTTTAATTCATGCCTTCAGAACAGTTGAAACTCGTGCGCCAGCAAAAGCATCGTAAAAGGCTCAAATGGAACGATGCACTTAACCGCCGCCTGCACCTGCAGGAAATTCGAGATACAGGCTCCCATGTATTCGAGGCAGCCTCAGCCTCATTCACTTACTGGTCGCCCTTTGCTGCTTACTCCCTGTCTCTCACCACCGAAATTTGTTTTGCGCTGCAATTCAAGAAGGTTGAATCCGTGGTCGCCGCCCTGTTTTGTTTCATCTTGGAGTGCAGCTGTTTGTGTGGTCTTCTGCAAAGTGAGTTCCACCACAACTTCAAGCAATGTTGTCCTTACAAGCTTGCGCTGTGTCAGCTATTCGACACCCCCGGTCCTCGAAGTATCGATATGGGCGGACAAGATATAGGCCCATTCCACGGCCTGGGAAACCGTGGACAGTATTTCTGCTAGGCGCAACACCCAGGACGGAATTCATGGGTGAGTCATCACAAACGTCATTTCTTTGATCATCCTTTGACAGCTTCTCAGGATTGGATTCAAACGTTACTGTAAACGATCTGATGGTCAATCTTCGCCACCGTCGTTTGGTCCCCAATCTCAGACGCGTGAGATACTCAGTATATTTCCCACCCTGTCGTTATGGCCCACTTGAACCACATGAACGCCTGATGGACTTGGGTGTGTCAGATCTATCCACATTGTATTTGCGAGCATCTTACCTAGGTGGTGCGCCAAACAAACATGGTATATTCTATTCCTGGCTTCTTTCGTTATCAAGTAACCAACTTTCATGTTTTCTAACAGGCGAAGGCAATTCTTCGGCACACAAGGAGAATCGGAAACCCAGCACTACCCCAAGTTGGTCAGAGCATCCACTAAAGCGCAACAACCCAGCTCCTAAGCTTTCTGGGCTCTTCATCGACCAGCCTGGCATCCAACATTCGGCTGAAAGTAAAGGGAAAGGCAGGGCACTCATTCCACATCCCGCTGTGGTTAACATCGATCCTGTTGTCGAACCGTCCACCGTCAGAAAAGGGAAAGCATATATTCAGCATCCTATCACAGATATTCATCATCCTTCCCCAGCGATACCCTTACCTACAGTAACATCTTCATCTGGCGAAGTCTCATATGAAACGCCTTCGTCTTCAACCGCTGTGGGCACATCGACGGAGAACCATATATACTACGATTTAGAAAGTGACATGAAGACGTCTGGCTTGGACATACTATCGGACTGTGGTAGTGGACGCGACGTGACGAATGAGAATATTGGTGCCAAACGTTCCCGGCCACGTGATGATTTTGACGAATCCCAACCAAAGAGGAGGAGGTACATCATAGACTGTATTCTCATTCCTAGACTCGCTCGACCTGAACAACTGCCCAGCGACACTGAAGATAGATATACAGCTGACTATGATTACATTACTCCAGCGTCATCTGATGTCAACAGCGCTGATGCAGAGTCTTACCAAACCCCAACTTCGCGGGTACGAAGGTCCAAAAACGATATCGCTATAATCTCCAGGCGGGGGGATGAAGAATCCAGCGATGACGAGTTTACGGGTCTAACAGTTGGTGGGGGCTGTGCTGCCAAAGTTGTCGAGTCCGATTCTATTGACTCCGATTTCTCGTCGTCCACCGGCTGTGATTCAAGCAGCTCAGACGACGATTTCGAAGTACTGTCATCAACAGCGAGAAGAGCTCGGACAAAGAAAGTGGGTAAACAACGGATCTCTCAGAAGTCAAAACCTCCGCAGTGTGAGTGCTCTGTTTCCCAATAAATATATTCGCCGTTCTGAAGGTGGTTCTTGTGAAGTTCATAGCTCACCGGCACCTACAACGGAGCATCAGCGACCTTCCCACATTCTAGAAGCATCCAATAATGGGGAGAAGGTGGATCGAGATCATTACGCTGGAGAAGAACATCTCCTCCTTCCACCATCGCCATTCCTTGCCAATTCTACCACTCCGAAAAGTCATCTCCCCTACCTTATTTGCATTTCCGGAGAGGACCGTTATGCATGGAGCAATAGGCGTCATCGATGTGATCATGAACAATCTAAAATCCCTGATGAGGCGCTAGTTGACAGCACTTGCGCTGTTCTTTCCTTCTTCGACGGGATGTTCTTTTGTCCCCTTCTATCGTCCATAGTGTGTCCCAAACACGGTGTCATAACCCTATCAGAATTATTATCGCATTTGGAGAAACACCATGCGATGGCACTCAAGTATTCGCGTCTGGATCGATCTCGCATTCTTCCCCACTTACGTTCGGCCCTTATTAAGAGCCCCACCTCCACTATTGAGGACGTCGTCTCTATAGCAGCTAATGTAGAGCTTCTTAATCCCATTCCCGGCCTGGCCCCTCCAGAACTTTGTATTCAGTGCACTAACTGCAATGGTTGGTTTGCTTCTCGCGATGATGCACCAGGAAGATGTATCCAACAACACTGGCTAACCCCGAGTCGTCGTGGTCTGGAGCACTCTCCATGCTACCGCTGGCATAAGAAACAACCCAGAGGCTTCCTGGCAAGCAAATTGCCACGCGTCTATGCTAGTAGACTCTCGAACTCCCATGGTCGCAGCTTGCGAGTAACCTTCCATTCCGATTTCGAACCTCGACCCAAACCATCTGATTCGTCGATGCCCTCAGCTCCTCCACAAGTGGTGAACACAACTCTGCAGTCGCCACAGTATTTGATCGATTTAGGGTGGATTTCATATGTAGAGAGCCTTGGTGTCGATCCCACCATATTGGTTCAACTGGTTGCATTGCCATCCTCCCGGATGTCTGGTTTGTGGCCAGATGGCTCCGAAGGTTACCTTATCGAGGAGGGCCTGATTGTCCTTTACCGTTTATTTGGCTTCTATCTAAAAGATGCCAATACGCGCATGAATTCATGTGGTAATGCTGTCCGACAGGCGCTAGTTGCTGGGTATGTTAGCCTATGTTTGACTTACCGCATTTTGAATTTTAATATTGTTTCAGTTCAGGTGCGGAATTTCGTCGTTTCGTAGATGCTACTTTTCGCATCTATAGGCAGCCTCCGACAAAATTCTGTGCAATGGTAATCAGATACATGTTGTGGCGGAAGCACGGAAAAGGTGATATGCTTGGGAAATTCAAACCGAAAGTTACAAAACCTCAGCAATCTTTATTTAAAGACCTTTATAACCTCCTTTTGAAAGGCGCAGATGTCGAATTGACGAGCCTGGCCCCTCTCGCTCATCGGATCCTCTTATCTTCGTTCACGTTATCGCTCAATGCACGGAACCAAGTGGACTCTGCATTCGAACAATTCATGATCTTTGCCATTATGACACCAAGCCTTCATACCTTCCTTTCGGCTTTATGTCATACCCAATTATTTGCCCGAACGCAAAGGACGATTTTCTCCACATTCTTGCACACAGCATGGCACGGAGGAGCTGATACCGACTTTAAATTGGAGGACCGAGGAAGCGTTACCGGAAACGATGAAGGCAGTAAAGAGGAACCAGGTGGAAATGGTGGTGACTTAGATGCGGAAGCCGATGATATGGGAGATGATATAGACTTTCGTCGATTTGATGAGATGGCGCCAACAGCAGGAGCGGGTTGGGACGACGGGATATTTGATGATGCGGGGGTGTATGTCGGAACGCAAGATGAGCAGAATGCTGATGGAGATGCAGACGAGGGCATGGAGATTTTGAGTGACCGGGATGGGGACGATGTGTTGTTAAGGTACGCTAATGTTGCCCTCAACATATCCAGTGCTGACGATTCATTCAGGTTGTTATATGATTTCGGGAAATATACTAATCCGTCATCTGACACAATCGACACTTTAATGAAGCGCGTGGTTACGGCTTGGGGGAAGGCTAAGGCACTGGCCTTACAAACGACATCGAATGGTGGCTGTTCGTGGAACCCTGATGGCCAATCGTTCGTATTTACGTGGTTGAACATCAAAGCTCGCGATATTGATCTCGAACGTCTTCGCCTCCAAGTCGTCAAAGAGAAAGATGAATTGACAGACACGTTGACTAAACTCTTCCCTTACATTGATTTTTCGACTTTCTTGCTGTCCAAAGTAGCAGACAACGTCGAAGATCAGACATCTCTTTTCGATCGTCAGGACAACAAGGCTCTTTTTAAGCCCTTTATCGAGAAAATTTGGGCACATCTTGGTCGGGATAGAGCCGACCATCCGGATATCAAGCCTACTACTCCCATTTTCGTATCATCCACCGGCAAGCTACTTCCCAAGCAGGCCAAAGAGTGGCTGAGAGGCCCACGCCTCTTTCTTCGGAAGATTCTTCGTCACTTCTATCGAACCATCGGCATCCCTCCCCGAGCTTGGCAGACATCAGACCTACTTTATCGAGCCTGGATGTCATACCTCCGGAATTTTCGTGTTCTGCGCCACGGCACTTCATTTGTCGGTAATCCCAGAGCAAAACAACGAGATAAACTCATGTATGAAGCATTCTGGTTGCTTCCACCACATTTAGGTCTTGCAATTATATTTTGCCTTGGCGTGATCCGACCCATCGAAATCGAGATCTTGAAAATGCTCGACATACCCACGACAGACCACGAGCATTATATATTTGTACATACCAAGAAGATGCCTTTTAACAGCTCTTACGTCTTCAACACGGCGACAATCAACGAGGTTCTCCAGGAGGATACAATTCCGGAACTTGCATACGAAGCACGGGCGTACCGTCATGTTTTCCAGTCAATTTATGACAAACACCTAGTTCGCGTCCACCCCGACACCGTCAACCCCCTGCTACGGGCAGCAGTCAATCAACAGGGTCAGCACGATGAGCTTTCACACGACGGCCACTATGCCCAAGACGAGATTGCTATAGGCGCCGGGTTACCACTGAGCAAGAGGAACCAACAGTTTGCGGTTAGCGGGCTGTTCCACTCGTGGTTTAGTTTTGTTCCGGGTGACATGACCTGGAATGCTCGTGCAAATTATCACCCACAGGGCGATAGGGAGCTTCACAAACTTCTGGCCCTGGATGTTGCTAGACGACTGGTCATTGAACACTATTGCGTTGCTGACGGAGATCCACTACAGCGTACTCGACGTGTAGCTGAGGTAGTGGAGTTGAACCCCTTCCTTATAGGACCCAAGGTCGGTGGTTTAAAATGATGAAAATATCTAACTGATCACCTGCCGTTCATTTCAAGGGTTTGTCTCGAGGCCTAGATTGGGAAACTTTGGGTGATGAAGTACTGACTCAGATTGTAGCGACCGTGGTTCATGGGGTCAAACAACCCGATGCCCTTGCGCTGCCCCCTTTAGGTGGGTATACGGACGAACAAGTCGCATCGGGTGTGGTGTTGGTGCGTCTGTTGCACTAAGTCTAAACGATATCTTGTCTTGACATTGATGACATACAGGCTGAGGTTGCTTTGGAAGAATGGAGTAGTGGTCAATTTCGTCCTTTCCACAGCCTCTTCCAGGTTGCAGGACTTATCAACTCCCGAATCGAGGAAGTCTCCAGCATGATTCACAAGTTCAAGCATGGGAGACCCAAAATGTGGAACGAGTTCTGCGCAAAGGTACATCTATGGGCTTCTCAAAACAGGGTTGATTCCCTTGTCCTACAACGTCCACTCTGCCACCTGTCCGCAAAAAAGGGAGAATTGTACAATGTGCGGCCGGAAGGAGGTAGTGACGATGATAATGAATAGTGCTGTACGGTTACAATAGTGCCGCACAATAGTTGCATACAAATGTCATTAATGAGGGCACTTCATATGTGTTAAGATACAGTAACAACCGAATATCTATTTAAAAAATGATATATTTGATGGTAAGTTGCTCACGAGAGGAGTCGACGATCGGAGATCTGAATACAATGCCCTCGTGACTTGCTGGCAGAGGGCCGATGCTTCGCACGGCAAAAACGAGTCCTTGGCTTTGATTAGACAAAACTGAAAAATAAAAGTAAAAATACTATTTAGTGACTTTCATACTCTTTATGTTTTGTGTGCATATAATA
>Ga0137401_10001076_pt1 | contig 11527 bp, 8 predicted proteins | sample CZOMad1_1_16fung_FD_108286 | JGI IMG/M metagenome (GOLD analysis project Ga0137401, IMG submission 108286) | Vadose zone soil fungal communities from Angelo Coast Range Reserve, California, USA - CZOMad1_1_16fungal (Illumina Assembly) | ecosystem: Environmental > Terrestrial > Soil > Vadose zone...
CTAAATTGCTGAAAACGAGTAAATGGGTGTGAGTAGAAACAGGGCAGGATGAATTAACAAACCGCTGCAACTGAGAAGACCTCAGATCACTTTACAACACCTCAGATCAACTCAGAGTGAGTCTGCAACTCAAATCTACGGTTTGGAAAACCGTCGCGGACATCGTACGTTTTTCCTCATAATGCGGAAGTGCTTTTGCGGTTTGGTCCAAGCGCATGGGTCGTGATCCGTCAAGTTTCTCTTGCAAGAACAGCGTATCGGATACGCCATTGATGTCCCAATGCGGTAGACATTAGCGGTTCTGAGTTCGAGCGCGGAACGTACTGAGAAGAAGTCAGAAGGAATCGCTTTTGCTGAAAGATGGTTAGGGATGAATTGATAGGCTCAATTCCCACTTCTGGGGAACACCGGCTGACAAAGAAATGTTTTTCGATTCGAGGATCAGGTGCAAGGGAATTGGGCCCCGGTCGCTCTTGCCCAGGGGACTATCACCCGTTGAAAACACGGAGATTTGCATGGGCCAATCCGACTGTTTTACCTGCACATCCAGCGTTTCTTTATCGGAAAGAAAACGATCAAGACGATGGCCACCTGCGTCTAGAGTTTCAAGACGATTGTAGCGGCTTGGAATCGCCAGCCAGAGACGACGAACTCGGAGTGGTTTCGATGATGTCAAGAACTCCACTCGCCGTATTGTAGTTCCCTGAAACGACCACGTAACTTCTGAAATGAGGCTTTCGTCGACTAACTCTCCTGCTTTTGCGCCCGGGACGACCCAATGCTTCCACACAGCAGTGACGCTGGTCCCGTCTGCTGCGGGTCTAATCTCATCGGCTCCGTCAACTGCGGCAATTGTTCTTCCGTCTTCCAATTCCAGGAATGGTACGAGGCAGGGATAGATTTTTTCAACAGGTACTGCCAAACCAGGAAAACCGTACGGCAGTGGCTGGTAATCGGAGGTTGCCGCCTTCGGCCCCGTCACGAACGGCAGGGCAAAGTGTATTTCGCCGCGACGAACCAGCCAGACACCAAATTTCCGGTCGCTGCCATCCGCGAAGAATTCAAACCGTGAAACGTTGCCAAAACTGGGTGACATAGCAAACTGTTTGATTCCTTCGCTGGCCATCGCCTGTGTAAACATCTTGTGCGCCGCCATGATTTTTGCGAGGAAAGTGGTCGTTTGCTGCCATTCGCGCTCCTTCGTAATATATCCGTAGTCGCCCCTGCCGAAAGCAAAGATAGAAAGTAAATGCGTGTCTTTATTGAAGTCATTTCGCAGCCACTTCCATGCGGAATTGTAAGCGCATGCCAACTGTTCGAGAGGCGCAGGGCGAAATTCAGGATGAACGCCAAGAAAGCCGACGATTTCCATAGTGTCCATGTAGCTGATCGCGCCGAGACTCCGGCCCCACGGATAGCCGTACCCGTCGGGCGAAAGTAAATCCCACCACAATTTCATTTGTCGTTTGAGTGACGGTGCAAGGGCTTTGACAAGATCTTCACGTCCAGCGAGTTGCGCGGCGTCATAAATCGCCCGGGCGTACTCGTTGGAATACCGGTCATAGCGGCCGGTCGGCAGGGAATCATCGGCAAAAAGCGCTCCACGGGTGAATTGCGCGGTTGCGTGATCTAACAAGTCGTCCAGCGAGGCGCGGTCCTTGCTAAGGCCGAGATCGTAATCAATTGCCGCGATCCGCGCCGCCACGCCGAAATAATTTTCCGGAAGATGAATCAGTTTGTGGGTTTTCGAATCGTAAAATCGTCCGGGATCAAGCAACGCGCGATAACTTTCCTTTTCTTTTGGTGACAGATTTTGCCACAACGCATTGTGATCCAGATTCCTGCCATAGCTGTGGAGGGCCATCGCTGCATAAAGTTGTGCCCACGTTTTTCCACCATGGCTTAGTTCGATTTCCGCCATTTTTCCGATCATCGCTGGAAGATCATGCCCGGCAATCGTATTCGTGGACGCGAACGCTGAATAGTCGCCCAGCGTGCGCATGAACGTGCCCCAAGAAAATTCGCCCGTCGTCAACGCGCCGACAACTCGGTCGGGCGGGGGATCGAGCGTCTTGATGTCGGCCACATGTGCGGTAATCTCACGCTGCAAGAATTGTCGAATCTCGCGATCGATATCCTGAGTACGAACTAAATTCGTCTCGACAGGGATTTGTTGCGCGTTGCCTGCAGTGCTTGCGAATGCGACCAGCAACAATCCAATTCGTATTGTGCGCAACGGAATTTCTTTTCGCATACAGTTGCCTCGGTATTAATGTGATCCTGGGTTTGGATGGGCTCGCACTTAAATGGCTGGTCGGGCTGCGCAACCCAAATTGAAAACTTACGACAGATAGTCCTCGCGCCACGGAGTGAATACATCTATGACGATTGATGCTTCGAAGGCAGATGCGCCGTGCTCTACTCCGCCACGTACGACGAACGTGTCGCCAGTCCGAAGATCAAACGTTTGGCCCTGGCACGTGACTTTCAGATGGCCGCGCACGATGTACACGATTTGATCGTGTGGATGGCTGTGCATTGTTCCAACCCATCCTTTCGTCATTTCGTGTTCCGCCAAGAATAGTTTTTCGTTGTAAGCCAGCACTCGACGCTTTAGGCCAGGTTCCGGCTCAGACATTTTTCCGTCTTCGTGTTTCACCACGACGAGGTCGGGAATCGTTTTCGTTTGTTCCATGAGCTTCTCCAAAACAACGAGTCAAACTTTTATGCAACGGCAAGTGTGGACAACATTACCTACCGGCCTAGCCAACCTCCATCTACCGCTAGAACGTGTCCGTGTATGTAGTCGCTCGCGGAAGAACACAAGAAAATCGCGGCCCCCGCGATATCACTTGGTTCACCCCAACGTGCAGCGGGAATTCTTTCCAGAATTTGCCGGCTCCGCACTGGATCATTCCGGAGCGCTTCGGTATTTTCCGTCGCCATGTATCCCGGCGCAATTGCGTTTACATTAATTCCTTTGGAAGCCCACTCATTTGCAAGCGCTTTTGTCAGCTGGGCCACTCCACCTTTCGCCGCCGCGTAAGCAGGAACCAGAATTCCGCCTTGAAAGGAAAGCAGTGATGCAATGTTCAAAATCTTTCCACCTTTGCCGCGGTCCAGCATGTGCCGCCCAGCCAATTGTGAAAGTTGGAAAACGGCCGTCAAGTTCACGGTAATAAGTTCATTCCAATACTCTGCTGGATATTCCGCAGCGGGTGATCGGCGAATTGTTCCAGCGTTATTCACCAAAATATCGATAGAGCCGAATTCGGATATCGTCTTTTCGATGAGACTGGCGTAAGACTTAGGGTCGGCGAGGTCCGCCAAGTGATAAAACGTCTTGGATCCCGCTCTGTGAATTTCTTCGCAAGCGGGCGCATATTTTGAATCTCGGCCGTGGCAACCCACGTTTGCGCCGGCTCTTGCTAATGCGACAGCGATGGCCGCTCCCAGGCCGCGGTAGGAGCCGGTCACCAGGGCGTTCTTGCCAGTCAACTGAAACCCCTCAAAGTTCACGAGTTCACCCCTGCACAATTTGCGCGGGCTCGAGTCTCGGGCTGAGCGCGTGAATTAAGAGCACTGCCAGAAGATAAGCCGATGCTGCAATGAAAAAGGGAATCATGTAGCTGTTGGTCCATTGCAAAACGTGCCCGACGATTTGCGCGATGAGCATGCCTCCAACCGCTCCTGCCATTCCGCCAATTCCAACAACAGAACCGACTGCTCGTGAGGGGAAGAGGTCCGACGCCAGCGTGAAAAGGTTCGCCGAAAATCCCTGGTGTCCCGCGGCGGCAAGTCCGATCAGGAGGGTTGCCGGCCATAGCCCGGACACGCGGTAGGCCATCCCGATTGGCACGACGCAAATCGCGCAAGCAAGCATTGCCCACTTTCTTCCGGCATTTACGGAAAACCCGCGGCGGATCAAACCGGAAGATAACCAGCCTCCGCCTATGCTTCCTATGTCTGAGATCAAATAGATCACGAGAATTGGCAAGCCGATTTGGGTGAGTCTTAGGCCATGTTCGCGTTGTAAATAATCCGGTATCCAGAAAAGATAGAACCACCAGACGGGGTCCACCATAAATTTTCCGGCGGCAAAGGCCCACGTCTGTCTGTAGCGCAACAGTCGAGCCCATGGAATCGCGCCTGCCGCACCGACAGAGTCGCTCTTGATGTATTCGCGTTCGGCGACAGTACATTGCGGGTGCTCTTCCGGCTTTCTGTAAAGACTCAACCAAAGTGCGAGCCATACGAACCCGAGCGCTCCCGTAAACAGAAAGGCCCAACGCCAACCAAGGTGCAACGCAACCCACGGAACAAAGAGGGGCGTGAGGATTGCGCCGACGTTCGTCCCCGCATTGAAAATACCTGTCGCCAGCGCCCGTTCTTTCTTGGGAAACCATTCAGCGACACTCTTGATACTTGCCGGAAAAACTCCCGCTTCGCCGAATCCCAATGCTGCACGCGCGATAGCAAACGTCAGAAATGAATGCGCCGCGGCGTGAGCCATCGAAGCAATACTCCAGAAGACCATCGCCACCGCATAACCGATTCGTGTGCCCAGACGGTCGATTAGCCGACCCATGAAGATCATGCCAAGCGCATAGGCGCCTTGAAACGCAAACACAAGGTTCCCGTAGTCGACGTCGTTCCAGCCGAGTTCGTGCTGCAGGGGGCCTTTCAACACCCCGAGCACTTGCCGATCCATGTAATTTTTTGTGACGCCTAGAAATAACAGGCCACAGATTACCCATCGAAATCGTCCGACAAGCAGGCCCGCTTTTTGCGTCAGGCTGGAGGGATTCGCGGTGACGTTCGAACGTTCCTTCGATACGGAATCTGTGATTGCAGTTTCTGCCGGCATCAGGGTCCTGTTTGGCGAATTGTTACTTGCGGCCCGCTTCTAGTCCCGATCCACTTTGTTCAAAACCAGGTTGTATGTTCACAACGCCGAACTGTCGGTCTTTCACTTCTTCATGGGCGGCCATTGCCCACAAGAATGCGATTCGGTGGCCAGGTACGGAAACATTCGGGTGATATCCACTCGGCATGAGTACCGCGTCCCCGTCCCGGACAACTGTCACCAGTTCCGGATACTGAGTATTGTTGTAAACCAATTGGATGCCGTATGCCGGTGCCGGCATATCGAAGTAGACATACATCTCTTCCAGCATTTTTTCATGTTCGTGCGGCGGCCAACTTGTCCAATTACCCGGATCGGAGTACGTAAAGCCAGCGACGAGCCGGCCTGCTTCCACGTTTTTCGCGATGAGCATGTTCAAATCACGCGAGGAGCCTGGACCACCAGCCGCGAACTTAAGACCGGGATCTTTGGTCACTTCGCTGTAGCGCACAAGTTTTAACGGATACTTGCCCACGACATCGGAGGAAAATTCCGCGAAGTCCGCGGAACCATTTGTTGAAACCTCGATTGTCGAATCGCGCGGAATATAGATTGCGTCAAATTTTCCGAGTTCGAATTGTTGTTCTTCTGTCTTGACGACGGCAGTTCCGGCGAGACAAATGAGTCCTGTTTCCTGGCCGTCATTCTTGAACGAAACGGACGGAATGGATGCGTCCAGGATGATACGACCGTACGACAAATGACGCATGGTGCTGTTTCGGGGAGTCACCGCTAGATGGCGTCCCTTTTGCCTGTTGGTCTTCCTGAAAACCATTTTCTCTACTGCCACTTCCGCTTCTTGCGTACCCATTACGGCTCCCTGTTCGTTGTCTGGTCTTGAGTCACGGAACAAGCTCACCACATACCAGTGGGTGAGCAGGCGTATCGACCGTGAATTTTCCGTACTCCGCTAAACTTGCCACGCTTCGCAAGCCGGTTAGAACGTAAAACGTAAACCGAGTTGCAGCTGCCTCATCCTGGCGGCCGCCGAAATGGTTCCAAATGTACCGGGGCTGGCGAGACTGGCCGGCGCCGTAGCGGCCGGCGGATTCAAACTCACAAAGTTAAAAGTATTTGTGCCGTCGATACGGAACTGTAGAGCGTACCTTTCGAAGAACCGGAAATCACGGAAGACAGCCAAGTCCACCGTTTTGAATCCGGGCTGATCTAACAAGTTGCGTGCCGAATTCCCGTCTACAGGGCTGCCCGCTACCACCGGATTCCGCACAAATGCTGCGATATTGAACCAGCAACTCGGAGTTCCCGTACTGGCGCCGTTGGGACAAGTACCCGAGCGTGGATCGCCTGCGAGATTGGCGCGATCGCCTCCCGCGCCGTCGAGGTTCGCGTCCACACCATCCAAGACAGTAAAGGGAATGCCGCTGTGATATCGAATAATCGGAGAGATCGACCATCCATTTAGAATGGCCTTCACGACTCCATTTCCTTCGTAGGAAAACTCTGGTTGCCATACGGCGGAAAAGGAAACTGCGTGACGCTGGTCGATGTCGGCGCGGCCTTTTTCCTCATCCAGGGCTAGCATGTTCTGCGCGCCGCCTTGCGTTTGATTGTTGTCCAATTCAAGGCTATTCAAGTTCTTGCTGAACGTGTAGAACGCATCGAACAAAAGGTGATGGGACACGCGTTTGGTTACCGTCAGTTGCATCGCGTTGTAGGAAGCTGTCTGGTTTGATTGCACGAGGAAAACCTGTCCGAATCCAGAATTGGGACGGCGTTGTTGGACGTTGCCGGTCGATGGTACTGGCGTAGTCGTGATCAAGGGATAGTTCACATCTTGGGCAAACGGCAGGTCGTGCGCCAAGCTGCCCACATATCCTACGGACACACTCAAATCGTTCGTGAGCTGGCGTTGCACCGTAAAGTTCATTTGATAGGTGTACGGCCACTGGAACCCCGTAGCGATTCCCAGAATTCCTCCGCCCGGTGTGTACGCACCTTGATACGGGAACGGATCTCCGCCGGCGAGGCCTTGATAGGGATCAGCGAGCCTGCCACCCGTTCCGAATTTTCCGGCTCCGGTATTGTTGAATGTCAGACGAGTGGCGAATGGCTGGAAGTTCGATGGCTGATTCCAATTGTTTCCGGAAAGGCTGCCGTAGAAAACACCGAATGCTGCGCGGACTGAAGTCTTGCCGTCACCGAAAGGATCCCACGCCAGTCCAAGTCTGGGTGAAACATGATGGTAACGCACCGGAACGATTCCCCGTGTTACCCCAGGGTCTCCAGGAAACAACTGACCGATGGGAGCGTCTGGGTTCACAGTGGATTGCACTCCCGCAACGTAGGTGCCCTCGCGATCCTGGGGATCGGTTGGGGGTGTTTGGATATCCCAACGCAAGCCAAGGTTCAGCGTCAGGCGCGGGAATATTTTGTAATCGTCCTGAACAAATACGGAAGTAAACCAACTATTGGTAAGGGCCCGGATGGGCGCGTCCTGTGTGATGGCGCTAGGAATGCCGAGAAGAAAATCCGCCAATGCGTTGCCAGCGACCTTTGGATTTGCCGCGCTGTTCGCTGTGGCCGTGCCATTGAAGGTATACGTTCCGTAATTGTTCAAGAGCGTATCCTGAATGTCCTTTTGCAGCATCACCTCTCCACCGAACTTCAACGAGTGATGCCCCCGCGTGTAGTTGAAGGTATCGCGCACAGTGTAGAAGTTGCTTCCCGCTGTCGGCCCGCCAATCGCATTGGTCAGGTTGAAGAAATTCGTCACCGCAATGTTGGGGAGTGATGGTGTTCCTTGTACGGTGATCGCCGATCCGAAATTGGCAAGTGAAGCATCTGCCGGAAGCCCCAGCGCCGGATTCGAAATATTTAACCGCCCTCCAAAATAACGCGTAAAGCCAACCCACAGTTGGTTCACTTTCGTCGGACTGATGATCCAAGTGTCGCTTACGTTTGCATTGTGTTGACGCCAATTAAATTCTTGGAGAGCCCATGGCAGGCCTTGCCCCGATGTTCCAGCCCGAATAGTGTTTTCGCCAGCCGTTGTATAGTAACTGGCACTCAGCCGGTTATCGCTTCCGAAGTTGTGATCGATCTTTCCCAAATACTCGTCGGTGTTAAAGGGATTTGGAATCACGCCCTGCCATCCGGCTTGGCCAGAACCTGTCGTCGTGTTTGCTGTTGGAATTGCCTGACCCACGATATTGCCTGCCGCCGGATCAAAGAAGCTCGGGCAGATGACATTGTTCGTCTGTGTTCCTCCGGTTGGAAGTCCCGTTGAGAGATCGCAGTGAAATGGCGTCAGTGGAGTCTGCCCAGCGTAAGATGTCCCCGCCGGTACTACGAAGTTTGCTCCTGGCGTTTGTGAAAAATCTCCATTCCGTTCTGCCGCCGTCGGAACGACTGCGCCATTCAGGAAAGTGCTCTGGTTTTGTCGCAATCCGCCGTACGAGAAAAAGAAAAATGTTTTGTCTTTTTGAATTGGGCCGCCCACGGTTACGCCAAATTGATTGCGGTGGAGCGGAGAAGCGGCTGGGTTATTCCAATCGTGGGCGTTGAGTGCGTTATTGCGCCAGAATTCAAAGAGCGATCCATGAAATTGGTTCGTTCCCGATTTTGTCACCACGTTGATGATACCGGCGGCAAATCGGCCATACTCCGCATTGTAGCTATTTGTCTGCACGCGGAATTCTTCGACCGCGTCCGGATTCGGTGTGGCGTTTCCCGTGTTGCGCAGCCCGCCCATGTTCGGTCCGCCGTCCAGATAATAGTTCACCGAGCCCGCGCCGCCGTCCGTGCCGCCATTGATGAGCGTTCTCTGCTCGGGATAGCCAAGCACGATGCTGTTGTCGTTGCGTTCTACGCCCGGAGTGATATCCAGCAGCGTATAAACATTTCGATTTACGAGCGGAAGGTTGGTGATTTCGGCGTTCTCGACCGTGCGACCCAATTCCGGTGAACTCGTATTCACTAGCGGCACTTCCGCTGTCACGTTCACCGCTTCGCTCACAGCTCCAATCTCCATCTGTGCATCTGCCCTCGCGTCCACACTGACCTGAAGCACGATTCCGTGGAGGATAGCCTTCTTAAACCCTTTGCTCGTCACTTCGAGGTCGTAAGTTCCCACCGGAAGAAATTCAATTCGATATTCACCCTGTTCGTTTGATTCGACAGTGCGCGAAAGGTTTGTTTGTGTATTGCGCGCCGTCACGCTAGCAGCGGCGAGCGCAGCGCCAGTCTTGTCGGTAACTCTTCCCAACAGGTTTGCCGTGGTTGATTGTGCAGAGACACGTTGCGTAAGGAATATTCCCAAGACAAGTACGATCAGCTGCAAGCAGGACTTGAATTTCATGGCATCCTCCGAGGATGTTCCTCGTACCCCTACGAGGAATGTTCAGATTTTTGGCCGTACCACAATGTGGAACGGCATCCCATTCCCAAAACAGGCCCAAAAAAATCCCGGCTTTCGCCGGGTACAAGCACCCCTGAAAAACTAACCTGCCGCGCGCTTCAGCGTCTCCAGCGGCAAACCCGGATATCCCAGTTCCGCCGAAAGCTCATTTGCCGCCTGCATTAATGCTTCTCCAACTTCAGGAATTCTTTCCCGCGTCATGCGGAACGCGGGTCCCGAGATGCTCATTGCCGCACTCAGTTTTCTCGAATGAGCCCGCACCAGCGCGCCAACACAGCGCAGTCCATCTTCCTTTTCCTCGTCGTCAATCGCATACCCCCGGGTCCTTACCGCTTTTAGCTCGGATTTCAATCGCGCAAGAGTCGTGATCGTTTTTGCAGTGACCGCTTTTAATCCTGACTTTCGTACGATGGCTTCTACTTCGGCCTCGGGAAGTTCGGACAACATGGCTTTGCCCACTGCAGTGCAATAAGCCGGTGCACGGCTTCCCACCGTGCAGGCCGTCCGCACACTGCGTTGCGACTCCACCTTTTCCATGTAGAAGACTTGGCCTTCGTCGAGAATGCAAAAGAAAACGGTTTCGCCGAAGCGTTCTTGCAACTGGACGAGATAAGGGCGGGCGCGGCCGCGCAGATCCAATCCGTCGATCGCTCTGGAACCCAATTCGTACAATCTCAGCCCGAGCTTATAGCGGCCCGTTTCTGCGCTTTTTACCACCAGACGGTGCTGTTCCAGCACCATCATCAATCGGTGAGCGGTGCTCTTGTGCAGACCGAGAGCAGGGCACAGTTCCGCCAAACTGCAGTCGCTTGAACTTTCGGCGAGGACTGCCAGCGCTGCCAACGCACGGTCGAGCACTTGTACCTTGTAAGGAGATCGGCTTGTCTTAGAATGTGGCACGCGTGTCATATTATGGGATTGCGTTTCCATGTCAAGAAGAAAATTTGATAGTTCTCATTCAGAATTGCTACCTTGCAATTTCAATACAGAACACACCTTAAGTCCTTCACTAGGCGAGAGACAATAAAGGCCCCTGAACGGGCTACGGCTGACCGATTTTCGAGGTGCCGGCGCGGACTACCGATTTTATCGAGAGCTGTTTCGAGGAAGCTACGAGATATCGTATGTTGTGAGACTTCCATCATGAGTTCCTCCATAAGCTACACCCAGAATTGGTTAAGGTTTCTTCCTTCTAAAAAGAAACGCGGCAAACCGCGGCCAGGTGCAACGGCCAGTTTTGCGCCGTCGGATGGCGTCGTTGATTCTTGGGCTATGTAGGAGAATTTACAGAACCGGTTAGTCTTCAAGGCGGTTACGACGAAAAACTGTGCCATAACTGTGACACAAAACCTGTTTTCACTGCCAAAACTGACTTCATTGACAAGATCAGTTTGTTGATTCTACGCAACTTATTGAAAACACAAATGCGCTCGAAGATTCCGGCTTATATGGTTCATCCGCTATTTCTTCCATGGGCTGGCGTTTTTTCAGGTCGCTAATCACACATAGCCCAAAGTTTGGAAGGCCTGTTAGCTGATACAGCATAAGTTGTATCCAAACTCAGATTCAGACCCACCGCAACTTTGATGATCTGGCACGCGATGAGCGCCGCTCCTTGTGGACGAATCGTGGATCGTAGGTTCGGTTTAGAGCAGTTGGTAGGTTCCAACTAAATGTCGCAACCAGAGTTGCCTGACCCCACTACGGTAGTATCCGAGTTGCCCGTCAATGTTCCGTTGAAGCTAGGCAGTCTCGCCGCTGGAATTCCGATCCTATTCCTTCGACAAGAATTGGGTTCTGAAGCCCTGATAGTGTTCCTTACTCTTCTCTCCTACCTAGGCCCGTACGTATTAATCGGCTTTGCGCCCCCGCTGAAGCGGCCATTCCAGGTCGGATTTGCCGCTGGCTATGCCTTCGCCATGTCAGTTGCCCTAGTAATTTATTTCGTTGCCCGAAGTTTTGGGTCACCAATTTCAGCGGCAATTGTCAGTTTGTATGGATTAGGCTTGCTCCTCAACTTCGCACTTCTTACCATTGCAATCATCACGTGGATACGGCTGCGAAAAAAAATAGATAACGGCGCGACGTTCTCGATGCTCATAGCGGGTCTGGGATACCCGTTAACAGCTTTTTTCGTGGTGGCCATCCTTAGCAACATGTTTTTCCGATAGGATCTTACGCTCCTACAGTGGATCAAGTGCCAGGCGATGCGTCTGGTCTCGCCGCCGGGTCGCGCAAGCGTA
>Ga0137401_10001077_pt1 | contig 11524 bp, 7 predicted proteins | sample CZOMad1_1_16fung_FD_108286 | JGI IMG/M metagenome (GOLD analysis project Ga0137401, IMG submission 108286) | Vadose zone soil fungal communities from Angelo Coast Range Reserve, California, USA - CZOMad1_1_16fungal (Illumina Assembly) | ecosystem: Environmental > Terrestrial > Soil > Vadose zone...
GCAGGTTGGTAACCTGCGGCCGATTGTTAATCGGCCCGTAAATAATTCCGAATTCAGTGACGGGCGGATTACCAATCCGCCGCGGGTTACCAACCTGCCCCACACGATCGGTACCAATTGCGGCGAAGCCATCCGGGTAACCGGCTCTGGGGTTGACGGCAGAATGCGGTACATCGGGGAGTGCAATTAACGGGACGGGGTCTTTTTTCCGTTTCACACCATCTGGCACTCCGCCATTCGGGTGAACAGGCCCCCGCGTACGATCAACTCGTCAAACGTTCCTTGATCCACGATGCGGCCCCGCTCCAGCACGTAGATTCGATCGGCGTGCCGGATGGTGCTCAGGCGATGAGCCACTACGATCCGCGTCGCCCCCAGTTCGCTTAGATTGCGGGTCACCAGATCCTGAGTGCGATTGTCGATGGCGCTGGTCGCCTCGTCGAGAAGCAGAATGCGCGGGCTCTTGACCACGGCGCGGGCCAGCAGCAAACGCTGGCGTTGGCCGCCGGAGAACGCCACGCCCCGCTGGTTGACGTAAGTGAACATGCCCATGGGCATGCTCCGGATCTCTTCTTCCAGCCCGACCAGGCGCGCCGCGCGCCAGGCGTCTTCCTGGCTCAACGGGAGACTGCCGACGATGTTGTGAAAAATGTCGCCCACCAGCGGGCGTCCGTTCTGCAACACCACGCCTAGCTGCCGGCGCACTAGTTGCATGTTGAGCGCATCGATCTCCCGCCCGTCCACCAGTACGGCGCCGGTCTCCGGGCGTTCAAAGCCGAGCATCAGCCGGATGCAGGTCGACTTGCCTGAACCCGACGGCCCGACGATGGCCACGAACTCGCCCGGTCTTGCGGTGAACGAAACATCTTCCAGCACCGTAGGGCCGTCCTGATAGCGGAACGAAACGTTGCGCAGCTCGATTTCTCCGCGCAACGAACCTGGATTCGTCTGATTGGCGTTAGATTCCGGGGCGGCTTCAAGAATCGGTTTCATCCGCTCATAGGTAGGAACGAAAGCGAGCAGCGTGGGGATGATGCCGCTGGCAGCGAGAGCGGCAGCCTGAAATTGCGCAAAGGCGGCGTTAAATGCCAGGTAGTCCCCCAAGCCGATCCCCAAGCCCCCGGACAACCCAATCATGGCGAACAGGGCAAGGGTGGTGCCGGCGCCATAGACGATGGCGAGCATCGATTCGATGTTGGACATCCGCTGTGCCGACACGGAGTACCGGCGCTGTTCGCTGAATCGTTCCGCCCACATCCGGAACGCTCGCGGCTCGGTACCGCTTACGCGCAGCTTGGCGATGCCGCTTAGCAGTGCGAATACCAGGTTGGCGAGCTTGCCGTTGAGCCGCTGAAGCACGCGCAGGTGGCTCAATTGGCGCAACGCGATGAACGCCGTGAGGCCGGACAGCAACAGCGCCGAGCCGCTGGCCAGCAGCGCCAGCCGCCAACTGTAATAGAACAGAATTGCAAGACTGAATAGTGCGGAAAATAGCGCAAAAGCCGCGCTGGTAACGTCCGCCGTCAGCAGGTGCTGGACTTCGTCGATGCCCATCGAGCGGGCGGTGAGGTCTCCCACCGTGAAGCGGCGGAAGAAGGAAACCGGCAGGGCCAGCAACCGGTCCCAAAGCGCAGCCTGGAGCGAGATGGCCGTCTTACTCTTCAAACGCAGCAAGGTGAGGCCGCGCGCCAGCTCGAAAAGGGCCGCGGCTACAGCGCTGATCGCCAGCGCCAGACCCATATGCAACAACTCCACGCGGTCCGAGTGGGCGATCGAGGAATTCACGATCTGTCGCGTGACCAAAGGCGTCAGCATTGCCAGCAGGCCACTCAAGACGCTGGCCAGGAGCAGCGTGCGCAGATCGGATTTCTGCCCGCGGATGCCGGACCGCAGCAGATCCATGAGCTTTAGCGGCCGGCCCGGCAGCGGGTTATAAAAGATGTAGGCGTCGGATTCGAGTCCGGCGGCAATCCCGGCGTCCACTCGGCGCCCGATGCGGCCGTCCGGGCCCAGGACGTAATACCTGCCGCTTCGGCACACCAGCGGCACTGGCGGCGCGATAGTGCTATCCGAGGGCGGCGTCCGGAAGGCGAGCAACGGACCGCTGTCGCTGCGCCACCAGCCATCGCGCAACAGAATCTTGCGATGACGCAGTCCGCTGGCGGCGCACAGCTCTTCGAGCGAGTGCGTGGATTCGCGGTCACCGGGTGTCTGCGGCAGCACGCGAAACTGGATGCCCTGGATCTTGCCCAGCGCGCAGCACGCATTAAACAGCGCGTCTTCGGCTTGTGCCCCCCACTTCACGGTCACTCGTTCACAACCAGTTGAGCGTATGGTCCCGCGGAACGCATGAGCTCCTCATGGTTGCCTCTCTGGATGATTTCCCCGTCTTCGAACACTATGATTTCGTCCGCGTTGCGAATGGTGCTCAGGCGATGCGCGATCAGCAGGCAAGTACAGCCTCGGCGGCGGATACTCTCGGTGATCCTCGCATCCGCCTCGGGGTCGAGCGCGCTGGACGCTTCATCCAGAATCAGCAGGACCGGGTCGCCGCTCAAGGCCCGCGCGATCTCCAGCCGCTGCAATTGGCCGCCGCTCCAGTTGGCGCCGCCGTCGGCCACCCAGGCGTCGAATCCTTCGGGCCGCGCTTCGATCTCGTCCAGGATGCAGGCGTCGCGGGCGCCGGCCAGGACGCGGTCCATGGGAAGCGCATCGTTCCACAGCCTCAGGTTTTCCTTTACCGTGCCTTCAAATACGAAGATGTCCTGGTCGACCACGGCCACTGAGCCCATCCAGACCGCGCGGTCCAGTTCCGCACGGGTGTGTCCGTCAAATAAGATCTCACCCTGCCACGGCTCGTAAAGGCCCGACACCAGCTTCGCCAGCGTGGACTTTCCGCTTCCGGTTCTACCCACCAGCGCCACGCAAGCACCGGGCTGGAGGACCAGGTTGACGCCCTTGATTACGGGCGGATCGAGGGGGCCATAACCGAACGTGACGCCGCGCAATTCCAGGTGGCCGGTGAGCTTGACCGGAGCCCTTGCGCGCGGTGTTTGCGCGACACTGGGGCGATCGAGCTCTAAAGCCGGGGCGCGCAAGACGTCGTCCAGCAGGCCCACTTCTCCCTCCGCGAGTTGCAGCCTGCGGCCCAGGCTGACCAGACGATTGGCGGGCCCCGTGAAAGCCATCGCCAGAATCTGAAACGCCACCAGGCCGCCGATCGACAGCCGGCCATCCATCACACGCATACCGCCAATCCCCAGAATCAGCGCCGCGTTTACGGCGGTTAGAAGCGCCGGCAACGTCTCCAGCGGCTGGTTGGCGACCTCCAGCTCCTGCCGCAGGTTGACCACTTTCGCCTGCTGTCCGGCCCAGCGCGCGAACAGTTCTCCTTCGGTACTGGTCGCCTTCAGGCTCTCGATCATCTCCAGGCCCCAGATAGCCACGCCATGCAGGTGGCTCTCTTCCCGGATCAGCCGCTTGTTCCCGTCGGCGCGCTGCCTTGATGCCCAGCGCAGCAACACCACGTTGAACCCGATCGCCAGAATGCTGACTCCGGTCAGCAACGCGTCGTACTGGACCATCACACAGGCGAAGAACGCGAGCATCACAAAACTCAACGTACTGATCGCCAGATCGCCTGCCACCAGCTTGGCCACACGGTCGTTCAGCGCCACGCGCGAGCTGATGTCGCCGGGGAAGCGCTGGTTGAAGAACTCCAGCGGCAGACGCAACAGGTGCCAGAAGAGGTGGGTCGATCCGTCCACCGCGAGACGCGTCTCGAAGCGCAACAGGAAGCTCCGCTGGATCCACACCAGCACAGCCAGCAGCACTAGATTGGCGGCCATGGCCGCCAATAGGGGCCGCACCCAGGCCGCCTCGCCCCCCTGAATCACGTGGTCGATGAACAGGCGCGCGAAAGCGGGCGTTAGCAGCCCCGGACCCAGCAACAGCAAGCTCACCAGCAGGACGAATACGAGCGCTTGCGGCGCCGCCAGGAGACGTCCGCGAAGCGCGCGCAGCAGCCGCGGCCGCTGCCCCTTCCGTTCAAACGAGGGCCCCGGCTCGAACGTGAGCACAACGCCGGTCATCGACTGATCGAGTTCGCTCAAAGTGATCCTGCGCCGGCCGGAAGCCGGATCGTTGATCCGGGCGCGTTTCCTGCCGTCGAAACCTTCAAAGACGACAAAATGGCTGAAATTCCAGTGCAGCACCGCCGGCGGCCTGGTCTGCCGGAGCACCTCCGGCTCCGCCTTGAAGCCCTGAGCCTCCAGACCGTAAGTGCGTGCGGCGCGGACGATATTGCTCGCTCTGCTGCCGTTCCGCGAAACGCCGCAAGCCGATCGCAGCTCTTCGATCGAAACCCAGCGGCCGTAGTGCGCCAGCACTATCGCGAGAGCAACGGGACCGCACTCCAGAGCTTCCATCTGAGTTAAGCCCGGAGTCCGCACCGGCCGATATTTATTTCGACGGCCCATATTTACTGTCCCAACGAGCGGGCCCAGGGCAAGACCCTGGCGATTGGCCGTTCCTGCCGCAGCACGATTTCGGCCCGGACTTCCGTCCGGCTGGGCAATTGCGGCGGACCACTGTGGGAAGACCACTGCCAGCCGCTGGGGTTGTGGCTGTCGGGGTGCAGATCCACATCCACACGGATCCGGCGGCGGTGGACGATGCAAAGTTGCACCTGTGCTTCCCCGTTCAGCGCCTCGCGCAAACCGCGGTCGCTGATGGGAGCAGGCGTGACGTGGGAAACCGTGCCGGCCAGAAAGCCGTACTGCTGTGGGGGGAAATCCTTGGGTATCAGCCGCACCTCCAAACCGGGTTGGATCTGGCCGGCCATGGATTCCGGCATGAAAAGAACCGCCCGTAACGGCTGGCCGGCGGGCTCGAGCGTCAGAAGCGGCGCATGCTCCAGCACAGCCTGGCCGGAAGACGCCGCCACCTCCAGAACCCGCGCGCGAAACGGAGCGTTGACGCGCAGCGCGCCGGAACCGTTGCGCAGCTCAAGCAACGGGTCGCCCGCCTCAACCGTCTGGCCGCCCACGGCCCAGATGCGCGATACCCGGCCGGCCTGCGGCGCCACGACATCCTCGGCGCCTCCCGCACGTTGAAGAATGCCCTCGCCGGCCACCACCACCGGCAGCCTGCCCGCGATGCTCCAGATCAGGGCGGTGCCAAGCAGCAACCCGATGGCGCTCAAAATAAGCCAGTCGAGCGGACGCGCGATGCCCAACATATCGGTCAGCTCGTCCGGCGACGTCAAGCGGCCCACCGCGACACTTCGAAATACAGCTTCGCGTTCGTCCATACGAGTTAACTCTCCGCCTGGCGCCGGGACCGGCGCGTGAAGTCCGCGTGCGCGCTCCATAAGCGTTCCCACGCCCGAGGCTCTTGGGCGCGGAACGCTTCGACGGCACGCGCCAGCATACGCGAGAGATAGACCTCCTCCGCATTGATCAACCCCAAACGGTTGGCGGTCATGTGAATGTGGCTCGCCGCGGGAAACCATCGGGCGGACGCCGGCAGACCTTCCAGGCCGGCGGCCACGCTGCCCGCGCCGGCGGTGAGCCCGTCCGCGTTCACCTCGCCGGCCGCCAGCTCTTCCAACTCGCGGCCTACCAGCTCCAGCATTTGTCCGCTTTTGCGGTCGAAAATGGCGTCGCCCTGCTCGATACAGGGTGCGAAGCGATCGCGCATAAGCCCAGGACCATAACCTGCGAGCGAAAGCAATGCCGATTCATCGTCGCCGGCCAGGCCCCACGCCAGGCGCAAGGCCAGCCGGAGCATGGTCATCCGCTCCCACCCCGAACCCGGCTCGTCATCCGCACCGTGCTCACCCACCAGCCGCAACACGCAGGCGCTGGAGAGATAGAACAGATCCAAGGACGCGGGAAGACGGTCCAGCCCTCCGTAGCGGTCAACCTCGAATTCCATGGGCAAACGCTTCCAGGTGTTATCAGCATACACCACGTCGTCCTCCGGCCCGAGCAGCGGGTCCACATCCATCAGCCAACTGTTGGTCCTTCGGATCCGGTCCTCCGGCACCGGCTCTTTCGAGGGCCAACGGGCAAAAAAGTCGGCCACCCGCTCCGCCAGCAGCTCTTCGGCGAAGGCCGCGGCCGTTTCGTCCCGGACACGCCAACGCAGGCGCAAATGGGGACCACCCAGCCCGTACCGCACGAAGAAGAACCGGTCGATGACGCCTGCGCCCAGCAGCTCGGCGACCACGGGCTGCACCAGGCGCCGCAGCATCCGATTCCTGTCGGCATGATAAAACACGTGGTACGCGCGCCAGTTCGGCAGCGCGTCTTCGCCGATGTCCGGCCTTATCGTGTGAGGCTGCAGTGCCATGCGTAGAGGACCATAGGTATTTCAAAATTGGCCGTTTGGCTCAGTTGCCCAAGCACCAGGTGGTTGACTTCGCGCAGCAGCGAGAGTCGCTGCTCGAGCGTGCGATCGCGATCCGCCGCGATGAGATCCACAATGCCGCCGACGTCGAATTCATGTTCGCCGTCCCTGCTCAGCTCGTTCCAGATCTTCGAAAATATCTCGCAATTGCGGTCGCCGACCGCGCGTTGCAAGGACGACTTCACCTCTTCCTCTTCGGTCTCCAGGCGCTTGCCGAGCGGCGGAAGCAAGGTCGTGGCATGCAGGCGCCAGTAGCTTTCGGCCGGCAGCCCGCTGCTTTGGAGCGAACGGTCGATGGCGGCCAGCCAGCGTATCGCCTTGGCCTGGAGATCGGGAGCTTCCAACTGATCGAGGGTCCAGAAGCTCAGCCGGTCCAGCCGCTGCCAGAATTCGTCGGCGGACGCCATCCCGGAGCCGAGCCAGAACGGGTAATCCCGGGGAGTATGCGGGAAAAGCGCAAACGAATTGTTGGAGGCGAATCCGTCCTCCTTGTCGGCCGCACACAGCGTCCTGCCGCGGCACCCACCATGGCGCCGCTCGAGTTCTTCCCGGCCGATCGCCGTCCTGCTGGGGAATTCGAGAAGGAAACTCCGGATCCGCTCGTCCAAAAACCCGCGCAGGGCCGGCTGTGCCTCAGCGGCACCGGTAAACAGCGCCAATACGTGCGGACCACGCGCGTCGAAACGGCAATACAGGAATCGATCCGCCAGCGCCCGGCTGCGGGCTTCCAGCGCCCAGCGCCGCACCCCATCCAGCAGCAGCGTCCGCTGCTCTCCGGCGCCCCAGTAATAAATATTTGCTCCCATGTAAGCCATAAAAAGCAACTCTTTCTTACGGATATTCGATAGCGAACCCTGGTAGCTTGAGCAGCCTGCGCACAAACCGGTCGAACAGTAACGCTCGCCGGCCTTCGTCCACCAAGCCTTGGATCGACTCCCTTTCGGGGTTGCTCAACGGCTCGAGCGTGCTATAGAAGCGTCCGAGCGTCGAAAAAAAGATGGGCGACCCCGTCCGCGTCCGGCACAGCGGCTCCTGGTCCAACATCATGGCCCGGCTTTGATTGAGATGCCGGTTCATTTCCGTCCAGCGCCTGCGGTTACGCGCAATGCGCGCCTGATGGAGACAGAACTCCTGGCAGTCGATCGCCAGCGGCAAGAGAAAATCGGACTCGCTGATCGCATCCACCACCGCTTGATCCGCCAGGCACATCGATCGCTGCGCCTCATCGAAGTCCTCGATGCAATAGAAATAGTAGGCTGCCACTCCGTGATACCAGCGCTTCATTAGAGAACGCATCGAACGCGGGATATCGCGGAGTTCTTCGAGAGCTCGCGCGAACTCCTGCAACGTGGCGTGGCCTTCCTCGATCTTGTGGCGATGCATGAGAGCGAGGGCCCGCCGGCTCAACTCCACACTGGGAAAATGGCGCCGGTACTCGGCAGCCCAGGCTTGCCCCGCTTCGCCGCTGCGGCCGGCGAAATGCAGCCAGTCCAGTGGTTCCGCCTGGGGCGTGGCGCCGTTGTTCGTGACCTGCCTTCCCGGTGAATCCGCCACGGGATGGGCGGACGGGCCTGCCGCCGGAGGCGCTCCCGCGAGGGCCGTTCGAGAATGGCTGCTTGCCGGTATCATGGCAACCTCCTGTCGCGCATTTTTTTCCATCCTTTCGCCGCGTTTGCCGAACCGCAATCACATGTCACACGGCCATATCGGTCCCACGAGCTCCAGAGCCGCGTCAGAAAGGCGCTCGATCGCAAGCTGGTCGATTTTCCAGAGCCTCGCGGCTCGTCATCATCGGCGCCTGGCGCTTTCCCCGGTTCTTTACGGAAAGGGGAGCCCAGCCTTTTGGTGGGCTCCCAGGATCACCGCGATTATTCAAGTACCGGTTCAATCGGCGGCGGTGGGGGCGGGTTCGAGCAGTAGCTGCAGGAGCAGCACACGGGTCCGCTACTCGAATCGCCACCAGAAACTAGCTCGAGAGCTTCGTCCGAAAGCGGCTCGATCTCAAGCTGGTCGATTTGGTTCAGGTTCTTATCGTCCATGGTTTTATCCTCCTTTCTTCAGGTTTTCTAGAGAGCCTCGCGGCTCGTCATCATCGGCAGCCAAACACGTCCGGACGCGCTCGACTGCGCACTGCAAATCTGGATCTCCGCGGTGGGCGCTTTTCCCCGGTTCTTTACGGAAAGGGGAGCCCAGCCTTTTGGTGGGCTCCCAGGATCGCCGCGATTATTCAAGTACCGGTTCAATCGGTGGCGGCGGAGGTGGGTTCGAGCAATGGTCGCATGAGCAGCACACGGGTCCGCTGCTCGAATCCCCACCAGAAACGAGCTCGAGAGCTTCGTCGGAAAGCGGCTCGATCTCAAGCTGATCGATTTGGTTCATGTTCTTATCGTTCATGGTTATTCTCCTTTCTTCAGGTTTTCTAGAGAGCCTCGCGGCTCGCCATCCACCGGCGGCGCAATGCCGCCGGAGGGCTGTTTGGGATTCAGCCCGGCCACGCGGTTTAACCGGCGATCTCCAGATTTTCAACCTGGGATGGGGGGCTGCCATTCATCGCAGTTCGTTATTTAGGGTTCGGGAGCCTCAGGGTGTCCCGGTTTTTCGAGTGGTCCAGGCAGGCCGCTGAATTGGAGCGCGGCCGGGCCGATGCCGGCAACGCAGTTCCCCCGTGCCGCTGTGGGCGCGGAGGTAACCGGGTTGACGCGGTGACGGAAGGTTTCCGCTTCCCGCCCTGGACGCTGCGGGCAGGGCTGAATTGGTCGTAATGAGAGGGAATCCACAAGCAGTTCGATGGCCCACGCCCGGCCTTCCGTGTCGCGGGGAAAGGCATCCGGCGACGGCAGCGTCTCCACCAGCGTGAGCGATCCCCCGCACGATGCGGCGATCGAACGCAGAATGGCGATGAACAGCGGCGACGTGAGATCCAGGTATTGCGGTTGGTAGTGGGCCCGAGTGTCCTGCAGCGGATGCGTAACCCGCTCGATAGCGAACACCCGGCCGGGAATCCCCTTCTCGCAACGCCAGCGGTGGAGCGCCGTGAAAACCTCCGCTTCGCTCCGCCCGTCGAGAATGAAGCTTAGCTCTTTGGCGCGAACATGCCAGCTCTTGCGGTGCAACACCACGTTCCCAATCACCGTCCGTTCCTGCACGGCCATGCCGCCGGCTTCGCGCGTTAGTGCGGGCGGGAACACGGCGCCCATCTCACTGGGACCGAACGCACACAGGAATTTCACCAGTGTGGGGAGGTAATCGTGATAGCCCCCGCCGAGATATACGGGCAGATAGCGCAGGCCCGCGCGATCGCGCAGTTGTGGCCAGCCCTCGGCATCCACGGTGACCACCAGGTCGCCCAGATTGCGGATCCGTCCGGCCGGCAGATCCAGACGCAATCCGGGCAGGGCGAGAATTTTGGGGGTTTGCGGCGCATGCACGTTTAACGTGTCGCCATGAACGCAATGAATGTCGAGGAATTGCACTTCCTCGCCGTCGATCTCCACCTTCGCGCGGCGGCTCAACTCCGCTCCATAACGCTCTCTGAGCGCCGCCGGCATCAGCGGCGTATAGCGGCTGGCGAAACGTCCCGTGCCCTCCTTCATGCGGTTGAGCATCCACAGCGAGCCATCCGCGGCGGCGGGCTGCAGGAACAGGCATGCGCCGCCGTGGCTGTCGGTGAAGCGTTTGGGAATTGGCGCCAGCAGCGCATCCAGGGCGTCGATGGAGATCCTTTGCCCTTCAGGGCTCGCGGTCAGACACGCGCTCATTCCCCGATGGGCCGTGTCGCGCCAGGACGCAAGATCGTCGAGGACGGTAAGACCGAGGGGATTCCAAGTGGCGCGCCACTGCCCGTTGCCGCGGTTCTGCACCTGGAACTTCATGAAGTCCCGCCACAAGGGTTGCGCGGTATCGAATGCCTCCAGCAACGGGATCTCGCAATTTTGCCCCTTGCGTTCGCGCAGCGACTCACCCAGGCAACGGAGAAACTCCACGCGGTGGTCCCAGAGCCGGGCATAGCGGACCAGCGGCTCGACACTGCGCAGCGCCTTATGGAGAGAAGCTCCTCCGGCCTGCACGATCGCTTCGCCGCCGCCGGTTTCCGGAGCGCACCAAACGTCCTGATAGATGTCGTGCGCGACAGCCGTCGTAACATCGACGCCGGCTGGAACTCGGCCGAGCTCGGCTGCGCTCCGAATCAGGCGATCGGTCAGGGCCTGCATTTGTTGGAGTGAGCCGGACGGATCGTCCGAATCGAGGAAGCCTTCTTCGAGCGTTACCAGCAGCTCCAGATTTCCGAGCAACGTATCGAGCGCGGCATCGCCCGGCAGTTGGCGCAGCTCGCGGAGCATGATCTTTTCCAGATGCCCCTCATCGCTGGCCCACGGCGCCATCAAGTGCAGATAGCCGATGTCGATCAGCCGGTCCACCTGTTCGGTAACCGCTTTCTCCGGCATGTCGTCGGCGAGCTCCGCTGCCAAGCGGTCCACTAGCTCTCGATAAGACCGGGCTCCGGCCGCGAGTAGCGTAGTAACCCGTTCGACCAGCGGACCGCGCAGGCCCACGCGGACGAGCGACTCCTCGTGATATTGCACCTTGTTGGCCTGCTCGTCGACCCGATAGTGGCTGGAACGCCGGTACAGCACGCGGCCGTCGGCCAGTGCCACCCTGGAGTCGTTGATCGCCACCGCCATCCGATCGCGCCACGGCGGGTAACCGGGCAGCAGGTCTGAACAGCGATCCAGAATGTATCGCCGCAGCCGCACCAGCGAGTGCCGGCGCCAGCCGCTCCCCAGCAGCGTCAAGGGCCCATCGCCGTTTACGATCTGGGCCAGGCCGACCGGAGTGAAGGTCGAAAACGGCGACAACTTGAGCGTGGCGCGGCTGACGTAGCGAAGCAACGTCGACGCCAAACGCCGCTCTCGCCGTCCATAGAGTTCCGGCGGATTCTCACGAAGCCGCGATGCTTCCCGGGCCACCACCGGGCTGCCGATGGCCAAGCCGCAACGCAGCACCGGCCCGTCGAGAAGGGTAGCCAGGTACAGGTGCTGACGGCTCGTTTCCTCCTCGTGGGCGGCAATGAAGGCGAGTTGCTCCGCGCCTGCCTGCTGCTCCAGATCCATCA
>Ga0137401_10001079_pt1 | contig 11524 bp, 10 predicted proteins | sample CZOMad1_1_16fung_FD_108286 | JGI IMG/M metagenome (GOLD analysis project Ga0137401, IMG submission 108286) | Vadose zone soil fungal communities from Angelo Coast Range Reserve, California, USA - CZOMad1_1_16fungal (Illumina Assembly) | ecosystem: Environmental > Terrestrial > Soil > Vadose...
GATCCGCAGACAGGTTGCAAGGGATGGCGCCGTTCCCTCGTCAGGTTATTTGAGACAGCAAAAATTCGCCAACCCGATGGAACTCCAAAACGCTGCCATGCTCACAAGTTTCGTGACACGTTCGCGGTTGAGCTGCTGAACAAAGGTGTTCCGATCGACTGGGTGTCGCTGCTGCTTGGCCATAGCAGCGTTAAAGTCACGGAAAAGCACTACGCGCCATTTGTGAAAGAGCGTCAACAGCAGCCGGCATGACGGGCTCCACGGTTCCGCCGGATTGCACCACCAGCGACCAGTCAGGCTGAATCGTAGTTTCGGCGCTGTTTCGCGGATTGGGCGATTCCACCCGGCGATAGGCGTCCTGCGGAGAACTGCTGCGGCCAGCCGGGCAATCGCAATGGACGGGATGAGGAAGATTTTCTGAAGGGGGTCTGCCACTGGAGCGCCCCTCTCCCCTGCCACTTCTGAACAAGCGAGAGTTGACGACGGACAAGTTGCCTCCCTCGCCTGTCGCAAAAACATCCGCGCGTGAACATCACTCTTACCGGCTGGCTTAGGCCGGACCGCTCACTTCGTTCCTGTTGCTCTCTCCTACGTCTCTAAGCTCGTCTCGACCTCGGCGCAAACCCAGGCCTGACAAAAAGAATTTCCGGCTTATCAAACTTTTCCAGTCTCCATTTAATCTTTGGAATTAAATGATCAAGTTTATTCATAACTCCGCCTACCTCAAAAAGCTGTCGCAATGTCCCCAGGCGTCTGCATCCGCACTTAACCAGGTCGTGCAGCTGATCTTGGAGTAATGCCGCAGGCACAGCCGCGAGCTCTTTCAGCCGCTCGCGGCATCGCTGTTCTGCCTTCTCCGCGTCGGGCGGCAACGGCACGTGCCCGGTAAGCCCAAGCCCGGCCCCCGCAGGTGTGCCGGGTACTTTTCTTCGGCCGGCATGAGCATCCGGCCTTCTCCTAACAGCAGCAGCACTCGCGGCATCATGTCAATCGTCATGTTGCAGAATGTCCTGTTTGATCTTCGACTCCAGACGCATCGCGAGCGGATCTTGTCTTGGGTTCAAATTTTCCTCGAGCCCACGTTGCTGCCGTGCCGATTCTGTGTTAATGCTTGGCATCTGCCCCTGTGAGCGCGAAATCAATCAAGTCTCCCATGTTTCGAATGCCGTGTCCGGGCACCCAGTTCGGGGCCTGGCGCAGATAGGAATGGCCATCACCGAGCAACAGACCTATCAATGTCTCGGCAACAATGCGGGCACCGACGGTCCCCAGTTTGAGCGGCTCTTCATCACCCTTGCTGCCCTTGGCCTTGGCCCGTTCGATCCACTCCCACTGCGCCTCGGCCAAAACGTAGAACCAGAGTGGGGCATTCCCGGCGAAACTTGCATCGAATTTAGCCAGCGGCTTGTTCGTGTCCCAGTCCGCGACGACTGCCTTGCCAATGCGGAGATTGTCATCATCGATCGGCTTAACGCCCATGGCCAGCGCCACGGACTGCCCGCTGGGCAGGCCCATCGACATACCACGCAGAAGATTCCGGTCCGCCAGATTTGATGGATCTCCTTTTGGGTCTTTCGGAACAGACTGGAGCTGCTTGATCGTCATCGGCGGGTTCGGTTTAGCCGGGTCCTTGGAGAATTCAGGCAGGAACCCCAGCGGATTTACCAGCGAAGTGTCGATCTTGTAGGCCGGCTGAACCCTTTCTTTCCCGACTCTGTCGATGGATCCCTTGATGTCGAAGAAGAGACTCCAATCGATGGCCCACTGGGAGGGGAACTCGTCGAATCCGTTGAGGCCCCGTTTCTGGACGCCCGCGAAGATGAAGAACCTGCCGGCGACACCCAGCTGCACCTCTTCTGGCGTGGATTTGTTGGGATCGTCTCCGCCCGCCAGTTGAGTATTCAGGCGGTAGATCGGCCGGACCATAGAATGTCCGAAGCGGTACGCCGCGGTCGAAAACTCGACCGGCATGAACGGATCTTCATGGGGCTTGTAAAACGCCAAATGCGGCGGGTTCTTCCAAATCGGTTGACCGGTCCCAAGATGAGGCAGGATGTTGTGAACAACGTCGGCCCCACAGATTTTCTCCAGGAAGTCGTTGACCACCACCCACTGGTAGTGCCAGCGGACCTTTTGCTGAACGCTCTCAAAAGGGGCCTTGCTATCTTCGTCGGCAAACCGGTTGTGCAGCTGGAGCATCGACGAGTGCAGTTGCGAAACGATAACATTCTCGTCATTGCGTTTGTCGCCGATCAAGGCGCGCTTTGCGCCATTGGCGGGATCGTCGAACCGGGGCAGATCGCGTGCAGGTGAAGTCTTGCCATTCTCGGTCAGCGCCCGGCCCAGGCGGAACTTTCTCCCGTCATGCGTGTACATGTATGGCTGGTCTCCCGGCCCGCGTCCATAGAGCGAGTCCAAGTCGAGGCGTGGCGTGCGGAAATCGACCATTGCGTCCGGATCATTCTGCTGCATCAGGCTGGAGGCCGGGTCGAAGGTAATGTCGTGGTCGATAAATTGGCCCAAGTAGGTATAGCCCGCTGGAATGCCGGCGTTTTCTTCGTCATCCTGGATACGTTTCTTAGGGTCCTCAAACGCTGCGGCTGGAATGTTGGAATCTTTCGGATCAGTTTCCGGCTCAGAGGTCATAGCAGCGCCTAAGTCGAGCAGGACTTGTTTGTCCCACGTTGCGGGTGGCAAGGAACGAAAGATCCGTCCAAATCGGCCTTCGAAGCTTGAGGAACGCCGGTCCAGACTGTCTCCTCTGACTCCTCCACCGTGTCCCGATCTTGGTGTTTTTCTCTTGGCATTGATGACTGTGTCGCTCATGCTTTCCTCCAATAAATTCAGATCAGATGTAAAATCTCAACCAGTAGTTTCGCGTCCCACTTCAGCGGAAGTCTGAGCTCGCGCCGTCGGGGTAATTCCAGGCGAAACGAGTAAACGGCGCAAAGCAGCCTCAACGCGCTTTAGCGAAACCGGAGCTTGCGGCGATGAAGCCAGTGCCGCACACTTGGCGGTGAGTTCTGCCAGCCTCTCAGCCACTAGGATGCGCGTCGCGTTGGCGTCCACCGGCAAGATCACATGACGTGTGAGCCCAAAAGGCGGGCCGGCTGTTCGGCCGGAACCCTTCTCCGCAGGCCGCGCCGCAAGAGCTTCTCCCAAGGGCTTGATCGCAGTGGCCATGAGCAAAATGGCGGCCTGCCCCAATGCACGGCGCAGGTCCGCAGCGCCGCGAGGCGCGAAAGTGTAACTCAGCATTCGAAGCATCAATGAATACAAGCCATCAAACAGTCGCGCTACGTCTGCAGCATAGGGGTCTTGAATCAATGAGGCTCGAGGTGCGCCGTAGGCTTCAGAGGTATCGGTGGCCGGATTTGTCATCGCCGGGTAGGCAGGTGCGAAGCGTGGATTTCGCTTTTTCTCATCCCGCAGGGCCTCCCGCAAACTCATGAAGACACCGAAGTGACAATCCGTCCGGTCCTGCTGTGTGCCCTCGCCCTGGCCAGTGACACGATGGATCGCCTCGCGGGCGGAGTTCACATCCGTCACACGGACCACATCCGGGAAGTCGATGAGATCGGCGCCGACCTGCGCCGACGGCTCTCCGATGATCGCGTCCGGCAACTGCAGGATGCCATTCTCGATGGTGCCGTAGAGTTCCCCAATGGTGCGGAAGGTCGCAGGATCGTCGGCGGCGCGGGGTTTGACCATTTCCGCCACGAAAGCATGTTCCCTTAGCAGCTCGGTGGGCTTTTCATAACCGATGAAGCGGTCAAGGGCGGCTTCTCCATAAGGCTCGAGTGCGAGCCGCATGTGAAGGGGGTAGTACTTGGTGTCCTGGGGAAAATTCGGCCGCAGGTAGTAAGGCGTACCACCGAGCGCGGTGAGAAGGTTCCAGGCCTGGGCCAGGTGAAGCATCTCTTGAGAGGCGACGAAATAGACCTGTGCCGCCCATTGCCGCACCAACAGGACTTGGTCAGGGGGCAGCATGTCTCCCGCGGGTTCTTGCCGGAGTGTCATGGCGGCATAGAGATAGGAACACGCCAAGCCATGTTCGAGTTCGCAAGCCTCGGTCAGAAGCCGAAGCAGATCAGACCGGGAGAAGGGCGATGGACCCGTCATGGGTGTGCCTCTGACGGGTTAGCTGGAAATTTCGGAAGAGCAGCGGCGATGTTGGCGGCAGCCCGGAGGGCCAACGCCGCGATGGTGATAGTCGGATTTGCCGTCCCACAAGTTGGAAACGTACTGGCGCCGGCGATGTACAGATTGGGATGGTCATGCGAACGGCAGTCTGGGTCCACGACCGAGTCGGCGGCGTCAAAGCCCATTCGGCACGTGCCCATGATATGTCCCGCTCCGGAGTAGTGCAGAGGGTCCCGGTCAACAGCGATGGGGGTAGCGTCAATGGCCCTGAGAATCTCCGCGATCACGTCGAGTGCTGGGCCAAAAGCTGCGTGCGTGTAAGCTTCAGTGGCAAAGTGAATGGCAGGACGCTGCACCTTAAAAGAATCCTCTTGAGGGGACAGTGTGACCCGGTTATTGCGGTTGGGAAGAACTTCTACGGAGCAACTTATGCGCACTTGCCGCGACACGTCATGGAATAGACGGGCGCTAAGCTCCTCGCCGAGCAGCCCCTCATCCCGCACGAGGTGAGCCACGTCGTTGTAGGGAGATCCGGCACGCCCCCATCCGTCATTCCCGAGAGAGAGCCGGAAGGCGCCGCGGCGATCACGAAACGGTCCATCGCGGAAGGTTTCAATCCCGGAAGTAGAAGGCGGGCCCCGAAAGGGAAACACAGGTTCTCGCGATGTCGCCAGAACGGCCTTCTGCAGATGGTCCATCAAGTTGCAACCCACTTGCCCGCTGGTATTCGCGACACCCTTGTCTGCACCCGGCCCGGCAGAAAGAAGCAACAGCTTGGCCGACTCGATTGCGTTAGCGGCGACGACTACGATGCGTCCCCAAGCTTTCCCTGGCTTTCCATCCCAGTGTTTGTAGTGAACCAGGTGGACGGATTTGTCTGCGTCCACCTCGAGACGGGTCACTACACTCTTCTCTCGCAAGGTCGCATGTTTTTCGACAGCCCTCTTTACGTGCACGGAGGCGTCATACTTGGCGCCGATCGGGCAGATTGGAACACAACTGGCGTTGCCCGCGCATGGCGGCCGTCCGTCGTAAACCTGCGAGTTCCTCGCGGAAGGCGTGCTCAGGACCGCCAGCTGGTGGCCAGCGATCGGGACGCCGTTGAGTTTACGTGCGATCTGCATATCTGACCAGCTCGGCCAGATCTTGCTCATGGGAAATGCCTGGCTTCGAAATGCGCCGTGGACCTCTTTCCACTCAGCGTCATCTCCAGCAACCCCCAAGGCTTTTTCGGCCTGGCAGTACCAGGGCTCGAGATCAGAGTAACTAATCGGCCAGTCGACGCCAACGCCGTAGGCTGACTGCATGCGGAAGTCGTTTGGCAGGAGTCGCGGAGTATGTCCCAGCCAGTGCCAAGTAGACCCGCCCACCCGACGTTCGTACGTACTCAGATATTTTTCCGGGCTGTTGGCCTGATCGTAGTAGACATCGCGCGCATTCCTGCGGTCCTTCTCGTCGGCGGGTTGTTCTGGCCCAGGAGCCTTCGAGGGTTGGCTGGCGATGTAAGCAGTTCCCAGACCTTTAAACGTCGCTTGGGCCCAGCGCAGCACCATAGCCTGCCGGTCGACGCCAGTCTCACCCGCCTCGAGAAGCAGAACCCGAATGCCGTTACCGGCGAGTACGTCAGCAATCAGCGCCCCAGCGACGCCCGACCCAACGATCACAACGTCGAAGGTGTCCTTTTCCGAAATCGAGGTCTCTGCCATGCTTACATTTCCGGAGGATATTTCCAGTGGCCGAAATAGCCGTTTGAGAGCGTGGGAGGGTGTGCGCCGATCGTTTCCCAAACGAGCGCGCGGTAGTACTGATCGGCGGATTGCATCTGCCAGTCGCCGCCGCCAGGTGCTTGAATGCCGCCGATATACCAGAGCAGCAGGATGGTTTGCGCTACGGGCCCAAGGACCTGGTCCGGCATAATGTCCTCTCGCACAGCACGGATGGGATCGCGTCCCGCGCTGAGGAGTGATTTGAAACGATCAAGAAGGTCGTCAACTTGCGTGCCGGCCACTTGGCGCGTTCTTTCCAGGTAAAGTTTGGCGAGTCCTTCATCTAACTCGTGGGCGGTAAGGACTCGAGACAGGTGCAGGAATAGGGCATGCCGGGAAGGGCTCGCCGCCGCCAGACGGGTAAATCCTGCTTTACGCTTTTTCTTAATTCCATCGTCGCGACGGAGGCCTTTTCTGTTCCTCTTGTTCACGCTAACTCCCAACTGCCTTCGATCTTGAAGTTACAACTGCACTGGCTTTCCATTTTTCTCCACCGACAAGATTGCTCTCGGCGGAGGTCTTTAGCGTTGGCCAGGAATTTCGCCTGCTCACTGATGAACTTAGCCAGATGGCGAAGTGTGACAGCGTGCTACTCCTGGCCCGAGAAATCTCGCGGCTAGACCTTCTGGACAGGAACACCCTGCTCGTTCCAACTTGTCACGGTTCCTGTGCTGTTCTTCAGAACGGCCGGCTTTTCGACAAAGACCAAGGTTTCAGGTTTGGGATCCAGTCGATTCCCATCCGTCACAAGCGCACTGAGTTTCTTTAGCGGGACGCCGCTATTCTTGGCGGTTGGGTTTGCTCGCTGGGCTGGACTGAGTGTCTTGAACTTTGCCAGGTCGATAACCAAGTCTTTCTTGTTCGCTGGCAATGCCAGGAAGTCTGCGAGCGTAACTGCACCCTTCGGACTCTCCCTGAATCCCACCAGACGTCTGAACATCTTGGGCAGCACTACCTTCCCGTTGTCGTTGTTTGCGTGCGCCTGATTCTCTCCTGCCTTACCAGCGGCCAACCCGTACATATCGTTTGTAGCGCGATTGACGATTGATTTCTTAATTCCGCCTTTGGCACTGGCCCAGAGTTTGTTGATGCTGTCGATTTCTCCTGGCTGCGCGGAATTGTAGTGCGTAGGAAACGCCCATCCATTTTCGACGAGCCAGTGGTTGACGTTCAAGATCCTGGTACCATCCGCAATCATAATGTCGCCTACGAACCGCCCAAACATATCGAAAACGTCGTTGGGAAGTTTGACAAGCGTTTCAACGTGACAGTCGATTGTCGTGCCTGAGGCGTGGGCCTTCAGAAAATTGCGCAGTTCCAAAGTTGCCCGCTTGCCCCAGTTCTGACGAACTTCCTGTTTCTTCTGATCGATTCGATAGTGGAGTTCCGGAGCGTCAATTCCCTGGAGCCGTATCTTTATGTGTGCATTGGCCGTGGCCTGACTGACGATGATGTAGATCGGCGAGTGGCTGCCGTCCTTGTTCTTTCGCGTCTTGATCCAGGCGAAATCGAACGCGTGGGTTACGTTGCCTTCAAACACGAACGCCGTTGCTGGATCAACTTTAACGTGAACGGTGTCCGCATCCGAGAGGACATTTCCGGCACCAGTGGGCCAGAACTGACTCACGTCAATCGTTCCCTTCACTCGCAACAAGCCCATAGCCCCTCCATTGGATCAATTGATATGGATGAACCAATTATTCCGCGTCACCTCAATAGGCCTCGTTCTACCGCACGTCTCAGAAACCAGCACAATCGATAGTGCGGGGAACCTGCAAACCGTTACTTCCGCATTCATGTCAGCGGTCATGATTCCACCTAACAAGACCTCCCGAGGCCAAACGAACCTCTAGATGCACTGCTTCAGAGCAAGCGCCGCGTGGCGGGCCAAACACACATTTGCTCTGTTTGTGGGAAGTCGGTGAGAAGAAGCCCCCTCGGATGAGAAGCGCGGGAAGCACTTCATCCTTCTGTTCGCCGAATTGGCGCAAAGATATACCTTGGTACCCAGGATGTCAAGACAAAGACAGACAGTGTAGTCGCAACGTGAGAAGTTCCTCTTTGTGCAAGGTAGAAAGATCCGCTCTGATGGGCCATGGCGAAACGACAAGAGGAGCTTTGGATGTCAGCAAGAGAGGGTGACCGGCTGAAGGTACTGCACGAGGTCAGGAAACGGCTCATCACGCAGAAGCAGGCAGCGGTGGAGTTGGAATTGAGCGTGCGTTGGGTGCGGACATTACTGAAACGGCTTGGGGCGGGAAGGAGACAGTGCGCTGCGACAAAGGCTGCAAGGGCGGGTTTCGAACCGGAAGACGCCGGAGGCGGTTGCGGTGGGACACCAGTGAACCCAGCTGGCTGGAAGGCTGGGGGGAGAAGCTGTACCTGATCTCAATGATTGATGATGCCAGTTCGCAATTGACAGCGCGCTTCGTGCGGCAGGATTCGACGGAGGAGAACCTGGAACAGCTGCGACGGTATGTAGAGCAGCCTGGGCGGTCGGTAGCGGTGTACACCGACAAGGCCAGCTTATTTCAGATCGCGCCCCGCGGCATCCATCACCGGGATGCCCCGAAGCAAGCACTAAGCCAGATCGGACGGGCGCTGCAGGATCTGAACATTGAGTGGATCGCGGCCCATTCGCCGCAAGCGAAGGGACGGATTGAACGCTCGTTTAAAACCGCCCAGGACCGGCTGGCGAAGGGATTGCGGCGAGTGGGAGCGAAGGACCTGGGAACGGCGAGTGCGTAATCTGGAGCAAGTTTTCCTGCCGCTGTGGAATGAGCGCTTTCGTTACCCGCCGCAACTGGCGGGCGATGCCTATCGGTTCGTGCCAAAAGGAATGAATCTGGACTCGGTATTCAGCATACGGGTGAGCCGAACGGTGAGCGCGGATTACAGGGTTCGCTGGGAGGGTGAGATCTATCGAATCGAACGCGAACAAATTACGGCGGGCATGCGCGGATCCCGGGTGCAAGTGGAGCTACGGCGCGACGGAAGCCACTGGAGCTCTACGCGACGACTCAATGCGGCAAGAATTTGGCGATCGGCGTGCTTTCTCAACCCGAATTTGCCCTTTCTCGCATGCTTTTGTTCCAGACACGTAGCACTCGAATTATCCAATCGATTTCTCGAATCTATCTCGCGGCATGTCTGGGGTTTCTTCCTCTAACAGGTCCGCGTCCAAAATGTGTTTAAGAACAATTTCTGTGCGAGTACTAAATTTCTGCGATGTTTCACTGAGTGATTGTTGTTACTCTGCAACAACAACACGTCGCAGGTTGGAGAGAGCAGCGATGCGAAATTGCCAAGCGACCGCGGGGCACTTAAGAATCTCAGCCAATGCGCGGGAGAAGGCTCGGCAGCCTTGCAATTCAATGCGATTCCTGCCCACGACGCAAGAAAGCTACCGCAAACTCGGCCAGCTCATATTGCTAATATGTTGAGTGACGAACTCGGATCACAATGTGAACGAACGCAATTTGACCCATCTACGGACCTATGGTACTTTTCGCAGTGTTTCGGAGTACCGGGCACAGGGGTCTCTCTTCAATGGCAAGCGGTTTCATCACGATTCCGGATTGGTTTTCTTTTGAGAACCAGGGCGCTGGAGTCGCTCTAGCAGACCTGACCGGCGCCGGTGCACGCGACCTCATCGTGCTGATGGTCGATAACCCGCCGGACCAAAACCGAGGTCTGTACCGGGTCGGGAAAAAACTTGCTGCGGATGGGACGGCTACGGGCGGATGGACCCCTTGGATGGAGATTCCCGATTGGTTCCCCTTTGAGAACCAAGGCGTCGACGTTGCGGTAGCCGACCTGGACGGTGACGGACGCCCCGAGTTGATCGTCTTCATGATCGACAACCCGCCAGGCCAGAATCAGGGGTACTACCGTGTCGGCCGAAAGCTCGATACGAACGGTGCCGTTACAGGCGGCTGGGGGGATTGGACGCCGATCCCTGACTGGTTCTCTTTCGAAAATCAAGGCGGCGGAGTGGACGTAGCCGACCTTGACGGCGACGGTCGTCCGGAGCTCATTGTCTTCATGATCGACAGTCCCCCAGGGCAGAACCAGGGCAAGTACCGCGTTGGCCGCAAGCTCGACACCACAGGCGCCGTTACAGGCGGCTGGACCCCTTGGCAGGACGTGCCGGACTGGTTCTCTTTCGAAAATCAAGCAGGAAGCATTGCAGTCGCCGACTTGGGAACCGGGACTCCCGACATCATCGTGTTTCAGGTCGACAACCCACCGGGAATCAATCAAGGCTTCTACAAGGTTGGCAAAAAGCTCGACGCGGATGGTCACGTCCAAGATGGGTGGGGTTTCTGGACCGTTCTTCCGGGGTGGTTCTCTGCTGAGAACTCGGGCGGAGGTGTCGCCGTCATGGTAGTCGACGGCAAGCACGAATTGATCACGATGCTCATCGACAATCCGGGCGGCCAGAATGTGGGTCTCTACCGGTTGCTCGACCTGGACACCGACCCGCCGAAAACCGGCGTCTGGGACGACGTTCCGTTCACTACAGAAGTGCTGGCGGTCCATGCCGCTGCGCTTCACACCGGCAAGGTGATGTTTTTCTCCGGTTCCGGCAATGTTGCGGTTCGGCACGACAGTCCGGACTTCGGCAGCATCCCCAAGAAGATATACACGAGCGTAGTGTGGGATCCGAGCGTCACTCCTTCACCTGGAGGCGACGAGAACTATTTCCACCCGATCGCGATCAAGGGCGACGACGGGAGGGTCTTCGATTTCTTTTGCGGCGGCGATAGCTTTCTGGCTGATGGGCGATTGCTTTCCGCGGGCGGTACGGAGGCCTATCCGGGCCATGTTTCCGGCCGTCCCGACGCGGTCATATTCGATCCCGGAACCCAGCAGTGGTCGCGAGCCGCACACATGGCCCATGGCCGCTGGTATCCAACCTTAGTGACGCTGGGCGACGGCCGGATCTTGGCCGTAAGCGGTCTGGACGTGAACGGCAACCTCAATACAACGGTCGAAGTGTACTCGCCGGACGCGAACAGTTGGCAGACGCTGCACCTCCCTGGGACCTTTCCCGGCCTGCCGCTCTACGCCCATCTTCTCCTTATGGCGGATGGCCGACTAATGTTTACCGGTGGGCTCGTCGAGGGTCCGGACGTCGCTCTCGGCCCTTGTCTTATCGATATCGCTCACGGCCAAGTTGGGCTGACTCTACTGGATGGGCTGCAAGTGCCCGAATCGCGCAAGCAATCCGCCAGCGTGCTGCTGCCGCCCGTCCAAGATCAGAAGGCGATGCTCATCGGAGGCGGCATCGGCGATGAGGGCATCGTCGATGCCACTGCCGCGGTCGACGTAATCGACCTGCGTGCGGCCAATCCGCGCTTCACAGCCGCAGCGCCAATGAATCTTCCGCGGACGCATGTGAATGCGGTGCTCCTCCCGGATCGAACAGTGCTCGTCACGGGCGGGGGATTAGCGCGGGAGAGCCGGCTTACTCCTACGCTTGCGGCCGAGATCTACGATCCGGCGAACAATACGTGGAAGTTGGTCGCGTCTTCCAAAATTCCCCGCCTCTACCATTCTGTTTCCTTGCTGCTGCCCGACGGACGCGTCGTCTCGACGTGCGGAAACCCTGC
>Ga0137401_10001080_pt1 | contig 11518 bp, 6 predicted proteins | sample CZOMad1_1_16fung_FD_108286 | JGI IMG/M metagenome (GOLD analysis project Ga0137401, IMG submission 108286) | Vadose zone soil fungal communities from Angelo Coast Range Reserve, California, USA - CZOMad1_1_16fungal (Illumina Assembly) | ecosystem: Environmental > Terrestrial > Soil > Vadose zone...
ACCAAAATGGAAGCAAAGAATGTTTTTTAATATAGTGTAGTGTTTCAAGGTGTATTTGTTTTGTGGGAGTTTATCTGATAAAATTGGGGGAGTTTTTTAGAGATTTTTGTGTCAGTGAAGGAATTTATTTATTTTAGTAGAAGTCAGGGAAATTAAAATCGGGAGATTTATAGTTGGGGTTTCTGATTTTGAATTGATCCAGAGATATTATAAATTTATAGTAGGTTACATTTTAATTTCTTTTTATGCAGTAGTTTATAAATATTATTTATTGAGCAAATGGGGGAGATTTTTATTTGGGTTTCTGATTAGAAATTGAGTTTTTTGGTTAGGGCCTAGGGACCACACATAAAATATCAACCCCTTGAGATTGAGAAATGGCTTCTGAATGGCAACCATTACAGCCTGAGCCCCAAATCTTTTTCCACAACTGAATATATATATATTTGAGTCCCAGCAAAGATTGTGAGGTCCCAGGCACCCATGGTTCAGTGCCATTATTATATAATATGGAAAATGAACATTTTAATCAGTACAATATTCAGGGAGGGGGTTCAAACAGCTCCCTGTGTCTCATAGTGTGATTCAACATTTAATCTACATATAGATGGGTCTCAGGAGTGTTTTTGATGTCTCAGGGACAAGTGGTTGGCTGTCACATTGATATAAAGGAGATAATAAATATTTTAATCAGTAGAATATTCAACAATAGATTTAAAACAGCTCCCTGTGTCTAATAGTATTTATAAACATGCAATATACATATATATGGGTCTCAGGAATATTTCTGATGTCTCAGGGACAGGTGGTTGGATGTCACAATTGATATAAAGGAGATAATAAATATTTTAATCAGTAGAATATTCAACAATAGATTTCAAACAGCACCCTGTGTCTCATAGTATTAATCAACATTCAATCTACATATAGATGGGTCTCAGGAATATTTTTGATGTCTCAGGGACAGGTGATTGGTTGTCACAATTGATATAAAGGAGATAATAAATATTTAAATGAGTAAAATATACAACAAGGGGTTTTAAACAGCTCCCTGTGTCTCATTGTATGGATCAACATTTAATCTACATATAGATGGGTCTCAGGAATATTTTTGACGTCTCAGGGACAGGTGGTTGGATGTCACAATTGATATAAAGGAGATAATAAATATTTTAATGAGTAGAATATACAAAAAGGGGTTTTAAACAGCTCCCTGTGTCTCATGGTATTGATCAACATTCAATCTACATATAGATGGGTCTCAGGAATATTTTTGACGTCTCAGGGACAGGTGATTGGTTGTCACATTGATATAAAGGAGATAATAAATATTTAAATGAGTAAAATATACAACAAGGGGTTCTAAACAGCTCCCTGTGTCTCATAGTATTGATCAACATTCAATCTACATATAGATGGGTCTCAGGAATATTTTTGATGCCTCAGGGACAGGTGGTTGGATGTCACAATTGATATAAAGGAGATAATAAATATTTTAATTAGTAGAATATTCAACAATAGATTTCAAACAGCTCCCTGTGTCTCATGGTATTAATTAACATTCAATCTACATATATATGAGCCTCAGGAATATTTTTGATGTATCATTGCCATGATTTATATAAGGGATATTATGAACATTTTAATTCATAAAATATTCAACAATAGTTTTCAAACAGTTCCCTATGTCTTATAGTATTTATCAACATTCAATCTGCATATAGATAGGTTTCAGGAATATTTCTGATGCCTCAGGAACAGGTGGTTGGATGTCACAATTGATATAAAGGAGATAATTAACATTTTGAATCAGTAGAATATTCAGCAAGAGATTTTAAACAACTCACTGTGTCTCATAGTATTGATCAATATTTAATCTACATATATATGGGTCTCAGGAATATCTCTGATATCTCAGGGGCAGGTGGTTGAATGCCATGATTGGTATAATGAAGCAAATAACCACTTTAATTGATAGAATATTCAACAAGAGATTTCAAACAGCTTTCTGTGTCTCATAGTATTTATCAACATTCAGTTTATAAACACTCACTGTTTTATTGTATTACACATACATGCATGGGATTTCACCCAGAAAGCCTCTATCCCAAACTCCCCCCCTCTCAGATTGAAGGATATAGAGTGGGATGTCAATGATTCTGACAAGTGCCCACATCCAACGTGCAATGTCTATTGTTCCCAGGCTCTGCCTTCCAGACCTCAGAAGCCATCTGGTGTTTATCTAGATGGTGATGCCATGTGACAGAAAATGTAAGTGCAAATCTCCAATGCATTGAAAATTACAGTGTAAATGAAGAGCCCAGACAAAATATTAACAATGATTTTGGTGAATCACAGACAAAAGCTGGTGTGCAGCTGGATCCCCAGACTGAGATGAAAAGATGGCAGTAAGTGCAAACATTGGCCATTACCATTATATTCAACAACCTGCACAGATTCACTGCTCAGAACCCAGAGGACATACCACCGGAGGACCCTGCTGCACAACCACAACCTAAAGCACAATCCTCAATGACTGGCAAATACAATAATGAACAGCATCTTCATAGATCAGAGACCTCACCTTGTGGCAGTAAAATGGGATATTTCATGGGCATCTGCTTACATTTGCTGCATCTTTGCATGTGTTCACATTGAATGCTTAAAGATGTAGAATGTGACTACACCTGGGGGCAATTATACACCAATGAAATTGAAGAGACAGTGTCCACTTGGGTAAGCAGGCACATTACTGTTTAGTTGACTGGTTCGATCTGACCATATATAGCTGGATTTTGATGCTTAATTCTGATCATGGTGTCAACTGTCCATGAATATGGCATTTTGGCTCAATATAAAACCTATCTTCTTCCTGGTAGAAATAGGATGATATGGTGCCCTAATGAGTTTGTATTGACACTATTATATGTTTATTCACCTGCACATGCACTCTTGTGGATGGGCCTTACCTCGAAGAATTACATGGTCATGGTTCTCCTTTTGAAACTGGTATGTATTTGCTGAATTGGTTCATCAATCCATATCAGCTCACAGAACATATAATTAGATGACTGTGTTAGGCAGAGCAGTATTTCATGACCACTACCAATGTGGACTAAGATTTCTACTTTTTTCTACTGCTTGCTTTCTCTAGAGCATCATCCGGCATTGTCTCTATTGGATGCCTGCACTCATGGACTCTCACACTGGGAATACCAAAATCTAAAGACCATTTATATAGACAATCAGAAGAGATCATGTATGGGATGTGCTATAAATAATCACTGTAGATAACCTAGAAAAGGTCATGAGAGGGAAAATTATAGATTATCTATATGGATAGCTACTGGCCCTCTTTGTAGAAAATGCATAAATAACCAAAATAGGAGATTTTGTATGTTATCTATTTGTAATGCTATAATGAGAAATTATAGAATTCCTACAAAAAGTCACTATAGCAACCGGAATAGATTATCTATCATGAACTCTTATAAGTCTCCATGATGAATCTGGTGCCCAATATTTGATGTTTAGTTTTAGTGGGTGATGTAATTCATTACTCAATTTTCCAACATTTTATTTCCATGTGGAATTCAGAGCCCAATATTTGATATTCCTAACAAGATTTTCCAATATTTCATCTCCATTATACCAAATCCACTGCCTGATATTTTGTTTTTGTTTTTAGTGGGTGATGTAATTCATTACCCAATTTTCCAATATTTCATTTCCTTGCAAAATCCGGTGTCCGATATTTGATATTTGTTTTTAGTGGGAAATGTAATTCATTAACCAATTTTCCAATATTTCATCTCCATGCTCAATCTGGTGCCTGATATTTGATATTCCTTTTTAGTGTGCAATGTAATTCATTACCCGATTTTCCATTCATCCATCCCCATGCCAAATCCAGTGCCAGATGTTCAATGTTACTTTTTAGTGGGCCATGCAATTCATTACCCAACTTTCCAACATTTCATTTCCATGCTGAATCCAGTGCCCAATATATGATGTTTATTTTCAGTGCACAGTGTAATGTATTGCCCCATGTTCCAATATTTCACCTCCATGCTGAAACCAGTGCCCAATATTTGATACAAGGGAGGCAGCTTTGCCGTGTGCATGCAATAAAATTAACTAAGTCCTTGTGATTCGAGTCATACTTTAAATGGAGATCTTTGTATACCACGTTAGTTGTACAGTTATCATATTTTTCATCCTGTAATAATATGCAGGAGTCCTCTCTGACTCTGACTCATGATAGAGCAGTGTAAAGTTGTCCATGGGCAAAAACTTTGCAATGGAGATCAAGTACAGTTTTATCAAGAGTCAGCTCTTGTGAATCGTTGAATGTGGTAGAGTAAGCAAGTCTGAAAGGGAAGTGGAGACGTTGGACTGTCCAACTCACATGTGTTGGTGTAAACTCAAAATGTATTTGTGGGATACAGTGAACGTCTTGTCAGTGACAGAGGCAATTCTGCCACCAATCAGGTATACATGGCCCACAGTAGGAGCAGGCTTATCGAGGAGAATAAAGTAATGTAGTACAGCCATCATCACACACACAGTACTCTTGTCATCCTTGCCCAAAAGAAATCTCGGCATCAAACATGGCGGTTTTCAGTTTGTCAGAGAAAAGGTATCTTGCATTATGACTTTAAATAACTTGTGGATCTTATATGTTGGCCAGAAGCATGATTATATAGTGTGAAATAAGCCAATTCTGTAGTATTTTGCAGTGATTTGATCTCTAATATGATATGTTGCTTGGGTATGCTGTCAGGCCTTATCAAAAAGAATATGCCACACACTGCCCTTTATTTTCATCATTTTTAGGCACATGGATATCCCCACATTCTTTTGTTTCCAGTGATTTTGCCTTATTTCAGGGCAGGGATCAATGAAGCAAGCAATAAAAATATTCTAGGCCTTTGTAATGACTTTATATAGCTACCCTCAAGCTTATACCCTTTTTTTCTAGACCTTTAAGCGGATAGATACCCCCAAACCCTCATGTAAAGGGCCATTTCTGTTGATTTTGCCTCATTTGGGGGAAAATACAAAGTATTTGGCTAATAAAAAGATTTTGGACCTTATACACACTTTATAAACCTACCACCTAGCTCATTTAATTTTTTCTAAGTATTTGCGACAAGAATTGTGCCTTTAAACCTACCAGGCTACCCAAAATGGCATGCGCCACATGTCACATGACTGTCGTCCAGGGGGAGACGTATGACACTTTTTTTCCAGCAGCATTTTCAAGAAGCAAAGATATATTTCCTCTGATTCTAGCAATTCATGACACGAGCGATGACTCTCATCAAGATGTACTTTGTAGGATACCTACGTGCATTAACAGCAGGTGTATCCCGTTGTATTTTAGAAAAGATGAGTAGTCTCTGTTGATCTTGGGCAACCGTGTCATACTCACCTGCGTTTATCCAGGACGCATCCCAATCAGCCCAAATACATCTCCTGTATACCCATTTCCAAAGTGTCTCCACCCTACTTTCTCCTCTACTAGCAAAGCTCGAACGTCGCGCAAATGCACACTCCGAAGAATTATCAGTCTCATTTAGGTGCCATTCCACGTATTTCGGTGCTAGGAAGGCTCCTTGTGAGCCGACTTGTGGAGGAAATTAAGGTACTCAATCTGGGGAGGACAGAGTCGATTGAGTTGGTGAGTAATTATTGTTTTTTATTTTTATTTTTGTGGTGATTTTTGACATATGTTTGTCTATTCAATCAGACAAGATTGGGGTGTAGTTATCTCAAACAGCTGTGTACAGATGAATTCGATCTGTACCACGAGTTCTTCAATACGGACAAGGAAAAATTGTAGTATGTATTTACTCCCTCGATACATTCGTAACTTGCTCATGTTCACACCAGTGCTTACCTCAAGAACCTCTGCGATTACCTCTGATGACCTCCCCCCCGAATCCTGAATGAACTCCATCCCACAGTGCTCTGCAAAATCTGTACAGTCTTTTCAAGGCTCAGAGCGTAATTCCGGGGAACATTCAGTATTATAAGCGAGCATTTTTGTACCTGGACTCGTCAGTAAGTGGTATTTTCATGTGACTGCATTGGAAATGGTGTACTGACTTTTTGTTTCTTAGCCGCCAGAAAACCGCAGACTGGATTCAAGATTAAGGAGAAGGAGAGCATCATCCAGCTGCCTTCTCTGAATAACCAGGAAAGGTAGTTTCTGATATTGCGTAAGATGATATGGGTGCGTATTATTGCTTATTGTTATGCTATGCTACTAATATAATCACTCTGGTTGATTCAGTTGACGATCTCTGATGACCTTGCTCAAGAAACCGTTAGTTTATGTCGGCATGATTGCATCGGATATAATTGGCTCCAAGAATACACCTTCGAGCATGTTGGATGTGCAACTGTTTCTCGTGTGACACCTGCTTATACTCAACCTTGGTGGTGTTATGAGTATGTCTATAATTCATAGTTCATCATGATGGATGCTGACAATGACTGTGACAGAAATTCTAATGATCTTCTTGTCCTAAGTTACTGCGGACTTCGAGAAACAATATTGTTAATTCCACCAACTCATAAAGATCCATCACCTTTGGAGCAAGGGTACCTCGGGATCAATAAACGCCACACTGGGTAGAGGGGGGTCCCTCAAGGGCTTACTGATATTTTTGGAGGTCAAAAATTTAAATTGATATACGGCGAAAATGGGTCCAGGAAATATGCTACACATGTGCAGACCATGTGAATTATATGCTGCAATTGGGGTTGTCGGTGCTGTTTTTCCTTTTGTCCCCGGTAGTGTCAATCAGGCTTCTATGTTATAATGGTTCATGTTTAATGCATCCAGCAGTGCCCAGTGTTGCTGATGGCATTTCACGTCTATAGAACCCTGAAAGCCGCTACTGTGAAGTATGCTCTCACGCAATCAGCGGTGGAGATGCATGCCGCAGTAGAGTCAGCCACGATCAATACTCACCCTAGCGCAAGTGGCCGCGGCCGGCCAAAACGAACCATCAGACTGAGACTGCACGCTGATCAAGCGGAGATAAGTGATAACGATTGTGCTAATTTGGATTGCGACGATCCAAAAAGACCTGGAGAGCTGTTGAAGTGTTCCGGCTTGGGGTTTCAGTCAAAAGTATGTACACTGTGTCGCGTGGGGCGTGTTCTCAACTGATTTGACTTCCTAGTTTCATCACAACTGCCTCCCTGCTCGAGTAGAAGTTGGGGGATGGTTCTGTGATAATGTTTGTCATACAAACAGTGGCTTTCGTAGCAAGAAACATCGTGTATAACACTGCTTGTAAAATACAATTTAATTACACTACTACATCCGTATTGAGACCGAATTTCCTTTTTTAGGGGGGGAGGGGGGTAGCCAAGTGCTTAACAGAAAAAATCGACTCTGTGTGTCGAACTCCGTAGGCGAGGACCCCATCAGGAAAAAGTTGCTAGATGACATAGACCTATGTAGCCAAAGTAGCATTCATAGCCATGTAGTTTGTGGCCCGGATTATAGGTCGTCATAGCTGACAGAGTCAGGGGTGTAGCACATTATAGGCACTATAGCTTCCTCAGCAGGAATGTAGCAAGATAGCTTTGTAGTAGTGTAGGTCTACATAGCGCGATATATAGCTGCCAGTGCAGGGATAATCTCAGTAGTCGTCACTAGAGGTACTTGATTGCACACAATAACGAATAGAACCACGTATTAAAAAATCAGATTTGTCGGGTATAAACAGTCATGCTCGTGGCAATTACTCTACTCTCCATCCTCGCCATCTGTTTCAGTGTCAGAGTTGTCTTCATATTCCTTCAAAGCAGCTGCAAAGGCGTTGGCAGAGACAGCCGTAGTAACTGGAGCAGTGATAAGCTGGGCACCAGAGTGGAAGCTTGACAACAAGAGTTAAATCCTCCTCTGAGCAAAGACATAAGGTGTCAAGACATACCGGCCAACGTTGTAGAGTTTGGTGCAGATTTTGTCCAGCAGTTCGTGCTTTTTGGTGGCTTCTCGAAACTCGCAAAGGCATTTGAGGTGGGCTTCAAAGACGGTGCGGTAATCGATGGCAGTAAATGCAATTTCAGTTTTGACGCCGGTACCCCACTCATCAATACCACATTCCATCTAGGAAAGCATGAGCAATGCTACAGGAAAGTAATCATCATAAGAATGGTCGCACCCCAGTGAGAACGAGTGCAAGAGCAACATCCGGGAGCGGTTTGAAGTATTCGTGATAGACTACTCCTTCGTCCTGTTTATTGGCGAACCACATAGCATTGACAACCTTTTGAATGTTCTTGTTGTGAAAGAGACCTTTCCTGTCAGTCTCTGTTGCACTCATTTCCTGAGAAGTATGTTAGAATAATGGTAAATATTGGAATCAGCACGTACAGAGTAGACGAAATTATAGCCTTCTTTGAGTTCCTCAGCGAGTTCACGGTTGTGCTTGATTGTGCGTTTATGGTGACCACTCTCGAACCCGTAGTTTTCAATGATTGGTCGGACCTTGGTCTTGAGCTCCCCTCGGACATGTGAGCCTCGTGATGTTATCTGCGATCAGGTGAGATTAAGCCAACAAGGACTGCGAAGTCATACCATTTTGACTAGTTCAGGCGTCATCTCAAGCTTGACCTCTACTTTTTCACATGCCTTCCTCCATGCAAGTCTCACGAACTCGAGCTCCTTGGCATGGTCAGGAAAAGGTGTATTAGTGCAAATGAGGCATCGATAAACAGCAATGGAAATTGCGAGGATCTCCTGCATCAAGTCGTCATAGTCCTTAGCTTTTGGACGTCCTTGGCTTTCGTAGATTTTGTGCGCTTTCATGGTCTGGGCATCGTTTTCATCATCGAGGGGACGGGCACATTTCTGACCAGCAGCAGTGGTCGGAGACATATCAGGCTCACTGTCAGATGGGTTAGAAATGGATTAGATAGTGTTCATGCACTTACTCTACATCGTCCTGTATGAAGACGTCTTCGTCATTGCTGGCATGCATATTGTCTTCTTCATCATCTTCAACTTCTTCCAAGCCAGGCAGGATACTATCATCCCGAAGATTGAAGGTGGTTTGAGGGGTAAAAGGTTCCGGTCGGCGTGGAGGAGAAGCAGGTGGCATGCCTCGGAAAATAGGAATCTTGCCTTTTGACCGAACTGTCTGATGTGCATCATGTATGAGAATGAGAGCTGGTTATAAACCAGAATAACAAAACACAACAATTACCTGGTTCAAAGTACGAGCACACCCACTCCATTTGTGGCGGGTTGAAGTGGTACGGGGACTGGGGGAATTTTGGTCTTGCGAAATATAAGTTTGATAGTGCTAGGCTTTGAGGGCACTTCGCGAGAGGTGAACTTAAAGGTCTTTTAGCACATATAAAACCAATATCAAGACTTAACATACCATAGTATCATCCTCGTTGTCGTCTTCGTCATCCACTTCCTCATCTTGATCATCTTTTTCAGGATCCCAGTTCTCAGCCTCTTCCTCACGCTGACGACACCTTAGACGTTTTTCAGCCTTCAATGCCTCATGGGCACGGCGCTCTGCAGCCTCTTGTCTCTCGGTGACTAAGTGCCATACATTAGAGCAATAGAAGTATTAAATAATAGAAAAAACTTACGGCACTGGTTTTCCTTCTCAGATGGGCGGCGTTCACAGCCAGAAGATCCACGAGGAGCTGACTGAGGCATTGTAAATAACTGTCTGTGGAGAGCTGTGTCTATACACAGGTGGATATGCAGGTGGGGGATGAAGTTGAGTTCGGAAACGAACATCCTGTTTTTAAGAGGTCAACGATGGTCATGTTTGGTCTGTAGCAGAGTCAACAAAAATCATCACGTCAACAACACGTCAACAAAGCGAATAAAGTTCAATATAAAAGCAAAGAGCATACATGAAACATGCATGGGTGAAACTTCGCACATAACGATAGAGGTTGATGGAGATGGCTAAATTTAAATTAGTGGTGCAAATCCCGCCGCAGTGGAAGATGCAGCGCAAAATAAATTTTGTCACTAGATTATCCTCACACCTTTACTCGTAATGCCATCTGCTCACTACTGTGGATTTTGTCACAATCGAGTACCAACCATAGATGGAATGAAACGACATTATGCTCGTGCTGCTGAATGCCGCAAGAAGTTCCAAGCTGAAATAGGAAAATCAATTGTAACGGTTTTTGACGACGAAATTCCCAACAACGCACCTGAGCAGCCGCCAAGTCCTGAAGCTCATTTGTCAGACAACGAATCACTTCCAGCAGATGATGTCCCCATAGCCGGCGATGACTTTATCCCTAGACCCATGCATGTTCGGTCATCAACTCCGGAAAACACTTCATCTGGCCAGCAGTCCAAGCGGGCATGGGTGGAAGAAGTTGAGGACGAAGAAGCTCCAAAAGTTGGGCGATACACACAGGAATATCCCAGTCGGGTTGCAGATACTCTGGGCAGTGACAAGACTAAATTCGAGAAGATTAGAGATGATCAGAAGACGGAAGGAATAGAGCCACATGCTCCCTTTGCAGATGAAGAAGAATGGGAGCTCGTGCAGTGGTTGATGAAGAATGTAGGCCAGACAAAGGCCGACGACTTTCTGAAACTGCCTATTGTGAGTGACTTACCTTTTAATCCACGATCGTGGCAAGATGACTGACTTTGAGCTTGCAGACACAGAACCGATTGAATTTATCAGTACATAATAATCGCTCCCTCTTGCAGAAGGTCGATAGCTTGGCTACAGGGCCTCAGTGGACGTGTGAGATAGTCACAGCGCATGGAAACAAGATTGGGCAGGATGGAACCATGATGACGGAGGACTTGGAATTATGGAAACGTGATCCGGTGGACTGTGTCAAAGAGTTGATTGGCAATCCTGCATTCCGGAACTTAATCTCCTATGTCCCTCAGAGGGCGTATGCTGACAGAGCTGGCCTAAAGCGCATCTTTGACGAGATGTGGACTGCTGACTGGTGGTGGGATACCCAGGTAAAAATTGCAGTCTTCTGCGAACCCAAACTGCAGAATACTAATGAATATCTCAGGGGAACCTTCCTGAAGGTGTCATCATTGCCCCTATCATATTAGCATCAGACAAAACAAACCTTTCCCGGTTCCGTGGTGACAAGCAGGCGTGGCCTGTGTATCTAACTATTGGCAATATCGAGAAGGAAACACGGCGTAAGCCATCTGCACACGCAACAGTGTTGGTCGGCTACATACCTGTCACCAAACTTGATTGCTTTACGAAGGCCACGCGACCCCTTGCTGGATATCGCCTCTTTCACCTCTGCATGTCGAAACTCCTCAAACCCCTGGTTGAAGCTGGGAAAAACAGTGTTGAAACAGTGTGTGCCGATGGATTTATCCGTCGAGTATACCCGATCCTGGCAGCATATATCGCGGATCACCCAGAACAGTGTTTGGTTGCCAGTTGTAAAGAAAATCGCTGCCTACGCTGCATTTTCCATTCTAATCAGAGAGGAGAGCTTGTGGATTCTGTTCTGCGTG
>Ga0137401_10001083_pt1 | contig 11513 bp, 14 predicted proteins | sample CZOMad1_1_16fung_FD_108286 | JGI IMG/M metagenome (GOLD analysis project Ga0137401, IMG submission 108286) | Vadose zone soil fungal communities from Angelo Coast Range Reserve, California, USA - CZOMad1_1_16fungal (Illumina Assembly) | ecosystem: Environmental > Terrestrial > Soil > Vadose...
ACACCACCAACCGCTAGGAAGAATGCTATGGTGAGCAGCAAGGAGAACCGTCGATTCATATACAGACGGCGTGTTCGATGCCTGTTCTAGCGACCGAAGACGGCCAGCCCGGTGGGATCAAGCAGATTGCGGAGACGCATGTTGGCAACTTTGTCCGGCTTGCTTTCGTTACCCGGAATAAATGGGCTCCAAGGCTGGGCTCGAATCGGTTCTTTGGTTTTCCAGACAACACTGAATTGGCCGTCCGGACGCACTTCTCCGATCATCACCGGCTTGTGGAGATGGTGGTTAGGATCCATCTCCAGAGTGAAACCACAAGGCGCTTTGAATGTCTGGCCGATCACTGCGCTGCGGACCTTGTCTACATCAGTGCTCCCGGCCTTTTCCACGGCTTGCTTCCACATGTGAATGCCGACGTAGGTGGCTTCCATTGGATCGTTGGTCACGCGCTTGTCGCCGCCGGGTAGGTTGTGAGCGGATACGTATGCCGCCCATTCTTTCTTAAAGGCTTCATTCTGCGAATTCTTCAGTGACATGAAGTAATTCCAGGCCGCTAAATGTCCAACTAGCGGCTTGGTATCTATCCCCCGCAGCTCCTCTTCGCCGACCGAAAACGCCACCACCGGAACATCGGTCGCCTTCAAGCCCTGATTGCCCAATTCCTTATAGAACGGCACATTTGAGTCGCCGTTGATCGTCGAGATCACGGCGGTCTTTCCGCCTTGAGCGAATTTTTTAATGTCGTTGACGATCGTTTGATAGTCATTGTGACCAAACGGCGTATAGACCTCGTTTATGTCCGAATCCTGAACACCCTTGGAATGCAAGAAGGCGCGCAGAATCTTATTGGTTGTACGCGGATAAACGTAGTCAGTCCCCAGGAGAAAGAACCGCTTCGCGCCTCCTCCCTCTTTGCTGATTAGATACTCGACCGCTGGAATTGCTTGCTGATTAGGCGCAGCGCCAGTGTAAAAAACGTTTCGGGACATCTCCTCGCCCTCGTACTGAACCGGATAGAAAAGCAGGCCGTTCAGCTCCTCAAAAACCGGAAGCACCGATTTGCGCGACACCGAGGTCCAACAGCCAAAAACGACTGCCACCTTGTCTTGGCTGATGAGCTGGCGAGCCTTTTCCGCGAAAAGCGGCCAATTCGATGCAGGGTCAACTATGACCGGCTCGATCTTTCGTCCGGCTACGCCGCCCGCATTGTTGATTTCCTCAATCGTCATCAGGGCGACATCTTTGAGCGAAGTCTCGGAGATCGCCATGGTGCCGGAGAGGGAGTGCAGAACGCCGACTTTGATCGGTTCGTTACTGTTTTGAGCAAGGAGTGAGTGCGTGGTGAATGCCAGCGTGCAGGAAAATAGCATGGCATGGAGGAACGAGTTTCTTTTCATGGATGTCGCGACAGAACCGCTGGGGCTATTTGGCGGTTTGGCACGAAGGAAGTATCAGCAGCAGTTGTGCCATTTTTGTGAACATCGGCCGGCCCTAGACGCCCTCCCTTCGAACCGGGTTTATCTTGATGACCGCTGAGCAAACTCCGCCAGGTCGATGCTAAATGTATCGTTTTGATCATGGTTGGCGACGGATCCAGCTGCCGAATGTGTTTCCAGTTTGCGATTTGCCGAATTCCCGCTCCCGTGTTCCCCTCTCAGATGCTCCTAAAGATCACCTATTACCTCGATGTAATTTCTTCTTGGTGTCATTGGTCAGAACCAACCTGGGCGTTACTGAAGAGCCGATTTGACGAGGAAACCGAATTTCAGTGGAAAGTCGCGCTCATGGATTCCTCCGGCATGCCGAAGTCTCGACCACAACTCGAATGGTTTTATCGACGAAGCGGAACCATTGTCGGAGCGAACCACACAATCCAGTCTGGCTGGTACGATCCTCAACTCGAAGAGTATCTTGCGCCGAACCTCGTCGCGGAAGCGGCAATTGATTTCGGAATCGGACGGAACGATGACCGGGTCCGGCTAGCAATCGCGGAAGCTGGCTTACTCGATGGCCGGCCCACCTCGCAACTTGCGGAAGCAATAGCGGCAGCGGTTGCGGCCGTGCCGGAGCTTGACGATAAATCGCTTAACGCCCGCGCATCCAGTGCCGAGATTGAGCAACGAATTCGCGCAACTACCGCCGAGTTCCATGCCTTGCAGGCACCCCAGCGACCCACCTATGTTCTAGAAAATGAGATCGGCGACCGAGTTGTTTTCTCCGGAATTGTCACGCCTGATCCACTCATTGCGACCATTGGAGCGATGCTGGCAGACGCCAAAGCACAACAGGACTATGACAAAAGCCACGAACCGATGCCTCGGTAAGGCAAACCTGCAAAGGACGAAGGCCAATCAGCGCGCCGAAAGACTGCCCTCAATTGGACCAAATAACCATCGCACTCGGCCTCTGCAGGTGCGTAGAGGACATCGAGGACGAAGACGAAAAGTGTTAGCCGGGAACGATCTCTTCACGATACGGCATGCCATCCTGAGCTCCCGGTCTTGTCACTGCCAGGGAAGCGGCTTGGCAGGAGCGTCGCACCGCCTCCTCGATATTTAATCCTTCGGCTACTCCGGTACTAAACCAGCCGACGAAACAATCTCCCGCCCCGGTAGTATCCACCGGTTTGACTACCGGCGCAGCGATATGCGTGATCGCTCCGCCGGTCGAAAACAGCACACCTTCCGCCCCAAGCGTTACCACGACTATTTCGCAGCCCTGGCGCAAAAACCAATCGACGCTCTTTTCGATCGATGGTTCAGCGCTTAAGCCAAGAGCCTCATGTTCGTTTACCACGATCGAGTACAAGCTTTCATAGACTTGCTTCGGGAGCGCTCGAGTCGGCGCCGGATTCAAAACGAAACGACGATTTAGTTCTTGGCACAATCGAGCTATTGCTTCGATCGCACCATCCCTTATCTCGAGCTGAGAGACAACCACATCAGCTCGCGTAAACGCTTCGCGCGCCGCAGAAACCATCGCCGAATCAACCGCTTCATTGGCGGATTTCGCTACTGCGATCAGGTTTTCTCTTGTAACACCGTCAACCAGTATGAGTGCGACACCACTGGGAGCATTCTGAACACAATGAAAGTAATCGAGACTGATTCCTTCTTTGCCCAACCGATCTCGAGCGGCGGAACCAAAAGCGTCAGCGCCGAAAGCGCCGAGAAAAGTCACTTGGCCACCCGCCCTCGCTGCCGCGACTGCTTGATTTGCGCCTTTCCCGCCACCGAACATTTTGAATTCTCCGCCCAGCACAGTCTCTCCGGGTTTAGGAAGGCGATCGCAGAATACGACTAGATCGGTGTTCGAGCTTCCAACGACGAGAATCTTGGGTTTTGCCGCCATGTGATTTATGAAGAAAGGTCATCAAAACGAAAAAGGATCATCCAGTCAAACCGGTTGGAGGCCGAATTCGAGAGCCACTGATGGGAACTTGCCGCCATCTTCGGAAACCGTGCGCATTTCTTTTTCGATAGCGGCTTCCAACTGGTGCGGATCTTTATTCGGTAGCGGCGACTGTCCCGGCTCAAGCGTTTTGTCTTCCGCCGGCCACTACGAGCACCTTGCTAAATGGACGATTCACGTGGTGCTCCTGATGCCAGATCATCTGCATCTCGTCGTAACGCCCCATCTTGGCCATGACATCACGGAGCCGGTCAAGAGCTGGAAGCGCTATCTTGCGCGCACTTATCGCTTGCCATTTCAACGCAATTTTTTTGAACATCGCATTCGAAACCACCAAACCTTTTATGCCCATTGCGAGTATATAAGGCTCAATCCCGTACGTGCGGGATTCGTCAACCGACCAGAGGACTGGCCATGGGTATATCCAATTCTTGAGGGAGGAGGTAACGACTGAGCACAATCGTGTTACGAGAGCCGCACGGTGGCGACTGCGTTTTTTGGTTGGGGTCAATCAATTGCTTCGTGCAATCTTCACAGACTGCCAAACTCTCCGGCCCAGACGGGACAGTCGCCTCTACCGGATAAAGATCCGCACCAATTGGAAGCACTGCGGTACCGACTCAGGCGCTGCCTGCTTAGCTCGCCGTCACCGGATCTGGTTCCCTAGTAGCTTCGCTGGAAATCTTCGCCGCTCTCGCCCGGATCCCGCGCCAGTACTTAAGTGGCACCAATCCCATAGCCATAATCGCAAGCTGGCTCCCGACGAAAGTCAGCAATGGTCCGAATGCCTGATCCATGAACCCATAGGAGTGCAGTCCGACACCAAGCATGTTCACGCCAAACCAGGAAAGGCTTCCGATCACGTTTCCAAATACAGCCAGGACGGCCAAACCGCGCTCTCGCGCAAAACCGCCCCAGCGTGCATGCAAGATAATCGCGTTCCAAAGCACGACCAACAGAGCGCCATTTTCCTTTGGATCCCAGCCCCAAAATCGTCCCCAGGACTGGTCCGCCCAAATACCTCCGAGCACAGTTGCGACCAGACTAAATAGTGTAGCAAAACAAACGACTCCGTAGATCATGCGACCCATCGACTTTGCTGTGTTTTCCTCGAATGAGGTCGTGAACACGCCGCGGATGATATAGATAATTCCGATGATGCCGGCTAAGAATACGGCCGAATATCCGAGTGCCTCGCCCACCACGTGCGTGGCAAGCCAGGCATTGGTATCAAGCACCGCGCGAAGCATCTCCATTGTGTCGCCGTCGAACTGAAGATTCTGCGCGATCAGCAACGTTACAAATCCCACTACGGAACCACAAACGCTTCCAATACCATTCCGATAAATCCGTTCCAAGATCAGACAGAAGAGGACGGACGCCCAACCAACAAAAATGGCGGAACTGTAAAGGTTGGTGATCGGCGGTCGCCCTTGAATATACATTCGGATTATCAGGCCGGCGGTATGAATCACAAACGTGAAACCAAGGAGAGTCAAAGCTGTTCGGCCTAGCGTGCTCGGCCAGAAGAGCCAAGAGAACAGTGCCAGCACAAAGACCAGCAGATAAAGAATCAGCGCCTGATAAAACGGTTGAGCGCTGTTAAAGTAGTATTCCAGGATTGGACGGCGCAGTTCATGCGAAACATTTTTTTTCAGGAAACTCTGATATTCCGCCAGAGTCTCATTAAAACCGGCGACATCGCCGTTGCGATAGCTCGAGATCATTCGTCCGTAGGCAATAACCGGATAAGAAATATTGCCGGTTCCGATTGAAGCAAGTAACGCCTCAGAAACAGGAGCCCATCGCTCGTTTTCCGTTTTCCCCGCCCGATTGGGAATCGCCAATGCGTACTTGGCCTGGGCCAGATTCTGATAACGCTGGGTAAAGAGTAGAATCCGTTCGAACGCTTGTTGATCGTACGATTTTCCGGCATCCCGGTCGCGCACCGCCTGTAGCCCCGGTCCAACGATTTGTTGAAAAATCTGGACTTCTTTTCCGAAGTCGGGCGAATCCTGCGCCTGGATCGTATTCTTTAGTTGAACGTAAAGCCGCAATACATCTCGCAGCTTGATAATTCCACGTTGGAACGCATTCCTGCCTTCGGAATCCGTTTGCGCCGCCAACCCTGCCTGTTGCTCGATCTGTCCAAAGAACGGTTGCAGATCATTGAACGAATAGTTGCCCGGCTTCTGCCAACCAAAAAGATCAAGGATATCCGGGTTCGTTACTTCGAACACCTTGGCGATATCCGCGTGCTCCGGCATCATGAAAACATCCAAGAGCCACTGGCTTTGGGTCGCGACCTGCGCCGAACTCTCGTTGTTCGCTGTCCCATCGATTCCGTGATGATTCATTTGGGCGAGCGACACCCGCGCCAAAGTATCCAGAGGCATGACGCGGCCGCCCGCCAACACCGGCAGTTTGGCGAAGCTCGCGACATCAAAACCGGAGGCCGGCCTCTTTGGGAGCATGTGGGAGACGGCCCACCCCAGGAGAAGCACGCTGATGATCCAGGGAACAAGCTTTTTCATGCAATCACGCGTCGCCTAACAAAACTGATCAAATGCATCCCGAACTGGATGACAAGACCAAGCGCCATCATCCCGCACGAGATATAAGGCACGAGCCAGCTTGGATTTTTCATGACTTGGAGAACTGTCGTAGCGTCATTGTTGCCAAAGCCAGCTTGATAAAACGTCAACCCGGCATAGCGCAGCGGATGGTTCATGAAAATCAATGCCTCGCGGTTTTCGTGGACGCTTGGATCGACCAAACGGACCTTGCTTGAGAAATTCTTGGCTATTTCGGTACCGGCGTAGCGATCATGCCGAAATTCCTCCAAGGTGATCGAAAAGGGCCGATAATAGCGCTTAGGCCGGAGCACGATTGCGAAGGGTTTCGGCCCCGCTCTGAATTGAATCGGTTGCGGAAAGCCGCTTGCGAGACTCCACGAACCGATTTGCTGCCCGTTCTGTATCAGACTTACCGATGCGGCTGGCTGGTTGCGCTCGTCCTGCTTGTACGTCCTTGGGATCGGTACCGCGACTGCCATCGGACCGACCCGGAGATGCGGGTAATTCTCGCTAGGCAACTGATTGGAGCCAACTAATGCCGCATTTTCGTAGAAATCATTGACCTGCAGAGTCAATCCCGCCTCGGGCAACGAGATCGACCTTCCTTTGGCTAGCCTCGACGCCGGAACAGAGATGACTTCATCGGTGTTAGCCCCGGAGCTGTCGATAATTGCCAGCTCGTCCAGATATGGGCTTTCAGAATAGTTCTTCGTTTGACCCCGATCGAGTTGGACCTGGCTCTCTTCTTCGAACACGCTGGTAACCAACTGGCCAACCAGCATGAGGATCAAACCCGAATGAAGAATCAGAATACCAGTTTTCTTCCAGGAGAGCTTAAATCGAGAAACATGAGCAGCGACCAGATTCACCAAAAGAATGCCGCCTAGTGTATACCCGCCGGGAAGCCATGGAATCTTGAGCTGGCTTCCGGGCAATGAGAAATACAAAAAGAAACTTTTGAAATAACGCAGCTGCGCTTCGTAGACACCGATTTGCACCTGATCAAGCGTCCCGACAAAGACAAGGACCATCGCGCAAGCCAAACAAACGATCGTCAGCTTCAGGGAGGCCAGCGGTTTGAAGAACCGGACAAGGTTACTTGTCATTGGTCGATTTCGCCTTTCCCGAGCCGACAGATTCATCACTCGCTTCCGGTTGGTTCGGAAAGCGGAAAGAATTTATAAATTGTTTAAAATTTTCGGCTTGTGCCTGCAATATGGCCGGTGCTCCGGTCATTTTGACGAACCAGGTCCGATCGGCGGTCCGAAGCACTGCGCCAATAACACGATCCGGCTTTTCTGCCCCTTCTGGTGTTTGTACGTCTACCAGAACGACTGGGACACCGTCGACGGTTACCCGCTCTAACGTTTGAGCTAAGGAGTCTCCATCCAGAACTGCTTGATGGACCTGTCCCCTCCACCGATTAATGTTGGATTCAATACCACCGGCATCACCCGGAAATGAGCTGACTGATATATCCGCCGATTGGCCGCCTGATCCTTCCGCTTTGAAACTCGCCAACCGCATCTCGCTCAACGGTTGCTCTTTCCACTCGGACGGCACAGTCCATTTTGGCAACATCGCAGGAGGGGCTGGCACTAATGACCCGCTGCTGGTTTCGATTGCCACTGATTCTTTCGGAATGCGGTAGATCGCAATCTTCGATTGATTACAGGAAGAACAGAAGAGCGCGGCGGAAAGAAGAAGCAGCAATCCCCCTGGCTGAATTCCATTGGATACAGCCGGTCGTCCGGGGTGAACAAAAAGCGCGGTCATCACTAGTGTTTAGCGGATTCCATCCTCAACTCGTACCGTTTCTTCACTTCCTCAAAGTGAGTCGATGGAAACCACTGATACAACATAAAATAAACGATCAATCCGGTTACAGATCCAAAAAGCCAGATCGGGAGAGGGAATTTGCCCATTTTTCGGCGCCGATCAAACGCACAATCCGACCGTAATCGCCAGCGTACTCAGCCCGTTCAAGGTCGCGTTTAATCAGAGGAAGATCAAAAATGGTCATTGTCGCAGCAGACAGGAGCAAGTACCTCGTCCGCCGAATATTAGAATAGCTAATAGTGCGGCGGTTTTTTGCAACCGGAGGTTTTCGTACCTACCCTCGTGGGCGATGGTCCGTCAAAAGGACGGCGCGACATCCCCTCTAAAACAAAAGTAGCCGCGCGACCAGCACACCGAGCCCAAGACCAACGCACACTTCGGTGACGGTATGTCGCCGAAGAGCGACTCTGGACCAGCCGACAGCGATCGCGAAGAGCATGGCTAGGACCGCCAAGCGCGCGCTGAGTAACCACAATGCGCTGGCGGTCATCATGGCGAAGCCGGCATGCATTGAAGGCTTGAGCCATCGATTCAGCAACCAGCCTCCGGATACCAGCAACATCGCGGCCAGACAACCGCGTGCGTATACCATTGGTTGCTGGGTCAGCATCAGCACAAGCACAGTGATCAACAGACATCCCAATCCGACAACAAACAGCTGAGGACGATCTTTGCGTGACGAAACGTCCAGATCGCTCCACTCGCCGACTCGGACTTTTCGCAGGATAAAAAGCGAGGCGGGCAACAAACAGAAAAGCAGTACTGTTGCCAGGCCGACGACGGCCTCAATCGGGCCAAGAAATCGACACCCGGCGAGCAGCGCAATTACCGGCGAGAAAAGAAATGGGTGTCCGCAGATCGAAAGCGCAGTAGCAAGCTGTTCCTTGCGGGACAGAAGAGCCTGGCGGTTAAGGAATCGAAAAATGCTAAGCACTCAGTCCGATATCGCAGCCGTCTCGCGGTGAGCGCTCGCCAGCTGTCTGCAGCTTCGAACGATCATCCAAATGAATCCGCCGATCAAAGAGCCGACCATTACCAGCATGAATAGCACGCTGCCCGAAAATCCGGCGCTTATGCCATCGACTCCGCCATTTCCGTTCACGCTCGTCGGTTCCTTGCAACCCTCGCAGGCAAGAACAGAGGGCATCGCCGCGAGAAGCAAACCGAACATCGAGAAGAAAGCGCGTCGCATGAGCTAAAACTTGCGCTACTTGGCGCTGCTGCGCAAGAGCGTTCCGATATCCTCGAGTACCCGTTGCACAGTCTCCGGTGATCGGCCGTCGTACGTCGCGCGAATTACGCCTTCAGAATCGACCAAAAAGAATCGAGACGCGAGGCTGCCATCCACTTGGGCAGAAACAATCGGCTTCCATCGATCAAGGAGATTGCCAGTCTGTTCCGGTGTTCCGCCGACAAAGCGCCAATGAGAGGAGGCCAGATAGTGTCGAGCAAGATCTGCCAGCTCAGGTTCGCTTGAGTTGGCCGCAGACAGCACCATCGAAATAAGTCTTAGCTGCTCTCCTTTTCGAAAATTCTGATCCAGTTCAGCGAACCGGCTGTTCAGCAAAGCGCTCGCACCAGAATCCGCCATGTTGATAAAACCGGCCACCCAAATCTTACCGTGCAGACTTTCCTTATCCAATGGCATGCCATCTTGATCCTTGAGATCAAATTCCGGTGCCGAGCCGTAGCGGGGAAGTTCCGCACGATCTGTGCGGATAGAAGCATTCCAGGAGAAGTATCCCAGCACGATCAAAGCGGTAGCAGCGAGGGCCACGCTAACCGGGATCAAGGACCGTCGTTTCACCGAGCGTGTTTATGCGCAATACGCCGCTCACAAAATATACAAGATCGTGAACAAGAAAACCCAGACTACGTCAACAAAATGCCAATAGAGGCCGACGCATTCCAGGAAGCCGTGGCGCGCCGGCGTCACCTTTCCCATCAAAGCCCGGATCAGCGTAGAAACGAGAAGGAGTACTCCGATAAAAACGTGCATCCCATGGAACCCGGTAAGCACGAAGAAACTCGATCCCATAATTCCCGCCGTATTGAACCAAAATCCTTCGGAAAACAAATGGCGCCATTCGTCTGCTTGGTTGGCCAGAAAGAGCGACCCAAGCACAATCGTCAGCAGCAGGAGAGATTTTCCACCGCGCGTTTGCCGGATCAGTCGGGATTCACTGAAATGCAAAGTCACGCTGCTACTGAGGAGCAAGCCGGTGGCAATCAAAGTCTTGATCAGAGTCGCCCCGCCCTTCAAACCTTCCGGTAGTTGCCATCCTACTCCGGCGCCCGACCGCAGAATCATATATCCAGAAATCAGTCCGGCGAATAACATTGCCTCCGAAGCGAGGAACGTGAGCATACCGAAACGAACTACGTTCGGACCGGCTTTGGGAAGCGCATCAACAGTTAAGGCAGGAGAACTCATGGCAAGGCTTTATAGATCGACAATTTCCAAATTATCACGAGCAGCCAAAGTAGGATGGCGAAAGACGCGATAGCAACCAGTAATCGACGGTTCTTCTTTTTGAGCTCTTCATCCATCAGGCACGCGCCAGTACCAACGCGCCGAGCGTCAACGGCAGGTAAATGATCGAGACCAGAAACAAACGGCGCGCGGTTTTCTCGGTTCCAGCTAACGCGAATGAAAACGCGGCGAGGAAAAAGCCGATTCCGCAGATTAGGGCGACCAAGGCATACCAAAAGGAGGTAAGTCGCAGGACAAATGGTAACAAACTGATCGACACCAAAGCCATGGTGTAAAAGAGCGCGAGTCGTCCGGTTTGCCGGCAATCGGGATCAGAGCCGCTTAACATCACAAACCCGGCGTCTCGATAATCTTTGCGGTAAAGCCAGGCGATTGCCAGAAAATGCGGCATCTGCCAGAGAAACATAATGGCGAATAGAATCCACGCCTCGAAATCAACTTGTCCACGGGCTGCCGCCCACCCAATCATCGGAGGCAACGCACCGGGAATCGCGCCGACGATCGTGTTCAGGGTAGTCACTCGTTTGAGTGGAGTATAAGCAAAAAGATAAGTACCGACCGTCAAGGCAGTGAGGAGACCAGCCAACAGGTTCGTGGCCAAACTCAAATAGATTACTCCCGCTACACAAGCCAGTAAGCCGATAATCAGCCCTTCGTCACGCGACAAACGCTGAGCCGGGATTGGCCGGTTTTTAGTCCGTCGCATCTGCAGATCGTAATCGGCTTCGAATACTTGATTCAGTGCGGCCGCACCGGCGGCTGCTAGAAATGTTCCGCACAGCGTATGAAAAAGGTAGAGCAAGTCGATATCTCCTCGCCAACCGAAAAGAAATCCGACCAAGGTCGTCATCAAAACAAGTAACGTCAGGCGCAGCTTGACCAGTTCCGTAAGGTCGGCCCATAGCCTTCGCGCCGGAGCTTTCTGTCCCTGTTCCGTTAGACGAACCGGTGTTTGTTCGGAAACCGAGTTCATACTTTGCCTAACTCGATCGAGTAAACTCGCGAACCTCCCGTCGTCCGATTATCCTTGCAAGCTAGAATTCGGGAAAGAGACACGCTCAAGAGCACCCCAATCACCAACATGAGCGCACCTCCTAAGACGTGTGACGTAGCGATATCCGCTGCTTTGTTACTCAAAACGGTCCAGGCACCGAGGACTAACTGGACAGAGATCAAGAATATCCAAGCGGCCC
>Ga0137401_10001084_pt1 | contig 11511 bp, 11 predicted proteins | sample CZOMad1_1_16fung_FD_108286 | JGI IMG/M metagenome (GOLD analysis project Ga0137401, IMG submission 108286) | Vadose zone soil fungal communities from Angelo Coast Range Reserve, California, USA - CZOMad1_1_16fungal (Illumina Assembly) | ecosystem: Environmental > Terrestrial > Soil > Vadose...
AAATGGTTTCGTTACGACCTGGGAGACCGAGCCAGGCTTCGGCGGGGTGCAACGGATCGGTAAGCGTAAAAGAAAAAATCGATGTCGTGGCTGAATTGACGCTGAAGTTGCCAATCTGAAATACGTTGGGAAAGCCCAGTGTCACGTAGTTGCCCCGCTCGTCCTTGATCAGGGGCTCAGGAATAGAAGGAAAAGTTCCGAGACAGCCGGTGCCTGAGCAGGACAGAGCAATGCTGTGAATGCGAATCAGGCCGCGATTGCCGGCGAGAAAAAACACCGTCTTGCTGTCGCGCGACCAGCGCGGGCTGCGCGCGCGCCGATCTTGTTCAGCGGTCAGCTCCCGCCGGTTTGAACCCGCCGCTTCAACGATCCAAACATGCGTGTCTTCCGCGACGCTGTCGATCGTAGTGATGTCTCGCTGCGTCGCGGTGTACGCGATCCATTTACCATCAGGCGACCATGCCGGTTCGTACTCGCAGCCGGCTGTGTCAGTAATCTGACGCACCTGGGCCTGTAAATTTACAGCAAAGATGTCTGAGTTATTTTTCGCGTCGGGATCAGGTTCATGGTTAGACAGGAAAGCAATCTCGTCACCTTTGGGGCTAAAACTGAGCGCGTGATCATAGTACGGGCCCGAAGTGAGTTGACGCGGTTGCGGCGAATCAACCTCAGTGAGCCAAACGTGCGTGCGCAAACGATCAGAAAACGTAGTGCGGGACTTGTATTGAACCCGATCGATCACGCGCGGATCGTCGTTTCTGCTCGAGCTTTCAGGGATATCGCTATCCGGTTCCTCGGTGGCCGAGACATAAGCAATCATGCGCGAGTCAGGCGACCAGGCGAAAGACTCTCCCGCATAGGTGATGAAGAAATTTGTGTCTCGAACGGTCGCGACCAGTCGCGGGATGCGCCGGTCGGGCCCGGATACCCAGATCCCGTGTTGTCCTTCGTGACTTGAAAAAAAGGCGACGCTCTTGCCGTCCGGCGACCAACGTGGATTCGTTCCGCTCCAACCAGGCGGCAGCAATGGTCTGGAGAGAATTCTGGGGGGCTCCCAGTTGCGGCGTTGCTCAGGTTGGCGGCTCGTCGGCGGAACGTTTGCCAGCCTTTCGCTCGCGCGAACCAGCCACAGGATGCTGACGCTCTGATCTCCTTCAATCGTGGAAACCGTGTAGACGACCCATTCGCCGTTGGGGGATATCTGCGCATCGCTGACGTTGGCGATGCGCAGGATATCTGCCGGGCCCATTGGACGGCGCGGTTGGGCGGGGACTGAATCGCAACGCGCGAAGATGATGGTGCCGACAAGTAGGACGCTGACTAACGCTATGCGTACATGGTTCATGGCCGTTCCACCGCAGTTATGAAGTCAGTACCACGCGCGTGAGCGGGTGTATCAACCACACAACACCCAAGGTGATAAGCGCGATGCGGTTGGTTGAGTGTCTGACCCACCCGCTCACGCAGGTGGTACTGACTTCGCTCTTCTGCTTGAATCCTCCGCTCACATGACTCCTATTCATCTTATGCTCGATGAAAGCAGTTTCAGTTGCTCGTTCAGTAACTCCCACACTTGCTTCACGTGTTTTTCAGTCGTCCGAATGTTTCCGATCGAGAGCCGCAAAGTGAGCTTGTCATTCAGCTTGGTGTGGGAAAGAAAGGCTTTGCCGGATGCGTTGACGCCGTGCATGATTGCTTCATTAAGCACGTCAAGGCGCTTAGCTTCAGCTTCTCCTGTCTTAGCCTGGAGTGGCGGGTGGGCGCGAAAACATAGCAGGGCAAACGGCGTCGGGGCCATCATCTCCCAGTCCGTTGATGCTTCGATCCACGACCCAAACAGTTTCGCCAGACGGCAATGCTCGCGAATGCGCGCCGCCATTCCTTCATGTCCGAAATAGCGAATGATCATCCAGAGTTTCAGAGCGCGAAAGCGGCGGCCCAACTGAACGCCATAATCAGATCCGCTGCGAACTTTTGCCTGCTCAGGCGTGCGCAGATATTCCGGCACCAGAGAGAACGCCCGGCCCAGCAGATCCATATGGCGGCAATAAAGCACTGAAAGATCGAAGGGCGTGAACAACCACTTGTGTGGATTTAGCACCAGCGAATCAGCCCGTTGACATCCGTTGAGGATGTGTCGCATCTCCGGAACGATCGCCGCCGAACCCGCGTACGCCGCATCGACGTGCAGCCACATCGTGTGTCGCTCGCAGACTTCGACAATCTCAGGAACAGGATCGATGCTGGAAGTCGACGTCGTGCCCACTGTCGCGACTACGCAGAATGGAAGAATTCCGTTTTGCTTGTCTTCGTCAACCGCTTCTCCCAGCGCCTTCACGTCCATGCGAAACTCGCTGTCAGACGGAATCTTTCGTAACGCGCGCTGACCCAGACCAAGCGTGATGACGCCCTTGTCTATCGAAGAGTGCGATTGGTCAGACGCATAGACCCGCAAGAGCGGCAGATCTTTGCGCCCGCTCATGCCTTGTTCGCGAATGCGCATCTCGACGCCTTCGCGCGCAGCCGCGATCGCATGCATGCTCGAAACTGAAGCAGTGTCGTAGATGATGCCGCTCATGCCCGGGTCGAGGCCGATCATCTGACGCAGCCAGTCGAGCACTACTTCTTCCAGTTCAGTAGCTGCGGGCGATGTGCGCCAGAGCATTGACTTCACATCGAAGGCGGCGCTCAATAACTCGCCAAAGATTCCCGGCGCCGAGGTCGAGGTGGCGAAGTAGGCGAAGAAAGAAGGATGGCTCCAGTGGGTGAGGGCGGGGACGATTAATCGATCGATATCGGCGAGAATCGCCGACATGGGTTCGCCTTGCTGCGGCGGAGCAGAAGGCAATTGAGTCTTAAGATCGCCGGGTTCTACTTGAGCCAGTACCGGGAGGTCTTCGATGTGCTCAAAGTAGTTGGCAATCCAGTCGACGATCTCATGACCGAAGCGGCGAAATTCCGCGGCGGACATGTCGCCGGTTGGTGGAGCCGAAGCCGGCGAAGTGACTCCCGTTTGATTATCGTCTGTCTTCATCTAGGCCATTCATTCCTTGTGATCCTTGCCCGTTATTAAAGATCTTCCGGCTAAGACCAACAATCCAAGACCGCCAAAAAGAGCATCTTCCAACATTGCCATCATGATTAAGATCCCGAGAAGACCTAACAGTAATCCGACGACCCGCAGATCATGAATCCAGGTCACAACGGAGAATCGCCAGATGGTTAAGCGATTTGATGAGAGTGATGGAACAAAAAGGCTGAGAACAAAGAATAAAGGAGCAACGACAGATAGGATCGAATCATCATGAAGGCGGTAACTGTATCCGTTGATGTCAACCTCATAGTCGCCGCTCTTGCGCTTCTCGTAAATGTTTCTCGTCGCTATCCAGAAAATTGCGAGAGCCCCAACGGTCGCAAACAAAATCAGGGCGACTATAGTTCTGCCCTGGGTGGTCAAAACTGTCAGAATGGCTATTTGAGATGTGAGAATGTACAGGACAAAGGCATTACACGTTGTAATAGTCACTCTATAGGATAAGTCAAAATACATGCGCCTTAGCGCGACCAGCATCAGACTGCATGACAATATGAGTATCGTCGATAGCAGCGTGACTAAGATGTAGATGATCCCGACAAAGACCAGGTATCGAAGCACGCTCATGTCTTTCTAGTCCGTATTAGAAGTGGGCCTACAGGGATTCTCCCCTGGCTTTGCGCCTTAAGTCTTTCTTAGCGCCTTTGCGCGAAATCCAAGACACTTGTTCGAAAAACTCAAAGATTATTGACTACTCTGGTAATTCCGTCTCGAATCAACTCAACATTGAAATTGATTAGCAAACCAAGCCGTTTTTCCGTCAATCGCAAGTAGGTCAGAAGCTGCTTTCGATGCACTGGTGAAATAGCGTCGATAGATTTGATTTCCACGATGACCTTTCCGTCCACTACCAGATCAGCTCGAAAACCAATGTCCATTCTGACATTCTCGTAAACCAATGGCATGGCCTGTTGTCTGCGAAGTTGTAACCCGCGCTTCGCGAGTTCATAGGCCAGTGTAGTCTCATAGACCAATTCCAGAAGTCCGGGTCCCAAACGCGTGTGAATCTTATAAGCAGCATCGACGATAATCGTGTCGATTTCGTTTTCCGTCATGGGAGCGTTCCTAACAAGTTAGACAGTCTCACGCAAAGGCGCAAAGAAAAACTTAAGGCGCAAAGTAAACCCAATCAGTCATCGAGCTCTTGGATAATCTTTTCAACTAAACCCCAGGGGCTGCAGCGGTCTGGGCTGGGTGCCTTCGAAGAACCAGCTTGCTCCCACTCGCAGACGATGATGCCAGGTCGGCAGCCGGGCGGTGTACATCGCGAAACGCGCCTGACGGGCGAGCGGACCGCTGATGACCTTGCCGGCAGAGAGCACGGCGGCGTGTTCGGTCCCCAGGCTGACGGCCTCTCCGAGTTCAACGAAACGTTTCGTCTTGAGTGGATTGCCGGCGATGTATGCGCGCACATTGCGAGCGCACAATCCTGACTCCTGAAGCGCGAGCTGGGCTGTGCCCGCGAGGGTCGGCACGACGTCCGGATAAAAAGCCACGTCGCCGAGCGCGAACACATTGGGGTAGCCGCGTAGTTGTAACGTGTGCTCGACCAGCAGAAGGCCACGCCGATCCTTCTCAACTTTGAGACTCTCGGCCAACGGACTCATCCTAACTCCCGCAACCCAGACCACTCCGGCAGTTTGAATTTCACTCTGCGTTTGGTTGTGGTCCAGGGTAATGCTGTTTTCGCTCACCTGCACCACGCGCGTCTGGGTATGAACTTCGATCCTTGATTCATGCAAAGCGCCTTCGACGAAGAGGCGCATCTCATCGCCCATTCCGGGGACCAGGCGATCAGCCATTTCAATGATCAATACGCGTGGCTCGCCCTTGAGCGCGCGTCGCTTCACGGCATCGCGCAAGAGGTCGGCCATCTTGGTCGAAAGCTCGACGCCGCTGGCGCCTCCGCCCACCACGGCGAACGTCAAAGCGCTGCGGGTGTCCTGCGGAGCGGCATCCGGCTGCACGTGATCCAGGGCTTCGGTCATGCGTCGCCGCAAGCGATTGGCATCGTTTAAGGCGCGGAACGGCAAAGCAAATTGTTCGGCGCCTTCCACACCCGCATAGTTGGTTACCGCTCCAGGGGCGAGTACGAGGACGTCATACGCGAGTGGTTCGGCGCGGCCTGCTATAGTGACAGCTCTGGCCTCGAGGTCAATCTGCGCAACCTCGCCCCGGACGAAGCGCACTTTTTCGTCGAGTAATTCTTTGCAGTCAGGCGCGATGTGCCAGGCTTCCACTTCGCCGCTCAGGTATTCGTAGAGCATCGGCTTGAACAGAAAGTGGTCTTCATCGTTGACCAGCGTAATTTCCCCGGCGCCGGAGAGATCGAGGGCACTGAACAATCCGCCAAACCCGCCGCCGATGATTAGAACTTTCGCGGTTCTTGCTGTCATATGTTATCGAGTAACCTTCATTTTGAGCGGCAAATCTTATCAGACAAAGTTGACCGGCGCACGGCATGCGCGTGGTAGCAGTGACCTCGCCGCCACCTGTACGCCGCGTTTTGACAGCATCATCAACGTGTCCTAACATGCTCGCGTCTCTCTACGAATGCTCGTCAACATCGCCAGTTTTCCTGAACGGCTAATGAAACGATTTGAACACTTGTTGCTTGTTTCCCTCGGCATTCTGGCTCTGAGCCCGTCCGCGCCGGCACAGTCCGGCCGAGTGAAGGATGCCCCCACGACTGTGACCACTGGAGAGAACAAGCCCAGCGAGGAAAAAACTGATCTGAATGACTCGCGGACGGCCGCACAACTTTTTGAAGTCGCAGACACGTACACTCAGAAAAAGTTCGCCGAGTTCGAAAAGCGAAAAATGCCGTATGACCAGCGGCTCGAGGAAAAGATTAAGCAGGAGCAACGCGATTTGGCTGGGCGAAACGCGACGATCTTAGCAGCGCGCAATATCGCCGGGCAGGATGTTTACTATCTCGGGCTGCTCTATAACCTGGCAAAGAATTTCGATGCCGCGCTGGAAACGATGCGCCGCTTTCTGGCTGAGAACCAGAGCGCGACCGGCGAGCCGGCGCAGAACGCGCGCGCCATCATCGTGATTCAGGCCGCGAAAAAAGGGGCGCTGCCGGAAGCGGACAAGCGCCTGGCTGAGTATGCGCAGAACCAGCCGCAAGTGGCTGATGATCGTTACGTCCTCGAGAATTTACTGGTGTCAGGCTACTTCAGGAGCAAAGACTACGAACACGCATTGCCCCATGCACAGGAACTTTGGAACGCGGCCAGATTAGCTGTAAAGAAAAAGGGATCGTCCGCGCGTGACTCGATGCTTAACGAGGCGGCCACGCTGCTCTCAGAAGCTGATCTGAAGTTGCAGAAGAAAGCCGATGCCATTGCCGTCGTGCAGACGCTGCGCGAAATGGCGCTGAGGTTGCCATCAGGAAATTTATACAAACTGTCGATGCGGCGGTTGCTTCAGATCGATCCCACGATCTATCCGTTTAAGCTGTCCGATGCTTTATCCGAAGCTGCCGGACCGCCGGAGATTCGCGTCGACGACTGGATTGACCAGAAGCCGACGAAGCTTGCGGATTTGCACGGGCAGGTGGTGCTGTTGGATTTCTGGGCGCCCTGGTGCGGACCGTGCCGCGTGACATTTCCCCGTCTGCAAAAATGGCACGAGAGCTACAAGGACAAAGGATTGGTCATTCTGGGCGTGACAAATTTTTTTGGCCGCGCTGAAGGCAAAGAGCTAACGCGCACGCAGGAGTTGGCTTACCTCCGGACTTTCAAGAAGACGTTTCGCTTGCCGTATGGTTTCGCTGTTGCCGACTCAGAAGACAACGATCGAAACTATGCCGTCGGCAGTATTCCCATGACGTTTCTAATAGATCGTCGCGGCGTGCTGCGATTCATCAGCACCGGCTCAAGCGATGAAGAGAGCGCGGCGTTGGGGAAGATGATTAAGAATCTAATTAGCGAAGCTGCGCCAGTTGGTGCTCCAGCACGTTAAGAGAATTAAGCGCATCATGAGTAGCAGGAAAGACTAAGCACACTATCATACCGCGTCAGTCAGTAGGGACGTTTTTTCGTACTATATTCCATCGTTTCGAATTTTTCTCCGAGAGCCTCCAGATAGGTTTGGATAGGAGTTATGGTCTTTTCATCCGTATATTTTGTCCCATCACCGAAGACCACGCTATTTACCATGAGCACAAAAAACCCTTTGGGCCGGCCGTCACGCAGGTTCAGCTTTTCTTTCAATTCTTTTGTTAAGGGCACGATTTCCGGCGGAGTCTCATCTTGAATCTCTTCACCGGGCATTAACAGTTCATTCCGAACCGCCCCCGACATCGGACCAGACCCCCTCAGTGTGCTGACTGCGCCAGAAGAACCCACCTTCATGAGGCTTACATAGCGAATAGGCTTAGTTCCAGCGTTGTAGATTTTCCCAGACAAGGCACTCCGCTGATTGTCGATTCTAACCAGCAGCTTCATGTCCTTGAAACCAATCGGCGAACCAGGTTGGCTTGCGATCAGAAGGAAAACAAAGTCTGGGGGTACCACCACATAACGGTTTTCCTCTGGCTGGGTTTGCGGTTGCGCCTGAATCCCGGCGCCGACGGAGAAGGCTAACAGCACGGGGGAAAGAAGACTACTAACCGAACTGAATTTCATAAGTACGCTCCACTTCAATTGCAGTTTAGGTGGATGTTCGCCGGCGTCGAGTAGCTCTGCCCGCCTTGATACCCACCACCAACTACGACTCGTAACGTATTGAGGGACCCCGAGCCGTCCGCCTTTCTCCTCACGAAAACGACCGCTAACGGCGGACTTGCATCAGGAGCCGCCGGGGGACTTGTTGCAGGAAAGAATCGATAGGAATATCCATAGACGGGGTTTTGGGTCAACTCGAACTTCGAATCCTTACCCGGCTTAATAATCGAATTTCCGGCGCTACAGCAACTGGAGGAATACTGCGGCAAATTGAATCTTATGACGACTTTGAACCGTTCGCCACCGCAACTGACATTAACATTTGCTTTATATGGGACAAGTTCTTCCATTCCGGGCCCGAAACTAACTGGCGTGCCATCATCGACAGCCACATTAACAAATTCGACGTCGTCCCCGGAAGTCGATACAGAGTCGAGATCATAGGTACTCCCGACCGGAATCGGCGCGGTATTTCGTTGGATCGGTTGGAACCCCGGACTCAAGAAATAATAATACCAAGGCGCATAGATGCCCTGATTCTGAAAGGAACTAAAGTTGTAATTATCGTAGTAGAAAATGTGGTACGGATAGGAAGGTTGATAGTCCCACAAGTCCGCAATAGCCTTGTGAAACCCAACGGCAGTATAGGTGGAATCAGGGTTCGTTCCGTACACGAGGCTTTCAATAGATATGGAGCCGTTACCTGGGTGGTCGTGGTGAAGACGATCCGGTTTGCTTAACCCGAGGATCGTTCAAAACGCCACTGACGGAAAAAAGATACTCCCCGAGTGCTTCATATCCGCTTTCCTGAAAACCAGATCCGTCCGCATACTGAACGCTCACGACCAGAAGAACCATAATGCCTTTCATGGGTCCGCTTAACCTTAATCTCCCTCGCAGCGATTCGGTAAGTGGTACGATTTCGTCACTCTCGTCATCGTTCAGAGTCAGAATGTGTCCAGGCATAAAGTATTGGTTAGCATTGTCTGCTTTCCACCCTCTCTCGTCACTACCAGCAAAACCAATAGTGAATGCGCGAATGGGTTTTGTTCCGCGATTACGAAGTCTAAAACTTGGAATCCAGAGGCCGGTATCCACATTAACAAGGAGGTGAGTCTCAACGAACTCTAGGGGCGATTCGGGCTGAACCACCACGACGGGCAGCCCAACGTCGCGAGGCATAACCACGAACTGATGCTTTGCCTTGCCGGGAGCCTCCTGACCGCTAGCATTGTTGCGGGTGATGCCGAACACAACACATAACAAGAAGCAGTAAGTGAGTGTATTCTTCATTTTCATCGTCACCTCACGGACATTGTATATGCACGGAGCCAGTAGTGCTAAAAGACTGGCCCGAATTGTAAGTTCCTTTTACGGTTACTTGAATCCTGTCGTAGGGAGAACGTGTTTGGCCTCCATTTTTGTTGTTCACTGTCATTGAAACAGTTCCAGTAGGAGGTGAACTCGAGAGGTTATAGTTGTTGTTAATAGTATCGGCTTCGACGTTCCAGTTTGATACTGAACTATTTCCGAAGCCTTTTGCGGTTACTTGCGTAATCTCGTGGGTCTCTTCCGGCGGATTGTAATTGACGGTCAAGGTAAAGTTGGAAGATGGATTGCATTGGCTTGCAGTTGCTGACAAATGGGCTCTTTGAATACCCGTTTCGTATGCAAACTCTCCTTGAGTGCCTTGATAGATCTTGGCTGTTTTAAAAGCGACGCTGCCTCCAGGTGGCGTTGTGACCAGGTCAGAATCGAACGTGCTGCCGACTGAAATCGGCGCTGTATTGCGGCGAACCGCCTGAAAGCCCGGGCTGTAGAAATCGTAATACCACGGCTCGGAAATTCCCCGACCTTCGAAGGACGTGAAGTTATAATCGTCATAATAAAAAAGACGATACGGGTAGGACGAATAATAATCCCACAGATTGGCAATCGGCTTATGAAATCCCGCGGCAATTTACGTGGTATTAAGGGTGGTTCCGGACGCGGAACATCCGACACTAATGATGCCAGTGCCGGCGTTGTCTCTCGCTGAATTTGCGCACAATATATTTCCGCTTGGGTCCGTAATTCTCAATGACACAAAAGCGTCGTAATCGCCGACCAACGAATCATCCATATCGGTTTCAGAATATGAATCGAGCGTATCAGTATCAGCGTAGTAGTCAAGTGATGTGTAGCCTGACGCCTTCTGTGCTCTTGTTTCCGTCGCGACGATGAAGACGCACAGAAGCCCCAGCCACGGGAGGACGATTCTTGCTGCGCTCATGGAAAGCTCCTTTCGCTGCTTAATGACAGGTTTTTGGCGTGTCGTTTTCTTAGCGCATTTCCACATTCGACGCGATGCGAGTCTTTACAAAATTATCGAAGCGGGTGAACGCTTCATCCCCTAATCGAATTCGCAATCGATCGAGCGCGCGGAGGACGGCTGCATCTCTCTCTTGCGAGAGCTGCTTTAACTCTTCGGGTGGAGGCGCTGGAATCTGACCGTGCGGCACCTGTCCGCCCGGATACTGGGCCTTATAAGCTTCGATTAGAGGTCTGGCCCGGGCGCTGATTAGTAGCTCGTCCTGCTCCAACTCACCGGCAACCTCTTCGAGAACACGGGACTGTTCCGGAGTTAGGTTAGCCTTGCGTATGAAATGAGTTCTGAACTGGGTGGCGTCTTTGCTTTCCTTTTCCACCTCTTCAGCTTTTTTCTTAAGCGCGCTGACGTGATGGAAGAGATGCTTGTACATTACCTGGATCGGAACCTCAGCAGCTTGCTGCTGTGGTGACGTTTGAGCGGCCGGGCGTGGCCGCCATCCAAAGGCCAGCGCGCACGCAGCTAAAGCAACAACGCACAGAATCGTTAGCGCTCGTTTCTTCTTCATTTTGCCCTCCCTGGGATAAAGGCAGATCGTTTGGTTTTGGAATCAGTGGGATTCTTCGCGGGCTACTTCGGTTTGGGCTCTAATAAAATCCAGTGAAGCGAGCCAGTGGAGAACCGAGACCCGCACCCTATACGCCGATTGCAAGAAAAAGCAACGCCCAAATTATTTTATTTCTACTCCCTCACGAAGACCGTAGTCGCGACCGATTAACTTGACACCTGAAGGCCTCAGATCGTTACTGACTTCATCGTCTCTTTATGGTTAAATCCTCTGCGCGATAGAAAAGTAGCCAGCTTAAAACTAAACCTGAGCGCCGGAGATATTCGAATGCGATCATTCATCTACAAACTCCACCTGTGGCTTGGATTGATCGTTGCAATTCCAGTGCTGGCCTGGGCGTCGAGCGGGCTTCTTTATGCCTGGCCCCGCGCGGTTGAAGGCGGGAAGATCGAAAACATCGACGCAACGCGAGTCCGCGTCTTACCATCAGAAGCCCTGGCAAAGGCCACCGAGTTTGCGGGTCGAAAACTTCCGACCACGGCCCTGACGCTTTTGATGCGCGATGGGCGCCCCGTTTATCAGGCTATCGGCGGCATGGGCGCGGATTCGCTGCTGATTGATGCCGAGACAGGAGTCGTGGCCAGGACGCCGCCACCCGGGGTGCTGACACGCTATTTTCGCCAGGCGCACTTTTATTTCTTTGCCGGTTCGTGGCAGGTTCCACTCCTGATAGCCTTGACCGCGCTGGCGAGCATCTCAGCTCTGTCGGGCCTGTATTTGAATTTGTCGATGTGGTCTGGGAAACTGTTCAGGCGAAGTTAAGTCATGCAGATATCTTTTCTTAATATGTTGATTGCGTTCGCGGGCG
>Ga0137401_10001085_pt1 | contig 11508 bp, 13 predicted proteins | sample CZOMad1_1_16fung_FD_108286 | JGI IMG/M metagenome (GOLD analysis project Ga0137401, IMG submission 108286) | Vadose zone soil fungal communities from Angelo Coast Range Reserve, California, USA - CZOMad1_1_16fungal (Illumina Assembly) | ecosystem: Environmental > Terrestrial > Soil > Vadose...
ACTATAATATAAAGTGATCGACTATCATCACTTGAAAAATTATAGTCTGCCTACGAGAGGCTAGGTGTCACCCAAATCCTAAAATTTTTGTCTACCACTGGCAGTACAACTACTTTTCGATATACTGGCAACATGTTCCAGTCTGTTGTCCACAGAAATGCTAAGAAACAGACTGGAAATGTGACAGGTTACAACGAAATTGGTCAATTTTCCTATTTGGGATGACGCGGAAAAAAAAACGCGCCTGTGTCATTATTTGTTGGAAGCGCTGTAAGCAACCGAACAAGTCGCACAAAGTGAGTGTAGTGTTTCGGGCGCTGGAATTGTCGACGCAAGAGGACAGGCCCTAGATACAGGGTCCAGAAGGACCACATCTCCGCCGACATCTGAGATTGATGTGTTGCTACATTTGGCACACGGCTGCCAAACGCAGAGGGAATGGTTGAGCCAGATTTTCCTGTGGCCTCTCCGATAGCATTCCACACAGCATAGGACTCCTTTCCCGCACCAAGACCTTTAAATTCCCCAGTCCAATGCAAAACCAAGTTCTTGATTAGGTTCTCCCAGATGAGGTGCATGAAGTCATATGGGAAGGATTTCGGAAAGTTGAGTGAAGGGAGGAGTGAGAGGTAGGGTACACCTTTAATTCCATACAGTTTCGCCAGGTTGGTTGCATCAGTGTTAGTTGTAGCGTTCTGTACTTCTTCCGCTTGAGCCATTAAGGTGGCGTAGGGGAAGATTATTGGGGTCATATGATTTGATAGCACCAGGGGCTCGACGGAGTTGTTAGATATGATTATGCAGCTCGCCGTTGATTCAGACTGGACCTGTTCGATGTCCTGCAGCTCTCAGGGGTTTGTGCACTCTGGAAGGGAATCGCTGAACGATGTGGACAATTGTGGCATAAATTGTTCATCTCATCCCCCTGGATCTGGAAATTATGGGGCCGGTGGGCGAGTCGTATCACATCCATCACTCTGGTCAAAAATTTTCTAACAAACTCACATCTTGTCCCACTGCACATCACAATACATATTAGGCCACCTTCGGTTTCTTTTGGGGGGAACACGGATGGTGAGCCTGCTGTGTATGCACTCATCCGTGAAGTTATAAAGCATGCCACGCGATGGAAGAATCTCGAATTGCTCGTGGAAGTGGACTGTCACGACGGATTATCCGAGAACCACACGTGTTGGATACAAGCCTCAGATAATGACGATATCATCTTACCAGAAATTTTGATTACACCACCTGCGATTTGATGCTTTCATTGGCAGCTGTCCCGGTCCGATGTTGCGACACGTTGCCCGGTTACCTATTGATGACATGTTCCATGTCATCCATTTTCGGGATCTTTCTGGACGACTGCCTTGTGTTGGAGGATCTGACGGTCCGATATATGCCATGCATGTCGCGTCCATCAACACCTCCGCAGAGCTGTAACTTGAAAGCCCTTTTATCGATAGTCCACATCCAGACGCAGCTTTCCATTGGTTTTCGGAGCCTACTCTGGAAACCAAAGTTCTTGCAGAAAACTATAGGTATCCTTCGATCATGCACTATCAATCATTTATCAGCTTGATGGGTTCTTCGAACGCCCTGTCCCAAATCCGTCATTTGGACGTTGGTGGCGCAACGATGGTCAACTTTGAACTTAGCCGTTTAATTGTTGCATGGTCATCAGCCAGACCCCAGTATTTAAGATGGTTACCATGTTATGCAATTTCTAAATGTCGTTAGTCAGATGTACACGTGTCATATAAATTACCGGAACACGGATGTATTATACAAATGCATTTGTTAACTCCACTTTCTCTTCGTAATAATTCCTGAGTTTCTGGTTGTGTCTCTACATGTCTCTACTTTTCGTTTGTACTTTGGTGGTGCGGCTATGAAGATAGAAAGTTCAATGGATGCAAGAAAATGAGCTTGTCAGTACCTACAAGACTTCTGAGGAAACACTAACGATGGTCTTTTCAGGCCACGCATGCCATTGTTGATCTTCTCAGAAATGAACAATTCCATGGATGAAATGATGTGGCCCAGACCTGCACAGGCCACAGGTTTGTTGTTGACAATGTGTGCATGCCCATTTGTGACTCACAAGATAGATCATCAGAGTGTTGAGCGATCAAATGCGCAAAATCACGATTATACAATCGGCGCCAGTCTGATAATTGTCATTAGGTAAGTTGTAGCTTGATCAGACCAAGAATATTCTCTCTCACCATAATTTATAAAATCTGCTGTATATGGAGTTGTCCCCAGTCTTACACAAGATTCCAAGTACTCCTTGCGCCCTGTCTGGGAGTGACCACATCGATCATGAACCCTGATGGCCCATTCTCTTAGCACATCCGTACTAAAGGTAGGATCTAACATGACACTCCCTGTTACAACCTCCAGCTCCTCCACTACACCATCTCGTAAACTCTCCAAGTAACGGGCAATACGGTTTTGGTTCCATGTTGTTGTCTGTTTGATTGGTGACAACCAATAGTCAGTGTCAAGGTACGCAAGCACAAGTGCTAGATTATTGTGAATGTGAAAGGTATGTGTTGGTTCTGAGCTGTTGGCATGGACTGAGAACCTAATACATGGGGATTCATGATCATGGTGATGACTGCTAAATGTCCATTGCATATCACTGGCAGGAACATCATGACCATCGTCAGCCCATCGCACAAAGTCCTGGCAGGGAGAGAAGAAGGTGGTTGCTGTTGTGACACTGGCAGCAGCTGTGGGTTCTATCTCGGGCATGGTGTGAAACAGTGCTTACAGATGATGCTACAAACCTACCAAGTCACATGATTCTTCTGTAACCGCATCGGACCCCTGGAAGTGGCATCAATGGTGTCTTGAGCATGGCCATGGTCACGATCATATTTATTTTGGTAGCATCAAAATTAAAAATCGTGAAAATACCTGAAATTTGTGAGAGACTAGCATCAAAAACTAAATGGTCATAAGTTACCACTTTGGTTTGTCAGTTCCAGGGGTCCCACAATCAAATTTGGGAATACTCATGTGACCACATATTGGGCATAATCAATCTGGGACAAAATGGGGACTTCTTGTCAGATAATGTATTAAAAAAATGGCTGATACAAGAACACTGTGAAACATTGCCATCCTGTATCAATTTCCATATAAGAGTCCTTACAGAGTGAAACTCCTGCTGTCTATAGCACTGGATTTGTAAGCTGATGAAACCAGCAGCTGCTACCATTGTCACCAGGATAACTACCTGCTCTCCCTACCAGGACTGTGCACACTGGTAAAAATCAGAGGATTCATCATATCCATCTCTAATTTTTAAATCTATCTTTGCTGCTGCCTTCTGGCCAGTCTCCAAAGATAGTTCCAGTGTCTGCCTGCTAGCATCTCCTTCTCCAATTCATCCTCCACCATAATGGCAAATAATTGACAATCACCACTAACCCAAAAATCGAATGCCTCAGCCCACTTCTGTGGACTGCTGAGCTCTGTGTTCAGGTATATCACCTGCATCATTCCCTGTTTTTGTCGTAGTGATTGAGTGAATGCGCGAATAATGGCTTGAGTTCCATCAACCTTCATGCTGGTCCCTACAACCAGAAGAAGATCCACAGAAATGACATCCTTCTTCTGAAGGTCAGCTATCTCTTCTGCTAGAGGGCGATCTTCCCCATAGAGAATGATGTCAGTCCTCAAAAATGAAGCCGTTTTCCGATCACGTAATTGCAAATGATCACATCTGGGAAGTTCCCAGGCTGTCAGGGTACCATGAAATGCATCCAACGAGAAGGTACTGCTGCATGACTGGCAACACATTTGATGCAGATGTCCATGAAGAGACACACAAACGACATTTTGGTCATGGATTCCATAAGCTGAACAATTGCTGAGGCCCGCTTTGAGCTCAAGGCTGTTGATGTTTTGTGTGTAGATGCGAAGTAATGTGTGACGGTAGTTCAACGAGACCAACAGCTTATGTAAATGAGTAGGTATCCCTGCAGCCGCTGTGGTAGCCATTTCAGCCATAAATTTACGGAATGTTTCTCGAGTGTTGCTGCGCTGTGTCACATGAAAACGAGGATGGGAATAAAGAAGAAATGGCATTCTCACCTGTAGTGAGTCACGGTGTATATGAAATAGTTCTTCTGTTTTCACACCTCCAACACATTTGTTATATATTCCCCCGGTTCCTTGAAACGGTTGTATTCCAGCAGCAACCAACATTCCTGCACCTACATTGTCTGAGCCTCGATGGACAGAGATAACAAAGCTATACTATACCACATATGACTACTACTGATTTGGCATGGAGAACCGTGCTGATCATTTCTTTAATGTCAGACAAGGGTGGAGTGCCAACCTGAATGTCAGTCTTCATCATCATCATGCGAAGATGGAAGTTGTTGATATGTGATGCATCGTGAGGGGTGGGCAACTGCAGAATGTCAGATCAGTCATCGGCGCTTAAATCATAAATAATGTTGAAGGCGTATCTGAGCGACCATATTGTCTCACTGTGATAAATAATATCAGACAGCGTGTGTTGTCATTTATTCCCATTTATCATTGCTAAAAACAATGACGTGGTCATGTTTACTCGTTATATGTGACAGATATCGTGTGATTGGAAGCAATCAACTGCATTACAACCCAACAGGCTGATCACATTGACAGTATGGATAGTCGGTGTTTGTGTGACATGCCCCTCAATTCATACGACAGACAAGTCAACACACATTAATCAAGACAAACAGGCAATGAAAGCCAAGGGTGCACAGAACAAAGTGCCATCAGATTCCACAATTGATAATTATAATAAATAAGAATGGATGAATCACCCAACAGCAATATTGGTGTCTAGACAATGCAATAGAGGGGTGAATCATAATATAAGTGTGTGATATTTTTGCCAAAGCTCCCATTCATTGAGGCCGACCGGATCATCCTAACCGCATTGGAAGAAGTGCTGCTTCTGACACCACAACCATCACCATTCCAGTCATGGTTTGCCAACCCCCCTGCCCCAGAAATTGCATCGCAAAACAACTTATCCGTGGTGTCAGGGACACCGGTGATTTCCCACAATATGTCGTCGACTGTTCCGGCGAAAAACATAATTGGGCCAAGTGTTACCCGAAAGTGGGCATCCCGCTCACTGCGCCGTCCAAAAATGGGCGTTCAAAACCTTTAAGAGTATGTGGGTTTGGTGCTGGCTCATTGTAGTCCTCGCCAAATAATTAATGTCACCGATAGGGCAGTAAAGGAGCCACTTTAACAGCCATCCTTTGCGAGATTCTGAAATATTTGCCTCCCAGCTCCTCCTCTATGGCTCATCTTGCATGTGTTCAGAGAGCTTGGAGAGATACGTGCCAGCGAGAGTTATTTAGGAATGTTCGCCTCACCAACTGTCGCCAAGCCATCCGCTTCACGAAGAGTTTATTGGCTCATATCGAGAATGGCGATCCCAGGAAGGAGCTTCACCTCTTAGTCAGACATGTCTGCCTCGACACGGAGAATGAACCCATCGAAAGTCACATGAACCTTTCATTGCTTCACTCCACATTTGCATTCTTGCTTCCATTGTTACAACGCCTCGAGTCATTCACCTACACCATCCACCATTGGGACGTCTGGTTCGTTCATAGCATGGTAGGACACTACATTTCTGAAACTGCTCCACTCTCTTTGGTCACTATCTGTTTCGTGGTTAGTTATTTTCTTAGCTGTCGATGATACCCTTTGCTCAGCACGCATATTTCCAGATTCCCAGCACTGAAACAAATCCATTTCTCGAGGATCGTTCTGGTTGGATCCACTGGTTCTCAAGCTTTCCTACCGTGCATACGATCCGCTTCATCTCCAATCCATGCCTCTTGACATCTTCAGTTGCACTGTTTCTGCCCTCATTACTTGCCAAAGCTCATGCAGCACTGCAGAAGGTCGACTTCTGGACCAGTGCAGCTGCCATATGTCATATAGATGAGACTGGAAAATCCTTTCGGCAGTATCACATGAGTGGAGATCATTCAGCTTTCTTGGCTGCCACACCGGGTGTGTGGAATGTGTACACAACCGAGAAGAACGACAAGGTGAAATTGCCTTTACAGGTGTGCAAACTTTCATCCGGGAAAAAATCATTAATTGTATAGTCAGAAGCTAACTGTGCCACAGAGATCTACAGTTACTATACCGCAGTACGTACCAAGTGTCAACTCAAATAAATAAACACCCGCGTGACAATTAGGAACAGGATACACCGTCTGGCTTTGAACATACGAGAAAGAATTCTGGACTTCATACCAGATTGGGATGTGATGTCACAGTTGGCGTACAGCTGGGTCTTGTGTGAGCAACCCCTGCCTGGCGATGACTTTTGGACCAGCCGACTCATGCGATTGGGAATTGGAATTCCTAGCTTGTGGTGCAGTCTCTCACCTCAAGCAGCCGCTATTAAGGTCATGCACCACAGCTACGTCTGTGATTATGTGGCTTGTCGACTTCCCAGCCACAATGGAAGTTGCCTTCATACAGCATGGACCTCATCGTCTGCACTACAACGCCACTGCGTCTCCGCCGATGAGTTCAAAATCATGGCGATCACAGATCCAACATCTGTGTCCCTTACCCGAGCTTCAGCAGAGCTACTAGTTCTGTTCAATATCACCAGCCAACGGGACTTCCATGACATCCATGGTGCTATTTGGCAACATCCCACGATTGCATGCAGTTTCTTTACCGAACCACCAACTACAGTTCTCAATATCGATATACTGCAGGGATGGTCAATTACAGTTTCCAACAGGAATGGGGTGACAGTATGGGATGTACATACCGCCATTGTGGCTGATCTGGACAGATCATTGCTTGTTTCAGAATTGCAGGCCATCATCTACCACAATATTCCCATGACGGGGGCTAATTTTGTGAGGGTCAGAGAAGACAATCGCATATTGTACTTCCTACAGGCATACCACACCCGCCGCGACTTTCTGAAGGATTTTAATTGGTATTGGGATAGGACAGTGGTGCAGCCAGGAGGTAACCTACGAATGATCTGGAAAACACAAGACGATAGATCCTAATATATATAACATACGTTGTGCTCATCGACAGTATATATGCTACCATGGTATTTCGTGTCCTTGTCAGTATGCTACAAAACCTTTGCAAAGGAAGCATCATTTAACACGTCATGGTGCAGTTGCAGCTGATCATGAAAACTGATCAGCGCTTCCGGAATCAGCATCCGAACTTACATAAACACGCCTGGTCTACCTTCAACTCCCACCAGTTTTCTTTTTGACTTTGCCAGGTTTGATTTTGTGATCTTTCCAAAAATTGCACTGATTGATGCTATCTGCAGGCATGTCTTTTCCCAGGAAACGACTCAAGTGTCTTTCAGGGAGCCGTGAAGCTCATGCATTGTAATTAGCTGAATCTGCACCATGTTCTCACATGCTGAACGCAATATTATTCACCAGGACTCCCGCCACTGATTGTGCAATGAAGTTGGTTCCGTCAGCCGACCCCAGTCTGTTTATACCAGCTAGGTCTGACGACAAATCATCAGTATGTCTACAAATATTCTTCTGTCAGTATTTTAAAGAATATCTAGGCTGCGACTCTACCCGATGACATTATCCTAGAGTTACGCCATTATGTATCGCCCAGCATGCTAGCATGTCTTGCACTCGTCAAACGTGACCTTTTTGTCACGTTTGTCCGTCAACTTTATAGAAACGTCGACCTAAAGAGTCAGGACCAAGCATCCCACTTTTTTAAGATGCTGCGGCAATCATCGTCCGCTATGGATTCATATAATCCCAGAAGTCTTGTCAAAAACCTACAGCTGTCATTCAGCTTGCAGCTGGGTGCCACCAGCCCATCGACTGGGGCATACTATGCAGACGGGCGCCACTTCTTTTTCCACATGTATGAACCATTCATACGGGATGTAGAACGTGGAATCCATCACCTCTCCAGCCTGGTCAGCCTCAACATATTCGTTGACATGGTCGAAGATCCAGCCGCCTTTACTAGGATCATTAATATATTACGTGGTAAAAGGATTCGGGCCATTATTAAACCGTTTGTGTTGAGATTGAAAAGCCTCAGGCACAATAACAGAGTGGGTAAAATGACCTCTTGCAAACCAAGTATTTTATCTGTGGTGATGACGCTTATGACTGAGTTTCTACAGATATTCCATGGGTGTGCCGAATGGAAGCAGTCTGGAGTCAAACTTGGCACTCTTCTAAACGTTTCTGACCTGGAGATTATCACCACTGATTGGCCAATGGATCCAGAGGAGATACACACAGTCATTAGAACATGGATGTCAAATCCAAATGGGGTATTGAAGCGAGTACATGTGTGGATGGGAGCAGAGGATTGGAAGGAAGATGAAGACTTCAGCATTCTCACCAATTCTGAAGGGCATGATGGGTTGCCTGGGTATAATTTTATCAGCTACTGGGAAGGGAATACTTGGGATTTGAGGATGGCTGTTGAATAAAGGCTTGCATATCACTATAACCTCTCTGCTCCATCTGAGATAAGCACAATGCCAAGAAATGAAAACAAGCAGCGTACAAACAAAATAAAACAATGACGATCACGGCAAAGTATAGAATCATAGGATGAAGTGAGTTTGAAAACATCAGTCCAGTAAAAGGCTTGGACAGCATAGGCAAGCGAACATAAAATTGTCTACGTTGTGTCCTTTAAGTTCACATTCCTTCTTTCTTCTTCTCCACCACCATCTCACAATATTGTAAGGTACACTTCACCATATGTCTAATGAATGGTATGTTTTTCCTTCCAGACCGCCTTAAGTTCGCAGCAGCCAATCGCACACCCCAAATGCAAGGTGTCCATCACATGCTGACACTTCCAAAAACAACCCCTATGGAGGGATGGGATGGACTTTTGAGGTACCTCAAAAGCTGAATCAAGTACTTAGGCCAGAGCCAAGGCCGCCTCCTTAATAGTACTTACAGAAAGTTATGCGATAAGTGTTGTCAATAATTAATCACCAAAAAGCCACACTTTAGACTTGTGCGTTGTACACTTGCTCTGACTCTGACGCACAAGAATTACATTATTATCTGCAATTCAATCTGGATTTGATTGTCACTGTGACATAAGGTCTTTTATCCTTCTTATCAATCTATTAGTGGTGCTCAGAGTAGACAATTCAGGTGCGATTCAGGGACGCAATTCAGGACATGATTCAGAGGGGATGAAGCGTGAGAAAACATTGAATCGTGATTCACCGCGGTTAAATTACTAGGGATCAACTCAAGAAAAGATTAGAAAGTACATGAAATTTTTGTATCCGAAAGCTTCTGCCTGAGTCACATCCCCTATCCCGCTTGTCTAAGTGCAACACCGAGGACAACTAACAATTCACAAAATGTCATAACTTTACAAATAATTATATTATTATTTGATGGAGAGATAAAATTAGGTATTAGGATGTGCCAGAATGCTGGTAACACATGAATCGCAGTAAGTGAACCGTGCCGTTCAGAGTAGAGTGGTGATGCTGTTGGTGATCCAGACATCTGATTATTGACATCACTTATCTGGTACATGTGGTTGCCTGGCCAACCCTGATCGCCTTTCTCTTCTGGTCGGAACCCCTGCCTCTTTCGATCAGATGCTGGCCGTCGATCATCGAATCGGCCGCTGTCCATGGCTCTGTGACATGCAGCATGGTCAGTAAAGCTCTCCAGAGCTCTGTGGACGCATCATAACTCACCGTGAGGAGAACATGTTATCCACTCGGAATGAGGTTTGCCGAACCGCGAACCTCTGAGTCCGTACCGTAGGTTGTGCTGTTGGGATGACTCACCCATGCTCGATCCTGCACCCCTAACTTCCGTCTCTTTGGCAAACTGTGAACCGCGAATCTATGGCCAGTGGCCCTGTTGGGCATCCCTGCATTGCTCCTGAGCCATACGCTGGTGGCAAATGCACAAAGTGCACCGGCATCCCAAATCGCATGACACAAACACACGACGCGTTCTAGTACATAAATATGAGTACTTTGTGCCAATTTTGATACCGTCGACTGTGTTCCCAGCCTGAGGTTACCATGACTCACGGCGACAGTAAAGAGATGTTGGAACTGCTCCAAACGTTTGTGTGAACACGCTAATGGGGTGAGTCTTGGGTTCTCCGAGCTCGCGAGCTCGATGCGCATTCCTGTCAGCTGCAGTTGAATACCAGCATTGTCCATTAACATACTGATACCATGGGACAGACCATATAAGTTGACATGCTTGTGGTGGGAAGCATCTATCTCTCCGTCGTCCCCTTCGAATACCCATGCCAGATCGCAAAATATAACCCAAGCCAGCTTTGAAATGTCATCTGAAATGTTGAGACACACTTTCGTGAGTTCGTGAATGGACACCGTCAGGGCCTTGGGTGGATCGAGGTGGTATGAAGCTTCCTAAAGTGCGATAGTGGGTTTTAAGAACCAGGTGAGGCCAACATAGTCAACGACGGCATTGTAATTCAGTGCAGCAGCAAGCTGTGGGTTGTTGCTAAGAGTCCTGGTATGTTGGAGCAAACTCATCTCGTGGTAGGGCCATCACCAGTACAATACAGAAGCTTTATAGACAGAGAGAAGACAATTGAATGGCTGCAATGGAAAGAAACAATAAGGGATGGAGAGATAGCAACACCCAAGGCCCAAACAATAACACCTCCATAAAAGAGACAAAAGTTAGCGGAGCAGGGTCGAGCACTGTCACGGGTGCATCCCAATAGCGTGACAGCGGTACCAATGCCGGCAACAATGCCCGGAGGTTTGTGGTTCACAGAACCGCCGTCCCCATAGATATCATATTCTGCATATGGGTCACATATTTTAAATAATGGCATCATCCAGAACATGATATCCAAGGGGACTGCGAACCGCGAACCGCGAACCTCCGGGCATAGTATCCAGATTTGCGATCTTGGACGCCTCTTGCAGATGGGGGCAAATTGTCTGTGGGCTGGACAGTACATGGTAGAAAACTTGAGCTCATTTGTCCGCATTGAGATCTGACATAGCACCTTTTTGCAAGGTCCATTCATCTGCACTGGGATAGTACCTCGATTAGGATATGCCCAGGTCCTGTGTTGCCTGGCCCCCAGCCATCACACCTAAGGGAGCAATGGTTACCTCCTCCTAAACAAGTTAGGTGGGGTTTCTATGTTCGACGAAACCTACCAGAATGGACCTGTCTCTGATCGGAGATCTCTGCCAAATCCAGATAGAAACCAGCTGCACCTCCGAAAGCCTCCCATAGAGCCTCATCGCGCCTCTCGAGCCTCCCGTCCAAAGGCCCATCACATCTTTCAAGCCTCTCCATGTATTAGTAGCTACCTTAGCATTGGCATCGGTAAATTTTAAGCTTTACACCTATCCATCACTACTGTCCCACTGCAATGACTCGTAACCAGCAAATTGTGTACCCAGGTCTTGGAAAAAACTACACCAGCCCTGAGAGGCCG